>Ga0228535_1002449_pt1 | contig 17823 bp, 13 predicted proteins | sample SJ1metagenome_FD_168457 | JGI IMG/M metagenome (GOLD analysis project Ga0228535, IMG submission 168457) | Enriched culture of PCE-dechlorinating microbial communities from Ithaca, New York, USA - SJ1 | ecosystem: Engineered > Modeled > Simulated communities (microbial... > Unclassified | place... | reverse complement strand
TTGCTTCATGGCGCCTTCGAGAAACCGCGGCTTCTCCTTTTCCATCGCCGCGACCTGCTTTTTGCCCATAACTTTTCGCAGCGTATCGGCCTGAGACATTGTATAATCACCGATGACGTTGGCGATCTGCATAACCTGCTCCTGATAGAGAATGATACCGTAGGTCTCTTTCAGGATAGGTTCCAGTTGGGGCAGTTCGTAAGTGATCTGCTGCTTTCCGTGCTTGCGGGCGATGAAATCGGGAATCATCTTCATCGGACCGGGCCGGTAGGCTGCAATAAGGGCGATGACGTCTTCAATGCGGTCCGGTTTGAAATTAACCAGGAGGTCTTTCATTCCCGAGCTTTCCAGCTGAAAAACACCGTCCGTTTCGCCTTTCATCAGAAGCTTGTAGGTTTCCGGATCATCCAGCGGCAAGTTGTTGATATCGATTTCGATTCCTTTTGATTCCTTAATGAAATTCAAGGCATTTTTGATGACCGTCAGAGTTTTCAGCCCCAGAAAATCGAATTTAGTGAGCCCCACCGCCTCAATATCTTTCATGGAGTACTGGGAGACGATGTCGTCTTTCGGCGCAAAAAGCGGAACCCGCTCCACAAGCGGCGCATCCGATATGACCACGCCTGCGGCGTGAATCGAAGAATGACGGTTCAGACCTTCCAGAACGAGCGACATGGAGAGAAGCTTGTCGATTTGCGGATTTTTCTTCCTTTCCTCGTCGAAACGAGGTTCCATTTTAAAAGCGTCAGCCAGCGTGATATTCAAAACATTGGGAACCAGTTTGGCGATGCGGTCTGCTTCACTGTAGGGAACGCTGAGGGCCCGACCGACGTCCCGGATAACCCCCTTGGCCAACATCTTTCCAAAGGTGCAGATTTGCGTGACTTTTTCCTTGCCGTACTTTTCCGTCACGTATTTGATGATTTCTCCGCGGCGTTCCTGGCAAAAGTCGATATCGATGTCCGGCATGCTGATCCGGTCCGGGTTGAGGAAACGCTCAAAAAACAGACCGTAGCGCAGCGGATCGATATCGGTAATGCGAATAGCATAGGCTACCAGTGAACCGGCAGCGGATCCCCGGCCCGGCCCGACCGGAACGCCGTTATGTTTGGCGTGCTTGATGAAATCCGAAACGATAAGAAAGTAACCCGCGAATCCCATCTTTTTGATAATTTCCAGTTCGGCGCAGAGGCGCCTGAAGTACTTTTCCCGAACCGCGGCCTCGTCTTCCTTCTGATATTTCATAATAGAAGGAAGAAGCTTTTCCAGACCTTCTTTCGCTTTGCGGTCCAGGTACTCTTCCAGCGTTTCCTCGGGATTTTTTACCTCGAACTTCGGCAGATAGAATTTCCCGAATTCGAACGACAGACCGCAGCGTTCGGCGATGCGCAGCGTGTTGGCGACCGCATCGGGCGTTTCGGCGAAAAGCGCGTGCATCTCTTCCGGGGATTTGACGTAAAACTGATCCGTTTTCATTGCCATTCTGTCGCTGTCCTCAACCGTTTTTCCGGTTTGGATGCACAGGAGAATCTCGTGCGCTTCGGCGTGTTCCCGATTGAGATAATGACAGTCGTTGGTGGCAATCAGCGGCAGAGAAAGTTCTCTGCTCAGTTCAATCAAACCCTGGTTGGCGATTTTCTGTTCGGGAAGACCGTTTTCCATGATTTCCAGGAAAAAATTATCCTCGCCGAAAATAGCGCGGTATTCCAGAGCGGCCTTCCGCGCCTCATCCATGTTGCCCCGGACGATGTGGGCGGCGATTTCGCCGTGCAGGCAGGCGCTGGAGGCAATGAGCCCTTCCGAGCATTCTCTGAGCAGTTCTTTGTCCACGCGCGGCCGGTAATAGAATCCCTCAATGTGGGCCAGCGAAGTCAGTTTCATCAGGTTTTTGTAACCCTGCATGTCTTTGACCAGAACGACCAGATGGCGCGTGGCCTCGCCGATGGCAGACGGCGTCTTGTCAAACCGGCTCCGCGGAGCAACGTAAAGCTCGCAGCCGATAATCGGTTTGATGCCGTTTGCGGTGGCTTGTTTGTAGAAATCGATGGCCCCGAACATATTGCCGTGGTCCGTAATGGCCACGGCCGGCATGGCAAACTCCCTGGCCTTTTTGAAAAGATCTTCCAGACGGATCATTCCGTCCAGAAGACTGTACTGCGTGTGGACATGAAGGTGAACGAAATTGGCCTGATTCATCGCAACTTAATCAATCCAGTAATTGGGGGCTTCTTTGGTGATGATCACGTCGTGCACGTGGCTTTCGCGCAGACCGGCGGACGTAATGCGGACAAACCGCGATGTTTCAATCAATTCCGGTATTGTTTTGCAGCCGGCATACCCCATCCCCGCCTTCAGGCCGCCGATCAGCTGCATGATGCTGGCCGACAGGGATCCGCGGAAGGGCACCCTGCCCTCGATGCCTTCGGGAACGGTTTTGGCCGGGGCTTCCATGTCGTCCTGGTAATAACGGTCGCGGCTGCCCATTTTCATGGCTTCCAAAGACCCCATGCCGCGATAGACCTTGTAGCTGCGGCCCTGGAACAAAATCGTTTCCCCGGGGCTTTCTTCAGTGCCGGCAAACAGACTGCCGATCATGATGCAGTGCGCTCCGCAGCCGATGGCTTTGACAATGTCTCCGGAATATTTAATGCCGCCGTCAGCGATGATCGGAACACCGTATTTGGCGGCGACTCTATGTGTGTCCCGGATGGCGGACATCTGCGCCACGCCTACGCCGGCGACAATTCTGGTGGTGCAAATGGAACCGGGTCCGACGCCGACTTTGACCGCGTCGACTCCGGCTTCGATGAGCGCTTTGGCGCCTTCCGCCGTGGCAACGTTTCCCGCGATCAGTTCGCACTTGGGGAAATTGGCCTTGGTGGACTTGATGGCATCGATCACGCCCGACGAATGTCCATGGGACGTATCGATGGCTATGACGTCCGCGCCGGCCGCCAGAAGCGCTTCGATGCGCGCTTCCCGATCGATAATGCCCACGGCTGCGCCCACCCGCAGGCGTCCGAGCGAATCCTTGCAGGCGTTGGGAAAGCGCCGGATCTTTTCAATGTCCTTGATGGTGATAAGCCCTTTAAGGCGGTAATCGTCATCGACGACGAGCAGTTTTTCGATGCGGTGTTTGTGGAGGAGCTTTTTGGATTCTTCGAGAGTGATATTGGCTTTAACCGTCACCAGCTTGTCCTTGGTCATGACGTTGGCCACAGGCTGATCCAGGTTTTCCTCGAACCGCAAATCCCGGTTCGTCAAAATGCCGACCAGCTTTTCGTTTTTCACCACCGGCACGCCGGAGATGGAATACTTATGCATCAGGGAAAGCGCTTCGCTGACTTTTCTTTCCGGCTCGATGGTGATCGGATCGACAATCATGCCGCTTTCCGATTTCTTCACGCGATCCACTTCGATGGCCTGTCTCTCGATGCTCATGTTGCGGTGAATGATGCCGATGCCGCCTTCCTGCGCCATGCAGATGGCCGTGCGGGATTCCGTCACCGTATCCATGGCCGCCGAGATGATGGGAATATTCAGAGAGATGTTTCTCGTCAGATAAGTCGACGTGTCGACATCACGAGGCAGAACATCGGACGCCGCCGGAACCAAAAGCAAATCGTCAAAGGTTAAAGACTCTTGCACTACATCGTCTAACATAACTTCCTCCGTTATCGTTTGAAACTACCGTTTATGAATATAATATTTCTTCTCGTTGAGACGCACGTAAAAACCGCCGTCCGGCTCGTCCTGTTCGATGAATTCCGCCAGTTGATAATAGCTTTTCCGGGTAAAACGGGCAATAAAGCGACCTTCCTTGATCCGGCAGTACATGACATGATCCAAGCCCACGGAAAGCGAAGCCGGATCCAAAGCTTCCCGGCTGTCGTCGCTGGTGAGAATTTCCAGGCGTTCCGAACCGCCGGACGGATCTTTTGTTTTAGAGACCGCCGTGATGACGAAGACTGTGTCTTCCACATCGAGAAAGCAGACCTCTTCATTGAGCCGAATGAAATACCGGCCGCTTTCATCGATATTCAGATGATTGAAGAAAATGCAAAGAATATCCTTGCGAAACATATGCGCCCCGCGGTAATACCAGAGGCCTTCCTTGTCGATTTTAATGTCGCTTTCTGTCATTTTAAAAAGATTTCCTGCTGTCCAGCAATATGGTTACGGGACCGTTGTTGATCAATTCGACTTCCATCATTTCCTGAAATTTACCGCAGGCCAGTTTTTTCACGCGGGAAACGGCCTTGCCGACGAAATACTCGTAAAGGACATTGGCCCTGCCCGGCTCTTCGGCTCCGGTAAAGGACGGGCGGCGGCCCTTAATGCAATCGCCCAGGAGCGTAAACTGAGAAACCACCATCATTTCTCCCCCAATATCGAGAAGAGAAAGATTCATCTTCCCCTGGTCATCCTCGAAAATTCGCAGATGGACCGTTTTTTCCAGAATATAGTCGGCGTCCTTTTCGGAATCGTCTTTCTCCACGCCCAGGAGAACCAGGACACCCCGATTGATGAACGAATACACCTGTGAATTTATTCGAACGCAGGCCCGGTCAACTCTCTGAATCACTGCACGCATGGAGCATCCCGTTAAAAAAGTTTGAGCATGTTAGCAACAAACGCCTGAGTCTTCAAGTTCTTTCTGGAATAAAAACTGCAAGCACGATCCGCCCGGCGACAGATTTGTAATTACGCGACGCGTATGCTAAAAGCCCTTTCATGAGTAAAAATATCCTGCTCGTCAACCCCTGGATATACGATTTTGCCGCGTATGACTTCTGGCTCAAGCCCCTGGGACTTTTATACCTGGGGGGGCTTTTGCGCGCCAACGGCCACCGGATTTCCTATCTGGATTGCCTCGACCCCCGCTCAACGCCGATGATCCGGAAATCGGGCAAAACGCCGAAACGCCATGCCTACGGTCACGGCCGGTTTTTCCGCCAGGTCATCGACAAACCCGAATGCCTGGATTTCCTGCCCCGCAGCTACTGCCGCTACGGAATCGATCCGGATATTTTCCGCGAACAGCTCGGCCGTTATTCGGAGACGGACCTGGTGCTGGTCACCTCCATGATGACCTACTGGTATCCGGGCGTTTTCGAAGCCATCAGAATCATCAAAGAAACGCTGCCCGGCACGCCGGTCGTTCTGGGAGGCAAATATGCATCTTTGTGCAATGAGCATGCGCAAGCCCATTCAGGCGCCGACTGGGTGGTGAGCGGCCGGGGGGAGAGGCAGATCCTGGAGATCCTGAGGACGATTTTCGGCGAAGCCATCCTTTTCCTGCCGCCAGAAAACGATCTCGACGCCCTGCCCTACCCCGCGTTCGATTTATTGGGCCATCCGGACCAGATTCCGATCATCACATCGCTGGGCTGCCCGTACCGCTGCAGTTACTGCGCGTCGCACCTTTTGCACAAGACCTTCATCAGGCGCCACCCGCATCGGGTCGCCGACGAAATCGAATACTGGCACAGAAATTTCAGCGTCGCCGATTTCAGTTTCTACGACGATGCACTCCTGGTCGAACCGGATAAACTGATCAAGCCTCTGCTTGCGGAACTGAAAAAAAAGGAGCTGCGCTGTCGTTTTCACTGTCCCAACGGTCTGCACCTGCGCGCCATCGATGAGGAATTAAGCCGTCTGCTCTTCGGCGCCGGTTTCAAAACAATCCGTTTCGGCTTTGAAACCGCCGATTTCCGCCTGCAGAAATCAACCGGCGGCAAGGTCGAGAACGAAGAACTGCGCCGGGCCGTGATCCATCTGCGAAACGCGGGTTATTCGCCTGATGACATCGGCATCTATCTTTTATGCGGCATCCCGGGACAGAAAACCGCGGACGTCGCCCACAGCATTGATTTCGTCCTGTCCTGCGGCGCCAAGCCCATTCTCGCCGAATATTCACCGATTCCCGGAACAAAGATGTGGGACGAGGCCGTTGCCGCTTCGCCATTTGACATTCGTCGTGAACCTCTATATCATAACAACTCCCTTTTGAGCTGCCGCAATGACGATTTCACTTACGAGGCTTACCGCAGACTCAAGGAAAAAATAAAATCGCCTTCCCAACCGGGAGGTATGGCAGACGAAATATGATATTGATAAAAAACATCGCGGTTTTTATATTGTCCCTGTTTTTTCTGGTGCTGGGCGTCGATATTTTGATTGAATCTTTCAAGCTCGCCAATCCGCTGGAATTTGTCATGACGCTGTTTTCCGCTTCTTTTATCATTTTATTCTGCATCACCGGCGTTTTGTACGCAGTTTTCCGCTTCTTTCCCAGAAAATCCCCTGATGAGATGGACCATGCTGATACGAAATAAACTTTCTCTGGCGCTTATCCTGCTCGCTCTTTGGGTCTGCACCGGCTCCGCCGCGGCTTTCGACCTGGAAAAGAGGGTCATAAAAACCCGCCTGCCCAACGGACTGACCGTCCTCATGCTCGAGCGCAGCTTCAGCCCCACGGTTTCCCTGTACATCCGCCACCGGGTCGGCGCCGTCGATGAAGTGAAAGGTCAAAGCGGCGCGGCGCATTTTCTCGAGCACATGATGTTCAAAGGCACCCCCACCATCGGCTCGAAGAATTACACGGCAGAGAAAAAATTGCTATCACGGATTTTCCGGATCGGTCAGACGCTGGACCGCGAAAAAAAGAAAGGGGAAAAAGGCGATCAAAGGCGCATTGAGCGTCTCTCCGCCCTGCTTAAACATCTCCAGGAAGCGCACCGTCGTTACTACATTCCCAATGAGATTGATCGCCTTTACACGGAAAACGGCGGCCTCAACATGAATGCTTCGACCGGCCAGGACGTGACGACGTATTTTGTCAATCTGCCGGCCAACAAGATCGAACTGTGGGCCCGCATCGAATCCGACCGTCTCCTGAATCCGGTCTTCCGTGAATTCTATACGGAGCGGGATGTCATTCTCGAGGAAAGACGCCAGACCACCGAAACCAGTCCCGACGGCAAGCTGTTTGAAGCCTTTCTCGGCGCGGCCTATCAGGTTCATCCCTACGGCATCCCGATCATCGGACTTCCCGAAGATCTGCGCTTTCTGAGCCCGCAAGCCATCCGCACCATTCACAAAAAATATCTGAGGGCTGAACATATCGTCATTGCCGTTGTCGGAGACATCAATCCGGAAAAAACCCTGAAGCTCGTCACAAAATACTTCGGACGGATTCCCCGGGGCAGCAGCCAAAAGAATTCCATCCCGGCCGAGCCTCCCCAGCGGGAAGAAAGGAAAGTCATAGTCCCCTTTGACGCCAATCCCTCTCTGATCATCGGTTTTCACAAACCCGCGCCGCCGTCGGATGACGACTATGCGCTGGATGTCCTGGAAACGATTTTGAGCAAAGGACGGACCAGCCGCCTTTATGCCGGACTCGTCTCCGATAAAAAAATCGCCGACAGCATCAGCGTGCACAACGGCATGCCGGCCGCCCGCTTCCCCAACCTGTTTGCGATTTTTGCCCGCCCCCGCCATCCCCACACCAATGCTGAATTGCGGGATGCCATCTTTCACGAACTGGAGGCTATCCGGGAAAATCCTGTTTCCGAACAAGAGCTGGCCAAGGCCAAAAACCAGATGAAAATGGATTACATTCGCAGCCTGGATTCCAACGCCGAACTGGCATCCATTCTTTCATACTACGAACTCCTGCTGGGCGATTACCGGTATTTTTCCACGTATCTTTCCCGCATCAACCGGATTAGTGCGCAGGATATTCAAAAAGCAGCCGAGAGATATCTGGTCGCCGAAAACCGCACGGTCGCCCTGCTTGCCACCGAAAAGAAGGTCACCAATCAAAATGAACCATAAACGTTGCATCCGCATTTTCGTCTTGCTGTACATGTTGGCTTCCTGTTTCGGCATTTTGTCCGAAGCCCGGGCGGCCGATATTTTTCCTCCCCCGGACCGTCTGCAGTATCCGGCACTGGAGTTTCGTTTGCCCTCGGCACAGCGGATAGAACTCAAAAACGGCATGGTGCTTTTTTTTCTCCCCAACCCGGAGCTGCCTCTGATTTCGCTCTCCGCGCTGATCCGGACCGGCTCGGCATACGATCCGCCGGGCAAGGAAGGTGTTGCGGAACTGACGGCTTATCTCCTGAGAACGGGCGGCACAAAGAAAACGGCAAGCGACGCCGTGGATGAACGCTTTGATTTTCTGGGGACCTCTCCATCCGTGTCCATGGGGCTGGATTCCGCCACCGTTCATTTTACGTTTCCGAAAAGCGATCTTGACGCCTGTCTGGAGCTCCTCTCCCAGATGCTTAGCGAGCCGGCCTTCGAGGAAAAGAAACTGCAAATTGCCCTGTCGCTGAAGAAAGAAGAGCTGCGCCGCATAGCGGACAATCCCCAGAAACTGGCGTTTCGGGAATTCAATCGACTGCTCTACCCCGATGATCCGCGCGGTCGCTACGCAACCGTCGCCTCCCTGGAAAACATTGTCCGCGACGATCTGGTCGTTTTCCACCGGAAATCCTTTTTCCCCACCAACATACTGATTGCCGTTTCCGGCGACATTGCGAAAGACGACGCGGTAAAGAAAATCGAACAGTACTTCGGCAACTGGGAAAACCCCGGCAGCGCTCCGGCTGTTCTTCCGCCGCCTTCAAAAAGCGCGCGCGGCCTGTACTTCATCCGGAAGCCTCTCCCGCAGTCCATTGTGGTCGGCGGGGAATTGACCGTCAGCAAAAAGGATCCCGATTACTACGCCTTTGCCCTTCTCGATTTTATCATCGGCAGCGGCGGATTTCCCTCCCGCATCTTCACGGCCGTGCGTAATAACGAGGGTCTGGCTTACAGCGCCGGCAGCTTCTACCGGGCGCGCGGCAACTACGGAGTCTTCGGCACGTACGCCTTTACGAAAACGGCGTCCACCGCAGAGGCCTTTGAACTGATCCGGACCATCTTGCGCGCTGTCGCTGCGGGCGCCGTTTCCAAAGGCGACCTGGACTGGGCAAAAAAATCCGTTCTCAACGGCTTCATTTTTTCTTTTGAAGAGCCGGCCCAGATCGCCGACCAGCAAATGACCGTCGCGTATGAGGATCTGCCGGCCGACTATCTCGCCGCTTATCGGAGCCGCATCGAAGCGGTGACGCTCGACGATCTGAAGCGCGTGGCAGCCAAATATCTGAATGAAAAAAAACGGCTTACCGTTATATTGGGCGATGTGGAACGCTTCGGCAAATGGCCGGACGGCTGGCAAAGCCCTGTGTTTCTGAATCCGCAACCTTAGAGCGAGGAACCTCCATGATTGACGAAGAAATCTTTGCAAGACTGTCGCGCAGAATCGATTCCTACCGGAATGACATGATCGAGCTGCAAAAAATTCTGACCGCCGTACCGGCCGTCGGTCCCGCGAACGGGGGCGACGGTGAGATGCTGAAAGCCCGGGTTCTGAAGGAACGCCTGATCGAAATGGGATTTACCGCCTTTCGCCATTTTGACGCGCCGGATGACAGCGTCTCGGCCGGCCTGCGCCCGAATTTCCTGACTTCCCTTCCGGGAAACCGAAACGCCCGGACCGTCTGGATCATCACCCATCTGGACATCGTGCCGCCCGGCGAAATCAAGCTCTGGAGCGCTGACCCCTACACGGCTTACGTTAAGAACAACTGCATCTACGGACGCGGAACGGAAGACAACCAGCAGGACATGGTGGCCTCGATCTTCGCCGCCAAGGCTTTTTTGGACGAAGGCGTCACTCCTTCATCCGCCGTCGGACTTTTTTTTGTCGCCGACGAAGAGACGTCCGGCAGCAAAGGCCTGTATTTCGTGCTGGACCAGCCCGAAAAAATATTTTCCGAAAACGATCTGATCGTCGTGCCCGATTCGGGCAACGCCCGCGGCACCCTGATTGAAGTCGCCGAAAAAAGCATCCTCTGGCTGGGCTTCAAAACCACCGGCCGCCAGTGCCACGGCAGCAAGCCGCAGCTGGGCATCAACGCTTTCGAGGCCGCTTCCCGTCTGGTGACCGAACTGACGCAGCTGCGCAGCCTTTTCAACGCGGCCGACCCGCTTTTCGATCCGCCCGCGAGCACGTTTGAACCGACGAAGAAGGAAGCCAACGTCGGCAACATCAACACGATTCCCGGCGAAGACGTCTTTTACATGGACTGCCGCATTCTGCCCCAGTTCGCGCTTGAAGACGTTCTTGCCGAAGTCACCCGGATCACGCAAAAAGTGGAAAAAGACTATTCGGTCCGCATCGCCGTCACCCATGAGCAGTGCGTGCAGGCCCCGCCGCCGACATCCGTCAATGCTCCGGTCGTCGCGGCCTTGCAGGAGGCCGTTGCCGGCGTTTATTGCGTGACCGCGCGGCCGGGCGGCATCGGCGCAGGAACCGTTGCCGCCTACCTGCGCAAAAGGGGACTGCCGGCCGCCGTCTGGTCGAAACTTCATATGAACGCCCATCAGCCGAATGAAAACTGCGCGATCGACGACATGATAGGCAATGCCAAAGTCTTTGCCCACCTTTTTCTACAGACGTAAATTGTATTGCTTTCACCGCCCCATAGTGGTAGAAGTCGCGCTCATGCGGAAAAAGACCCCTTGTTATGCTACCGGCCGCGGCACGCGCAGGCGCAACGGGGTGAAGATCAACCTTTCAGAGGCTGACATTTTTTGATTAAAGCGACCCCAAATAACCAGGCGGAAAAATTATCCTTCGCCGATCAGAATCTGCTGCGACATTTGTGCGGCGAACACGACAAACACCTGAGGCTCCTCGAAAAACTGGAGCCGGTTAAGGTGAAGCCCTGGGGCAATCATCTTTCCATCTCGGGCGAGGAAGCCGCCGTTCTGAAAATTTCCCTGATCATCAGACAGCTTTATACGATCATGGAAAAAGGGTGGCCGATTCAGTCTGCCGATATCGGTTATGCCCACCGGATCCTCAGCGAGGATATTCATTATGACCTGTCCCGCATTTTTCTGGATACCGTTTTCATCTCCTCCAAGAAACGCATCATCACCCCCAAAAGCATTACGCAGCGGCACTATATCGACGCCATGCGAAACGCCGACATGGTGCTCGCCATCGGTCCCGCCGGAACCGGCAAAACGTATCTGGCCATGGCGATGGCGGTCTCTTATCTTTTGGAAAAGAAAGTGCAGCGCATCATTCTGACCCGCCCCGCCGTCGAAGCAGGCGAACGTCTCGGATTTCTGCCGGGCGATCTGGCGGAAAAAGTCAACCCGTATTTACGACCGCTGTACGATGCCCTGTACGACATGGTCGATATGGAAAAAGCCGGCGCGCTCATCAACAAGGGACTGATCGAAGTAGCACCGCTGGCATTCATGCGGGGCCGGACGCTCAACGATTCCTTCATCATCCTGGATGAAGCCCAGAATACCACTTCCGAACAGATGAAGATGTTTTTAACGCGCCTGGGATTCAACTCCAAGGCGGTTGTCACAGGCGACATTACGCAAATCGATCTGCCGGCCGACAAATCTTCGGGGCTGATCGAGGCCGAAAAAATTCTTAAAAAGATCGACGCTATCCGCATCGTTCATTTTTCCCAGCTCGACGTTGTCCGGCATCCCCTGGTCGCGGACGTCATTGCCGCTTATGCCGCCTGGGACGCCGGGGAAAAAAACGGATAAGACAGCACGCGTATGAACTTCCTCGATTCAACATCGGAGAAAATTTACTCCCTTTACCGGAAGCTGAAAGAGAAGCATAAACTTTCGCTCAAATTTCTGAACAACGTCATTTTTCAGCGCTGGGCCATTGCCGTTTTCCTGAGTATCGGTCTGACGCTCGTCTTGGCGCCGGAATTTTATGAATCCCGGATAGATTACCGTCACGGCGTGATCGCTTCCGAAAACATCAAGGCGGATCGCGATTTTCTGGTCGAAGACGGAAATTCCACGCGGCAGAAAAAGTCTGAAGCCGCCGCCCAGGTCCGCCCGATCTATGAACTGGACGCCGAGATGCCGGTGACGCTCAAGTCCAACGTCAGAAAATCCTTTCTGCTTGCTCACCGCGAAACGCAAGACGACAAACGGAAAGCCGTTCTGGATCAGGCACTGGGCGTGGCGCTGACGCGCGAGGAATACGCTTTTCTGAAATCCGAAAATTTCTCCGAAGATCTTCTGCAAAAATTGAATAAAACGATGACTGTTTTTTATGAAGACACGCTGATGGTGCGAAACCCCCTTCAGAAAGTCGAACGGGAAAGAGGCATTACCATTGTCAACGGCATTACACGGGAAGAGGAGAATCTGAAGGATGGCTCATCGGTCCTGACGATTCGGGAAGCAGACGCAGCCTTATTCAGGAAAGTTTCCGCGGTTTTTAAAAACGACTCTGCGGACGCGAAACGCCGGGCTTTTTCCCTTTTAAAAAAAATGATCCAACCCAACCTTGTCTTCGACCCAGAAGCGACGGACAAAAAGATCCGGTCTGTCGTTGCAGAGGTCAAACCGGTTTATTTCCAGGTGCAAAAAAATGAAATGATTGTCCGCGAGGGGGAAAAGATCGGTTATCTGGAAATGGCCAAACTGGATGCGTTTTATAAAACATCGGCGGAAAATAAAATTTCCCGGCTGACCGTCGTTGCCGGCATTTTCTTCACCGCGCTTTTCCTGACGCTGGTTCTTTACTTCTGGCGCACGCGCAACTGGCTCAAGACTTCCGCGCGCTCCAATGTGGATTTCCTGGTATTTGCCATCGTCGCCATCCTGCAGATCTTTTTTGTCAAGGCGGGCATTTTCATCTCTGTCGCCCTGAACCGGGCTTTTCCGATGCTTCCCGTTGACGCCTGTTATTTTGCGATACCGTTTGCCTGCGGCGCGATGATCATCGCCGTCCTGATCAACCGCAACGTTGCGATGATCATGAGCATCCTGACCTCTTTTCTCATCAGTCTTCTGTTCGACGAAAAAGTCATTTTCCCTCTTTTCTCTTTTCTGGGCTCAGCGGCCGCCTCGTACCACATCGTCAACAGCCGGCAGCGGTCCACGTTCCTGAAAGTGGGCCTCTTCCTGGGCGTGATCAATGTCCTGGCAATTCTCTGTCTGAATCTTCTGACGGGCCAGTTGCTCGCCGATCTGGCCAGCCGTCTGGCCATGGGATTTCTCGGCGGCGTCATCACCGGCATTATGGTGGCGGGCATTGCCCCTCTTTTTGAAAGCCTGTTCGGTTACATCACGGACATTAAGCTGCTGGAGCTCGCCAATCTCAATCAGCCGCTTTTCCAGAGGATGATCATTGAAGCCCCCGGCACCTACCATCACAGCGTCGTCGTCGCTTCGCTTGTCGAGGCCGCAGCCGAAGCCATCGGCGCCAATTCGCTCCTCGCCAAGGTCAGCGCCTATTACCACGACATCGGCAAACTGGCCAAACCGCATTATTATATCGAAAACCAGCCCAGCTACAACAACCGCCACGACAAGCTCTCGCCGAAGATGAGCGCGCTCATCATCATTTCCCACGTCAAGGAGGGATGTGAGCTGGCGTCCCAGGCTAAAATCGGCCAGCCGATCGTCAATATCATCCGGGAGCACCACGGCACCAGCCTCATCAGCTTTTTTTACGACAAGGCCAAGAAGGACAAGGATGAATCGATTCGTTCACTCACGGAGAGCGATTTCCGCTATCCGGGACCCAAACCTCAGACCAAGGAGGCCGGTCTCGTCATGCTGGGAGATGTCATTGAAGCGTCTTCCCGCACCCTCATCAATCCGACGCCGGCGCGGATTCGTTCGCTGGTGCGGGAGCGCATCGAGCGCGTCTACACGGACGGCCAGCTCGACGATTGCGAGCTTACTTTGAAGAATCTCAACACCATCGCCGAAACATTCACCCGGATTCTGACGGGCATCTTCCATCACCGGGTCGATTATCCCGAATCACCGCCCCGGGAAACAAACGGCAGGAAGGAATCTCCATGACCCTGCGAATCGCCGACCGGCAAAAGTCCATCCGCATTGACAAGCGGAAAATCCGCCGCCAGACCAACCGGCTTCTGCAACTGATCGGCTGCGCGGATAAGGAGCTCAGCCTTACCTTCGTGGACGATCCGGCCATTCAAACCATCAACCGGGAATATCTCGGCAAGGACAGACCGACCAATGTCATTTCCTTCTCCCTGCAGGAGGGAGAATACGGGAACATCAATCCGAATATGCTGGGGGATGTCGTGATTTCCGCGGAAACGGCCCTGCGGGACGCTCAAGCCGGCCGTTACCGCATGGACGAGGAAATTCTCTTTCTGATCATCCATGGCGTTTTGCACCTGACCGGCTACAATCATGAAAACACCACGCAGGCCAACGCCCTGAAAATGAGGCGGAAGGAAAAGGAACTTTTTCGCCTGCTGGCTGAAGCCTGCTGAAATCCGTTTGGAAGGGGAAGACGCCGCCGGCCTTATTTGATGACGAGGACCTGACCCGGCGTGAGAGGAACATCTGCAGCCAACCGGTTCATCTGCATTAATTTGGCCAAAGCGACATTATATTTGCGGGAGATCAGCGTCAGATTTTCTCCCTTGGTCACAATGTGTTTATCAACGCCCAGGTCGGCAATGTCCCTGGCAGAGAGCGTTTTACCGGCGATCTCCGTTTTTTCCGGAGCCTGTTGCGCAATGTCGGCCTTGCTCTTTTGTTCTTCTTCGTTGCAGCGCGCCTCGTCCCGGGGAATCTTCAGCACCCGCCCGGCCTGAATGGAATTGCCCTTTAACCGATTCACTTCCTTGAGACGGTCCACGGGAACATTAAATTTTTTGGCAATGCCCAGCAGGGAGTCCCCCCGTTTGACCTTGTAAGTTGTTTTCACCGCGACGGAAGCCGTCGTTTTCTTGCCTGACGCAGGTTTCGACGCTGCACTGGCTGTTTCCACACGGCTGACCGGAATACGGATGATGCGCCCTTTGACCAGTTTCTTCTTTTTATTGATCTGGTTGCACTCGTAAATGCTCTGGGAGGACACACGATATCGCTTGGCAATGGAGGCCACGGTTTCGCCCGAACGCACGCGGTGGCGAAGATAATTGGCGCGGCTGTAAGTGAAACGCGGTTTTTCCGTTTCCGGAATGTCGTTGTACACCATATTGAATCTTTGCAGCGTTCCCTGGGGAATTTTGACGGAATATTCGCGATTCGGCGTGATTTTGTAACGCAGCTCCGCATTGAGCAGCTGCATGACGTCCTCCGGCATTTCCATCTTCTCCGCGATATCGGACAACTTCATCATTTTGTCGACTTTGACGATCTCGTAATTATTGAGCGTAACCGTCGAAGCCTGCAGGTCAAAACCATACTTTTGCGGATTTTTGACGATATGCAGCGTCGCCAGAAAGCGGGGTACGTAGCGGGCGGTTTCATTGGGCAGCTGGGAGTAAAGATCCCAGAACCGGTCGAAGTAATTGATATGCTGGCGGGAAATCACACGCAGAACCCTGCCCTCACCGCAATTATACGCGGCCAGCACGGTCAGCCAGTCGCCGAACATGGAATGCAATTCCTTCAGATAGGCAATGGCCGCCTGAGTGGATTTCAGGATGTCCATGCGTTCGTCGACCCATTCATCGCGGGTCAGGCCGAATTTATATCCGGTTGAAGGTATGAACTGCCATAGTCCCAGGGCCCTCGCGGACGACAGAGCGCTCACTTTAAAACCGCTTTCCACGAGCGGCAGCCAGAAGAGTTCCTCCGGAATGCCGGCCTTTTTGAGCTCAGCGACAATCAGCTCGCGGTACATGCCGGAGCGGTAATAGGAGGCAATAAAGAACTCTCTTTCCGGCCCCTGAAAGGAGCGGATTTCCTTTTCGACATCCGCGTTCATCAGGTGGGGAATTTCGCTGGCTTTCCCGTTGGTGCGCTTTTCCTGAGAAGAGTAAAGCGCCAGGATCCGCCTGGCAATCAAAAGCCGCAGGTCGTCCTTTTGCCGGGCAATTTCCACGTCGCCGTTGGTGTCCAGAACCAGCGCGTAGGCCTTGTCCAGCGTGTTCAGTGTGTTTTCAACATCGCCGCTTTTCCACTGTGCGTCGGCCATTTCCAGAAGTTCCAGGGCCTTCTCCATCAGGTCCTGCTCTTCATCCACTTCTTCCTTGTCTTCCTCGCTTTGGATCTTGGTTTTGGCGGCCGAATCGGCGCTGGGAGCCGGTGCGGCATCGTGAGCCATTTGCGCCGTGGCGGAACTTTGGGCGACGGTTTTTGTTTGTGCGTTTGTTGAAAATCCGAATTGCGGGAATTCCCAGGCTTTGACGTCAAAAGTTGCGAAGCAAAGAATGGCTGCGCAACAACACCCTATCAAACCAATACAAGAAATCTTGTTTTGTTGTTTTGTCATGGACAGAGCCTCCTGTTTTTTAGATGCAAAACAAAATTCGCATGGGGCCTGTGATGAACATCAATCCTTTCCTTTTGAAAATCAGCATCCCAGACACTTTTGCCGCGTTTTATAGCATATTTTGCCCGTAATCCAAAACAAATATGTTATTAAAAAATTATCCTTTCGGGCAAGCCCCGGTGGACGACGGACCGCCCCCGCGGTCGCCTGCCGCCATCAGATAAGCCTGGATGAACTCATCGATGTCTCCGTCCAGAACTTTCTGGGTGTTGCCGATTTCCAGACTTGTCCGGTGATCCTTGACCATTTTGTAGGGATGCAGCACGTAGGAGCGGATCTGGCTTCCCCAGGCAATGTCCTTCTTCTGTTTGTTTTCCTCATCGAGCCTCTCATTTTTTTCCTGAAGCTCCTTTTCATAGAGGCGCGATTTCAGATATTTCATCGCCATGGCCTTGTTCTTGTGCTGCGATCTTTCATTCTGGCACTGGACAACGATGCCGGTGGGCAGATGCGTGATCCGGACAGCGGAATCCGTCTTGTTGACATGTTGGCCGCCTTTCCCGCCGGACCGGAACGTGTCGATTCTCAGATCGTCTTCATTGATGTCGATTTTGATCTCATCGTCAACTTCCGGATAGACAAAAACGGATGCAAAAGAGGTATGGCGACGCCCTCCCGCATCAAACGGCGATATGCGCACCAGGCGGTGAATACCGATCTCCGCTTTGGCGTATCCGTAGGCGTATTCCCCTTCCACGGTAAAGGAAACGCTTTTCACGCCCGCTTCGTCACCCGGCAGATAATCGATGACGCTGGTTTTGAAATTCCGTTTTTCGGCCCAGCGCAAATACATGCGCAACAGCATTTCCACCCAGTCCTGCGCCTCGGTTCCTCCCGCCCCGGCGTGGATGGACATGATCGCGTTCATCGGATCCTGTTCGCTCGAGAGCATCATCTTCAGCTCTTCTTCCCTGACGGCGTCCGACAAACGCTCGAGATCGGCAGCCAGGTCAAGGATGACCGCTTCATCCTTTTCTTCGGAGGCGATTTCCCAGAGCGTTTCCGTCTCCCGGATCCGGCTGTCGAATTTTTTCCACCCCTCCAGCGAATCGGATAGTTTTGTTTTGCGTTGCAGGATCGACCGGGCATGATCCGGATCATCCCAGAAGTCCTTTTTCGCGGACAGCGCTTCCAGATCCTTGACCTTTAATTCCAGTTCACCGACGTCAAAGACATTCTCCGATATATTGAATTCTCTTTTTCAGATCGCTGATGGTTTCCTGAATGTTATCGACAGACATTTGTTTCCTCCTCGTCTTCAACCTTTTTGATTTTTACTTTTTTAATGCTGCGCTCATCCGCATTTTCGATCGTAATGTCCATGCCCTCGATCCGCAGACGCTCTCCCCGGTGCGGAATTCTGCGAATCGTACTTAAAATAAGACCGCTGATGGTTTCGTATCTGCCTCTTTCCAGGGCGATGCGCAGGCGTTCCTCGA
>Ga0228535_1002445_pt1 | contig 17891 bp, 16 predicted proteins | sample SJ1metagenome_FD_168457 | JGI IMG/M metagenome (GOLD analysis project Ga0228535, IMG submission 168457) | Enriched culture of PCE-dechlorinating microbial communities from Ithaca, New York, USA - SJ1 | ecosystem: Engineered > Modeled > Simulated communities (microbial... > Unclassified | place... | reverse complement strand
TTGACCAAAATGCACTCAGGAATCAGTGAACTGCAGCTTGAGCGTGGAAGAAGGATTTTCGAGTCCTTCCTGCACGATCTCAACGCCCAGACACTCTCATCCTGAGCACGTGGAGCACTCTACATGTCTGAGCTTGAGTCCGAAATTGCAACAAAGCAGAGCAGGTTCGTCCATCTGCACAACCATACCGACTTCTCCCTTCTCGACGGGGCCGCCCCCATCGGCCGCTACATGGAGAAGGCGAAGAGCCTGGGCATGACCAGCCTGGCCATCACCGACCATGGGAACATGTTCGGAGCCCTGCGTTTTTACTATGCCGCCAGGGATGCCGGCATCAAGGCCATCATCGGATGCGAGTTCTATTGCAATCCCAGCGGGCATACCGAGCGACCTGCTCCAGGCGGCCGGAAAACAAACCAATACCACCTTATTCTGCTTGCAATGAACGAGAAAGGGTATCACAACCTGATGGAGCTCAACTCACTCTCCTATACACAGGGTTTTTACTTCAAGCCGCGCATCGACGATGAACTGTTGGCAAAGTACAACGAAGGGATCATCTGCCTCTCTGCATGCCTGGGTGGAGAAATCCTGCAGCACCTGCTCAATGACCAATACGAGAAAGCAAAGCAGCGCGCCCTTTGGTTCGCCTCCGTCTTCGACGACGGGCGCTACTATCTGGAGATGCAGGACCATAACTTGCCCGAACAGAAACGCACCAATCCCCTGCTCAAGCGGCTCAGTGAGGAGACCGGCATACCCTTGGTCTGCACCAACGACATCCACTACATCGAGAAGGATGATGCCAATGCCCATGACCTGCTGCTCTGTGTGGGCACCAACTCCAAGAAAAACGATCCCGACCGCATGAGGTTCCCCAACCAGGAATTCTACATGAAGAGCGAGCTGCAGATGGCCTCGCTGTTCAGCTGGTGTCCCGAGGCGGTGGAGAATACAGGGAAAATCGCCGAACGCTGCAACCTTGAGATTCACTTCCCCGGACCTCTTCTGCCCGATTTCGAAGTACCCCAAGGCTTTGATGGACCGGCAAGCTACCTGCGCCATCTCTCCCATGAAGGATTGAAGAAGCGGTACAAGCACGTTACCGATGAGTTGAAAAAGCGGCTGGACTACGAGTTGGATGTCATCATCAAAATGAAGTTCGAAGGGTACTTTCTCATCGTCATGGACTACATCCAATGGGCCAAGCAGCACGACATTCCCGTCGGCCCGGGGCGTGGCTCCGGTGCAGGCTCCTTGGTCGCCTACTCGATCGATATCACCGACGTCGACCCGATCAAGTACAACCTCCTGTTCGAACGCTTCCTCAACCCCGAACGGGTAAGCATGCCGGACTTCGACATCGACTTTTGCTTCGAACGGAGGCAGGAAGTCATCAACTATGTAACCGAGCACTATGGGACCGAACGGGTGGCCCAGATTGCCACCTTCGGAACCCTGAAAGCCAAGGCTGTCGTCAAGGACGTCGCCCGGGTTCTGGATATCCCTTTTGATGAGTCGAACAATATCTGCAAACTCATCCCCGATGATTCCAAAATGACCCTTTCCAAGGCGTTTGAACAGAATAAGGAGCTGGTGGAGCTTGAGCAGAAAGGCGGCATCTACGCCGAACTCTTCGATGCGGCACGCCGTCTGGAGGGCTTGAACAGACACACATCCACCCATGCAGCCGGAGTGGTCATCGGCAAGGAAAGGTTGGTCAACTATGTACCGCTCTATCGTGATGCCAAAACCGGTGCCATCTCCACCCAGTACACCATGGACCTCATCGAAGAGTGCGGTCTGGTCAAAATGGACTTTTTGGGCCTGAAGACCCTGACGTTGATCAAGCACACCGAGGACCTGATTCATAAAAAGGACCCGACCTTCACCAGTGCGGCAATCGATGAGCAAGACCCCAAGACCTTTGAGATGCTCTGCCGGGGCGAAAGCGCCGCAGTCTTCCAGTTTGAGAGCCAGGGCATGCAGAACATCCTCAAGGAGGCAAAGCCCTCCAACATCGAGGACCTGGTCGCCCTCAATGCCCTCTATCGTCCCGGTCCCATGGCCTATATCCCCCAATTCATCAACTGCAAGCTGGGTCGTCAGCCCATCACCTACGCCGATCCTGAATTGGAAGACGAGCTGAAGACGACTTACGGAGTCATTGTCTATCAGGAACAGGTCATGAAGGTAGCCCAGATTATTGCCGGCTACTCGCTGGGCAGTGCCGACATTCTCAGACGCATCATGGGCAAAAAGAAAGTTGCAGCCCTCGAGAAAGAGAAGGTGAAGTTCATCGCCGGGGCGAAGGCGCTGGGGCGCAGTGAACAGCATGCCTCTGAAATCTTTGAGATGCTCGAGCCATTCGCAGGATACGGCTTCAACAAGAGCCATGCAGTTGCCTACTCGGTCGTTGCCTACCAGACAGCCTTCCTCAAGGCGAATTATCCCGCCGAGTTCTGGGCGGCCAACCTCACCAACGAGATGGGCAGCCCCGACAAGTTCAGCGAGTACCTGCAGATTGCAAAGGACCAAGGCATTGAGATTCTTCCCCCGTCGGTCAACTACTCGGACAAGCACTTCTCCGTTGTGGACGGCAAGATCGTCTACGGCCTTGCCGGCATCAAGAACGTTGGAGAGGGGGTGGTCGAAATGCTTGTCCAGGAGCGGGAGGCACACGGCCCCTACAAGGACATTTTGGACTTTTTGACCCGGCTTGACGCAAAAGCCATGAATACCAAGCTGTTGGAATCGCTGATCAAGGCAGGGGCTTTCGACACCATGGGAACCAACCGTCCCACATTGCTTGAAAACCTTGCCGATACCATCCTCTATGTGCAAAAGCGCAAGGAAGCAACTGCCTTCGGCCAGATTTCCCTCTTCGACGAGGAGACTGAGGCTTCAATGGAAACCTTCAGCATGAAAGCGGTCGAGGACTGGAAGCTGCCCGAGAAACTGGAAATGGAGAAAGACCTGTTGGGCTTCTACATCTCCGGACATCCCTTGGATGCCTATAGCCAGGCAATCAGAGAGCGGGTGACGGCCAACACCGCCCATCTGGAAACAATCGGTTTCAACCGGCCTACCAACATCATTGCGATGGTCAGCTCGATCAGGCCCTTCACCACCCAGAAGGGGGGCATCATGGCCTTTTTGCAGCTCACCGACCGCAATGCAACCTTCGATGCAACCTTGTTTCCCAAGATTTTTGAACAGTACCGAGACATTCTGCACGTCGACGGCATCTACGGGTTTGTCGGAAAGTTCGACAACTCCAGGGGCAACGATAAGATTTCCTATCTGATCGAACAGATCTTCGAGGACCCCAACCAGCTATCTCCGATTGCCGTCTCGCGTTGTCATATCGAGTTGGAGAAGTCGTTTTGCAGCACCGAGCAGATCTCACACCTGCGGGACACCTGTCTCTCCTATGGAGGAAGCTGCAGCGTCCTGCTCCACTTCAGGACAGAGGGGGAAAGCATGCCTCTGGTCGTCGAGTGCGGCCGTGAGTTCTCTGTCCGGTACTGCGACGAGATTGAACCGGCGTTGAGGGAAAATCCCTCGGTGCTGAATATTTGGTTCGACTAATGGAAAAAAGTTCTGTATCTTGAAGATTGGAGGAACAACATGAACCAAACCTACTATGACAGCGGAGTTCCCATCATAGCGGCATCATCCAATGTCTTCATGACCATTGCCTCGATTGCTGCTTCCCTGCTCTCTTTCTATTCGCTGCTGATCTGGCTCAGGATTGTTCTCACGTGGATCCGCATCCCGGGACAGATTCAGGAAAATCCGCTTGCCGCCCTTTTGGGCAGAATCGTCGACCCGTACCTCGCGTGGTTCAGGGGAGTCAGCGGCCTCAAGCGGAGCCGACTGGACCTGACCCCGCTGCTTGCCCTTGCGGTTCTCTCGGTCGTCCAGTCCATGCTGCGCCTCTACGGATCCTACGGGCGCCTTACCGTGGGCATGGTGTTTGCCTTGGTACTGCAGACGCTCTGGTCCTACCTGATCAGTCCGGTGTTCTGGTTTTTGATCATCCTCTTGGGCATACGCCTCGTTCTCTGCTACAAGCGCAGCCCGGGGATCATCGGGTACATCTCCATGCTCGATTCCATGATCGGCGGGGTGCTGAACTGGGTGCAGAGGCTCTTCTACCCCAAGAAAGCCATCAATGACCGTCAGCTGGTCATCACCAGCCTCGTTTTCTTCATCGCCGCCTATATCGGATCTTCCCTGTTGCTGCGTTTTATGGTGGACTTCTTCGCCAAACTCGGATTCTGATCCATGGCGTACGTCCGCGGCCTGAAAACCAGTATCACCGAACTCAGTGGAGTCGGGCCTGCCGCCAAGGCAGGCTATGCCGAACTGGGGATTGCCACCTTCAGCGACCTGTTGCTGCTCTCCCCCCGCACCTGGGAAGACCGCAGCAAAGTACATCCACTGGGCTTGGTACAAGACTCACAGATGGCCAACACGTTGGTCGAGGTGCTCTCCCACTCCTATTTTGGCAAGAATCGGACGCTCAAGATCATCGTCCGTGATGTTTCCAATCTGGGAGACGGCAGGCTCAGCCTGTTGTGCTTCGGCCGCAACTTTCTGGAAAAGACCATCAAGGTCGGGCGAATCTACTACCTCTACGGCAGCGTCAAGGACAACCATGGTGAGCTGCAATGTTCCCAGTTTGAACTCTATCCGGCTACCGAGGATGGGGATTTCCCCAAACAGTTCGGCCGTATTCTTCCCATCTATCCCCTACGCGGCTCGCTGAGCCAGCGCTTGATCAGGGCGAATATCAAGGCGGTTCTGGCAAGCGTCGATACCTTTGAAGATGAATTGACGGCTTCGATGCGCGACCGTTACCACCTCATGACCACCGATCAGGCCATCAGGGCCTATCACTTTCCTCCCTCGATCGAGGTGTTGCAGCAAGCCCGCAGGACCCTTGCCCTCACCGAACTCTTCTACCTGCAGTTGGTCGCACGCAGGCACAAGAGCCTTGTGCAACGCAGTGCCAAAACAGGACCAAGCATTCCTACCAAGCTCGAATTGAAGTTCATTGAAGGCCTCCCCTTCAGCCTGACAGCCGACCAGATAACCAGCCTGAAGGAAATACGGGAAGACCTGGACAGTGAAATACCCATGAACCGTCTGCTGCAAGGCGATGTAGGCAGCGGCAAAACCCTGGTGGCTTGGATCAGCGCCCTGCATGTCCTTTCCCAAGGAGCCCAGGTGGCCTTCATGGCCCCTACCGAGCTTTTGGCCCGACAGCACGCTGAATCAGCTGCTGCACTGCTGCAGGATCTGGGTATCAGGCTGGCTTTTCTGACCGGTTCGGTCAAGAACAAGGAACGCAGGCTTCTGCTTGAAGCCATCAAAGAGGGGGAAGTCGATATCGTCATCGGCACCCACGCCCTCTTTTCTGCGGAAGTCGCCTTTAAAAACCTCAGGTATGTCATCATCGATGAACAACACCGCTTTGGAGTGGAACAACGTCTCGCCCTTTTGGAAAAGGCGCAGGTCCCCGACCTGCTGCTCATGACGGCGACCCCCATACCCCGCACGCTCTCGCTGACTGTATTCGGGAACCTCAACGTCTCCACCCTCAAAACCATGCCCCCCGGCCGCAAACCGGTGATCACCCATCTGGTCAACGAGCAGAGCCGCAAGCGCATGTACCAGGCGGTGGGGGTTGAGTTCCAACGCGGCCATCAGGCCTACTTTGTCTACCCCCGCATCGATGACAGCGGAGAAAGCGACCTGCGCGATGTGACAAACATGTATGAGTTTTTGAAAAACGAGTATCCAGACGTACCATCCGCCTTGATCCACAGCAAGCTGGACGAGGATGAGAAAGTACGCATCCTCAAAGAGTATCAGGGGGGAAGACTTTCTTACCTTGTCTCGACCAGCGTCGTGGAAGTCGGCATCGACATTCCCAACGCCACCTGCATGGTCATCGAACACGCCGACCGTTTCGGGCTGTCGGCCTTGCACCAGCTACGAGGGCGCGTCGGCCGCTCGGTGTTGCAGTCCTATTGCTTTTTGGTCTTCGGCAATGAGCTTACCGATGAGGCGAAGCAGCGTCTGAAGGTGATGAAAGAGTCCAATGACGGCTTTTTCATCGCCGAACAGGACCTTCTCATCCGCGGCCCGGGCGAACTTACCGGCACCAGGCAGTCGGGATACCTCAAGCTCATCTACGCTTCACTGACCGAAGATCTTCCCCTCATCGAAATCGCCCGCAACGAAGCCGACCTCATATTGGAGCGTGATCCGGGGCTGCTTCTTGTCGAGCATGAACCGATCAGGGCGGTCTTGGCCGAGGCTCCACCTTTTGAAGCAGAGCACAGCGAGGCATGAAACGGCAACTTGCATAAGTGTGCTCAGGTTACTATCATCGAAGTGAGGTGTAGAGCATGCGCATAACCGGAGGAATCTATCGGGGAAGGACAGTCGCCTGTCCCCCGGGAATCATAAGACCTGCAATGGATATGATGCGGGAATCGCTTTTTTCCATCCTGGGAAACCTGGAAGGAAAGAGTTGGCTGGACCTGTTCACCGGCAGTGGTTGTGTCGGCATCGAGGCGGCAAGCCGAGGGGCGGCTCCTGTCCATTTGGTTGAAAAGGACCGTCTCAAGAAAGCCACGATCATTGAGAACATCAGCATGGTAGAGAGTGAAATCACCCTGTTCATGGCCGACGTCCATCGCTTCATCCCTACTGCAAAACGCCAATATGACATCGTATATGCCGATCCACCCTTCCCCATGCAAGGCAAGGTCGGCCTCGCACAAGCGGTGGACAAGCAGAAGCTGCTCTCCGAAGGAGGGCTGTTCATCATCCATTACCCCTCCGAGGAGAAGGGCCAGTGGCCCGAGCAGGTGGGAAACCTGGTCTGTTACGACCAGCGCAAGTACGGCAGGAGCACCCTCCGCTTCTACAAGAATACCCTGAATGCAGGAGAACAGCATGAAATCTGACCTTGTCTCGATCGATGAAAACAACATTGCACACAGCTCTTTCACCACCTACAGCTATGAGACGGACTGCTTCGCCGAAGCGCGATTGGCCTTCTATTTCCAGATCGTCCAGGAAGCCGCCGGCATGCATGCAGCCATGCGCGGTTGTTCGATCAACAATCTGCACAAGGAAGGAAAGACATGGGTCATCACCCGCAGCAGCATGGAAATCATGCGATACACTTGTTGGCCCGAGGTGATCGAGGTCCAGACCTGGGCCCAGGAGCCGATCAGGCTGCACCTGCCCCGTGTCGTCAAAGGCTTCGACAAGGCGGGCAATGCCCTCTTTACAGCCAAAACCCACTGGGCCATCCTCGACATGGACAGCGGCAGGCCGTTGCGACCCATGGACATGTCACTGAGGATCGGGCTTCCACCGGCCGACCATACTCTGGACATGACCCTTCCCAAAAAGCAGGATGACGAGAACCAGGTGCTGCTGTGCAGCTTCAAGCCGACCATCGCCTACCTCGATACCGACCGAAACCTCCATGTTAACAACATATCGTACCTCAACTGGGCTCTTGAAAGCCTGCCTTCGGCTTTCCGCAACCGCTGCAAGGTCGCATCGGTCGATGTCTCATACCTGAGGCAGACCTATCTCGAGGACGATTTGTGCGTGTACACCTATGGCCTGGAGCAAGACGCCCTGTTCGGCGATGAACCGACACTCCGGCATACGATTATGCGCAAGGAGAAGGATGGAACGACCACCTTGGTGTGGTCTGGAACCACGGGCTGGAAACGAAGGGAAGACCTTAGATAAAGACCTTGCGCAGGGTGGGATCCTTGCCCAACAAAAGACCTATGGACTCGCGAACGGGAAACAAGCCGTTCTTGGAGTTCGCACTGTAGTAACAGTACCAACAGCCTTCCTCGCTCTTGTAGTGGACATCACAGCTGACAATATAGCGGCTCGCCCAACCCGATTGGGGGGGGACGAGCACCGGGGCACGGAACGAAGGCTTGAAAGCAAGCCCGTCGGTGCTTTCCAACTGCAACAGCATGCTGGTTGTCTTGGCCCGTTTCTTGTCCCAGTACATCGCACACTCGAAGCCTACATATCCATCGTCGGTCTTCACCACCTTGATGCTTCCCACAGCCATGTTCCGGTAGGGGTCGTCGGCATAGGGGGAGAGCAGGGGCTCTCCCTCATTGGCCAAGGCATAGGGGCCTTCCAAGCTGCTTGAAAGGGCCATGGCGAAATGTCTGCTGGTCTTCTGCTTGGTATCGGGGAGAAGCAGGTGGGAGGCACCGAAATAGAGCCGGTAGCCCTGTTCGGTCTTGATGATTTGGGGACGGGATATCCGGCTTTTCTTCAATCCATCCTTTGCAAAGGGAACGGTGCGGCTGTCCAAAAGAATTTTCGGCTCGCTGAACAGGATCAAGTCGGTCGAGGAGCGCATCTCAAAGCGGCTGTAGGTGATTTTCTCCTGTTCCCTTCGTCTGAACCTTCCTTTTCGGATGGGTGGCAATGAAGCATTGTGCTTCTCATAAATCAGGTAGTAGATGCCATCCTCGTAGTATATCGAGGGGGAATGACCCCTGAGCTCAATCATCTTCCTGGGTTCCCAGCTGATCCCATTCTCACTGATGAAATGCTCGAGGCCCACCCAGGTGTGACCAAAAAGATGCCACTTCCCATCCGGACTCTCCTCGGGAAACAGGAAGAAGGGATCGCAGAGCCGGCTCATGTACCACTGGCTGCGGATAACCGGTTCATCGCTGAAAGGATACCACGAGATTTTTGAAAAGGTGGAGAGACAGAGGGCCATCGGACCTACTCCTGCTTGCGCTTGTTGGGTCTGCGACCCCAAAGCGGACTGAGGTTCTGCTCAAGATTGAACTTCTTGTTCATCCACTTGATGATCTTTGAGTAGACAAAGAAGCTTCCTCCGATGCTCACCACAAACGTCAAGCCCAGCCACATCGGGATCAGGGAGCTGTTGGGATCGACAAAGCGGGTGATCAGGACGAAGCAAACGATGAAGAGAACCATCATCAACAGGATGTTCAGCACCGTGGCAGCCAGCATAAACCAGAGGGTATTCGATTTCTTAGACATGCTTTCCTTCCTTGGATTCCAAGATGATGCTTGCCGCAAGCAGGATACCGCTGACAACCAAGGATGCATCAGCAATATTCCATGTCGGCCAACGTTCAAAACCCAGAAATCCATAGACTTTGACGCTGATGAAATCCACCACCCTGAAATTCCGGAAAATCCGGTCGATCAGGTTTCCGATGCCTCCGCCCAAAAAAAGGGCCAACACCCATCGGTGGAATGAACTGAGTACAAAACGCTTGGAAAAATAGACGAACAAAACGGCGATGACCAACAATACCGGAACAATGATGAAAAACAACAGCTTGACGGCCAAGGGCAGGCTGTCGCCCATGCTGAAAGCAATGGCGGTATTGCGCACGTGGACAATAGCCAAAAAGTCACCCAGGAATTGAAACCCAACGGTGTTCTCTGCAACGTGCCTCACTATCCAAGCCTTGGAAAGCTGGTCGGAAAGGATAATACAGGCTGTGAGCAACAAGGGCTGATAGCGTCGTTTGTTTTGTCCCATAGTGCTGACTATACTATAACCCGGTGGGGTTGGCAACAAAGACAACGGTAAGGCCGAAGGTATCGCGGACATGCTGCATGAGCGCCAAAAGACCGAAGGTCTCGGTCGTATAGTGCCCTCCTGCGATAACCGTAATCCCGCCTTCTGCTGCATCATGATAGTGCTGATGCTCGAATTCACCGGTCACAAAGCAGTCAAGGCCGTCAGAGAGGGCGGCAAGCACATCCGAACCCGCCCCTCCGCTGACAATGCCCACCTGATGCATCAACTCATTGCCGAAAGGCAGGATCAGGGGATTCTCGAATCCCAAACGAGAGGCGATCCAGTCCGCACTGCGGCCCTCGCCAAGGGTCCCCTTGAACCCGAGCAGCCTTCCCTTATAGGGGGCAAAGCCTTGGATGTCCTGAAGACCGAGCTTGTGCGCCATGACGATATTGTTTCCCACCTCACTGTGGGCATCCAGCGGAAGGTGGGCCGCATACAAATCAAGATTCCCCTCGATGAGCGTCTTCAACCTGGTATAGTGCGGCCCGCATACTGCAATCGGATTCCCCCAGAACAGACCGTGGTGCACCACCAAGAGGTCGGCATGCTCTTCCATCGCCTTCTCGAACGTGGCTTGGCAGGCGTCGACGGCAAAGGCAACGGTATGCACCTCGCGCTCCGACGGTCCCACCACCAAGGAATTAAGCGACCGATCGATTCCCTCAAAGGAGGCAACTTCCAAATACGCATCAAGATATGAGACAAGTTCACTACGTTTCATAGCCTCAGTATAGAGAGTTGACACCTTTTGTTCCACCACCTATAGTTCGAGCATGACCGATACACAGGTGAGAGTAAAACCGCTCACATACGAAGAAGCTTCCTTTGACTTCGACCTTGCAACCATTCGAACATGCAGAGCTCTTGGCAGCAGCGAACCGATTGTAGGCCAGCCGCGCGCCCTGAGAACCCTTGAACTGGGCCTTTCCCTCTCCAAAAGCGGCTACAATATTTTTGTCAGCGGCGACAGCGGCAGCGGCAGGCACAATGCAGTGCGACAAGCAGTGCGGAATCTCAGGCATGACACCTCGTCACTCTGCGACCTGGTCTATGTCTACAACTTCCTGCAGCCCAACAGCCCCAGGGTGCTTACCTTCAATTGCGGGGACGGCCAACTTTTTTGTGACGCCGCAGAAGCCTTCAACCAGGAAATCCTTGCCCTTGCCCTGCACAAGCGGGACTTTTATGCAACGGCACTCCAGCTGCTCTCAGAGTTCGAATCCCAATTCCCCCAAGCCTCGTTGCGCGACCATTTCGTCCATATACGTACGGACCTCAAGCGAATGGAAAGGCATATCCAGAACCTTGACGAAAAGGCCTGCAAGGTTGATCCGATCGCAACCAAATACCGGGCCAACCTCTTGGTCAACCATGCAAAAGCAACCGAAAGGCCCTTCATCATTGAAACTCATCCATCCTTTTCGAACCTGTTCGGTTCGGTGGACAGCAATCAGAACATGCCCCACCTTGCGTTGCATGCGGGGACCCTGATGGAGGCGATTGGGGGCTTTTTGGTCATCGATGCCGAGGAGCTGCTCAGCGAGCAGGGCCTGTGGGATGCACTGAAACGCTACCTCGATGCCAACGCCCTGACCGTTGAGAGCAACGTCATCACCAAGGGAGAGCTCCGAAGCCCTTTCATCAGGCCGCAGATGCCCCCGCTGCCGGTCAAAGTCATCCTCATCGGCAGTGAAGAGACCTACGACACCCTTACCGAAGGGGATGAGCGCTTTCTCACCCTTTTCAAACTTTGTGCGCAGTTCGACTACTCCATGAACCTCGATGAGAAGGCAATCGCCCAGACAATCGCAAACCTGGACAATTACGCAAAGACCAATGGGTTGCTCGACCTCAGCGATGAAGCCTTCCTCCAGCTGCTCAGATACAGCTGCTGGTATGTAGAGTCGCGTGAACACCTGAGCACCCAGTTCTCCACCCTCTACGACCTGCTTGAGGAGGCGAACTGGTGGGCTCACTACCATCAGAAAAAGCAGATTGATGACCAGGTGGTCCTCACCGCCCATGCAGAGCGGGAGTATGCCAACGGCATCAGCGAAAGCAAGATCAACGAAGAGATCATCAGCGGCGATATGATCATCAGCCTCACCGGCACCAAGATCGGCGTGGTCAACGGCTTGGCCGTCATGGACAGGGGAAGTGCCTCCTTCGGGACTCCGACGGTGATCAGCTGCACTGTAGCCCCGGGCAACGAGGGCATTGTGAACATCGAGCATGAGGCAGGCCTGAGCGGGGAAATCCACGACAAGGGCCTGTTGATTCTCGAGGGGTACCTGCGCAAGCACTATGCCCGAACCTTCCCGCTCTCCATCTATGCAGGGATTGCCTTCGAGCAGTCCTATGCCGAAGTGGATGGGGACAGCGCCTCATCCAGCGAGCTGTATGCCTTGCTTTCAGCCATCGGCGAGCTTCCCGTGCGTCAGGACATAGCGGTAACCGGTTCAGTGAACCAGATGGGCATGATCCAGCCGGTGGGCGGCATCAACGAGAAAATTGAAGGCTTCTTCCATACCTGCCAGGCGACCGGCCTCACCGGCAGGCAGGGAGTGATCATTCCTTTCCAGAATGTACGCAACCTGATTCTCGGCTATGAGGTGCTTGAAGCGATCAAGGCCAAACAATTCTTCATCTACCCTATCAAAACCATCGACGAGGGCATGCAGCTCTTGACTGAACGGCCGGCAGGCATCCGCAACGCAAAGGGCAACTACAGTGCCGGCAACTTCAACTACGATATCGAGGACAGGCTGAAAAAGATGTATCAGGCGGTCCTAGCCAACAGAGGCTAGGCTCTGCAGCCGCTTCAAGAAAGGCAGGATGTAGGCAAGCGACAGGACAAAGGTAAGCACATCAGCGATGGGCTGGGCAAGCTGCAAACCGACAATTCCGACCAAACCGGGAAGCAGGGCAATGACCGGAATGAAGAAGAAACCCTGCCTGGCCAAGGCCAAAACCGAGCTTGAACTGCTGTGTCCGGTGCTTTGGAACACCATCCCGCTCAAGGTGTTGAAGGCTGACAGGGGCATCAGGATGCATTGGTACCGTATGGCAACCGTCCCGATGGCGATGACAGCCGGGTCGGAGAGAAACAACAACATGATGTAGTGCGCTGTGGCAAAACAAATCACACCGATGAAGGTGAAGGCCAACACCCCGGTTCGGACACAGAACTTGAAGGCCTCGACCAGGCGGTCGTATCGCTTGGCCCCCCAGCTGAATCCGGCAACCGGCTGCAACCCCTGTCCGAATCCGATCAAGGCCGAGTTGAGGAACTGCATCACGCGCGTGGTGATGGACATCGCGGCAATCGCCACGTCGCCGAAGGGGGCGGAAAAAACGTTCAAGCAGATTGCAGAGACGGTGTGCAGCATGGTCCGAAAGAGCGAAGGGGCACCGACGGTGAAGATATTCCGGTAAATCCACCACTTCAGTCTCACATGGCGCACAGACAGATGCAGGTTGCTTCTTCTCTTGACGAAATGAGAAAAGAGGATGAAAAAACTGACGCCTTGACTAAGAACCGTTGCAAGGGCGGCCCCCCTGATGCCCATATCCAGGGCGAAGATGAAAATCGGATCGAGAATCACATTGAGAACGGCCCCGCTGCTCATCCCGAGCATGCCAAGGTGGGCCTTGCCCTCCGATCGGAGGTTGTTGTTCATCGTATAGCAGACCGTCATCCAAGGGGCGCCGATGAGAATCACCGAGGCATAGCGCTCTGCCTCGGGTGCAATGGTCGGTGTGGCACCAAGAAACCGTACCAGCGAACCGGTTCCCGCCAACCCCAGCAGGGTGAAGATCATGGCGATGCCCATCGAGGTGAAAAAAGCGGTACTGAAGACCTCGTCGGCTTCAGTGCGTTTCTTAGAGCCGAGCAAGCGCGAAACCGTATTGGCCGAGCCTTGGCCGAATGTGATGCCGATCGACTGGATGATGCTCATGATTGAATAGACAATCCCCACCGCAGCACTGCTCCCGGTGCCCAATCGGCTGACAAAAATCGTATCGGTCATTGAATAGAAGGAGGTGATGAGCATGCTGATGATCGTCGGGGCGGCCAACTGCAGGATGAGCGACCGTACCGGTTGCTCGGTCATCCGCTGATAGTTCTGCTCTGCATTGAGAGAGGGGGTGCGCATCAGTTTCATGCGGTGAACCAGCCATGCATCATGATCCCGGCGGCTACTGCAACATTGAGGGAACCTTTGGTCCCGGCTTGCACGATGGAAAGCCTGCCCAGCGATGCTTCTGAGGCGCCAAGCAAAGCCGGGCTCACCCCCAGCTCCTCACTGCCGATCACGGCAACCCCCTTGGAGGGGAATGCAAATGCATCAAGCTCGGTCCCCCCGGTTTCCAGGGCAAACAGCGGAAGGTCGAGTGCTTGCAACCGCTCAAGCATGGCCTCCTCGCCGATCACCTCATGCTCTACGGTTTGGGTGCACCCACGGCTTGTCTTGAGTGCCCGGCTATGGTCGACGGCGGCGCACCCCTCAATGAGATAGATTTTCTGGATGCCGAACGAGTCTGCAGAACGGAAGATGGAACCGATGTTGTAAGGTGAGCGGATCCGATCAAGGACGAGGATATGATCGAGGATCGTACGCCGGCTCGCATCGAGGTTTCCCAGTTCATCGATAAAATCCCAATCGGCACTATCAGTTCCCAATGCCTGCAAGAGCAGGTAGTGGATATCATCGCACGTTACCGCCAGATCCAGGCCTTGCACCACCCCAAGTTTCCTGCCAAGAGTGAGCAGGCGGGAGCGTTCATCTTCAGCAAGCACGGCTTGGAACTGTGCAGAATCAAACAGACCGGCCAAGGCTGAAAGATATGCCCGATCGTGCTGATTGCGCAGTGCGAGCTTCGCCTGCTGGTGAAACAGCAGGGCGCACTTGCGTACGCATGTGCGATCTCCGAGTGTCCTAAGCTTCGCTATCGTTATCATCGTCTTCGCCCACCTTCCTGGGAGCCACCAACACGGCAAACTCCCCCTTGATCGCATCCCTGCCTGCAAGCGTGGAGGCAACCTCGCCTGCACTACCTTGGAGAAACTCCTCAAACTTTTTGGTCATCTCCCGACCAGCCACCACCATCCGCTTTGCATCGAGGGCGGCTATCTCCTCCAAAGTTTTTACGATGCGGAAGGGGGATTCATAGAGGACGAATGCCTCATCGCGTTCCAACAATTGCACAAGGCGCTTGGTCCTTCTGCCTTTCCTGGGGCTGAGAAATCCCTCGAAGGTGAAGCTCTTGCCGACATAACCGGCAACGCTTACCAAAGTTGCAACGGCGCTGGGGCCGGGGATGGGGACGATGGGAAAACCCGCCTCCCTGACGGCGGTGACGACCCTGGCTCCCGGGTCGCTGATCCCGGGGGTTCCGGCATCGCTGACGAAAGCTACATCCAATCCACTGCCCAAGAGCTCAACAATGCCTTTGGCCGAGTTGATTTCGTTATGGGCGTGACAAGCGATCAGGCGCTTGGAAATTTCAAAATGATTCAGCAGCTGTTGGGTGTGGCGGGTGTCCTCGCAGGCGATCACATCCACGCTTTTCAGCGTCTGTACAGCCCGGTAGGTGATATCCTCAAGGTTGCCGATCGGTGTCGCCACCATATAGAAAGTACTCATGAGCTTCAGTCTACATGCTCTGTTGCGTCCTTACAAGCACAATGGATTGGCATCGTTTCCCATGCTGTTTGGTATTTTTTACCACAGCAAGGCAAAAACCGACCAATTCTGCGCTGTCCGAAACAAAAAACCTAGGGAAAGTGCGTGTTTGGAAAAGTTGGCACGCCATCTGCATATGTATCTACGTAACAACGAAACCACAACAGCCACCCGGTGGCGAAAGGAGACAATGATGCAGATGTTTAAAAGAATCGCCGATATCTTCAACTCACACGTCAACAGTGCTTTGGACAAGCTTGAAGATCCGGCAAAGATGATCAGCCTGATGATCACCGAACTGGAGGATACCCAGACCAAGGCCCGTTCTTCCATGGCAGCCCGTAAAGCGGAGCAAGCAAGCCTGGAGAGAGAAAAGGCCGAGTTTGAGAAATCCGTCCTTCGTTGGGAAGACCGTGCAAAGCTGGCCATCACCAATGGTCGTGAGGACCTGGCCCGCGAAGCCCTCCTGGAGAAAAAGCATGCCGCAGAGCAGGTACAGCGCATTGAAGAGCAGCTTGCCAATCTGACTTCCATCCTTGCAAGCCAGAGTGCCCAGCTCACCCAGATCGCCGACAAGCTCAAGGAAGTCAAGGACAAACAGCAGATCCTCGTCCAGAGAGCAAGAAGCGCCAAGGAGAAGAAGCAGGTTGCCCAAACGCTGAATAGCAGCGACAGTGCAGACCTTGCCCGCAAGTTCAGCGAGCTTGAAAGCAAGATCGAGCGGATGGAAGCCGATGCCGAGATGGCCGGTTATCATGGGAAGCCCTCAGCCAGTGACGAGTTTGCCAGAATGGAATCCGATAGCACCATCGAGGCCGAGCTTGAGAGTTTGAAACAGTCTATGACCAAGAAGAAGGAGCAGAAATAATGTATTACGACAGAGAAGAGGATCGTACCCTGTATCGTGAAAGACGGGGCATGATATTGGGAGTGTTCCAAGGATTGGCCACCTGGTCGGGGCTTCCAGTACTCCTGCTCAGAATCATCGGCCTTATCCTGCTCTTCTCGGTTGGATTCGTTCCGATGGCCATCGCCTACATCCTGACAGCACTCATGCTGCCTTCACGATAACCGAATCAGACGTTTTTTCATGACTGTCATTGAGTTTCTTCCTTGAGCAGGACATCATTTGGTGTCCTGCTCTTCTTCTTGCAGACGGTCCTGATATTTGCGGTACAGCCCCCGCAACTGATCATAGGTCAGATTGAGCAGCTTGGCCGCCTCTTTCTGGTTGCCTGAAGCCATCTTCAGTGCTTGACGCAGATACTTGAGGTCCAATTCCAGGCGGGCCGTCTCAAACTGACGCAAATCAAGTTCTGCTTCCTGCAAGGGAGGATCGGTGATTTCCTGACTCTTTTGCTTGAAAGGATTGTCGAAGGGGTTGAACTCCAGGTATTCGATCAAGGAAGCATCACTGCGATAAACGGCCCGCTCAACGACATTCTTCAACTCACGAACATTTCCAGGCCAAGGATAGCCAAGCATCTGGGAGATGACGGAGTCAGTGAAGGAAGGCATCTCCTTGCGCCCGCACTCAAGAGCCATCTTGGAGGCGAAATACGTGGCCAGGAGAATGATATCCTCGCCCCGTTCTCGAAGCGGGGGAAGAAACAGAACCTCGAAGGAGAGCCTGTCCAGCAAATCCTCCTTGAACTTCCCTTCCTTGCACAAGGACGGCAGATCGGAATTGGTCGCCCCGATGATCCGCACGTTTGTTTCATGGGTCACCGAAGAACCCACCCGCTCATAGGTGCCGTACTCGACCACCCGAAGGATTTTTTCCTGGACTTCCAAGGGGATCAGGCCGATCTCGTCCAAAAAGAGCGTCCCTCCTTCGGCTTCCTCGAATCTTCCCTTGCGGGTTTTCTGTGCTCCGGTGAAGGCACCTTGCTCATAGCCGAAGAGTTCGGTTTCGATAAGGGATGGAGGAAGGGCTGCGCAGTTGACCGTCACCAAGTTCTGCTGCCAACGCTGAGAGAGGAAGTGAAGACGCCTGGCGGCAATCTCCTTGCCGCTGCCCCGCTCCCCTACAAGCAGCACCGAGCGATTGACGGTTGCAGCCCGGCTGAGTTTGCTTTGGAAGTCCAAAAAGACTTCACTCTCACCCAAGGGTTGTTGGTTGTATCCGGCTTGCACGGCTTCCATATACTCCACCTCACTTGGTAAATTTAGCCATCCTTGGCAGGTTTCACCAGCGTCAGGGTAGCACAGCTTGGACAGTGCGAAAAGAGGAGGGGCCGCAATCCTCGATAAAATGGCGATTTAGATACTTTTTATCAATCTTTTAATTGTTGGCACGATTCGTGCATCTAGATTTTCACGAACACAGGTGGTACTACTACCTAAGGAGAGAAGTATGGGAGTGTTTTCAAGATTCTTGGATATTGTCAACGCAAATATCAACTCACTGCTCGACAAGGCGGAAGATCCGGAAAAAATGATCAAGTTGATGATGCAGGAGATGGAAGATACCCTGATCGAGCTGAAGAGTTCCTGCGCTGCAAAAATGGCCAGCAGAGCCAAAACCGAACGCACCTACAAGGAGGCGCTCAGTGCCG
>Ga0228535_1002438_pt1 | contig 17930 bp, 15 predicted proteins | sample SJ1metagenome_FD_168457 | JGI IMG/M metagenome (GOLD analysis project Ga0228535, IMG submission 168457) | Enriched culture of PCE-dechlorinating microbial communities from Ithaca, New York, USA - SJ1 | ecosystem: Engineered > Modeled > Simulated communities (microbial... > Unclassified | place... | reverse complement strand
GAAAGCCATTTCAACAACGAGGAGGTACAGCATGACCAGCACGAAGAGAAATTGGCTCATCGCCGTCATCGTCATCCTGGTGGTGACGGGCTCTCTCTACTCCTTCTTCAAGGGGACCTACAACCGGTTCGTGACCCTGGACGAGGCCGTCAAGTCTTCCTGGGCGCAGGTGGAAAACCAGCTCCAGCGCCGGTTCGACCTCATCCCGAACCTCGTGGAAACGGTCAAGGGGTACGCCAAGCAGGAGAAGGATGTCCTGGTGGAGGTGACCAACGCCCGGGCCCGCGTGGGCGGGGCCGCGACGGTCCCCGACAAGATCACCGCCAACAATGAGCTCTCCGGCGCCCTCAGCCGCCTGCTGCTGATCGTGGAACGGTACCCCGATCTCAAGTCGAACCAGAACTTCCTGCGCCTCCAGGACGAACTGGCAGGGACGGAGAACCGGATCTCCGTGGAAAGGCGGCGCTACAACGAGGCCGTCCAAACTTACAACGTCGCCATCCGGAGCTTCCCGGCGAACCTCCTGGCCGGGATGTTCGGCTTCGGGAAAGCCGCCTTCTTCGAGGCCCCGGCAGCCGCCAAGACGGCCCCCCAGGTCAAGTTCTGATCGTCCGGTTCCTCCACGGCTGACCGCGAACGGCTTGGCGGCTGCTCCGGAGGGACCCCGTGAAATGATCGCAGCCCTGGGGATTCCAGGGCTGCCATGCACCGAGGGACCCCTCCCCTGTGGGGAGGGGTCCCTTCTTTTTTGTCACCGGCAGGTCCGGAGGGACCTGGGACTGTTGGCACCCTGCCCACATCGTGGGCACCCGCCGGCCTCCTCTCTGGAAAGATCGCTCGCATGTGATCGATTTCACAGGCTATATTAATTGGCATGCTTGTTGTTAATAGGATTGTTCGGAGGCGTCTTTCCATTGCCTCCGGAAAGGGGATCCGAATATGGACGACAAGACGATCCTGGTCGTTGAGAACAACGCACTGAAAATGAATCTCGTCAGGAAACTCCTGACGGTCGGACAGTACCGGATGATCGAGGCCCCGAATGCCGAGAAAGGCGTTGAGCTGGCCCGCCTGCGCCAGCCGGACCTGATCCTGATGGACCTTCAACAGCCGGGCATGGACGGCCTGACCGCCGCGCGGTTGATCAGGAAGGAATCGGGGATCGGGGGCATCCCCATCCTGGCGCTTTCCTCCCAGTTCGTGGCGGACGACGAGGCGAAGGCCCTGGAGGCCGGCTGCAACGGCTACCTCACCAAACCGGTGAACACGCGCGTTTTTCTGGAGACCGTCGCCCGCCTTCTCTGGCCCGCCGAGGTCGATTGATCTCCCCTCCCCTATCAGAAAGTTATTGACATCCCTTGACATCCCCCATATATTTAGAAATCATCCAAAAATTGGGGCTTCTTGAACCCGAGGATGGGCGGGTCCACCGGGAGGGGGACCCAAGTAACGGCAGGGCGGCGCCCCTCAGGCGCATGTCTCGCCGCGGATGTTGGAATCCGGAAAATTCGCGGCCGATCACGGCAAAGAAGGAGCAATCGTTATGACGAAGTATGTGTACACTTTCGGCGGCGGCGCCGCTGAGGGCAAGGCAAGCGACAAGAACCTGCTGGGAGGAAAGGGGGCCAATCTCGCCGAGATGTGCGCCCTGGGGATCCCCGTGCCGGCCGGTTTCACCATCAGCACGGAGTGCTGTACCGCCTACTACGCCGGAGGGTGCCAACTCCCCTCCGGGCTGTCCGATGAGGTCCTGGCCGCTCTCAGGAAGACCGAAGCAATCATGGGCATGAAATACGGGGATCCGGCCAATCCGCTCCTGATCTCCTGCCGGTCCGGGGCCCGCTCCTCCATGCCCGGGATGATGGACACGGTCCTCAACATCGGGCTTTCCACCGCCACCATCCCCGGCATGATCACCAAGACGGGAAATCCCCGTTTCGTCTGGGATTCCTACCGCCGTCTGATCATGATGTACGCCGACGTGGTCATGGAAAAGGCCGAGGGACTCGAACCGGCACAGGGAAAGGGAATCCGAAAGATCCTTGACGAGAAGCTCGACGAGGTGAAGCACGCCAAGGGGTGCAAGTCCGATACGGACCTCGGCGCCGACGACCTCAAGGCCCTGGCCGAGGCGTTCAAGGCCCTCATCGTCCAGCATCTCGGAAAACCCTTTCCCGATGACCCCATGGCCCAGCTCTGGGGCGGCATCGCCGCCGTCTTCAAGAGCTGGAACGGCAAGAAGGCCGTCTCCTACCGCCGGATCGAGGGGATCCCCGACGACTGGGGGACCGCCGTCAACGTCCAGGCGATGGTCTTCGGCAACATGGGCGAAACCTCCGCCACGGGCGTCGCCTTCACCCGCGACCCGGCCACCGGCGACAACAAGTTCTACGGTGAATGGCTGGTGAACGCCCAGGGCGAGGACGTGGTGGCCGGAATCCGGACCCCGAGCCCGATCAACGACGACACGAAGAACGAGCAGAACAAGCACCTGGTGAGCATGGAGCACGCCATGCCCGGGACCTACCGGGAGCTCGACGCGATCCGCACCAAGCTGGAGACGCACTTCACCGACATGCTCGACATCGAATTCACCATCCAGGAGGGAAAGCTCTGGATGCTCCAGTGCCGTGTCGGGAAGCGGACCGGCACCGCCGCCCTGAACATGGCCATCGACATGCTCGACGAGAAGCTCATCGACGAGCGGACCGCCGTCCTGCGCGTCGAGCCCAAGCAGCTTGACGAGATCCTCCACCCGATCGTCGATCCGAAGGCCGAGAAGACGGCCGAGCCGATCGTCAAGGGACTTCCCGCCGGTCCCGGCGCCGCCAGTGGGACCCTCGTCTTCACCGCCGAGGACGCCGTGGCCGCCGCCCGCGCCGGCAGGAAGAGCATCCTCATCCGCGAGGAGACCAACCCCGAGGATGTGGAGGGGATGCGGGCCGCCATCGGGATTCTCACCGCCCGCGGCGGGATGACCTCCCATGCGGCCCTCGTCGCCCGCGGCTGGGGGAAGTGCTGCATCGTCGGCGCCGGCGCCCTGCACGTGGACGTCAAGGCCAAGACGGCCCGGATCGCGGGGTCAGACGTGGTCCTCAAGGAGGGCGACATCGTCACGCTGAACGGGACCCGGGGGCACGTCTATACCGGCACGCTGCCCATGATGGACGCCAGCGAGAACCCGCGTTTCCAGCGTTTCATGACGATGGCCGATAAGTTTCGCACCATGGGCGTGCGGACCAACGCCGATACCCCGGAGGATGCCCGCACCGCCCGCAGCTTCGGCGCTGAGGGGATCGGCCTTTTCCGTACCGAGCACATGTTCTACGGGGCGGGCTCCGACCAGCCCCTGTTCTTCCTGCGCAAGATGATCCTCAGCAAGACCGCCGAGGAGCGCAGGGTCGCCCTCACCGAACTCTACCCCTTCGTCAAGGCTTCCCTGAAGGGGACAATGGAGGCCATGGAGGGGCTCCCGGTGACGATCCGGCTGCTCGATCCTCCGCTCCACGAGTTCGTGCCGCAGGGAGCCGAAAAGCAGGCCGAACTGGGACGCGCACTGGGCATCCAGCCGGAGGAGATCAAGAAGCGCGGCGAGGACCTGCACGAGACCAACCCGATGATGGGGCACCGCGGGATCCGCCTCGGGATCACCTATCCGGAGGTGAGCGAGATGACGATCCGCGCCATCTTCGAATGCGCCGCCGAGCTGATCAAGGCCGGCAAGAAGTGCATCCCCGAGATCATGGTCCCGGTAACCTGTGACGTCTCCGAACTCGAAATCACCAAGAGGATCACCGACACGGTTCACGCCGAGGTCCTCCAACGGTTCGGTCTGGCCGCATTGGAGTACAAGTACGGGACCATGATCGAGATCCCGCGCGCCGCCCTCCTCGCCGACCGGATGGCCAGGAGCGCCGAGTTCTTCTCCTTCGGCACCAATGACCTGACCCAGCTCACCTTCGCCTTCAGCCGCGACGACATCGGGGCCTTCATGAACGACTACCTCGATCAGAAGCTCCTTCCGGCCGATCCCTTCCAGACGATCGACCAGGACGGCGTGGGCCAGCTCATCACGATGTCCGTCGAGAAGGGCCGGGCCACGAGGCCGGACCTCAAGGTCGGCATCTGTGGCGAGCAGGGGGGCGATCCGGCCTCCGTCGAATTCTGCTTCAGGAACAAACTGACCTATGTAAGCTGCTCGCCCTTCCGCGTGCCGATCGCACGGCTCGCGGCGGCCCAGGCGGCAATCAAGGCCGGCAAGAAGGGTAAGAAGAAGTAGACATTCCACGACCAAGACGCGGGACAGGCGGGGCATGCCCCGCGCTGAAACAACGAATGCAAGAGCGGCGTGGCCTCCGGGCTTTCGCCGCTCTTTTTTTATTCCAGCCGCTCCCGAAGCCAGGAGGCAGGATCGGCCCTTCGCCGGGAGGGATCCGGCAGGGGCCGACCCAAAAGGGTCCACGTTGCTTTTAAGCCGCCCATGGCGAAATCCCGTTGACATGCATGGCGGCTTCCATTACCCTTCCAAGAGGCCGTGGCGATTCCGGCCCGCGGTTCAACAACGACGAGGAGGGGGTTCGTGCAAAACAGAACGGTCCTGTTCATCAACCCCGATGTCCCAGGGGCGTCCAGTTCCAGCCCTCCGATGGGTGCCCTCTTCCTGGCGGCCTATGTCCGGGAACGGTTTCCCCGGTACCGGTTCCAACTCCTGGACTGGACGGCCGATCGGCCGTCCCTCCAGGCCCAGGCCGACATCCTCAGGGAAATCAAGCCAGCCATCGTTGGGGTCACCACATTCACCGATTATCTGCGGCCCGCTCTGGACCTGGCCAGGCTCGTCAAGGAAACGCTGCCCGATTGCACCGTGATCTTCGGCGGACCCCACGTCAGCGCCTGCCCCAACGATGCCTATCCCAACGTGGACTGCGTCGTCGCCGGGGAGGGCGAATTGGCCTTCGCCGAGATGCTGACTCTCCATGACAGAGGCGGCGAGATGCCCCCCGTCTACTTCAACGAGCACTACCTGGAAGACATCAATTTCCACCCCGCCTGGGACCTGGTCGGGGATTGGGAGAAATACAAGCCCACGGGCTTCTTTTTCGGCATCCGCCAACAGGCCTGGGTCATGGCCAGCCGGGGATGCCCCTACAACTGCGTCTTCTGCGCCGGAGGCGTCTTCCGCCGGTCGCGCCCGCGGCAGCGGTTCCGCGATCCCGCGAACGTCATGCAGGAGATCCGCTTCCACCAATCCCTGCATCCCACCCGGGCGATCTTCTTCGTCGACGACGAGTTCAACACCAACATCGACTGGGCCAAGGAGGTCTGCGGCCGACTCGCCAGCGAAAGGATCGGTCTCCCCTGGGCGACCTCCATGCGGACGACGGAGAAGCTTTTCGACGAGGGCCTGCTGGAGGTCGCCAAGAAGGTGAACTGCCGGGCCGTGGCCATGGGCCTGGAGAGCGGAAACGACGAGGTGCTCAAGGCCATCAAGAAGGGAACCACGGTCGAATTCAACCTCAGGGCGCTGAGGCTTCTGAAGCAGCACCGGATCATGGCCCACGGCAATTTCATCCTCGGGCTCGCCTGGTACGGTCCCGACGGGAAGCCGGACGGCGAACGACTCGAGCAGGTGATGGATACCCTCAATTTCATCCGGGACGTCACCCGCAAGGGGCTCCTGTCGTCGGTCAGCATCTCGATCGCAACGCCCTATCCCGGATCGGAGTTGGGAAAGCTCGTTGACGACTTCAAACTGAATTACCTGGACGACACCTCCCATCTGGGGGTCGATGCGGTCAACAGACAGCTGATCGTCTTCAGGCATCCCCATCTGAGTCCCGAGCAGATCCAGGAGTGTTACCAGAACGCCTGGCAATCGGTGATCTACAACGTCCCCATGCTGGTCAAGCGGTTCCTGAACATCTCCCGGCCCGAAGAACTGATCGACAACCTCAAGCTGGGTTATTTCCTCGGGAAGAAGCTCCTGAAGGGCAAGAGGAATCTGCGGAACATCGACAATCTACTGAAATAGGACGACCAGGCTTGCCCGGACCGGGAAGCCGCATCATCAGCCGGAAGACGTCCTCCAGATCCCATCCTCCATCACGACCCTCGTCGTCTCGCCTGGGCGGGCCGGCCGCTTCAGGGCCTCCCCGGAGTACTCGGGGTCGCTGGGCAGAAGGACGCCGTAGCCCTTTTCCGACCGGAAGGCCTCGGTGAGGATCGTTTCAATCTTCCGCGACCGGGCGGCCTCCAGGAGGGCCTCGATGCCGGGGAAGTCCCGCAGCTCCTCGACAGTCTTGAGCGTGGGGGGCATCAGGACGATCCGCCCTGCCGCTTGCTCCGCCAGGGCTTCGCCCGGCGTCATCCAGCGGGATTCCGTCAGTTCCATCGGGTCGTGGGTGGGACGCTGGCCTTCGGGGACCCGGGCCAGGAAGAAACGGGTGTCGAACCGGCGGGGCTCGGCCTCGGGGGTGATCCAGTGGGAATAGGCCACCAGCCGATCGGGGGCGTAACGGATCCCCTCATGCCGTGCGAGCTCCGCGAGGGTCAGCCGGCCGTCGTGGAGCGCCACGCGGTGGACGGCGAAGCGGGCGGCCTGTTCAGGATCGGTCAGCTCAACCGTCCCTCCGGAGGCCCCGCATGCCAGAAGGACGCCGGCCTCCTCGAAGGTCTCGCGGATCGCCGCCATGAAGAGCCCCAGGGCCTTCGCCCCGGAAAGGTCCGGTTCCTGGAGGAGCTGCCGGGCGTCGTCTCCGCCGAACCCCCCGCAGCACTCCCGAAGATCCTGGGCCGAGTCGGCCTCCTCCAGGCTGCCGCCGGGGAAGACGAAGGCCCCTCCCATGAAGGACTGGTCGCGGCGGCGGCGCATGAGGAGGAACTCGAAGGGGCCGCCGGTCCCCTCGCGCAGGAGGACCACTGTCGCCGAATCCTGCGGCGCCCTGCCGGTGCGGCCCCCCTCCCCGCTGTAGAATTTCCCGATCTCCAAGCTTTCCCCTCTCCTATTTTGCTATTTCGCTATCAGCCCCCCGTCGTTGACCACCACATGACCCGTCATGTAGGCCGAGGCGTCGGAGGCGAGAAAGACGGCCAGGGCCTTGATGTCGTCGATGCCGCCGATCCTCCCCAGGGGGATCGCCGCGGTGACCATGTCGCGGGCCGCCTTGAATTCCGGTTTCTCGAGGTATCCCATCATGTCGGTCATGAAGAAACCCGGGGCGATGGCGTTGACACGGATCCGATGGGGGGCCAGTTTGACCGCCAGGTTCATCGTGAGCAGGTTGATCGCCGCCTTGGTCGAGTTGTAGGGGACCGCGGGGTGGAGCGCCTCGTCCGAACCCCGGAACCCCATGACCGACGATAGGTTGATGATGTTGCCGCCCCCCTGGGCCTTCATGATGTTGGCGACCTTCTGGGTAAGGATCCAGACCCCCCGGACATTGACGTTGAAGAGCTGATCCCACTTCTCCAAGGGAAAACTCATGGTGGGCGCACCCCAGGTCGCCCCGGCATTGTTCACCAGGATGTCGATCCGGCCGAAGCGGGCCATCACCTCCTGGACCATCCGGTCGATCTCCTCCTCTTTGGCCATGTCGCAGGCAAAGGGAAAGACCCGGACGCCGAAGGCGCTCCCCAGTTCGCCTGCCGCCGCATCGAGGTTCTTCATCTTTCTCGACGTCAGGGCCAGATCGGCCCCTGCCTCGGCCAGTCCCGTGGCGATGAACTTGCCGATCCCCCTACCGCCGCCCGTGACGAGGGCAACCTTGCCGCTGAGCTTGAACAGATCGAACAGTTTCATGGGCACCTCCTCAATGGGTTATGGAACCCGAGACGTTTGCGCCGGCCCGCCTCAGGAGAGCATCAGGACGAACTTCTCGTAGAGGTCCTTCTGGAAATGGTGGATCATCTCTTTCTTCATGAGGATCAGGGCGCTGAAGGGGTCCATCTTGCTGCGATAGGGCCTGTCCGACGTGAGCGCGTCGTACACGTCGGCCAGGGAACAGATCTTTCCGTAGAGATGGATCTCATCTCCCCGAAGCTCCTTGGGATACCCCGTGCCGTTGCATCGCTCGTGGTGCTGCAGGACGATGGTCTTGCATTCGTCGGTCATCTGCTGGGCCTCGTAGAGGAGTTGGTAGCCCAGGACCGGATGTCTGCGCATCACGGCCATCTCCTCCTCGGTCAGGCGCCCGGGCTTGTTGATGATGGTCTGGTCGATCTGGACCTTGCCCAGGTCGTGGAGGAAAAAGCCGATCCCCAGCTCGTGCATGTTATGACCGTTGGACCCCCGGAAGAGGATCTTGGCCATCGCGATGCCCAGGAGTCCGACGTTCACCGAATGGGTGTATGTGTAAAAGTCGTGGTGTGTGATCTTGGTCAGGTAGGTGGTTGTCGCATCGTCGGTCAGGATCAGTTCGACGATCTCCGTGATCACCTCTCTGGCGGCCCGGATGTTCTTCGCCGTCGGTTTGCTCAGGAGACCGTTCATCATCGTCATGGCGTTGTCCCGAACGATCCGCGATTTGTCCTCGGCCGGCAGCTTGCGGTCCCGGATCGCCTCCCGGAGGGTGTCCGTCACGAGATCCGGTTTCTCATCTCCAGACTCTTTGGGTTTCCGGGGGGGCTTGGCGGGCTTTTCCCCTGCAGCATCCCGCGGGCCGGGCGGAGGGTCGGGGGGCTTCGACGCCGGCGCGGCTCCCCGGTCCATGTCGACCAGGACCTCATCGAGGCCGGCCTCGATGATCCGGTCGATCTGGGACCGGGAGGTCAGACGGAACTTGTTCTTCAAGAAGGGATGGGCCTGCCAGGAGGTGGGCATGACCACGTACATGCCCACCTGAAGCTCATCCGCACGGATTTTCTTCAGGCTCATGGCTTCACTCTGTCAATTCCGCTCCGCTTGGTGCATCCCACCCCCATGCCGACTGCGGCAGGAGATGCACGATTATGGCCCTGATCGTGCTGACCGCGTGTTCCAATGGCTTCATGACGACTGAAGAGGAAATCCCGGGATACAGGCCGGAGTTCGAACTGGGGCCCGCGATCCATTTCCGGCGCCATTCTATAGCCTCTGCCGCCTTTGTCAATACAAAAGGATCGAATCCCCCTTGATCTCAATGTCCGCTTCCTTTATTCTTCGACGGACAGGAAAGGAGGGCAGCCATGAGCAAACCGACGAACGTCAACGCCCTGTTTCTGGGCCCCAAGGCGGAAAATTATCCCTTCTTCAGGGAGATGCTCAATTACCTCATGGACGATCACGCTCAGTGGCGGCGCTATTTCCATCCCGACGACGCCCCGGTCGTGACTGGCGAGGAACAGGCCCGGCCGGACTTTCTGGCCACCCTCCAGAAGACCCGGGAGGCCCTGATCGAACTGGCGGGCAACCTCCAGCTCCACTCCCCCCCCTGGTTTTCGCCGCGCTATTTGGGGCACATGAACGCAGACACCCTCCTGGCCGCCAACCTGGGCTATATGCTGACCCTCCTGTACAACCCCAACAACTGCGCCTACGAAGGCTCCCCGGCGACCACAGCGCTGGAAATCGAGGTGGGCAGAGATCTCGCGGCCCTGATGGGGTACGATCCCCAGAAGGCCTGGGGTCACATCACCTCCGGCGGGACCGTGGCCAACTACGAGGCGATATGGATGGCCCGCAATCTGAAGTCCTTCCCCTTCGCCGTCCGGGCAATCCTGCCGGATCTGGTGGCCGGCCTTGACGACTCGCAACTGCTCAACCTTCCGACGGCCAGGATCCTCGACCTGGCCGACCGGGCCAAGGAGGCGGGCCAGTTTGAGGAGGTGCGCCGGCATTCCGTGCGGGGCACGGGCATGACGGGCCGGAATCTCGGTAAGATCCTCGTCCCCCAGTCGAAGCACTACTCCTGGACCAAGGCGGCTGATATCTTCGGCATCGGCCAGGAGAACCTCATTTCCGTGCCGGTCCAGGACGATTACCGCATGGACGTCGCGGCGCTGAGGCGGACGATCGACCGGCTGGCCGCCGACAGGAGTCCCATCCTCGCCGTCGTCGCCGTCTGCGGCAGCACCGAAGAGGGAGCGGTCGACGATGTTCACGAAATCGTCCGGTTGCGGGACCGGTACGAAGACAGGGGCGTCTCGTTCTATCTTCACATCGACGCCGCCTACGGCGGATACGCGCGTTCCCTCTTTCTCGACGAGGACGGCGGCTTTATGGGCTACAACGAGATGGGAAGACGTCACAGCCGTCAGGGGGTTCTGGCCCCCGACACGGACTGGCTGAGTTCGGACGTCTATGAGTCCTTCAAGGCGATGCCGGAGGCGGACTCGATCACCATCGACCCGCACAAGCTGGGCTATGTCCCCTACGCCGCTGGGGCCGTTGTCGCCCGGGACCGCCGCATCATCGACCTGATCTCCTTCTTTGCCGCCTATGTCTTCGAGAAGACCGACGACAACCCCATGCTGCTTGGAAGCTACATCATGGAAGGGTCCAAGGCTGGGGCGGCGGTCGCCGCGGTCTGGATGGCCCACCGGGTCGTTCCACTCAACGTCACGGGGTACGGTCGGATCATCGGCTACAGCATCGAGGGGGCCTACCGCTTCTACCACTCCCTGCTCGCCGCCGGTCCCATCGAGGTCGGCGGCCGGACCTTCGAAGTCATCCCCCTGGCCCGTCCGGACATCAACATCGTCGACTATGCCTTCCACGAGAAGGGCAACCCCAGCCTTGAGGAAATGAACCGCCTGAACCAGGCGATCTACGCCGAGTGTTCCTACAAATCCGGCCCCATCTATACCAACGACTTCATCACCTCCAAGACGGCCCTCACACGGGAGGAATACGGCGAGACGCCCGGGGCCTTCGTCGCAAAATTCGGCCTCCGGTCAGGAGAGTGGGAGACCCTGGGAAGCGTCTATGTGCTCCGCTCCTGCATCCTCACGCCGTACCTTATGGGCCATACCACCTATGAGGCCTACTGGGCAAACTTCATGGGGGCGATGGGAAGGGCCATCAGCCGGATCTGTGAGGGAGCCTGAGCCCGTTGCTTTCCATCATCACCGTCATGTCGGAGCCCTTCTCATGCATGGCAAAGGGCCTCGGGACGCCTCATGGTCGGAGAGATGCGCCCTTAAGCCCACCATTACGGCAACGGCCGAGGTCCCATGCGAGACGGTGATGTGAATGAGGCGATTTCCTGTCAAAATGGTCGTTTATTGGTTCCTCGGTCATGGGAAAGAGTCACCCTTGACACACAGGACGTCTCCCCCCTATACTTGAACTATAAAAATGCAAGTTCCTCCAGTTCATTCACTTCAATCGACCATTAAGCGCTGAAACTCTTTCCGCCGCAGGAACCGATCGTCAAGCAACCCTGTAAAGCTGTTAAACCGGCCATGTCAGAGGTGCACCATGAAAAGAACAGCGACGTCGTTTGCGGCGATGCTTCTGGCGGCCATGCTCTGTCATTCTGGCACCCTTGCGGCCAAGGACGATGAACTGGCCGCCGTGGTCCGTATCCGGTCCCTCTTCCCCGAGGATGCCGAATCCACCGCCAAGTACGGCCGCGGGCGGACCGGCGAAAAAAACGGGGCTGAAGGCCGAGGACATGATCATCTCGGTGGGGGGCCAGCAGGTCCAAGGACTCGCCGATTTCTACCGCAAGATCTGCGGGCTCGGCGAGCCCGGCGTGCCGGTCCCCATGAAGGTCCTCAAGGGCGACCAGCTCCAGGAGATCGAGGTGAACTCGGCGGACCGTTACAAGGAGCAGTCTCAACGAAACGCGGGCGGGATCAGGATCTGATCCTGAAACGCACCTCAAGCCACCTCTGGGATGCGCGCAGCGGCTTTTCGACGGGAAAAAGCGAGACGCCGCCACTGGTCCTTAAGGAGGATTCGATGCCCGAGAAAAAAGGTCACAACACTTTATTTCTGTTATCTATGAGCATCGGCATTCTTTTCATTCATGCCTGCGCAACGATCGAGCAACCCGTGCAACCTTGGAACAAGATTTTGGAAGTTGCCAGAATTTCGCCGCATGATGCGCATAGAGAAGTCGAATCAGGTGGGGCGCTGCTGGTCTGCGCCTACAACGACGAGGCGACATGTTGCAGGATGCTCCTCCAAGGGGCTATATCCCTTAAGGTATTCGAATCAAGATTGCCGGAATTTACAAGGGATCAGTTGATCATCTTTTATTGCAGTTGACTCAATGAGTATACGTCTGCCGGTCAGGCAGAGAAATATCGGCAATTGGGGTATACCAACGTCTATGCACTACGCGGTGGCGTAGAGGCTTGGAGAAAATCAGGATTTAAGATCGTTGAGATATCGAAGGATGTCAAATGTCGAGAAAAATAACATATGGGGCTGTGCTTATATTCTTGTTGATTTCCTGTTTGACTTCAACACTTCCTTTAATCGAAAAACACATGCAAAGTGTACACAGAGGGCCGTTAATTCCCCAAAAGTGTTTTGATGAATATCAGAATTGGTTCAACACGTATTATCCCGCCAATCAGAAATTCGATATCACCCTCACCCTGCGAGTCAGGGCATTCGGTAATCACGCTGACAAGCAAACTGCGTGGGCCAATGAATGGCTTGTGAAGTGTCCCGAATGGGGCCCGATACCTTTGGGGGCTACAGTGCCTGGCGACCCAATTGAGGTTTGGATGGACCTCCGGGAAGATGGATTGGGGAACTTGATGCTTCCACCTCATGTCATAGGCCATGAAATGGAACAAGCGCTACTTGCATATTCCAAGGGAGAGATGGACCCGAATAGTGTCCAATATGTGCTTCAATCGACGTTAATCCCGAAACACTGCTTTAACCTCTACCAGGAGTGGTTTACCAAGTTATATCAAACAGATAAAAAGATTGACATCACAATGACGGTCCGTGTAAGGGCCTTCGGCCAATCAAAGGAAAAACAGATGGTCTGGGATCAAGAGTGGCGAACAAAACACCCCTATTGGGGTCCGGTACCGGCCGGCATCACAGTCACCAGCAATCCTATCGAAATCTGGATGGACCTCAGACAGGACCGTTCTGGAAGAGTTGTTGTGCCCCCGCATGTATTGGGACATGAAATGGAGCATGCGATTATTGTCTACGATAACCGAATCCAGGATCCTCATCTGCGATTGGAATTCTACATTTATGAAAGAGGTTGATAAGTATCACACTCCGAGCTTGGGATCTGTCAATTCCGGGGTATGGGTTAAGCCAAGCTTCTGGTGGAAGGGAGAGTGCAATCCGAGCAAACCAAAGTGATCTCTAGTCTGAAATGAATCTCAGGACTTCGTCTTCAAGTTTCTGCTGATGCACTTGCTGGACGAAGAGCATTTGCGGGCGGCCTGCTGACTGACCTGCCCCCCAAATATGTACCACTATTATAAAGCGATACCACTTCTTTGGCGAACGGCCATAAAAAACCTGCTACTCCTGAAGGGTTCAGAACATCGCGGGACTGTCATGGATTGTATTTGGTGCCGGAGGTCGGAATCGAACCGACATGCTCGCAAGGAGCTGGGAATTTTGAGGCCAAAAAAGGCAAATTTTGAACCCCTTGATCCTAGGTATGATTTCCCGTAAAAATTTGAAATGATGATGTAATAACAATTCTGTCTTCTTCTGCCTATTCTATCTGTTCCCCGCCACTTCACTTAATCTTATCAATATGTTGTCACTATGCTGTTTCGCGTTATGGTAAGGTTTATTCAAGGGATACCAACCGTGGGACCTGCAATTAGAATTCTAAAATAAATAATGAGTCTATTTATATTTTCGACCGATTCCCCGAAATCTACTACGATCAAAGGATAAGACGTTTCTCCCGGTTCCATTTATTCCATTCTTATATCTACCAAGAGCCGCCATGGATAGTGACCAAGGTGGATTCGAAGCAAGAACCTTTATCTGATTTCCATGTCGGTCGTTTGCTCATGGCTGCTCCTCCTTCTCATCATTATAGAGCAGCTTCTCCCCTTATGCACCCGTCCAGTTTGCCAAGACCAGCGCTCCTCTGCTCCCCGTTCATAATCAGGTATCCCATGTCAGGAGCGGAACCGCAAGCAACGATGCATCAGTTTCTACCTGTCACCGCCTCCCAATCGGCGCGAACGGCGTCGGCCAGAGCCTTCGCCCCTGCCGAATCGTACTGAGGCACCGAGAAATCCGGGTCGGCGGGCAGTTTTTGCAGGAGGATACCGTCCTTTCCGAACCAAAGGGGAAGATAGGCGCTCAGGAAGAACTGTCTGTCGCGTAGGATATCGATGGCCCAGGGCGTTGCCTGATCACCAAGATTCAGCCGGACATGCAGGGCACATCCGGCGGCCTCGGCCTCGAACCGGGCCAGTACATCGGGCCAGTCCTTTCCCGGTCGGAAGACCGAAAGCGTGGCACTGGAGGCGTCCCGCAGGATATCTGATTGGGCGTCCATTGATTCGGCCATAGGTGAATCGCCCGGTTCGACCGTTCTTTCAATCCCGAGTTCACGAATGCGCTGTCCGATAAAATCGGCATAGGCGGGATGGGGGTGAATGGTGTGCGGGGTGTCTCTATCAACACGGAAGAGCATGAGCAGGGAGATGTTGACTGCTACCCCACCGTCCTTTCTCGGCCCCATGGCCGGAATCCACTCCAGTTCCACTCCTGTGGGAAGCAGCCCGAAGTTCGTTGCGGAAGGTTGAGACAAGGGGTGGTTGCACAAGGCTTCGAGAAACACGGCATTGACAGGAATCTGGGTCGTATATTCTTTGAGAACCGTATGACCTATGATGTTGGACAACCCTTTTCCCCGATGCTGCTTGGAAACCATTAACTGACCAGCCTCATAGAGCAGGGGATTGGGCGCAAAGCGAAAGAGGCTGCCCATGGCGGCGAGTCTGTTTTCGCTGTCGCGCACTATTACGGTCCGATGGTTCACGCCGTCGTGCCGTCGGGCTATTTCCACCGGATCATACACGTATTTGATCGGGAAATTGTCGCCGTACATCTCCCTGTAGAAACGGGAGATATCGGGGGCGTCCTCGGGAGTGAAAAGTGCGATGCGGAATTCGTTGTTCATAGCGTTTCAGGGTTAAAGGTTTCCAGAAATTCGGCTGAAAGATTGACCGCTACCGGTCTCCGGTTTCGAAAAGCCCATAACGATCAGGATTTTTCAGGCCGGGTAACGTCGGCCACCCTCAACTTCTGGGTCATGAAGTCGAGAGCCACATATTCCGGGGCGAACACAGGGGCTCGCTCCACCAGGTCCGTGTCGGCCAGGAAATAGGCGAGCACCTCGTTGGCCAGCAGGGCGTTGGCAGCAAGTCCGCCGATGGCCGTGGTTGGCACCACGCCGGACAGCAAGCCCTGCTTTATCCGTTCCATGGCCGGACCGCTGAAACTGCTCTGCAAGATCGAAGGCAAAAGTCCTCCCCCGACGTCGTCCTTCTTGGCGATGGCCCAAAATTCATCCGCCTTCATCCCGTCGGACGCGTAGTTGACCATGATCGCCCCAAAGCCGACGGCCCCGCATGTGAAGACTGGAATACCGTATCGTTCCTGCATGGCCGGGGTCATACTTTTCACATCCTCCCCTTTTTCCGCATCGATGACCGCAACATAGGCGTCCGCTCCAGCCAGGAAGCCCGCGAGGTTGTCGGCAGTAATGCCATCGGGATACGGCACTATTTCCAGGTCGGGATTGATGGAGCGGGCAAGCTCGATGTACACACCCAGTTTGGGCCGATCCATGGTGGACCCAAAGGCCGCTGCCTGGCGGTTCATGTCCGGCGGATCGAAAACGCCATTCTCCGCCAGCCTGAACCGGCTTACACCGCAACGGACCAGGGCGAGAAATGCTCCTCCGCCCACGCCGCCCAGCCCGGCAAAGGCAAGCTCCTTTTCCCTGAGAATGGCGAAACCGCTTTCCCCCATGATTGGACGGGTTCTGTTCAGAAAATCCATATTTCCATTACCTGATGCATTCCTTGCAGTTGCAAAATGAAAAGCGCATTTCCCCGAGTTCATCCAGACTCTGCTCCTGCAGGCCAAGGTCGCCAAGCAACGGAGCAAGGGGATCGGGTTCCCCATAATACCCAAGATGTTCCAATTCGGCCAACCCTTCCTCTCGGGAAATCAGGCCGAAATAAATGCCGGCGCTGACCTCGACGATGGACTGGGGGAAAAAGGTGCTGCGCATATTCTTAAACCGCATGGATTGACAGTAATCCTTGACGGTTTCAAGGTGGCAACTGGTATGGAGCATCCCTTTGTGTCCGGGAGGCATTTCCCACGCCATCTCCTTTTTGATCAGTTCGCCAACCTCCTTCCACGTGCCGTAGGCCTCGTTGGTCTTCAGTCTGCGCAGTTCGGGTACGGAAAGGTGCGGGTCCCTGCGAGCCGCCTCCAGGGTCTGGTCAAGTTGGCGATATAACGGATCCAGACTCTTCCGGATGGAGCGTTGGTAGCGGAGAAATTCAGAAGTCATCGCGTACGGCGGATCGGGTTCCGGGGCGTTGGCAACCATGCCGAAGAAGTTGAGGGTCATTTCCCGTTGGGAGAGAGCAGGAACCTTCGCGGCCTTCTGCGGGGATTTCAAATCGCTCATGACGTAGCTGGCCACGGCGAGTTGGACCTCCTCGACGCCTTGCATGATAAAGGGAATCCGCTCCTCCACGGCCACGGGGAAGAAAAGGACGTGCGCCACGGTGGGGCAAAGACAAGGGACGCCTATGGCCGCGAATTGTTCCCGCATGGCCTGCCGGATCATGCCCCAGGGCAGGGTCCGCTCGATCAGTTCCACGGACGGCAACTGCTGGATGGAACGGCGGAGATTATTGCGGCAGGTGTCATTGGTGTAAGGCATGTTCCAGGCTGCGGCCAGGACTCGCAAGCCAAGTTTTTTCGCCAGCAACCACAATAGATAGGTGGAGTCCTTTCCCCCCGTACACAGCACCATGACATCGAAGCGGGATTGGGTATTGTTGCGCGCCGCCTCGAGCAGATCCTCTTCGGTGATGAAATTTTGCGGACCGGCCGAGGTCCCTGCTTTTTCTGCCCGCTCATAACATTGACAGAAAGCGCACAGGCCGTTTCCGTCAAATTCGAGGCCCGGAATGAGGTGGTCGTCATTGATACAACGGACACACTGTTGGCGGCTTTCCAGGGTCGCTGGTTGTCGGACGCTTGCTGCGTCGACAATGACACCCTCTTCGACCAGACTCATGAATCCGGGATGTCCGGTCAAAGTCTCTGGCAAGTCGGAAAGAGGGCGGCCTCCATCCAGCGAGGCTATATCCTTTGCGATTTCCGGAGCAACTTCCAGAACAGACCGGGTGTGTCGCGGGGGGTTGCGTAACCCGTAATAGACAAGAACGGGCTTGCTTTTGTCTTCGCGCAGTTGCCAGCGATACTGAAGGGCAGGACGAGAGGGGAGGGCCATGGTGTCTCCTAATGCTGCATGTGAACTGTTACTGACTTATCATGTACCAAAATTCGTCGATGGTCAATAATAAGATTGTTAATTTGTTCAGCCAATAAATACCACCCTTCAGGAGAGCGACCAAGGCCAGTACCTTTTCTGTAGGATTGCTATTTTCAAAAATATCCGTCACAGACGGCGGCGCGTGGGCCTTGGCAAGAGATCGCGAGCGGATGTCCCAAAGCATGAGGTGTTGCAGGATGGTTTTGATGACCTCCAGGCCCTCGATAAAGCGGCGGTCAGGTAGACGGTGCCCCCTTCCCGGGGCAGCCCGGGAAGAGGGCACCGGGCCTGGTCCAGCCGGATGCTGCGCGCCTGGGCAACCAGCAGCTGCGACGCATTGAAAGGCCAGGAGGGGCATCCGTTGCGACGGATAGGGGAAGGTCCAATCCAGCGAATCGTCTCTGACCTTCGAAAGAGGGGTCTACGCGACCGATCGTGGTGCACACTATGTCCGATAATACAACCGTAGGC
>Ga0228535_1002436_pt1 | contig 17937 bp, 5 predicted proteins | sample SJ1metagenome_FD_168457 | JGI IMG/M metagenome (GOLD analysis project Ga0228535, IMG submission 168457) | Enriched culture of PCE-dechlorinating microbial communities from Ithaca, New York, USA - SJ1 | ecosystem: Engineered > Modeled > Simulated communities (microbial... > Unclassified | place... | reverse complement strand
GTCCTGGTCGCTCAGAAGGGTGTATGTGAAGGTGCCGTCTTCCCCTTCTTCCAGCTCTATACTCTCGGGTGTAGCGCTCTTCTCTATCTCCCAGCTGTATGCCTTCTCCTGATCCCATTCCATTTCGTGTTCGTTCTCTATCTTTAGATCCGGATTATCTATAAAAGGCTGCGGAACCGTTATTATCACACGCGCATCGTCTGAGTGCTCGGTCTTGCTGTCATGTTCGGTCAGTGTTGCCGTGTTATCGAGTATGTAGAAATCCTGTTGTGGATCTTCTATCTTTTCGTTAGTAAGGATTACCTCATAGACTAGCGAGAAGGTCTGAATTCCATCTCCCGATTTCTCCAATACCCAGCTTCCCGTTGTCGGTGGTACATATGCTGCACTAAACCCACCGGGTATTTCGCTTTCAATATCCCTCAGCTGGTCAGCTATCGTTGCGGTGGCGTCCGTGGACTCTGCAAGTCCGCTCAATGTGAAAGTCGCATCCAGAGTGAAGGGGAAGATATCGTCTGCTGTAATCGAAGCCCGAATTCTGTACTCATCAACGCCTTCCTTTGGATCGAATCCGAAATCATACTTATATGAACTGGATTCTCCCGGGTTCAAAGTGGGAGTCGCCGAAGTGTCGACATTTATTGCGGTGAAACCTTCCAGATCTGTATATACATCTCCAAGAAGATACTGAAGCATCACAGTTATTGAAATGTTTGAAGCCGGCAGTTCGCCGGTGCTGTTGAGGTTAACTGACCCGAAAAGCGAAAAATCTCCATCTACCGGAGTTCTGGTCGCATTGATAGTATAGCTTAAAGTCGCCGATTCTCCGAGCTTCAACTCCACAGATTCGGGATCGACACTCTTCTCGATTTCCCAGTCATAGGTAAATCCTCTGACCAGAGGATCATCTATATCACCCTCGAGCTTTGGTTTCTTATCTATCACCGGAGTATCGTCGTGATATATGAAAGAGTTGATACAAATACCATATTTAACTCTGGTTCTCGTGCCAACTTTTCGAAACTCGCTGTAAGTACCGAAATATACTTTTTGACCATCTGATAGCTTTCCAAGAGGAAGAGACAGTGTGTATTCTTTAAGAGGAGTAATATGAACTTCTCCAGAGAACAATGACGGGTCTGTCTTGCCATCTTCGTTCTTAGGCATCCCAGTTAGTGTTGTTGAGGTTGCTGCACGGCTTTCAAGAAGAAGCCAACCATCAGAAGCTTCAAATCTTAAGAACAAAGTCGCATCATCCTCAATCCATGCATGTACGGTTGCTAATAACTCACCCTTGACGACTATTTCGTAAGAAGACCTAAGCCCGCTTATCGAACCAAGTTCGAACTGTATCTCGTTTTCCGGAAACTCTTCAATTATCAACTCTTCCTGTTCTTGCGGTCTTATACAACCTGCCAGAACTAAGAGTATAAGAATCGCTACTACAATAATCAAACTTCTTTTCATAACTCCACCTCCACCTCAATGGGTGTAAATAACCTTATCCAGTCGATTGATATGCAACTATATGCCAGGCCACCCCGAAATCTCTCAAAAAGAAATAAAAAGTGCCGAAGTAATCATAAGAAGAAGAACAATGAAGTTTCTTTAATTATCATACCATAAATCAAATACAAACGTATGCTTAGAAATCACCTTCATATATGTAAACCAGTCGAATGCTATCGCTGTTTATCGAGCTAATGTCTGCTGTAACTCTTATATTGCCTTTTGCAGGGATTTCAGCACTCAGTTTAATTGAAGCGCCCGAAGCTAAACTAAATTCATCTTCAAAGGAAACCAATTTCACTCTCTCAAACTCGAGCCATGTTCCTTCTTCTTCGATCTCAAAGAGAAGCTCCACAGTAATAAACAAAGCTTCAGTATTACCCTCATTTATAAGAGATAGATCACAGTAAGCCAAACCGTTTCGGCGTTCGACGCGAAGTTCGCCGGTAAGTATTGAATTCAGATCAATCTGGCCTGAGTCTCTATATATCGTACCAAGATAGGCTGTTGGAATAGTCGAGATCTCAATGTCGTCAGTGTTTCTCATTTCCAGATAAATTGCGGTGAAGAAACTCGTTGAGAAACCACCGAGAAAACCTAGATCAACTTCATAGGAAGCAAAATTGACAACATTGTCAAAGTGCACATTTGTAGAAAAGGATGCAATATCCAATATACCGCTATCGTCAAGCTTGAATTCATCAATTGTTTCTTTAGTCTCGAAAGCGATTCTGCTGAACATCCATCCATCAAGACCCTCAAAATTGAGGATAAGTGAATCGTTTTCAATCCAAAAAGAGAAGGTTCCAACACTCGCTCCTGCGACAACAATCTCTGTTCTTCGGACACCAAAAGCGTCCAGTGGTAGAATCTGGGGCTCAAGAGAGAGAGAGTTTTCCGCAGGTTCGCCAGTCAATCGAGGTGTAAGCAGGCAACCGCTCGCTGTGAATATCAGAATCACTATAGTCAGAACTAATCCAATCTTCGACATTTTTCTCTCCTCACTTCCCAGTTCAATAACGAGTAACCTTTAACATATTCTACTCCAAATGAGCTCAAAATCATACGAATGATAAAGAGAAATAAGTAAAATATATATGTTATAATTATTACATTAATTTGATTAAGGGTGTGTTCTATGAATTCATGGCTCGATGGCGCTTACTCTAGAATTGGAATATAGATACTAATAGCAGTAGAGAATCGACAATCTGTCTATGTTAAAATAGCAGAAAGGATTTAAAGGGTGATGGCTGCTAAAAGCAGTCATAAAATGTTCGTTATACTTAATCGATTGATACATACGTTTGCTGTAATCAATAATGGTTTATCGCACTGTCGTTTGCAATAACGGGTTTTCGAAAGTAAGAAAGTTCAGTGGGTGAACTAATCATTCAGTATCCAAAAGCAAAGAACAGGTCTCTTTTCAATCTCCTTCTTTGTAGGAATGCTTAGAAATATAGAAGAACCGGCCCATAAATCAGGCCGGTTCTGCATGTTTATTCTTCTGAGTGGTCTAGTTGGTTTTTGAGATCTGCTCATCCACCTTATAGAAGCCTTCGGGCCAACTGAAGTCTCTGGGGCAAATCGCTTTCTCGTCATCAAATACGTTTCCAGAGCCCAGTACAGTCCCATTGAAGACAGTACCGCCACAACCGCAATCGGTGCAACTTTTGAGATAGAGATCGAAACCGTGACGAATATTGTCCAAGAATCGGTTGTTTTCAAACTCTACGGTAGAGGTGCTTCTCAGAAGTACCCCATTGTCCATGTTTCTCATAATTAGATTGTCTCGAATTAGTCCGTTAGCCGTTCCTGTTATCGAAATACCTATTGTATTCTGATCGAAGGTTGAGTTCAAAACTTTGAAGGTGATCTCATTTGAAAGATATAGGCCAGTGCCGTTTCGCACAAAAACCGAGTCGGCAACTTCAACTTTTCCAGTACCATAAGCGTAAAGCCCTGTCAAACGCTCACCGAGTTTCTCAGGATTGTACTCGCTTTCTAGAGCGGAGAAAGTACAATTGGTAACAGTTATATAAGTACCGGAAGAACCGCTAAAAGACACTCCGAATCTACCACCTTTGATAATGCAGTCATTGATTTCACCAGATGACCTCGAAAACTGGATTGCCGGTCCCAGAGTCTTCAGTGTCAGTCCAGAGATCTTGACACCATTACCATTACGAACGTAAATAATTGCCGACGATTCATTACTCGCGCTAATAACAACTTCGTCTCTAGAAGATCCTACAATATGTATGCTTTTTGAAATACTTATATTCTCAGTATAATTGCCAGGAAGGACAAATACCGTATCACCGGTCTTTGCAGCGCTAACTGCTTGCTGTATGGTTTCGTAATCTCCGCCTAGTCCGGCATACAATGTATTCCCGGAATCCACTACAGATGGTAAGGGAACGACGATTGAAAAATTCGCAAGTGCTGTTGCGCCTTTTGTATCAATAACTTGTACAGAAAACTTATTCTCTCCATAGTCGAGATCTTTTCCGACAATATTGAGCTTATAACCTTCTATAGTTCCTTTTCCCGAGCTGATGGAGAATGAAAGCAGATCTCCATCCGGATCACTTGCCATCTTCTTCAGGTCCAGAGTGAGTTCGCCTTCGCGAGATAATTCAAGATTATCAATTGAGATTATCGGACTACGGTTCTTGTCTTCTATGATAAGATTAAAAGCCGCCTCTGTTTCCTTGCCTTTGTCAGTCTTTGCAATTATAATTACCTTGCTTGTACCTGAATCTTCGAATGAAGCTGAATACAGGTAATTGTTTCCCTCTATTTTTCCTTTTCCTTCTTTCAGCTCGAAAGACAGTTTTTCGTTAGTTGAGGCCTCGGCAAAATCTGTTAACGAAAGCCGTAGAACGGAGCCTTCTTCAATTCTTTGATCGGGAATCTCGAATTTGGGTGGTTTGGGTGAACTGCATGCACTAATGAGCAACACCAAAAGGGCAATGAATATAGGAAACGCATGCTTCTTGCGCATCAAAATACCTCCAATCATGAATGAAAGATCGAACAATTATAACACGCAGCGTTGACTTGAAAGGCTCTATTTCAACTGGAAACAACTCTCGCTATCATGTGTTTTATGAAAGTATTTTAGTACATTCGTTTTTGTTAGAAGGGTATTGGAGCGGTCTCTTCTAAAATCATGAAAGACTTTGATATAATAAATTATCAACTATTTTAATCGGTTCAATCTTTGGACTAAATACCTATGGGGGCTTGATTATATGAGAAATGGAAGAGGAGACTCAACACTTCGGATTCTGTTTAATGGAGTACTGGCAATAGTCGTACTAACACTTTTCTTGCCTGCATGTTTCAAACTTGGCGGAGAACCCTCAATTGATGCCGAATTCACTCTGACCCGTGAGATTTCACTCATGGGAATCAGCGAATTTGCTTTCAGCGTCGATGTGAAGGGAGTAAAGGATGCGGCGGTTGTTGAGTTCGACAATGGTATGCCTTCCGTAACTATTAGCAGAGGCAAGGCCGAATCGAGATTCTTCGCGAATACCGGGACAGAGCAAGTGACACTCTCAGTTAGAGACTCCAGGGGTGTGGAGCTTCTAAAGAAGACAGTTGCACTTGAAGAAACAAAGTCAACATTCGACATGGCAGCGGTGGAAGACAGGACGGGAATCTACGTACTAATAGACGACGAGCTTATCTTCTACTCTCTTGAATGCCTTGAGAACATGACATTTGAAGAGAAGGTCGAACTGCTTATTGAAGTACTCTCCGTCAATGATTCTTATGTGATCATAGACACACAGCCGTTTGGAGCCTGGATCTGGGACTTTGAAACATATCCTGCAAATCCTAAGTATGACCTGACCTATGACACACTTGATGCGCTCGGACTTCCAAACTACGCGCATGCTATCTATGAAGCTAGTCTTTTCAACATACTTAATGGTAGGTTCCTTTATGAGCTCGTGGTTTCAACTGAAGGAAATGGTTCGGTAGTTGTTGCTCCTGAAGAGACTATATATGAAGAAGGGACGGAAGTCTCCCTTACGGCAGAACCGGCTGAGGGCTGGTTATTTGAGCAGTGGACAGGCGATGCCACCGGATCGGACACAGAGATCATAATCACTATGGATAGCAATAAGTCAATTACGGCCAGTTTCAAGCCCGAGAGATATACGGTTACTTTCTTTGTGAGCGATTTTGAAGGAGCAGTAGAGGGAGCACTTGTTGGTTTTGCCGGAGAAGAAAGAGAGACTGATGCTCAAGGGAAAGTGGAATTCTACGAAATAACTCCAGGAAACAAGGATTACACGATAACCAAGTTGGGATACGAAGACCTGGCAGGAAACGTGATCGTAGATTCCGACAAAACCGTTGACATAGTATTGGTTGGGAAAACCTATGAGTTAACGACTCTGGTTTCCGGAGATGGCTCGATCTCGAGGTCGATTGAAAAGGAAAGGTACAACCATGGGGAGATTGTCGAGTTGACTGCTATACCGGCCAGTGGATGGAACTTCAATGGTTGGACTGGAGATCTGGAAGGCTTTATAAACCCAACGCAGATAACTATGGACAGCGACAAGAGTGTAACCGCACACTTTTTGGAACACCGGTATTCTGTTGAGGTATATGCCAGTCCAGAAGATGGAGGTGCTGTCTCCGGTGGTGGTACATATGCCTACGGTGAAGAAGCCCTACTAATCGCTGAGGCAAGTGAATGCTATATGTTCTCCGGCTGGTACGAAAATGGCCAGCTTGTCAGTGAAGACCGGGAGTACAGACTCGACGTCTTTAATGATAGAGTGATTGAGGCCAAATTCGTGGCATCTGTATTGTCTAAGGATTTCAGATTCGTTCTGGAGAGCGCATTTTTCGGTTGTAAGTATGAAGTAAGGCTTGAGCTAGACCCAGCGATCACAAAAGTGAGATTCATATATCCAGATATCGATCCAGAGATTCAGACCCCGATTCCTGAAGAGGCTGTTCCTGACGAAAATGGAGTTGTGGATCTTTCGGCCCTCTGGACTAACAGAGATGCACAGGCTGTGATTATCGTCTGTTACGTAGGGGATGAGATTGTCTCACAATGTGAAGCGGTTCTTTCGAAGGAAAATCTCGCCGAATTTGAAATTGCATTCAGTGTCAGCGATGACTCTGTTCCGCTTCAGGGAGCAAATGTGAGTTTCAATGGAGAGTCTCAACAGACCGATTCCCAGGGCCGGGCCGTCTTTTCGGAAGTTCCGGTCGGGAACAGGGCATACACGGTAAGCAAGATCGGATATGAGAATTCTACCGGAAGCGTTAATGTAGATTCAGACAAGAGCGTGAATGTCTCTCTAGCTAAAAAGACTTACACGCTTTCGACTAACGCGGTCGGTCAGGGTTCGGTCTCGAAAAATCCCGACAAATCGACTTACGCTCACGGCGAGATAGTTCAGCTGACGGCCATTCCATCAACGGGCTGGAACTTCACCGGCTGGAGCGGAGACCTTAGTGGTAGTGTAAATCCGGCAAACATAACAATGGATTCAAATAAGACCATAATGGCGACCTTCACAATAAAGAAGTACACGATAGCCGCATCGGCAAATCCTCCTCCCGGAGGAAGTGTGAGCGGAGGAGGGAATTACACTCACGGAGATACTGTAAACCTTGTGGCCACTCCAAGCGAAGGCTACGAATTTGTCAACTGGACAGAGAATGGGGTGCAGGTGAGCGCGAATGCCGCTTACTCGTTCATGGCGACTGCAAACAGAACGCTCGTGGCCAACTTCAGACTGAAGACCTACACAATTACCGCGACGGCGGGCACGGGAGGTAGCATAAATCCCGCAGGGAATGTGAACGTTACCCACGGCTTGAATCAGTCATTCACGATAACTCCGGACACCGGATATGACATAGAAGATGTGAAGGTAGACGGAGTTTCCGTTGGAGCCGTATCCAGCTACACGTTCAACAACGTGACTGCCAGTCATACTATCTCCGTCACATTCAAACTCAAGACCTATAGCCTAACGACAAACGTAATTGGTCAGGGGACTGTCACGAAGAATCCAAACAAAGCAACATATACTCATGGTGAGGTTGTTCAACTGACTGCCAATCCTTCTGCCGGCTGGGCTTTCGACACCTGGAGCGGAGATTTGAGCGGCTCTGCAAACCCGGCCAATCTGACTATGAACGGAAACAAAACGGTGACTGCCAATTTCGTCAGAGTATATACGGTAACTTTCAATGTGAGCGATAATCAGGGAAAAGTTCAGGGCGCTAACGTCGCTTTCAACGGAGAGAACAAGAGCACCGACGCGCAGGGAAAGGCAGTCTTCACAAACGTTCAGTCAGGAACGAGATCATACACGATAAGCAAGACGGGATATAACAACGCTACGGGAAGCGTCAATGTCGATGGAGACAAGACGGTAAATGTTACCCTGACAAAGAAGACCTATACAATAAACGTCTCTGCCAATCCTGTGGCCGGCGGAACCGTTGCCGGTGGAGGGACCTACACGCATGGAGATACTGTCAATCTTTCAGCTACACCCAAAGAGGGATACAGGTTCGTCAACTGGACGGAGAACGGAGCGCAGGTAAGTACCAGTTCTACATACTCATTCACGGTGACAGGCAACAGAACGCTAGTTGCGAACTTCTCAATTCAGCAAGAGGTGGGAGGGTTTAAAGTTGCTAACTCATGGGGAATAGGTGGATGGGAAAACGTCCCTGACGGTTTTCTGTATATAACCTATGAAGCCATGAAACAGAATAAGGTTCTGTGCTTTGCAGTTGATCCGAAAGATAACTATGAACCCAGAGCGATAGCCGTTTTCAAGATATCACATTCCGTCAGGAATGATTGCTTCGTATATGTGGGTGTAGGAAACCCCTCTTCTCCTTCAAGAGAGAAGAGGTTCGATGACTATTATCAACGTAGCGGTCCATATCCTTATCCAGACAACAAAATGGTTCTGGACATAACCGAACTCCTTCCATTCAACAACGAGACTTTGTATCTGAAAGTATATGATACGAAGACAGGCAGCACAGGCACTATCGAGTTCTTCTCGGTAGAGATATACGACAACTATCCATCGGGAATTCCTTCAAATGTCTTCATATCCACACAGACACCAAAGAACACCGTCAACAACTCTTATGTGAATGTACAGATTCCGGGTGTCACAGTTTCGGCCATTTCGAACTATGATCTCTCTTCAAACGCTGGAGGTCTTTCAAAGAGACTACTCGAAGGAATGAAAGAAACGATGGGTGTGTATGAAGAGGGAAGAGACTACAACGAGATAATAAACGGTTACGGCACTGGTCTGAGACCGCCCTCGGTTGAAGAGTGGGAAGAGATAGCAAACAGCTGGTATGAGATGAAGCCTTTTGATCTGCAGGAGACGCTACCTGTTTCTCTGGACCATTCAAGTTCGATCCACTTTCCACCGATAGGTAATCAGGGAAGTGAAGGTTCATGTGTAGCCTTCTCGGTAGGGTATTACACGGCCACTTTTTATGAAGCCTGTGACAGGAATTGGGACCTAAGCGGTGCTCAATGGGTGGGAGGATACTACGGAGCGCCCACCGTGTCCTACCAGGACAGGATACTCAGTCCAGATTTCATCTATCACCAGATAAACAACGGAAGCGCATCTGCAGGTTCCGCATACCAGGATGCGATGAAGCTTATATCTAATACAGGCGTGAGCAGCTGGAAAGAGATGCCCTATAATCCTAACGACAGCAAGACTTGGCCTTCGGAGTCTGCGTGGAGAGAAGCACCGAGGTACAGGAGCCATACTAATGTAATGAGTGTCCTGAGAGTGGAAAACGATCAGGACATTCAGACACTAAAATCCTACATAAATGCCGGATATCTAGTTTCCATTTCCGTCGATGCTTACAAGTATGACTATCTTACAGCAAACGATGTCTGGAATTCAAACAATTACACCAATCCTAACACGAACCATGCGAACACAATCGTTGGCTACGATGACAATATGAGCAGTCAGTAATAGCTTTTCTTTCAAACTCTTTTCTCAGATGAAAAACAGCGGGGATTTCTCCCCGCTATAAGCTGCAACCTTAGAGTGTTGTAGGTCGCCGTCACTATCAAGATTCTCGTCCATATCGCATTTACAGTACACCCAATTGAAAAATATATGCTTACTGATCACCGCACAAATTCAGCCGAACGGAAACGACTCGCGGAATTCAACATGTTCTTTGGCCACAAAAGGGCACATCTCTGATCATTTCAGGTCTTCTAAAAGAGATTCCACACATTGCGAAACAAGCTTATCACCTGAATAGCAAAGAATCAGTATGGATTCGGCCTCTGTATTGGTCCAGAAAGAATTGATGTAAACATCTCCATTCCCGTCAGGTACCACTTCTTCGGGTATAGGAGTCTGAATATCCGGATCAATATTAGGATATATAAACCTGACTTTTGTTATTCTCAAATCCAGTTTCATAGTGACCTCATATTTACGACCCAGAAATAGATTCTCGAGAATGAATTTGAACTCTTTCGATTTAACTGCTTTTACAAATCTGGCTTCGAGTTCTATATCTCTCTCCACGATGAAGCAGAATTCGTTTTCTTCGCTCACAAGAAGCCCATCTTCATACCATCCGATAAACATATAACAGTCATTGGCCAGCGCTGTGACAACTATCTCCTCTCCGAATGTGAAAGAGCCACCGCCAGTCACTAATCCGCCTTCTTCAGGACTCGAAAAAACGTTTACTGTGTACTGATTGGCTCTGAACGTGGCTGTCACTTCTTTATTAGCATTCATTGTAATGCTTGCGGGATTCTGAGACCCTTCAAGATCTCCACTCCAACTATCGAAGCTCCATCCTTGTGCAGGTTCAGCTGTTAGCTCCACTATTTCTCCATGCAGATACTTATCAAGATCTGGGCTCTTTTGTACGCTTCCGTTACCCAGAACATTTACTCCCAACTCATAGGTTTTCACTGCAAAGTTTGCCACAAGGGATCGATCAGTGGTTAAAATGAAAGAGTATTCTGGATCCAGACTAACCTGAGCTCCATCCTCCGTCCAGTTGACAAATTCATAGCCCTCATTTGGTGTAGCAATAAGGGTTACTACTTCTCCATAGTCGAACACTCCTGTTCCTATAACTGATCCACCAGCTGCGGGATTAGAAGAAGCCGTGACTGTAAGCTTCATGATTGAGAAAATGGCAGTTACTGAACGATCTGCATTCATCGTAATATTGACGGGATTGGCATTACCAACAATCGCTCCGTTCCAGCCGGTGAAGCTCCAGCCATCATCGGGAACAGCGGTGAGCTGAACGACTTCACCGTGCAGATAAGACGTTTTGTCCGGGCTTTTCACGATAGTGCCCTGACCGATTGTGTTCGTAGTGAGCAAGTAACTCTTCCTGGAAAGAGAGACATCTACCTGTTTGTTGCCATCCACGTTGATATCTCCGGTGATGTCATGGTATCCTGTTTTGCTTACGGTATATGTCTTGTTTCCCGGTGGAACATCCGAAAATACTGCCTTACCGTCAGCATCTGTCATCTTTGCTTGGGAGTTAAAAACTATTGAGGCTCCCTGAACCGCACCCTGAATATCATGAACATTGAAGGTTATGACATACAACGGTGCTGGAAGCACGGTAACATTTACTGTTCCCAGAGCCTTCTTGAACCCGTCTCTGGTAGCCTCGACTGTGATAGAGGTTGTGCCCTGTGCAACAGCGGTGACTAATCCCTCCGAAGAGACAGTCGCGATAGAATCGTTATTAGTTGAAAAAGAAACTTTTGAATCTGCAGGATCGACTGTATAAGCAATAAGAATAGATTCTCCGACAGCTATCTGAAGAGAGTCTGTTTGGATATTCAGTTTTACCACTTTGAGCACACAACCCTGAACCAGCATCATGAGAAGGGAAAATGCCAGGAAAATTCGGATAGCTCTTTTCATATGAATCTGCCCCTTTCTAGCAAAGGATACTTTCGCAGCTCTCTATACAGTATTCTACCATGGCAGTAAAAAGGTTGTTCATATGGAGTTTCAGAGTTTGGTAGTAGAAGAAACAGCGGGGATTTCTCCCCGCTGTGTATTACATTAAATAAAGTAACTGGTTTACTTGAGAGTTATTGCGGCGCCGCGAAAGTCGCAGTTATTGTGGCGTCACCAGTGAGCTCGATGCTTATATTTTTGCTCGTCAGAGCATCTGAAGTGGACACACCGCCTTCAAGAGTCCAGGTAACGAATATTCTATCTGGCGTCTGCCAAACGCCGGTTCGCTCAACGGCCTCAAGTGTATGGCTACTACAATAAACCACATCACTTGTTGTTGTTGAGTAACGTATGGCATCAGCAACTCCTCCGTCGAAAACCCTTACTCCGTCAAGGCGTATATCTGGGTTTTGAGTTAATGCCGTACCTGAATGACTACGTACGAAAACTACATCATAACTCTTGATCGTGAATCGTGCTTCGATATCGACATCCTCTGTAACTGTGAACGTATACTCTGTGTTCGTGCTTACAAGAGTGTCGTCGACAAACCATCCGTCGAAGTTGTAGCAGCTGTCCGGTGTGGCTGTAAGAGTCAACTCTGTTCCGCAGGCATAATTTCCACTGAGGTCGGTCACGGAACCTCCAGCAGTAGGATCGCTGGATACCGTTACGTCGAAGTACAGAAGTTCAAAAACGGCCTCGATGGTGGCATTCCCGACGATAGTGTAATATAGAGGATTATCAGAACTTGTCGAGTTGCCGCTTGGATCGCTGATCTGCCATTCCACGAATTCCCAGCATGGTGACGCTTCGGCTGTCAGTTCGACTATTGTACCTTTCTCAATATTGGCTCCGCCATTACCAGCCCAACCTTCACCTTCCCAGGTAACATCCAGATTGAAGAATCCTTCGAAAGACACCGTGGCCGTAGCCTCGTTGCAGCATACATCCTGAACTGCTATCCAGGCTGTTCCAGGAGCTTCGGGATCATCCAGGAACCAGTAAATCGTGTTCTTCCACTTTTTGCTTATGTACTGGTCTGTGAAGTCGTCCGGCACGAAGAAGTCTCCGGCCTGAAGGTCAAAGCCGAGCGGTTCAACGACTGTAGCTTCCAGACTTCCCTGGCTTACCCAGACAGATGCTATATTGAAGCAGTTGTCCGTCGCTTCCCAGCTTAATTCCAGGTAAGGATCTTCGTTTATGTCGTATTTCACATCTCCAAACGAGAAGTCGATTATCTCCGGTGGTCTCGTGTCTATGTCATCTATTACGACTACTGCTTCAACCTCGTTGCCGGCTGCGTCCCAGGCCGTGAACGTGGCCACCAGTGTTGTTCCGCAATCGATTTCTCCAAAGCACCATGTTACCGTGCCACTTATGGGCAGAGAACAATCACACGGTACGGAGATTTGCTTCTTCGCTTGTCCGTCGATAGTTCCGATATTCGCTTCTATCGTTCCTACCCACCATTCAATGCAGTTATCGTTGCATACCAAACAGTCTTCGCTTGTGATCTCCCAGGTGAGCGTTACACATTCGGCTTCACATGGCTCGTATGGTTCAACTTCAAGCGAAATGTCCGGGGCCAGTGTGTCTATCTTGATCTCTGTCCCGTCGGATGTCTCTCCACATGCATCCCATGCCGTGAAGGTTATTTCCGCCATCTGGCAGTCAAGTCCGGATATGTTCCATCTCCAGTTAGAATTACCCTGGCCATCCTCATCGTTCTTCCATGGAGCATTGGGCTTCTGTCCGTAAGATACCCACTGCATGTTGGTTACATTCGGATCGGGGTCTACGTCTTCCCAGTGTTCAATAAATCCGGCTGTCACTTCTATCACGAAGTCTTCAGGGCATCCATCGGTTGCTTCCCATGTGAGAAGTGTGGTCGGCGAGTTGTACACGACGTCGCACAATTCCTCCGGATCCGGCACCGGTTCCATGTCGAATTCCCAGGATAGGATCTTGGGCCTTACGTTGTCTATGTTGTAGGTCGCCGTCGCTACCGTCTCGTTTCCACAGCTGTCGATAGCGGTTATTGTGAGCGTTATATCCACACAATCAAGATCCTCGAATGTCCATGTCGCATTTCCAGTAGGCCCGACAAGTACCCCGCCATTTCCATCCAATACCTGCGTGTAAACCAAAGGCGTCGCGTCTAGCGTTCCATAGCTAACCGCGAGGATTACTTCTTCGATGCAGTTGTCTGTTACGTCCCAGTTGAATGTCGTGAATGTAGCGCAGTGATCCGGTTCGAGTATGTCCAGCTCTATCGAAGGCGCCATGTTGTCAACAAGAACCGTCGCTTCTTTCGTCGTTGTGTGTCCGCAATAGTCAACTGCAGTTATAGTGTAGGTGAGTACTTCACAGTCTATCTCCGGCAGTTTCCACAGTACTTCTCCGGACCAGCAGTCGCTTTCGCATATCCACGTGAAGCAATCAATTCCACGGTCGAGACAGCCCTTGGATACGTTTATCATCACGTAATCGAGGCAGTTCTCTTCAACTTCGTAGTTGATATAGACTGATCTGCCAGTTACGCATTCTTCTTCGTCCACTCCAAAGTATTCTATTACCGGCGCCAGGTTGTCCACTGATATGGAATCGGTGTAGTATCCTACGTTCCCGCAAGCGTCGGTCGCATTGACTGTCACTACAAGTTCGCAGCAATCAACAGGATCCCAGGTCAGTGTCGCCGTGCCGCTCAGTCCGTCTTCACTGAGTTCGTAATCAACCTTCGGACCACAATAGCCGGTCTCGGTGAAGGTGTCATCAAAGACGCAGCTGAAGTGGGCTTCGATTCCGGTGAAGGTCGCTTCCTGGCAATCGGATATCGTCCAGCTGAACACCAGCGAGGTCGCTGTCGGGCTGCAGATATCTTCTCCAAGATCGAATTCAACCACAGGAGCCACGTTGTCCACAAAGAAGGTCTCTGTCCAGGTCGTTGTGTTCCCGCAGTCGTCTTCTCCGGTTATCGTTATTGTGATGTCTTCACATTCGGTATCGGCGAATCTCCATTCCCATTTGCCATCGTCTTCGTAACCCAGTCCCTCGACAAACTGTCCTTTGTTAACCCAAACCCAGTTATATCCAATATATTCATAGTGGAAGAGGTTTCCGTGGGTTACGACTATTGTTGTTCCATAGAAGCAGTTGTCGTAAAACTCCCAGGTCACTTTAGTAGACTTATCGTTGCATTCAACATCTACGTGTTTCCCGTCTAGGTCTTCCGGAGGAACGTTGTCAATGTCGAACGTGTAGCACAGTTCGTAGAAGAGTTCGCATTCTCCACAATCTTCCGCCCATACTCTGACCGTTACGCACATTTCCTCACAGTCATAACCCGGGAAGTTGTATGTTACCGTGGCCTCGCCCGTCGTCAGTAGTTCGGCTTCTTTCGCGAATCTCTCTTCTACAGTTCCCCAGCAGGCGTATAGCTCTACCTTCGTTATGTTAAGTGTGTCGAAGTAGTTGATCTTCACCGGGAAGGTCAGCGTTGTAGCGTCGCACGGCACTTCTTCTGGATCGAATCCTATGAAGATTACATCGTCATTTGTGAGTCCGTTTATATCTTCTATCACAAGTGGCCATTCGTCAGTGTTCCCACAGTAGTCTTTCACTACCGCCGTCAATGTCGCGTCAGCGCAGGCTACTGTTCCGAATTCCCACCAGAAGGTGATCAGGTACTCGCATTCTCCCGGTATAAGTTCCTTGCTCACAAACTCCGGCTCTGTTTCGAATGGACCCTCTACAAGTATGTCGAAATATACCGGGTCCGGGTTGCAGCAAGTCTTTATGTACAGATATGTGCCAGTGTCGTCGCAGTCGAATTCTTCGTACCAGAAGTTCAGAATTTCAATTGCTCCTTCACTGTTGAGTACATATATACCTTCTGCGTAGTCCTTTGTCACAGATTTCGTAACGTTTGTTGCCTTTATCGCCAGCGGCTTGAAGGTGTTCAGCGATACCATCGGCGCTGTGAACGACGCCGTGTAGATGTCACCGTTCTTTTCGGCTACCTCTGTTTCGCCTTCAAATGTTATCTCCACTACCTCTGCGTTCTGCACTTCTACCGTTATTTCGAAGTCTGTGCCTTCACACACTGGATCTGGTTCGTAGCTGTAACCCACAATGTATGGAGAGAATTCCTCGACAAAGTTTGCCGTAATTGCTTTGTCTTCATCCATCACGATCGTCTCTTCTGGGTCGGAGCTTTCCAGGTCTCCCGTCCAGCCACCAAAGTACCAACCGGTTCCCGCCAGTGCCGTCAGCGAGACTTCCGTCCCCTCTTCATACAGCAGCTCTTCAGGATCGACTGTTACTTCGCCGTCTCCAACTACCGTCAGGTCAAGGATATACAGCGACTTCCCGTTGAGTATGTTGAAGAATCCGCCTTCACAGATTGCAAGCGCGTAGTTCGGGAGTCCGAGCATATCCAGCGTGTCCTGTGTCAGGTCATACTTCGGGTTGTTTGGATATGTTGCGAAGTCCCAGATCCACGCATCTTCTCCCGACTGAATTACAACATAAGAATCGTTCACAAGTATTACGTCAATGAGCAGCTCGACCTTCTCTGCGAATGTCATGTTCTCAAGGCATTCGAGAGAGTAGAAGATAAGCTCGTCGTCTATTAGTACGTAGATTCCCGTCTTGTCTTCCACCGCTGCCATGTCGAATGTTGACTTTGTTTCCTCAAGCGTAACTGTCTTCTTTAGAAGCTCCACACCCCTGGAGTCTCTAACTGAGAGTGTCACTTCGCCTGTCCCAATGTTCGCGAAGAATCTCGATTCGGCCTTGCCTCCACTCAGCGCCACGGAAGGCATACCGTTGTCGAACTCGACAACCGCCGCGTCCTTTACTCCCTTCACATCGACGCTGAAAGCAAATTCGCTGATTCCCATGAGTGAAATCTCACGGGTCAGAGTGAATTTGGCATCAATCGAGGGTTCTCCGCCAAGTTTGAAACATGCAGGCAAGAAAAGCGTTAGTACGACTATTGCCAGTACGAGACCGTAGAAACCCTTGCGTTTAAGCATGCAAACTCAACCTCCTTTTTAGGTTCAACTCAATCATAACAAAGACTAACTTGCAAAACCTGTATTCCATAAACACTACTTAGTACTCTCTGGAACCAATAACAAACTGATACTAAGGAAGATCAATGTTTCTCTCAGCTATCTTATCGTCCGCACCGTTTTTAGCCATGATGTCAACTCTGTTCAATGCCGAAGCTACAAAGACACGGAACTCATAAGTGCCAAGATCAGGCACTGCAAAGGGATTACCTTCAATAACCTGTATATCTCCATCCGCTCCGAATTCGATGAAGGCACAGAATGGCGAATTAACAACCACGGTGAATTTGTACTCGGAAATACCCAGGATCGGATAATCAGCGACAAACTCACAGGTTGCCTCTATAACTTTCAGGAGATCGAAGTTCTTTGAAACCAGCAGCTCGGCGCCACTGTATGCCATGACGGTTATTTCTTCTGCGTCGAAATCTACAGAGTTCATCTCTATATCTATTACTCCACCGACTGGAACGGCCATTGCAGGTATCGGTTCGGCCTCTGGATTGCCGGGATACGCGAATTCAACTCTATCGATATTGTCTGAGACTTCGATATGAACGTCATAGATAACAGCAGATGGCAAGGACCATTCTCTCTTTGGAGTAAATGTCGCAACCTTCAGGAAGGCTTCGCTATAATCCAACTCCACCACTATCTCTGCCAGAAGATTACCATCGGCGGTGAAGGCTCTTATCAAAAGGAAATCCGCATCATCAAGTGTGAAGAAATTGACTATATTGGCTACACCACCGACTACTGGCGCTTCGGGAACGGGAAGCTCAGTATCGTCGCCAGGATAGGAGAACTTCAGTAGAGTGACTTCCGGATCGACTTCGATATGTACGTCATATCTATTTCCCAGCGGACTCTGAGCCTGGAAATCGAAATCGGTTACAAAGAAGACCTGCTTGAAAGTAGCGTCTATGGCATGATTGTCACGTATATCTTCAAGATTGTAGGTCTTATCGGTTGTATCTGGAGAACCGGCTACATCGACGGGAACGCCATCGACCGTTACCTGGTCAACGCCGTAACCTTCGTCGGGAGTGAAAGTGAACAGAAGATCATCTCCACAATCGACTACCGTTTCGCCTTCTGGATCGACTACTCCGTTTTCTCCGGCTGTTGAAGTAACCACGTAAGTCTTGATGGTGAAAACCGCTACCAGGTCAACGTCGGCTTCAGCAGTGAATGTATATTCTGCGTCTTCGCTGACGAGAGTATCGCCCACAAACCAGCCGTCAAAGTCGTAGCACTCATCTGCTTCGGCAGTTACTGTCACTTCTTCTCCACAGTCGTAAGTGCCGCCTCCATCAACCACTCCGCCCTCTTCG
>Ga0228535_1002435_pt1 | contig 17951 bp, 10 predicted proteins | sample SJ1metagenome_FD_168457 | JGI IMG/M metagenome (GOLD analysis project Ga0228535, IMG submission 168457) | Enriched culture of PCE-dechlorinating microbial communities from Ithaca, New York, USA - SJ1 | ecosystem: Engineered > Modeled > Simulated communities (microbial... > Unclassified | place... | reverse complement strand
CCGGAACACCGGTTTCGCCATGACGGCGGCCGGCTCGGTCCAGGAAGTCATGGACCTGGCGGTTGTCGCCCAGCTGGCCACGATGAAATCCAAGGTCCCGTTCTTGCACTTCTTCGACGGCTTCCGGACGTCGAGCGAGGTCCAGAAAGTCGAGATGATCTCTTATGAGACCCTGGCCGAGATGTTTGAGCCGGAATACCTCGAGGATTTCCGGAAAAGGGCGATGAGTCCCGAGAGGCCGATGATGAAGGTCGGCCAGCATAATCCCGAAGTTTATTTTCAGGGAAGGGAAACCGTCAACAAATACTATGACGCGACCCCGGCCATCGTGCAGGAATACATGGACAAGCTTGCCGCCAAGGTCGGCCGCCGGTACGGGCTTTTTGATTATGTCGGCGCTCCGGACGCGGACAAGGTCATCGTGGCCATGGGCTCGGGCGCGGAAACCATCGAGGAAACGATCAATTATCTGAATAAGCGCGGAGAGAAGCTGGGAGTCATCAAGGTCCGGCTCTACCGGCCGTTCTCGACGAAAGACCTGATAGCGGCCATTCCGCCTTCGGCCAAGAAAATCGCCGTTCTCGACCGCACCAAGGAACCCGGCGCTCTGGGAGAGCCTCTCTATCTGGATGTGGCCGTCACCCTGGCCGGGAAAGACATCAAGATCGTCGGCGGCCGCTACGGCCTTTCGTCCAAGGAATTCACTCCAGCCATGGTCAAATCCGTTTATGACCACCTTGACGGCGCCTGCACCCACGGATTCACCGTGGGCATCGAGGACGACGTCACGCATCTGTCCCTCGCCCCCGGCCCAGATATCGACGCGGAGCCCGAGGGCATCGTCAGCTGCAAGTTCTGGGGTTACGGATCGGACGGGACGGTCGGCGCCAACAAGAATTCGATCACGATCATCGGCGACAACACGGACATGTACGCCCAGGGCTATTTCCAGTACGACTCCAAGAAATCGGGAGGCGTGACGATCTCCCATCTCCGCTTCGGCAAAAGCCCCATCCAATCCCAATACCTCGTTTACAAACCCAGATTCGTCGCCCTTCACAAACCTTCCTATATCGGGCGGTACGACATCCTGGAAGGAATCCGGGAAGGGGGGACCTTCCTTATCAATTCCAGCTGGCCGTCCGATGAAGTTTTCGACCACCTGACCGAGGATATGCAGAAGACGATCATCGAAAAGAAGATCAGGGTCTTCAACATCGACGCCTTCAAGATCGCCAAGGAACTGGGCTTGGGAGGCCGTATCAACACCCTGATGCAGGCCTGCTTCTTCAAGATCTCGGGCGTTCTCCCGGAGAAGGAAGCCATTGAGCTCATCAAGAAAGCCATCCACAAGAGCTTCATCCGGAAGGGCGAAGAAGTCGTCAAAATGAACTGGGCGGCCGTCGACCGCGCCGCGGAAGCCCTCGAGGTCGTCCCCGTGCCGGATAAGATCACGAAATCCGAACCTCTCCTGAAACTCATCCCGGAAGACGCGGACGATTTCACGAAACATGTCATCAAGCCGATCATGCATTTCAAGGGAGACACCATCCCCGTTTCCAAAATGCCGTTTGACGGCCAGGTCCCGACGGGAACGGCCAGCCTCGAGAAGCGCGGCATCGCCACTGAAGTGCCGGCCTGGATTCCCGAAAACTGCATCCAGTGCAACCAGTGCGCGCTCGTCTGTCCTCATGCCACGATCCGTCCGAAACAGATAGATCCCAAGGACCTCGAGGGAGCGCCGGAAAGCTTCGTGACGCTGAAATCCAGCACGAGGAACGATCGAAACCTGGCGTACAGGCTGCAGGTCTACGTCGAGGACTGCGTGGGGTGCGAGAATTGCGTCGAAATCTGCCCTTCAAAGGTCAAGGCTCTGAAGATGGTTCCCATCGAAGAGGCCCGGGCCGCCGGTGAGAACAAGAACGAAGAATTTTTTGAAAAGCTTCCCTACGACGTCCTGGACGGAACCAAGCGGGACACGATCAAGGGCAGCCAGCTTCTTCAACCGCTTTTCGAATTCAGCGGCGCCTGCGCGGGCTGCGGGGAAACTCCCTATGTCAAGCTGGCGACGCAGCTTTTCGGCGACCGGATGATCATCGGCAACGCCACGGGCTGCTCGTCGATCTACGGCGGAACCTTTCCCACCATGCCCTATACGAAAAACCATGAGGGCAAGGGACCGACCTGGGCCAATTCGCTGTTTGAAGACAACGCTGAATATGCATTCGGAATGCGCCTGGCCACGGACTTCTGCCGAAAACACCTCTTCGAAGCCATGGAAAAGCTGCTGGCGGCCGGAACGACGCCCAGCCTGACGGACGCGCTGACCAGGATGAAAGAGCTCTGGACCTCGGTCGACGAGAACGCGAAGGCCGCGGCGAATGCCGTCAGGGCGGCGCTGCCCGAAGCCCTGGAAAAGGCCGGGCCCGAGGCGAAAAAGCCCTTGCTGAAGATTATCGAGCTCCAGGATCACTTTATCGAAAAAAGCGTCTGGGCACTGGGCGGAGACGGATGGGCCTACGACATCGGCTACGGCGGCCTCGACCACGTCCTCGCCAGCGGTAAGAACATCAACGTTCTCGTCCTCGACACCGAAGTCTATTCCAATACGGGCGGCCAGGCGTCCAAGTCGACGCCGACCGGCTCAGTCGCCAAGTTCGCCGCATCGGGGAAGAAAACATCGAAAAAGGATCTCGGCCGCATGGCCATGTCCTACGGCTATGTCTATGTCGCGGCCGTCGCCATGGGTGCCAGCCAGAACCAGTGCATCAAGGCCTTCGCCGAGGCCGAGGCTTACAACGGCCCCTCGCTCATCATCGCCTACTCGCCCTGCATCAACCACGGCATCGACATGACCAAAACACAGGCCGAGGAGAAACTGGCCGTGGACACCGGATACTGGATCTTGTACCGCTACAACCCGCTCCTGGCCAGGGAAGGCAAGAACCCGCTCGTTCTGGATTCCAAGGAACCGAAACTCGACTACCAGACATTCCTCAACAACGAAATCCGGTACCGGACGCTCTCGCGGCAGTATCCCGATATCGCCAAGGTCCTGTTCGCCCAGGCCGCCGAAGAGGCGAAAAAACGCTTCCAGTTGTACAAGAAGATGGCTGAATAACCCCCAAGGAACCCGTTGGAAAAGGCCCCGGTGAAAGCCGGGGCCTTTTTTTTGCCTGATCCCTAGTGCCGCCCGGCTCCGCTCTCGGAGGCCCGTTCTTCCGGACCGACGATGATCCAGAGAGCCTTGCCGGGGTCCAGGACGTCGCGGATGAATCCGTTCACCTCGTCGAGGCTCACCGCGTCGATTTCATTGAAAAAACCGGACAGGAATTCGGAACCCAATCCTGTGATCTCGAACGCGCCCAGACTTCGCGCCCGCGAAACCTTCGTCTCATTCGCTCTCAGGAATTGAGTTTTGGACATGACCTTGGCGACTTGAAGCTCCTCTTCCGTCAATCCCTTCGCCAAGAGATCGTTCATCACGTCGCGGAGCATGATCTCGGCCATGCCCCTTTTCCGGCGGTCGGTCTCGAGGTAGGCTTCAAAAATCCCTCCGCGCGCCATCTGCGACGCGCGGGCGTTGACGCTGTAGGCCAGCTTTTCCTTGAAGCGGAGCTCCCAGAGCCTGGAGCCGATGCCTTTTCCCAACAGCGTCTCCAGAATGAATCCCAGGGCATAGCGCCGTCCGGTCAGGGGCGGGAGCGGGCATACCCTCGACACGTAGCATTGTTTCTGATCCTTGACGACGCGGATGTTCCTGTCATCAGGCAAGCGGAGTTCCCCGGACGCGACGAGGTTTTCCTCCCGTCCGGGAGAAAGGCCGGCAAAGTATTTTTCCAGCTCGGAGACGACCGCCTTTTCCTCCATGTCCGAGACGATCGAGAAAACCGCGGTTTTCTTGCTGAACATCCGCCTGTATAGATCCGTGATATCCTTTTTCCCGATCGACTTCAGCGCCTTCTGATCCCCGTAGTTGGATCCTCCGTATCCGGCATCGCCCCAGAGGGCCTTCATCGCGGCCTTGTGCCCGGCCGTGACGGCATCGTCATCCTCGATTCTGGCCTCGTGGCTCATATAATCCTTGATGCGGTCGATGCGCAACCCCGAGAATAGGGGATTGAGAATGATTTCGGACGAGAGCTTCAACACGGCGGGGAGGTTTTCGGAAAGGCACTGCAGGCTGATCAGGCAATAATCCTCCCGGGCGCTCACGAAGAGCCGGGAAGACTGTTTCATCAGATCCTGCACTTTTCCGGAGTCCGGGATCTCGAGAGTCAGCCGCGAGGTGAGATAGGCCAGGCCGTTTTTCCCCGGTGGAACGGCCCCCTTGCCTCCCTTGACGAAAATTTCGATGACCGTCAATGCCGAGGAATCGTCCCCCTGGAAAATATACGCCAAGCCGCTCGCCGTCATTTTTTTTGCGGACGCGTTTGTCCACGGACCATCCGCGGCCCGGACGGCGGGATGAATGCACAGCCAAGCGGCCAGGATGCTTTTCAGCCATCCGCCGCGCCGGATTTTTGGGCCGGGCTTCGCGGCTTTCATCGTCCCCTCTTATCCTTGACGGGCATGATTGTCGCCACGACATATTCGCCGCCGCTGAGGTATTTCGCCGCGGCCTTCCGGAGGTCGGAAGATGTCACCTGGAGAATGCTTTCCAGGTACCCCCTGGACGGATTTTCATCGCGGAGCAGGAGCGACATCGCCAGGGACCTGGCCAGGTCCAGTCCCGTTTCCTGAGCCAGCTCGGCGCCGAACCGGATTCCGTTCTTGGCGCTCCGGAGGAAATTGAAGGCATAAAACTTTTCATCCCCGAAGTAATCATCCGGGGAAAAGTTCTCGTTTCTGACCTTTTTCAGGAAAGACAGCGCTTCACGCACGGCGGGCGCCCTATCCCCGGGAGCAAGAACCAAATGAACCAGGAGGACGCCGCCCCATCGATTGGCCGCATAACTCATCGAGGCTCTCTGGACCAGATCGCGCCTCGCGCGCAAAGCCGCGTTGAGCAGGGGATTGACGCCCCCGCCCAATATTTCGGAAAGGACGTGGACGGCATACTGGTCCTTGTGACCATATTCAGGGCCCACCGCGCCGATGATGACGTGGCCTTCGCCGACGTCCATTTCCTTCTCGACGACGACAGCTTTGCCGAGAAGCGGCGCTTTCTCAAAAGCGGGCGGCGCGAAACCCGATTTATTGACTCCCTCAAAGACGTGCCGGACCTTTTCTTCCATCTCGTTCAAACGGAAATCGCCCACGACGGCGACCGCGCAATTTTCCGGCACGAAATAGGTTTTATAGAATCCCTCCAGCTGTTCGACGGTGGCCGCCCGGACGCTCTCCAGAGAACCGTACAGCGGATTCCGATACGGATGATTCTTGAAAAGATTCTGATAGACCAGCTCCGTCCCCGACCTAACCGGATCATCCTGGATCTCGTTGATCTCCTCCTGGATGACCGCTTTTTCCTCGTCGAGCTCTTTTTGGGAGAGACTCAGGTCGAACAGGATTTCCTTTTGATTCTCCAGGGCGAACATCGCGAATTCCGAGGGAAGCGAAATCTCGAAGACGGAAAAGTCCAGACCCGTATGAGCGTTGAAATAGGCGCCGTGGCGGCGGATGTCGCGGCCCACGTCGGCCCCGGAGCGGAATTCCGTGCCCCGGTAGAGAATGCAGTGTTCGAGAAGATGGACCAGCCCGCCCGCCCCGGAGGTTTCATCCTTGGCTCCGACGTTCACGCAGGCGGCGATATTCACCAGAGGCAGGGTGTTTCGGGCATACAGAAAGACCTTGAGGCCGTTATCCAGGGTGAAAAAGCTCGTGGCATCCTTCTCGCCGGACGGCGCCGCGGCTCCCGCGAAGTGCGCCGCCGCCAAAAAAAGGACGACCGCCAACGTCCGCCGCTTGGCCATGAAATCCAGTCTTTTCTGCAAGTCGAATATCAATTTAGCACATCCCGCATGAAGTATCCACTGCCCTTCCCCCGGGCGCCGGACCGGTTTTTGCCCGTCCCCGGGAATTGTGATAAAATTATTAAAATTAAAGGACGGCGGCCATGAAAAGCGAACGGAGCGCGAGAATCCTGGTTATTGACGACGAGGAGAATATCCGGAAATCCCTGAGGATGATCCTTGAATACGAGGGTTACTCCTTTCTGGAGGCCGCCACCGGAGAAGAAGGCTTGGACAGGCTTGACGCCACCGTCGGCCTGGACCTCATTCTCCTGGACATCAAAATGCCGGGAAAGGACGGCCTCGAGGTTTTAGCCGACATCAAGAGCCGGCCCTATTCGCCCGAAGTCATCATGATCTCCGGGCAGGGGACCATCCAGTCGGCCGTCGAAGCCACCAAGCTGGGGGCCTTTGATTTTTTGGAAAAGCCGCTGCACCGCGAACGGGTCCTTCTCAGCATTCGCAACGCCCTCAGCCAGGCCAGCCTGAAAAGGGAGTGTCTGGATCTGAAACGGCGTTCGGAAAAGCGCTATGAACTCGTCGGGAACCACCCTTCGATGAAAAACCTGTGGAGAGACATGCTCAAGACGGCCCCCACGAACGCCACGATCCTCATCCACGGGGAAAGCGGCACGGGTAAGGAGCTGATCGCGCGGGCCATTCACGGCCGCAGCCTCCGGTCAAGGGAAAAATTCGTTCAAGTCAACTGCGCCGCCATCCCCGAGGAACTCATCGAAAGCGAGCTTTTCGGCCATGAAAAGGGGGCTTTCACGGGAGCCACGGAAAAGAAAACGGGCAAGTTCGAACAGGCGGACGGCGGCACGATTTTTCTGGACGAAATCGGGGACATGAGCCTGAAAACGCAGTCCAAAGTGCTGCGCGTCCTGGAAGAGGGCGAGGTTCAGAAGGTCGGTTCCAGCTCGATCGGCAGAGTGGACGTCAGGATCATCGCCGCCACGAACAAGGATCTCCGGGAAGAAATGAAGGAAGGACGGTTCCGGGAGGACCTGTTTTTCCGGCTGAATGTCGTTCCCATCCATTCGCCTCCGCTGCGCGAACGGCCCGAAGATATCCCGCTCCTGGTGGATTATTTCTGCCGGACTTTCTGCGAGGAAAATAATTTCAAGCTCAAGAAGTTCTCCGCCGATGTTATGGAAGCCTTCGCGGGATTTCCCTGGAAAGGCAACGTCCGGGAGCTGAAGAACATCGTGGAACGATTGATCATCATGACGGAAAGGGATATAATCGAAAGGAGTGATCTTCCGCCGCAGTTCAAGGAAAACGCTCAAACCGCTCTCCCGGAATCCTCGGAGGTGAAAACGCTCAAGGAATTCCGGGACGTCGCTGAGAAGGAATTCATACTGGCCAAGCTCAAAGCCAACGAGTGGAATATCTCTCAGACGGCGCGGGAGATCGATACTCCGAGAAGCAATCTTTACAAGAAGCTCGAACAATTCGGAATAAAAATAACGGCTGGAGTGGGCGAGGCGGTTGCTCTTTCTTCTCCGCAGGATGAAGAAGGGGAGGAAAGTCCGAACTCCAAAGGGCAGGATGGTCGCTAACGGCGACTCCGGGCGACCGGGGGAAAGTGCCACAGAAAACACACCGCCCTTCAGGGCGTCTCAAGCGCTTTGAGGAGCAAGGGTGAAAAGGCGAGGTAAGAGCTCACCGTCCTGGTGGCGACATCAGGAGCCTGGCAAACCCCATCCGGAGCAAGACCAAATTGACCCCTTTTCGGGACGGCCCGTCCCTGGGGTGGGTAGGTCGCTCGTCCTCCGGAGCAATCCGGAGGCCAGATAAATAACCGCCCTTGCCTCGGCAAGAACAGAATTCGGCTTACGTCCCGCTCCAGCCGTTTTTCATTAAAAGGTCAGAGATTGAACCGCCTGCCGGATCAGGTAGGCGATGTTCCCCGGAAAGATGCCCAACTGGACGGCGCCGATCAGGCAGAGAAAAACGGCCAGATAAAGCGCCGGATTCTCCGTCTCCGGGACGGCTTCCGCCGCCGGCTTTCTCATGTACATGGCAACGACAATCTTCAAATAATAATAAACGGATAAGAGAGTGGCCAGGACGGCCAGGACGACCAAGGGGACGAGTCCGGCGCTGACGGCGCCGCTGAAAACATAGAACTTGGCAAGGAACCCGCCGGTCGGAGGAAAGCCGGCGAACGAGACAAGGAGCAGGGACAGGGGGACGCCGATCCAGGGATACTGCAACCCGGCGCCCGCAAATCCATCCAGGTCCGAGGACTCGTCGGCTCCCGGTGTCAAAGCGATGAGCGAAGCGAAGGCGCCGATATTCATGAGCGCGTAGACGACGAGATAGAAGATCAGGCTTTCATAATCCTGAGACAATAGGGCGATGATCATATAGCCGGAGTGGGCGATGCTCGAATACGCGAGGAGCCGCTTTACCCGGGTTTGCCTGAGCGCGGAGAATCCGGCCGCGATCATCGTCAGGGCGGCGATCGCCCAGATCGCCCAGAAAACGGCGCGGGAGGGCTGAGAGTCCTGCCACGGCTCGGCGAAGATCCGCATCAAAACCGCAAAGCCGGCTATTTTCGGGACGACGGAGATATAGGCGGTTACAGGCGTGGGTGCTCCTTCATAAACGTCCGGAGCCCACATATGAAAAGGGACTAGGGCCATCTTGAATCCCAGGCCCGCGATAATCAGGCCAATCGCCCCGAGTCCCAAATAGGGATCTCCGGAGGCGGAATGGAGGAGGTTCGATAGGGGAAGGATTTCCAGGCCGCCCGAGGCTCCGAAAACGAAGGCCAGGCCGAACACCAAAAAGGCGCTGGCCAGGCTGCCCAGGAGAAAATACTTGACCGAGGCTTCCTGCGACCTCTCGAAGGTCTTCTGCCACCCCGCCAGGACGTAGCTGGAAATGGAAAGGACCTCCAGCCCCAGATAAATGACCAGAAGGTTCTTGGAGGATATCATGGCCGAGACGCCTGCCGAGGCCAGCAGGAGGAGACCGTAATATTCGCCGTGATTGGCCTCATGGCGGCCCAGGTATTTCAAGCTGACAAGCACCACCAGCGCCGTCCCCATGATCGAAATGACGAAGATCAGTATGGCCAAGCGGTCCCAAGCCAGCATGCCCTGGAAATAGGAGCAATCCTTTCCCCATAGGCGGACGGCGGTCGCGGCGCTCAGGGCGAGGGAAGCCAGGGCCATGTAACCAAGATATTCCTTGTTCTCCCTCCGGATAAAAGCTTCGCAGAGCAGGAGGATGAGGGCGCCCAGGAAGATGACACCCGAAGGAAGCAGGGCCAGCAGGCTATTCATCTTCCCCTCGCGCTTCGGGTGAGAACGGCGCCGGGGGACAAACCTCGGTTTTGACTTCCGTCTTGTCCTTCACGGCCGAATTCAATGCCGCCGGAGAGGCCCCGGGGCTCGGCCCGGCGCCCGTAACCGCCGTGATCGCGGAGACATCCATCTTTCCCAGAAAAGTCTTTGGATAAATCCCCATCCAGAACATCAGGAGAATGATGGGCAGAAAGTACGCGATCTCTCTCCTGGTCATATCCTTGAGGGAACGGACCCTCTCGCTCGCCGCCGGGCCGTGCATGACTCTTTGATAAAGCCAGAAAAGATAAGCGGCCGAGAGAACGACCGTGGATAAGCTCAAAAGGCCAAGAATCCTGGATTCGGCGAATATGCCGAAAAAGCAAAGGATTTCGCCGATGAAGCCGTTGAGACCGGGCAATCCGGCCGACGAGAGCATGGCGATAAGAAAAAACGCGGAAAAAACGGGCATCGGTTTCGCCACGCCTCCATAATCCTTGATCAGCCGCGTGTGCGTCCGCTCATAGAGGATGCCGACGGCCAGAAACAACGCTCCCGTGCTCAATCCGTGGTTGAGCATTTGATAGAGCGCCCCCCTCATGGCCTCCGCATTCAAGGAAAAAACAGCCAGCATGATCAGTCCCATGTGGCTGACGCTCGAATAGGCCACCAGGGATTTCATGTCCTTTTGGACGAGGGCCATCAGTCCCCCATAGACGATCCCGATGACCGCCAGGACGCTGAGCAGTGGCAGGCATCTGCGGACGGCGTCTGGAAAGAGCGGAATACCCAGGCGCAGAAACCCGTAAGCTCCCATCTTCAGGAGCACCGCGGCCAGGATCACGGACCCCGCCGTCGGGGCCTCGACATGGGCGTCCGGAAGCCAGGTGTGGAAGGGGAAAAGAGGCACCTTGACGGCGAAGGCCAGCGCAAAGGCGCCGAACAGCCACATTTGCGTTCGAGGATCGAGGGCGAGCCCGTAAAGCTCAAAGATATTGAACGTGGAGACGCCGGCTGTCTCAAAATACCGGGAATGCAGGACCAGGATGGCCACGAGCATCAAAAGGCTTCCCGCCATCGTGAAAAGCACGAATTTCAGCGTGGCGTAAACACGGCGTTTCCCGCCCCAGATGCCGATCAGGAAATACATGGGGATGAGCATGGCCTCCCAGAAGACATAAAACAGGAAAAGGTCCAGGGAAACAAAGACGCCGAGAATGCCCGTCTCCAGGACAAGCATCAAAACGTAAAATTCCTTGATGTTCTCCCGTACGGCCGACCACGAGGAAAGGAGCGCCAGGGGCATCAGAAAGGCGGTCAACAGGACAAGGGACAGACTGATGCCGTCCACTCCCAGGCTGTAGCGGATCCCCAGCCCCAGCCAAGCCTTTTGCTCGACGAACTGGGGGCCCTGGAAACCCGCTTCAAAATTGTCGAAGAGAACGATGGACAGGACGAGCACGGCCAGGGCCGCCGCCAGAGAGGTCAGCCGAAGCAGGCGGACCTTGTCTCGCGGGAAAAAAACCATGGCCGCGGCCGCCGCCAGGGGCAGGAATGTCATCAGCGTCAGAATCGGCATGCTCATTTCTTCTCAAAACAACAAAAAATATCCAAGGATAAGGACGGCGCCCAGGAAAAACGCCAGGGCGTAATCCTTAACATACCCCGTCTGCAGCAAGTTCAGGGCTTTTCCGAGAAGGCCGGCCCCGCGGGCCGAGCCGTTGACGGCCCCGTCGATGACCCCCAGGTCGAAAACCTCGTGGAGGCGCTCCGAGGCCCTGACGACCGGATTGATCACAAGACTCCGGTAGACCTCGTCCACGTAAAACTTGTTCACAAGAACCCGATAAGCCCGCGGCCAGCGCCGAACCATTTGGTGCGGCAGGGCCGGCCGGCGCCGGTACAGATAAAAAGCCATGAAGATGCCGGTCAACGCCGCGGCTACGGAGACGATGATCAACGCCCATTCCGTAAGGGCGCGCGGATGGGATTCCGTCCCGGGCGGGATGACGGAGCCCAAATATCGAGAAAACCACGGAGCCCGGCCGCCGACGACTTCGGGTATCCAGAGAAAACCGGATACGGTGGAAAAAAGCGCGAGAACGGCGAGGGGAAAAGTCATGACGGGAGGAGGTTCGTGGATGCGGCCGCGGTGTCCCGGCTCGAACCGTTCCTCCCCGAAGAACGTCAGGAAGACGAGCCGGAACATATAAAACGCGGTCATAACCGCCGTCAGGATTCCGAGGATCCAGACGAAAAGGCCCCCCCGGAGGAAAGCCTGCGTGAGGATCGCGTCCTTGGAGAAAAACCCGGAGAAAAAAGGGATCCCGGCGATGGCCAGCGACCCGATGAGGAAGACGGGATATGTGCGCGGCAGATAAAACCGCAATCCGCCCATCTTCCGCATGTCCGTTTCTCCGCCCAGGGCATGCATGACACTGCCGGCCCCCAGAAACAGCAGGCTTTTAAAAAAGGAATGGGTGAAAAGATGAAACATCCCGGCGGCATAGGCGCCGACTCCGCAGCCGATGAACATGTATCCGATCTGGGATATGGTCGAGTAAGCCAGGACCCGCTTGATGTCATTCTGAACCAGGGCTATCGTGGCCGCGAACAACGCCGTGACGGCCCCCACCACGGCGACCACGGACGAAGCCGTGTCCGAAAGACGGTAGACCACGTTCATCCGGGCGACCATGTAGACGCCGGCTGTGACCATGGTCGCCGCGTGGATCAAGGCGCTCACCGGAGTCGGGCCTTCCATGGCGTCGGGCAGCCAGACATAAAGCGGGATTTGAGCCGATTTCCCCATGGCGCCGACAAACAGGAGGAGGCCGATCAGGGTGATGAGCGCCGGCGATACACGACCGGAAGCCAGGCTCGCGTCGATCTCCAGAAACTCCGCGCTGCCGGCGGCCGCCCAAAGAAAAAGAATGCCGGCGAGAAATCCGGTGTCGCCCACGCGGTTGTACAGAAAAGCCTTCTTGCCGGCGGCCGCCGCCTCGGGCTTCTCAAACCAGAATCCGATGAGCAGATAGGAGCAAAGCCCCACGCCCTCCCATCCCACAAACATCAGGACGATATTCGAGGCCATGACCAGGAGGAGCATGGCGAACGTGAAAAGGTTCAAAAGGGCAAAGTAGCGGGCATAGGATTTGTCCCCGGACATATAGCCCGCCGAATAGACGTGGATCAAGAAGCCGACGCCCGTGACGACGAGCGCCATGAGACCGGCGAGCGGGTCCCACTGAAGCGCGAATCTCGCCTGAAAGGATCCCGCCGCGATCCAGGAAAAGAGCGGCTTGATCCAGGGCACCGTCCGCGCGTCCGCCCCGGCCATCCGAAGCCAGCCCAGCAGGGAGATGATGAAAGAAACCAGGACGGCCAGGCAGGCCTGTGCGGATATGTATTTCTTCGGCAGGCGCCTCCCGGCGACCATCAGGATAAAAGAGCTCACGGCCGGCAAGACAGGGATGAGCCAGAAGAAATCCGTCATGTCAGCCCTTCAGACGATGCCAATCCCCGGCGCGGACGGTTTTCCGCCTCCGGTAAACCAGCCGGATGATAGCCAGCCCGACGACCGCTTCGGCCGCGGCTACGGTCATAATAAAAAAGACGATCACTTGGCCGTCCAGAGGAAAACCTCGCCATTTGGAGAGCGCAAGAAAAGCCAAGTTGGCGGCGTTGAGCATGATCTCGACGGCCATGAACATCGTCAGAAAATCTTTCTTGACGAAGAAAGCGATGACGCCAAAGACAAAGAGAATGAGGCTCAGGATCAAAAAGCCCCCGGGCGGGATCATTCTTCACCCTTTTTTTTGCCGAGGACAACGGCCCCGACGAGGCCGGCGATAATCAGAGCCGACGTCAATTCAAACGGATAGAGATACTTGGTGAACAGCAAATCGCCGAGTTCCGCCGGATCCGAAGCCGCGCCGGTGAAGGAGCCGGGGGGCCGGAGAACGGCCCGGAAGGCCGCGGAAAGCTCGATAAGCAGAATGACAGACAGCACTACGGCCGCGGCCACGACCGCCGGCATTTTTTCCAGAGGGGAGTTCGCGCCGGATCCGAACATCATGATGGCGAAGAGAAAGAGGACCATGATGGCACCCGCGTAAACGATGATCTGCGCAACGGCGACAAACGGCGCGTCCAAAAGGCCGAAGACGCCTCCCAGGCAAGAAAAAGCGAATACCAATAGAAGGGCGTTATGGGCCTGATTCCGGGAAACGATCATGGCCGTCACGGAAGCCACGGTGAAGAAACTGAGCACGACAAAAAGAAATATCGCCATTTCGATGTTCACCTATAATAGAAATTCTTCTTCCGCAAAGTCAAGCGTATCGTGGCGCTCGGCGGCCATCCGGCCGCCGGAGAATCACGCCCCGCATCTCTTTTTCGATCGGATTGCCCCTCCCGCGTCGGGCACGAGGAAAGGCGGCGTTTTTTTTCCTTTGACATGCGAAGAAAATTTGCTATAATAAATCGAACCGCGGGGTAGAGCAGCCTGGTAGCTCGTCGGGCTCATAACCCGGAGGTCGCTGGTTCAAATCCAGCCCCCGCTACCATCCGACTTGAATTCCATCCAAAATACATGAGGCCGTCGCCTCGCTTTTTTTAAAATCCCCTCCGGCGCGGCCTCGGCCGGCGCGCATCGGACGGATTCACGGGGTCGCCTTCGGACAAGCGGCGGACCATTGTACATTCTCCCTTTTTGATATACCATAATAACCAACAAGTCAGGATGATGGGATCAAGAATGAACGTTTTGTGCCTCGTTCTCTTGTTGAATGCGCTGGTCGCTCCGCCGGCCCTTCCCGGGTGCCAGCAGGCCAAAAAAGAAAAACTCGCCCACGATATCTCCGTCAACGCGATTTCAATCGCCGTCACCGTCCAGGACCGGAAGGGAAGATTCATCAACGACCTTCGGCGGGAGGATTTTTCGGTCTTCGAAAATAACACTCCGAGGCCGATCACTTATTTCATGCACGACTTCAACGCCCCCGTGAGTTTGACGGTCCTCCTGGATGTCAGCGGAAGCATGGCCCTGCAGGGCAAGCTCGACGAGAGCAAGGCGGCGCTCAAGGACATGGCCGCGCGGTTCCTGAAGGAATCCGACGAGGTCTCCCTCTTGATCTTCGCCGACGGCGAGGTCGAGGTCGCCGCCGGGTTTTCCGAAGACAAGGCCGCGATCGCCGATGTCCTGGACAAGACCGAAGCCTACGGCCAGACCGCCCTGAACGACGCCGTCGCCGCATCTCCGGGTTTCGCCAACCGGGGCAAGAGGGAAAAAAGGGCCCTGATACTCATCACCGACGGCATCGAAAATGACAGCCGCCTGACCCCCGGAGAGGCCGTCGAGATCGCCAGGAAAGTCGATGTGCCTATCTATGCGGTCGGCTACAAGATCCCGCTGAGTGAGCAATATTTGAAAAAACACAAGCGGTCTCCGAAACTCACGGCCGCGGGGATCATTGAAACGCTGGACCGATTCTCCCAGGCGACCGGGGGAAAAGCGTTTTTTGTCGATTCCCCCGCCGGGCTATCCGCGGCCCTTGAGGAAATCCTTAAAGAGCTGGGCCACTATTACATCCTGGGATACACGTCCTATCGGAATCCGCAAAACGAGTACCGTCGGATCCGGGTCTCGGCATCGAACAAGAGGTTTCTCGTCAGAACGAGGAAGGGGTATTGATATTCCCGGGGGGAAAACGCGCAACGGGCGGCGCGGCGGACCGCCTGATGCGATGTGAGCGGATAACGGTCCTCGGCGAGGCGTTCGCGAGAGGGCCGATTTGAGAAAGGAGGCTATCATGCAAGCAAGGCGATTGATCCTCGCGGCGGGAGTTGTCATCCTGGCCGGGCTGACCGCTTTCACGGGATGCGCCACCAAAAAATACGTCCACGAGGAGCTGGCCAGCCTGGATCAGAAGGTCGAAGGCGTGGAGACTTCGATCGAGGAAAACCAGAAGCGGATTAAGGAACACGATGAACGTCTGGAGACGCTCGGCTCGCTCATCACACAGCATGACGCCCAGTTCAAGAGCGTCGACGGCAAAATCGAAGAGGTCAAAAAGTTCGCCCAAGGCAAGCTGATTTTCAAGGAAACCTTGCGCAACAAAGAAGCGAAGTTCAAGGTCGATAGCTTCGAACTCGGTCCCGAAGCCCAGGCGATCCTGGACAAGTTCGTCGAGGTCCTGATCGCGCAAGACAAGGGCGTTTATTTGGAAATCCAGGGGCATACCGACACCACGGGGCCGGAAAACTGGAATCTGCTCCTGGGCAAGAAGAGGGCGGAAGCCGTGATGGATTACCTCTACAAGCGCCACCACATCCCCCTGCACAGGATGCAGGTCATCAGCTATGGAAGTTCCGCTCCGGTGGCCGAGAACTCGAACCGCGAAGGCAGGGCCCGGAACAGGCGGGTCGAAATCCTGGTCTATGAATAACGGCTGAAACGGCCGGATCCCTGGGGAGCAGGGCTTCCAGGGAGGAGTCCGCCCCGATTTCACGGAGACCGTCTTCGCGCCATATTGAAATCCCCCGGCATTCCCATGGGAATGATGGGAACTCATTGACATCCTTTTTTCCCCTGTGATAGAAATTTGGGCGGAAGGGAGATACAGACATATGCGCATGCTGCGGATCGTCCGTTTACCCTGGATGGCGGCCCTCGTCATGGGGGCCGCCTTGGTGATTCCTCCGGCCTCCGCGACGACGATCGTCGTCTTCTGGGGCAGCCATTCTTCGGCCGCCGAGGCCGCCTCCGGCGAGGCCGAGGTCAACTGGAATGATGCCGACCCCGCCGACGACACGGCCTGCACCGAAAGTTACGCGGCCCTCGAACTCCAGCACTACCTGCGCTTGATGACAGGGGATGCCCGCGGCTTCGAAATCATCCGTCCGGAAGACGTTTCACGGAGCAAGGAGACCTCGTTTATTTTTCTCGGCGCCGCGGCTTTCCGTAAGGCCGGGGCGCGGGATATCTGGGCCGCTTCGGGCGTCTCGCCCGATTCCCTGGGATCCGAGGGCTACATGATCAAAACGCTTGCCGTGAGGAACGGCCGCGCGATCTGCATCGTCGGCGCAAGCCGGATCGGCACGCTCTACGGAGTCTATGCCTTTCTCGACCGGCTGGGAGTCCGCTGGTTCGCCCCCGGCGCAGCGAACGAGGAAATCCCCGCCCTGTCCGCGGACGGTTTTCCCGATTTCGACGTGCGGGAATCTCCGGGCTTTTTCACGCGCGGATTCCATGCCTGGGAAAACCGGGCCGATCGCGATTTCCTCGTCTGGATGGCCAGAAACCGGCTCAACTACTGGTGCGTCGAACAAGAGGACAAGCCTTTTCTCCACAAGCTGGGGATCATGCTCGCCGGAGGGGCCCATATCATCACGGAATATTACCTGGGCCCGAATCTCGAGTATCCCTACGACCATCCACGATTCGAAGGCGACGAAACGAAGCCCCCGGACCCCTATCCGGTGAGCGCCGAATTCCAGGGCGACGCTGACGGTGACAAGAAGATTCGTTATTTCGAGGCGCACCCCGAATGGTACGGCCTGCAAAACGGCCGGCGCAGCGACCGCATCGAGAGCGATTTCGGCGATAATTTTTGCACCTCGAATCCGGACGCCATGAAAGAGTTCCTGAAGAACGCCGTCCAGGACCTGATTGACGGCCGGTTCAAGGACGCCAATGTCATCAACGCCTGGACCCTGGATGTCGGGAATTGGTGCGAGTGCGAGAGCTGCCGGGCCCTGGGGACAACCGCGGATCGCAACTTGCACTTCGCGCATTCCTACGCGCAGGCCGTCAAAAAAGCCCGTCTGGAAAAAAGGATCAACCGCCCCATTCGCGTCCTGTTCCTGATATACGCCGAGGCCATCGAGCCGCCCACCCGGCCGGTTCCGGCCGATTTCGACTATGACATGTGCATCGGCACCGTTTTTCCCATCGTGCGCTGTTATGTTCACAATTTCGATGATCCCCTCTGCGACCCGAACATGGATTATCTGAAGAACAGCCGGGGGTGGGCCGTTGATCCCGGCCGCTTCTATAAGGGCCAGATCTGCATCGGCGAGTATTACAATGTTTCAGGCTATAAGTGCCTTCCGGTCTGCTTCATGCACACCATGGCCCATGACATCCCGTACTACTTCAACGCCTTGAACGCCCGTCATTTCCACTACATGCACGTCACGACGGCGAAATGGGGAAACAAATCGCTCACCAACTGGCAGATGGCCCGCCAATTGTGGGACCCCGCCGTGGATTGCGAAAAACTTTGGGAAGACTATTTCGGACGCCGCTACGGGCCGGCCGCGTCCCAAATGAGGTCTTTTTATGAGTCTCTGGAAAAAATGCTTTCCAACGCGAGTCCCATCAAGTATCAGCTCGCGCGCCGCCTGGGCGCGGGAGAGTTCGAACTTTTTCCGGACTCCCATTTTCAATATGAATCCAGGTCGTATCCTCGGAACGACGGCCCCGACATGGCGGACATACTGAAATCCAGCAAGGACTGCCGCAATACGATCAAGGCGGTTAAGACGATGCGGCTGCCCGAGCGCGTGGCCCGGAGGATCGCCGAGGACGACCAAGCCTTTACCTACGGCGAACGGACCATGCTTTACCTCGACGCGCTTTGCCGGGCTCAATTTCTTTTCAGGAAGGGAGAATGGGACGCCGCGGAGGGACCTTTGC
>Ga0228535_1002432_pt1 | contig 17982 bp, 8 predicted proteins | sample SJ1metagenome_FD_168457 | JGI IMG/M metagenome (GOLD analysis project Ga0228535, IMG submission 168457) | Enriched culture of PCE-dechlorinating microbial communities from Ithaca, New York, USA - SJ1 | ecosystem: Engineered > Modeled > Simulated communities (microbial... > Unclassified | place... | reverse complement strand
GATAGTATTGCTCCCTTCTTTTGAATGGTATAGAATAGACGAAAAGTTTTTATGTATTTTTAATAGTATTTGATTTGATCACGATAACCTCCGAGTCACAGGACCTAAAGGAATTACCCCATGGTATGTGACCGTCAGGGTATACCCGGAAACAGGTATGCCTCCCTTTTGGCAAGGAGGATGACCGGAATCTGTGGCGTTAGCCGTCCTCCATTCATGGAAGGCGGCTTTTTTTATTTGAGCCCTGCTTACGGGGAAGGGAGGGATCGGTCCCGGAACTGAGCATATCGATCCCGCGTCAGCGTGACAGTGAAGAGAGTTCCTCAATAATGAAAGTGGGGGCGGCCCTGCCGGACCATTCTGCATTGAGCGTGCGCCGGACCGGTTTCCGCCGCCCCTGCCCCTGCCGACGATCGGAAGGAGTTGGGAAAAGGATGATTCAGAAAGTCTTTTTTGTCAACGGCGTTGAGCGCAATCTAATTCTTGATGAGGAAAGCACCCTCGCCGAAGTGCTTCGGGAACAGCTTGGTCTCACCGGAACAAAGGTGGGGTGCGGCCAGGGACACTGCGGTTCGTGCGGAGTGATCATCAACGGCAAGTATACCCGTTCCTGCGTGTACAAGATGTCCCGTCTTCCGGAGGGCGCGAAGGTCGTCACGATCGAGGGGATCGGCACACCGGATAAGCTTCATCCCATCCAGAAGGCATGGATCAAGCATGGAGCAGCCCAGTGCGGATTCTGCACGCCCGGGTTCATCGTCTCCACAAAGGCCCTCCTCGACACCAATCCCAATCCGACCCGGGAAGAAGTCCGGGACTGGTTCCAGGCCAACAGGAACGCCTGCAGGTGCACCGGCTACATCCCCATAGTTGATGCGGTCATGGACGCAGCAAAAGTCATGAGGGGAGAGATGAACGAGAAAGATCTGGATTTCGTCCTTCCTGAAGACGGAAGGATCTGGGGAAGCAGGTATCCCCGTCCCACGGCTGTGGCGAAGGTCATGGGAACGATTGACTACGGGGCGGATCTTATCCTGAAGATGCCGAAGCAGACTCTGCACGCAGCCCTCGTTCAGGCGACTGTATCCCACGCCAATATAAAGGGGATCGATACTTCCGAGGCGGAGAAAATGCCCGGAGTCTACAAGATCGTCACCTCAAAGGATATCAAGGGAAGAAACCGGATCACCGGTCTCATCACCTTCCCCACTAACAAGGGAGACGGTTGGGACCGCCCGATCCTGTGCGACGAAAAGATTTTCCAGTACGGCGACGCCGTGGCGATCGTATGCGCGGACACCTATAAAAATGCGACGGCAGCAGCTGAAAAGGTGAAGCTGGACCTCGAGGTTCTTCCCGCCTACATGAGCGCCCCGGAGGCAATGGCGGAGGACGCCATCGAAATCCACCCCGGTACTCCCAACATCTATTACACCCAGAAGATAAAGAAGGGCGAGGATACAGCCCCCATCTTTGCCCGTTCCGACGTGGTGACAGTCGAGGACGACTTCTACGTGGGACGGCAGCCCCACATGCCCGTCGAGCCGGACGTTGGATTCGCCTACATCGATCACGAAGGACGGCTGGTCATCCATTCCAAGTCCATAGGAGTCCATCTCCACCTTGCCATGATCGCACCGGGACTCGGCGTGGAGCCGGAAAAGCTGGTCCTCGTAACAAACCCCGCCGGAGGCACCTTCGGCTACAAGTTCAGCCCGACGATGGAGGCCCTCGTGGGCGCCGCAGCTCTTGCCACGGGTCGTCCGGTTGCGTTGAAATATACGTGGAAACAGCAGCAGCAGTATACGGGGAAACGATCCCCCTTCTTCGTGAACATGAAGTTCGCGGCAGACAAAGAGGGCAAGCTGCTTGCCATGGAGACCGACTTTTCCGTCGACCACGGCCCGTATTCCGAGTTCGGCGACCTCGTCACCCTCAGAGGTACCCAGTTTATGGGCGCTGGCTACAATATCCCCAATATCAGGGGAGAAGGTCGGACAGTATGCACCAACCACGCATGGGGCTCGGCATTCAGGGCATACGGTTCCCCACAGTCCCTCTTCTCCTCCGAGGTCCTTATGGACGAGCTGGCGGAAAAACTCGGCATGGATCCCCTTGAGATCCGCATGAAGAACGCCTACCGGCCGGGAAGCACCTCACCCACGGGACAGGCTCCAGAGTCCTACTCCCTTCCGAAAATGCTCGAGGCTCTTCGCCCGAAGTTTGAGCAGGCGAAGAAACGGGCTGCTGAAGGTTCAACGACACGCTACAAGAAAGGCGTCGGCCTCTCGGTAGGCGTGTACGGATGCGGGCTCGACGGACCCGACAGCTCGGAGGCACGGGTGGATATGAACCCCGATGGGACGATAACGGTCTGCACGGCATGGGAGGACCACGGACAGGGTGCCGATATGGGAGCCATTGGCACTGCCCACGAGGCACTGCGTCCCCTGGGCATCACACCCGACAAGCTACGCTTCACGTGGCCGAACACGGCGAAATGCCCCAATTCCGGCCCTGCGGGCGGTTCCCGATCCCAGGTCATGACGGGCAATGCCATCCGGGTGGCCTGCGAGACCCTGCTGCGGGAGACCGCTAAGCCGAAAACCGGTTTCTTCAAGAAGGACAGCGGGTATATGACCTACGACGAACTGGTCGCCGCCGGAAAGCCCACGTCCTTCGCCGGGAAATGGTCCGCCGTGGATGGAGCCGCGTGCGATGAAAACAGCCAGGGAAAACCCTTCGTTATCTATATGTACGGCGTCTTCATGGCCGAGGTGACCGTTGATACGGAGACGGGAAAGACCGCGGTCGACCGCATGACCCTCATGTGCGACTGCGGGAAGATCAACAACCGTCTCGTGGTGGACGGACAGAACTACGGCGGCATCGCCCAGGGTATAGGCCTCGCACTCTCGGAGGATTTCGAGGATATTGAGGGACACTCAACTGGATTGAACCTGAAGATAGAATATCACTGAATTAAGGTCTTGGCAAGAAAAATCCTTTGTACCAATTTTGTACCAGTTTTTTCATGAGAAGGAACCGCTACCGAGTGTCTCTGCAGAAGTTTAACCAGGGTATCTTTGACTGTGCCCTCTGGATCGCCGATCGGAAGAGCTGGTTCTCTATCTTTATTATTTCAGTCCCCATCATGCCCAAGTAGAGAGTGGAAAAAGAGGCACGACACGAGTCAGGTCAAGGGCTTGTATCCACTTTAAAACAGCACTGTGACACTTCTCCATATGCTGTACAGTGTTCCCTCCTTTTACACCTCCGGAACTACTTCTGTTGCAGCTAATCGTACCATCCTTTATCGGTCTTCATTCCGTATTCCCCATCCTCTCCGGCTACTGAAATCACTTCGGTGTCAAATCCATCACCGTGTTTCTGAAAAGTAGCAAAAAAATTATCCAGATACCAATTCCTTCATTTCGTTAAAGTGTTGTGGATCTTCGCTTTCAATCATGGAGAGAAGGTCATTTAAAATGCCCCTGGTCTCTAGCAATATGGAAAGATCATGTTCCGGTTCACCATACTGTTCAGCATGGGAATACGTATGAAGGAACCGGATAACCCTAGTCTTTTTTACACAATCGCAACCAATACAGTCAAGCTGTGCTAATAGATTTCCAGTTTTTAATGGCTTGCGAAAAGCACAAAATGATTCCAACAGTCTTCTGGCGATATTAGGTAGCGGATAATATCGCTCCAAATCAACAGTTTCAGTTGAGGTGGCTGCTTTATAGATGAGACTGAAAAGATAGTGATACTCTGACTCATATTTGCGCAACAAAGGGTCGATAACAGCGATAGAGGAAGTCCGTGTACGTCCAAATGACCCAGTTTTCAGCATATAAAACTGCCCCGGCCACTTTTTTTCAGGTTTATGCCGATTAATTCCATTAAACCAATTCTTAACCTGCCTGAAAAACGAGTGGCTGTGAGTAAGAATAATAAGTTGTCCCGCATCTTTGGTCTTTTCTTTCATCATGCCGAAGGCATGAAAAATAGAGTTGCTGTCCAGGCTTGAAACTGGGTCGTCAATCACCACAATGCCATCTTTCAATGAAAAAGATTTATCCTCGAGTGATTTCAAAAAGTACAGAAAAGCTATTGCTGCCGTTTCTCCTTCGCAGAGGTTTTCCGCCGGTTTTCCGTTGCGGTTGATCTGGTAGCCCGTCCCCTGAACATCAAAAGTAATTTCATCCCTTCCAAGGTAAGAACAAATATCAGCATTGAGTTCAACTGCTGGTTTTCTGAATTCCACGATATCATTTTCATTTAGGGTGATTTTCTTTTCTAATGCCTGGATTCTTTCTGTGGCATCGTCTAAAGCTGAAGTTGCGTTTTTTAAAAAATCCTTTTTCTCACTGTATTCCACTAAACTATCTAAGACTAGTGAATTCTCGAGTGATTCTCGTGCATTAAAGATAGAAGTCTTAAAATCATCCGACCGTTGGTTATGTTGGCGTATTATTTCGTTAATATCCAATAACACTTTTTCATTTCCGGAAACAACCTCAAAATTCTTCTTGATTTGTTGAAATGGTTTTTTCCCTTTTTCCTCCAATGTCGCGAGAAGATCTCCCAAAAACTGGAGAATGACGCGGTTATTCTCTTGCAGTTTCTGGCACTTCTCTATGTAATCCCTCTCTAGGTCCTCGTAAAATTGAGATTTATAAGGAGGCATACAGGACTCAACTTTTTTGATTTCCGTTTGGATTTTCTTTTCTAACGCTTCTTTCTCAACGATGAACTCGTTATATTGATCATTGAAATGAGCTTCCAGTTCTTTCATGCGACCTTCAGGCAGTAGCTGGTCGCAGAACAGGCAATGAGTGGAATTCTCTTTCTTATGTTTTTCCAGACCATTTTTTACCCAATCGGAAAGTTCCCCGTCATTCTTCAAAGCCTCGATTACTTTTGAGACTACTGTTTTTGCAAGTAAGGCATTAACCTGATCCGTCAGCTTTTGAGTATCCGGAAATTCGAAATCGAAAGGGGATATCTTATCTTTCGGAGTTGCATCTTTCTGTTTCTTTAAATTTTCAAAATCATCTTCACTCAATCGCTTTGCATCCCGTTCTTCCTCAGAAAGGAGGAGCAATTCATCACACTTTTCCCTGAATAAGCTTTTGTTATAGTTATTATAGGGATTGTATCCTCCGGAAGAACTCAGTAAGTCTTTGATATGCTTCGCGTAATTTGTAGTAAATTCTGAAAGCTCTTTATCTGCCCGTTTCTTTTCATCTTCCTTTTGAGGCAAGGCCTTCGTTTCCTCTTCTAAGCGGTTCTTTAACTGCTTGACTTCTTTTTCCTTTTCAATACTTTTTTTGCCGATGATGTAAATAGGAAGAGCCCCTTCGCTCCTAAAAACATTGGCTTCAATAAAATATTTATTAAAAACACGTACTTCGGGAAGGCGTTGTGATATTGAAAGCTCCGCTCCATTAACATCTCTCCCGTCGATTACAAACACAACTTCCCCTTCGGAGATATTATTTCCCTCTTCTATGGCGCGGAACAGATTGCAAAGCGTTGTTTTCCCTGTTCCGTTCCATCCATAAAATACATTCTTCTCGTTGAAATCAGGAAGGTCGTTCGTCCAGGAAAAATCCCGGAAAACACGATGATTTTTGATTTTTTTAATCCGTTCAATTTTCATTTCGGGATTCCCCAGTTTTAATGAACGTCGCTTCGAAGGCCTTGCACGAGCGGAACTGCTGCAGGCGGTTCGTGAAGGCGAAGGAGTCATTCATCTCATAATGCTGGAAAATATCGAGGCCGCGGTCGAGGGAGACCTTCCATCCGTGGTCTGTCACGATGTGCCGGGCATGGAGCGTTCCCGAACCGTCGAACTCCCAGGTGAACGTCACTCCGAGAGCGGCGGCGGATTCCTGTATTTTCACGAAGTTCTCCTTCTGGGAATCGGCTTTATATTCGTCCTCGACAGTTACCAGATGCACCTCGACCTCATCTTCCCGTGCCTTTATTTTCACGATAGTCTCAAGGAACTCCATGAAATTGCGAACCTGGTAGAAAAGCCGTATGTACGGGTCCGTCACCGTGATCTTCCCCGAGCCCTCAAGGTAGGGCCCCAGCAGCGAGTCATAGGACACCCCTTTCTGGTTTTCCTGGAAGGTCACATGCTTCTCCTGAAGAGGCGCTTTCGGGGACGCCGGAGCCTTCACCGGTTCCTGAACGGCTTCCCGACCGCTCTCCTCGTCACCCTCCGCGACCGTCTTGTGGTAGTAGTGCGGATACTCTTCTTCTTCCAGCGTGGTGACGGCTTTCGTCTTTCCGGTTGAATCCGAATAGCAAAAACGCACGCTCCCGTAGGTAGAGTCAATCCTCAGGAGCTGATCCTTCACCCTCTTCCGCCCTTCAATGGCGAAGCGCAGCAATTCCTCCATCTCATCGGAGGAAGCGTTTCCCTCGGGGAAGAGGATCTTCATCAGACCGGAAAACGTTTTGTTGACGCCGTCGCGGTCGCGGGTCGAGATGTCGGATGAGAGGGTGAAAGATGCCATGTACCGGTCTGAATAGTCGTGATCGCGCAACGACCTGAGGATCTCGGCCAGGTAGTCCACCACGAATCCGTATCCGCTCGAAAACATTTCGCCGCGGATTATGTCGGCCTCCCAGCCGGGAATGTAGCAGTGGATGCGGTCGAGGAACGCCGAGTCGTAGAACCTGTCCGGCAGCTCGTCGAAGAGGTTGGAGTGCTTCAGCATGTACGGCACGGTATGCTGGGTATTCCCCACGAAGACCATGGAGGCCTCTGCCCCCAGGGTCTCGATACCCCGGGAGAATGACTTGTTCGCCATGTAGTTCTTCAAAATGTCCACCAGCGCCTTGTCCACGCGCTTCTTCTTCCCCGCGAACTCGTCGAAGGCGACGCAGTCCCAGTAGCCGACCAATCCTATCTTCCCGGTCGAGTTGTTCACAAAGAGCTTCGGAACGGTCACCTCGCCCCCTGAAAGGAGAATGCCGTGGGGGGAAAACTCGGAGTAGATGTGGGACTTTCCGGTCCCCTTCGGGCCGAGTTCGATCAGGTTGTAGTTCCGTTCGCAGAAGGGGATCAGCCGGAGCAGATGGGTCAGCTTGCTGCGCTTGCCGAACAGCTCCGGATTGAAACCGATGCTCTGGACCAGAAGATCGATCCACTCGTCCGTTGTAAACTGCCTCCTCGCGGCAGTGTAGCTGTCGAAATCGAAATGGGAGAGCTGTATCGGCTTCAGCATGGACAGTATCCACGGAGAGGCGTTCTTCGCCTCGGTGAATTCGTACTCCACGTCGGCGATGCACCATACGCCGCTGACCAGAAGTTTCGGATGGGCTTTGACGGTTCCGGAGTCTACCAGCACCTTCTTGATGCCGAGGTTCGAGAACTCCGCCTCGTAGGCGTCGGTCTTGTCGTTCAGCGCGACGCTTATCTTGTCGATGACCTTGTAGCGTCCCTTTTCCTTGATGTTGGAGCGGACAAGCCCCGCCTCGCCGCGGTGGACATAGTGCTTCCGCAGGATCTCCCGGACTGTCTCGATGCCCGCCAGGATGGTCGGTTCATCGCTTGTCGCACAATACTGGCCCAGCAGGTACTCCAGAACGTAGGTCGGAACGATTGCGTTCCCCTTGACCGTCTTGACGAGATCCTTGCGGACAACGAGTCCCGGGAAGTGCGCGTTGATCTTCATGTCGAGTTCGTTCATCGTTCACACCCTCTTTTTAAAAGTCGAAGTCGCTGGTAAAGGATCTGCGCATCGTGTACCGGAGCGACTTGTATTCCTTGAAATACGAAGTGCCGGGAACCTTTTCCTCGAGCCTGAGGTACACATCCCTGCCGTTTGCCTCGTCGGCCTTGCGGGTAAGCAGGAAACGAACCTGCAGCTCCCGCTCGCGGGGGTTCTCAGAGGCGAGGTCGAAGGAGAGTTCGTGGCTGTCGGAGATCAGGTCGCCCGATTCCGTGAAGATACCCGCCCTGAGATGGCGGGGCTGCACTTTCTCCGTCGCAGGTTCCTTCTGGTAGAGCGTCACCGCGAGCTGGCCCGAAGTGATGATTGCACTGCCTCCGCGGACGATGTCCACCTCGACGGAGGAGAGGTCGCTCGCGCGCTTCTTGTTGATCCGAAGCACAGGGAGCACCACCTCCTGCAGTGTCGCGCCGCCGTGAACATAACGGCTCCCCGAACCCTTCAGGCGCAGGCGGTTGATCGACTTGGGGATCTGCACCTCTACCCCGCCGGAAAGACCGAGCCGTGCGGAAGTGAACGTGTGCAGCCCCGGCGAAGCGGCAAGTCCCTTGCCGAGGACGAAACGGCGGTCTCTGTAAAGAATTTGCTCCCCCTTCACTTCGCACCCCGAGAAGTCGCTCTCCTCGATGGCGCGGTTCTGGTAGATGAAGCCGTGGTCGGAGGTGACCAGTATATTGTTCACGTTGGCGCCCGTGAGCTTCTTGATCAGGCGGACAATTTCGTGCAGTGACTCCTCTACCGCCTCGAAAACACGCTCCTCCGACTCGCGCTTGTCACCGACGGCGTCGATCCGGTTGTGGTAGACGAAGAGCACGTCGTGCTCACGCACCAGCGCCCTGCAGTCGTCGCCCTTCATGGCCATCAGTTCGTCCGCTTTGCAGGCCGTCGCCCTCATGCCGTTCGCATTAGAAAGGATCTTGATCCGGTTCTCCGTGCCCCGGGAGTCCTGCCCGTCCACAAAGACAGCGGCGGATTCGTCCTCGGCGATCGCGAGTCCGGCATTGGGCAGCAGGGCCGCCATGCCGAGCTGGGTGTAGCTCGGCAACATCGAAAGGGCCGGTTCCAGCTCCGCGGTGTAGCGGTCCTCCTGGCGTATCAGGCCCAGAAGTTCGTCCGCAATCTCGAACCGCAGGGCGTCAGACACGATCACGCACACCTTGTTCTCCTTCCGCAGAAAGGGACGCACCCGCTGCTCGAAGAACTCCTTCTGGGTGTGGAGGGGAAAGGCTTCCCACCTGGACGCCGCCTCCACAAAACCCTGGAAGGCATCCCCGAGCTTCAGCAGGTAGCTGTTTGAGTAGAGGTTTTCTATCCGCTCGCTCAGGGTTCCCGTCAGCGTCGCCTGCCCCGACATGCGGACATGGTAGGTGAACTTGCGGTAGAGCTGGTCTATCCGATACCACGAGCTGCAGTACCGCTGCAAGCCGTCAGCCAGGCTCTCCATGGAGAGGTTCGCCTCGTCGAGGGCGTGGAGGAAACGTGCGGCATATTCGATTGCCTCGTAGAGGTGGCTGTATTCGGTGTACCAGCGGCCCTGCCGTCTGCGGCGCACCCAGAGCGTGACATCGCCTGCGGAAACGGTGCGGGACGCTGTCTCCCGCACCAGGTCGCTGATGATCTTCTGATCGATCAGCTTGAAGTAGTCAAGGTCGATCAGATCGCGGAAATCCCGCTTCGATAGATCCTGTTCGATCCCGAGGATCTCGGCACATTCGGCGGAAAGGGCCTGGAAACTCTCCTCGAACTGGCGGCTGTCCTTCCATCGCTTGAGGAAGACGAGCGCGTCGGCGGTCAGCTTCACCTCACCGTCGGTTCCCATGGCGTAGCACGATTTGAAGAGTTCGAGAACGAAGTCGCGGATGCCGGGCTCGGCGGAACGGTATCCGTAGCTGCGCGACATCTGTTCCCACAGGAAGCCGTCCAGAGCACACCGCCCGATCAGCCGCAGCTTCTCGTCCCGCCCGTCGGCCAGCTCCTGAAGGAGCTGCTCCGCCACGGAGTCCACCCGCGGGTCGCTTCCTGCGCAGACCGCCAGCGTCTTGAGCCGGATCCTGCCGATCGTGTCGTCCTGCTCCAGCAGTTTTTTCAGCGCCTCTTTTCTCTTCGCTGCCTGAAAGAATTCCGGATGGAATCGGACAACTTCGGAGAACTCCGCCCCAAGCCCCAGCTCCGAGAGCCAGATCGCGGCCTGGTCGGTGCGGAATTCCGCATGGGCCAGCTCCACGTCCAGCAGCCAGTTCTCAAGGTCGTCCGGGCGCGGCCCCTCCCGGTAAATAAGAAAACGGCTCTTGGGCTGTTCCCGCAGAATGCGGTACTTCACGGCAAACTCGTTGCCGGCAAGCTCTATCTTCTCCACGTCGGGAAGGGCAAGCGCCTCGAAATCGGACCGAAGCTCACGCTTTTCATCGTACCAGAAGACGATCCGGCTGCGTTCGAAGAGTTTTCCCAGCGCCTGAGCTATTCGATCGTTCATGATCCCATCTCCTTGGGCGCGTTCCTCCGGTTGAGGCAAAGGCGCATCACTCCTCCACCTCCGCATCAAGGCCGGGGATTTTTTTCAGGGCGGCTCCGAACTTGGGATAGTTGGCCTTCACCCCGTCGTCGAGGTCGATCTGTATCCGGGCCGCCGCCAGCGGGTAGAGTACGTCTCGCTCGTACTCCTCAAGCTCGGTGATCACCTTTCCCAGCTTTTCGATCTCCTTCAGGGCCTTCGTCTTCTCACCCTGGGAGGCCGCCGCGCTGATGCTCACCACTTCAAGCCGCCCCTTGTGCGAGAGGAGCTTCGCGCGGAACTCACGCAGGTAGTCATTGAGGACGATGCCCATCGTCTCCGGGCGGTAGCGGTGCATGTATATGAGGGCGTTGAAGCTCCCCTTGGGGGAGCTGAAAAGCCAGTAGATGGGGCGCTTCTTGTAGCGCTTCACGTGGTCGGCGTAGAACTCGCCGAGGAAGTAGTCGCGGATGCTGTAGTTCCGCTTGTTCTTTATGTTCAGCCCCTTCTCGACGAAGGTGAGGTTTTCCTCGTAATGCTCCGTTCCGAAGGCCGTGCGCAGAAAGGCGCGGAATCGTTCGGCGATGTCGTAGGCGAACCAGTCGCCGTCGACGACGGGGATGACGTTCTTCCCATCCGCAGGAAAGAGCGGCTCGGGGATGCGCCGCAGATAGTCGTCGAGGGTCTCCCCCTGGTTGGCGAGGATCAGCCCGGGCTCGTCGAGCGCGTAGCGGCCGAACATGCACCCAACGGCGTAGGAGACCAGCTCGCGCATGGTGTCCGCCAGCAACAGCGCCTCCAGCTCCTCCTCGCTCTTGCCCGCACCGTACCGGTAGTGCGGGTTGCAGGTGAGGGTGATCTCGTGCAGCGGCACGTCGGGGGTCAGTTCGTCCTGCAGGCCGTAGGCGTCGATGAAGATGCGGTTGTTCTCCTCCTCAAGCCGTTGCATCTCCAGCGTGGTCTCCCGCCAACGGGCGCGAAGATGCCGGTACGTTTCCTCCAGCGTCGCCCGGCGATGTTCGGGGGCGAGCAGCGGGAGGATGGTGAAGTCCCAGGAAATTTCGTAGGAGTTCCAGTCGGCCTTACTCAAATCAACTAAATATTTAGCATTTTCCTCTTTTGTAATCTTGATAATGGGTATTTTCGCTACTTGTCCAACCTCAATTGCTATCGTAGCGCTAAAAACATCAAGGTAAGTTTTTGCTGTATTAGAATTAAGGAATCCGAGGATGCTGTATAGAGTATACCCGTCCTTAGGGTTTACAATACAGGGACCACGATGACCTATAACGAATTCATCGGCAGCATACCTAAATGAAGCAGTTCCACTCGTTATAGAAGTCCAAGTCAGATGCTCTTTAAAGTAGGTTTCGGGATTACGAACAACGGACCTTTCAAAACGGCGTATCTCGTCACCATCATTCTCCCAATTTATTACAATCTCTCGATTCCCATACCAACGTCTGAAATCGCCACCTTTTTCAAACGGAACCCATTTCCCTTCTTTTGTTATTGGGCTTTCTTTAAAGCGGCATTTTGGCACTTCACTCCAAAATCTTAGAAATCTGTTGTCGTCTGCAGTCGCTAACCCCTGGCAAGGAGCTGCAACTTCGGCCAATGTTTTTCCGATTCTAAATGCGTTAAGTGCATAGTCACTAAGCCAATATGCAATCGGACATCCTGGAATTTCTAAGAAAGAACCTTGAAAAACACCAAATTGACTATTGTCTTTATTAAAGAACAATCTTTCTATTTCTGCTGGGGTACGAACTAAAGAAAATCTGTCAAATAATCTACGGAAAATCGAGTTTTTTCTATGCGTTGCTTTTATATTAAGAATCGTAAAAGCAACGCTACCGAAATCCGAACCAAAAATACCCCGCCCAAGATGCAACAAGGATTCTATTTTACAGTTTTTGAGAAGTTTTCTGCGAAGCTTTTCAAAAGAACTCAAAAACATCCACGAAGGCAAATTAATCATACCCCAAAAACCTAATTTGACACAAAGTTCTGAAGCTCTTTCCATAAAACAAGTCATCAGATCGGACTTGCTGTCCGGGTAGTTCTCCTTCGCCCACTCCGAAAGTCGCGCGTTCATGCCTTTTCCCCCCATGTACGGGGGGTTCGCGATCACCACGTGGTACTTTCCGCTCAGGTAGTCGGCCTGCTTTAGAACCTGGAGCACCTTGTTGCGGGTCTCGGTCAGGAAGATCCGCCCGGAGATGTCCGCGGGCTCCAGCGCGCGCAGCGCCGCCGAGGCGTCCGCGAGGGCGGGGCGTATCAGGGAGCCGAAGGTCTCCGCCTCCTCGAACTGCCGAATCGTGTCCAGCAGAGGCTGGGTGAACAGCTCCTGTCCGATGTGCTCCATGTAGCGCTGCAGTTCCTCCCCGTCGAAGCGGACGTTCCGAAGGACGCAGATGTTGGGTTGCACGGGCTTTCGGAAGAAGCGGCGGTACTTCGCGCGTGCCTTCATGGCGAGGGCGAAGGCGGCAAGCTCCCCCGCCCGTTCGTCGATCTCGATGCCGTAGAGGTTGTTCGCGAGGATCATTCCGGGAATCGAGGCGGGGTCGTACCCCTCCTCCTCGTAGATTGCGCAGAGCAGGTCGAACGCATAGGCGAGCATGTGGCCGGAGCCGCAGGCGGGGTCGCAGACGCGGATCTCCTCGGGCGAGGCGATGCGCAGAAAGTCTGCCTCGGGCTCTTCGGGCTCGATGTAGTAGTCCATCCGCTCCTTCAGCTTCGAGGCGGGGCGGTTGCGCATCCAGAGCCGACCGAGAGAGTTCTCCACGAGATAGCGGACGATCCAGTGCGGCGTGAAGAGCTGTGTGGCCGCCGGGATGTTCTCGGGGGATATCTTCACGTTCCTCTTGAGCCCCTCGAAGACCTCGTCCTTCTTCTCGGAGATGTAGAACTGGTAGAGCCATCCGATCACCTCGACGTCGCGGCATACCTCGCCGGTCATCGCCTCGCGGACAGAAGAGAGGACGGAGTTTTCGGAGAGGAGGTCGTCCGGCATGAGCAGTTCGGTGTAGTCGTCGATGCGCTGGAAGAGGAAGGGCATCGATCTGTGCCAGTAGTTGCAGACCGCGACCAAAAGCAGCCGGTAGGCCTCCTGCTGCGGGTCGCGGCTGGGGGCGCTCCCCGAAAGCAGGGAGGTTATCCTTCGGCGGAGCGCGTCGCCTGCGATCTCCTCGTCGATATGCCCCATCTTGGCCTCCGCGAGAATCTCCGGCTGCGACTGCCCTTCCGCGGGCGACACCGTTCCGATGCCGGTATAGCCGTTCGCATCCATGAAGCGGAGCGCGCAGAAGCGGTTGAACCACGTGTACGCGACGTTTTCGACGATCCGCTCCCTGCCGTCCCGTTCGAGGGCCTCCTCCAGATTTTTCACGGCCTCCGGGCTCTCGCGGCGGGCCGCGCTTCCTTCGGAGAGGACCAGCTTCAGACGGGCTTCGGTCTGCTCCATCAGGGTGCGCCGGGCGGCCCGGGCGAACTTTTTCAGCGCGGCTGTGTCCATCATGAGATCTGCACTCTTTTTCCGCTGCGGATTTCAGCCAGCAGCGCCGTCCGCAGGGAGTCTACGTAGCGGTCCACGTCGTTCTCGTCGGCCAGCCAGGGCTTGTCAAAAGAAACGACGAGCGAATGGCTGGAGACGTACTCGATGCGGGGCGCCGGTTCGGGGACAGCTTCCGGCCCGCCGCCGGGTCCGGGTGTAGGCGTGGCGGTCCGCCTCAGCCACTCCGTCATCCTCGAGAGCAGGCTCTTGTAGCCGGACTCCTCGAACTGCCGTGCCGTGTCTCGAATAACGGCGATGAGGTTCTTCCCTTCGATTTCATCTATAACCTTCTGAAATCCTGCCTCGATCTGCTTCTGCTGGTCTGGAGTGAGCATATCGAACTCGGGTGTTCCCCGCAGGCCATCTTCAAGCGCCGCGACGCGCTTTTTCGCCTTTTCGATCTCATCCTGCAGAGCATCGTTTATCTTTTTCTTCAGGGTTTCGAGGTCGGTCCTCGCCTGCTGCATACGGCCGTTCCGGAAGCACTCCGGATCGGTGAGGACATCCTTCACCCGGGCAATTTCATCGTACGGCACAGAGGCAAAGTTCGGCTCCTGCATCCCGACAAACTCGCTGATGCTGTCGAAGATACCTTTCTGATGCCCGCTCATGAATTTGGAAATAGGGTCGATCACGCTCTCCTTCAAGTCGAGGAGGGCGTCTTCCTTGCGCGGGAGTTCTGCCAGATACCACGAATAGGGCTTGCCCACGCACTCTTTCAGTTTTTCGGTCACGGGTTCGAGGGCAATTACGAAGGGGTAGCGTTCCGCCTGGTGTATCAGAAGCCCGAGTTTGCGAAGAAGTTCCTGAAACGCCTCGGCTGTCTCTTTGCCGAGGGCTTTTGCCTCCGCGGAGCGCGGCGGCGCATCGAAGAAATCTCCGTAGAAGTCTTTCAATGCCCTGACCTGGGATGCTGTAAACTCGATCTGCTGCTCCAGCACCACGTTGCCGTGCCCGTGGGTGTTTCGGAGCGCGCTCTCCAGCTCGCTGTCCTCCAGCAGGTTGCCGTCCACCCGCACTTCCACCTTGCCCCGGGCGCACAGGTGCGCCAGAGTGCAGAGCACGGCGGCGTAGTACCATCCGTAGGGCTTGCATGAGAATTTCTCCAGAAGGCTTTTCACCGTGGTGCGAAGGCCCTCCGCGGCGTTGTTCCGTATAAGGCTCAGAACCTCCTGTTCCGCTTCGGTGATCGGCGTTTCATTGGTTCCGAAGAGCCCGTCTTTCGACTGCGCGAGATATTTCGGGATGTCGTTTTCGATGTAGCTGACGCCGCGGAGCATGCGAAGATGGGGGTAGGCGCGGGCGATCAGTTCGTAGAATCCCTGCTTCACCCTTGTCTGGGCGTCTTCTGAGCAGAGCTCGATTTCGCTCCCAGCGAGGAAGATTTTCGCTCCGCCAAGAAGCCGGCGGACCCTTTGCTGGATTTCAGCAAATCGTTCCCTGTTCTGGAGCGCCTTATCGCTCAGGATGCGTTTAAGGCTCTCCTGCTGCGTTATGGAGATATTCTGGCGAATATACTTCTCGGTGCGCTCGTACATCAGAAGGTCGCGGATCAGGCGGCCGTCGGGAGGCATCACGACCAGAATTTCGTCTTTCAGCATGCTCATCATCACCAGGGCCGATTCGTTGCCGGCGTTCTCGTGGAACGGGCTGACGATATGAACTCCCAGCTCGTATTCCCGCCCGTAGAGTCGGTCATCGAGCTTTCGGGAGAACTGGTAGTCCTGGCCGTTCTGGTCGTACCGTATCTTGTTGCCGCCTATCTTGAGCACGTGGTCGAAGGCGATCTTCTCGAGTTCCCCCGATACGTCGGCCGACTCGACCTCGGTGTTCTTGATCTCCTGCTCGACGTCCTTCTCCTCGTCGGTGAGATACGAGTACACCTCGCCGTTCCTCTGGATGTAGGTCTGGTGTTCAAGCAGGTTGAGAGCCTCCTCCACCCGCTTTTTCAGCGCGGGAAGGTTCGTGTCGAAACTGTCCAGCATCAGGACGCAGAGGTTTCGCACGGTCGGCTTGAAATCATTGACGTATTTGACGAGGAAGAGCGCCTTGAGCAGCCTGACGGCAAAGGGGTCGTTCAGGTTGTTCTCGGCCTGGATGACCGCCTTTTGGATCTGTGATTTCAGGGCGGTGCGGACCCCTTCGAACATCAGGTCGAAGGTGGCGAGCCAGCCTGTTTCATTACAACCGATCCGGATGACCACCTGCTGGAAAACTCCGAGCATGGAACGCTCCCCCACGGAACTGTACTTTCCTTCGAAGGCGTTGTGCTGCGAGAGGTTCTGAATTGAGGACTGGAAGAGGTCGAACTGGTACGGGATGAAGGGGTAGCTGCGGATGAAGTGCTCTCGGTCCTGGAAGTTCCTGTAGAGCCTCGAGCCGTCCGAAAAGTCGAACAACGTCTTGAAGTTGTTGGACTGCGCCTGGTAGAGATCGGAAAGGACGCCCACTCCTTCGTCGTTTTTCGTGAGGAGTCGGCTCTGGATGACTTCCGCCACATTGGCGCTGGTGAGTTTCATCCGGCTGTTGAAGCGCGCCTGTATCTTCGAGAAGTCGTTCCCCTTCTGCCTGCTCATTTCACCGACGACCGTCCCCATTTCCTCCTGGGCGGTGACGACGATCCACGACCTCCCCCGGCATCTGGTGGCCAGGCTTTCGGCGATGGTCTGGAGGTTGGTCATCAGCTTGACGTTGTCGGCGATATACTGCCCGACTTCGTCGACGAAGAAGTTCAGACGGAAGCCGGAGGGCTGTTTTTCGATATAGGACTGGACCTGTTCCGCAAAGTCTTCGATCGACACCTTGTACTGGCTGCGGTACTTGTCAAGCAATCCCGATGCTTCGGCCTCTTCGCCTCCGCTGACGGCAGCGTATGCCCGGGCTATGTTGCGCCCCTCCAGCAAGGCCTGTTCTCGCCCCTTTTGCCAGGGTATTCCGGCGCATCGCCGGTACTCGGACTGGAATTTCCCGTAGAGTCCCCGGCTGTCCAGATCCCGTTCAAACCGGGCGATATGCCCCTGCTTGCCGTAATAGCCGCACATCTCGTCGAAGACCTTGACGAAGACCGCCAGCAGGGCGTCTGCCTGCGTCTTGCTGATGACGTCCGCCTTCTGGTCGATGTTGAACAGGATGCTTTTCGAGGGGATGGAAGACGCCCGTTTGAGGTCGCCGCGAAGGATCTCGTTGTCGCCGCACTTGGGGAGGAAGAGGTCGAGCGCCGTAGTACCGTCTATCTCGCGGTTTTCGAGGATCAGGGCGAGAATCTTCAGCAGGTGCGATTTGCCCGATCCGAAGAATCCCGAAATCCACGCCCCGTTGGCTCCGTCATAGTTATTGTAGGCTCCGAGAAAGGACTCCAGGCGTTTTTCGATTTCGCTGGTCAGTACGTATTCTTCTATTTCGAGACGAAGACTCGCTTCATCGTCGGCCTTGATAACCCCTTCGATCGGACGGTCGACCGGCTTTTTGAAAATGGCCTTCAGAGTCATTTCGATCCCCTCTCTCATGCTTCGCAGTGGAAGATATTGAACGCCCTGTAGTATTTATCGTTGTGCAGCCTTCCGAAAAGGTCCAGAGAGGCGCCCGACTCCGGCGAGTGGGTGTAAGCCCCAGGGAAGAACATGACGGTCGGCTTCTCCTTCGCCGTGCTCTGAAGGTTGTTGAGCACGCTGTGGGAGCGTATGCAGGGAAAGACTTCCCCCACGCCAGAAATGAAGAGCACGTCAAAATCGGCGCCAGCCATCCTTGATGCGATGGCAGGCACGAGGTTCGCCTCCGGATCCAGCACTCCCTGGAGGAGCTCTTTCAGTTCCTCCTTGGAAATGGAGGTCTCCATCTCGAGGATCCGATCCCAGATCCCCCGCTCCTTCAATAGTTCAACCGAGAGATCGTACAGGTCGATCTGGAGAATCCTGACCCCTGCGCTTTCCAACTGCTTGACCAGCTGGCGGCGCAGACGCTCCATTTCCACGGAGTCCTCAGGATTATAGGGACAGATGAAGAACGGAACTTCATTGCCGAGCCCCTGCTTTTCGAGGAATCTCCGGCCGGAGATCACGGAGAACAGGTGGTGCAACCTGTCGTGCATAGGCTGTGCGGCAATATCCTTTTTCAATGCGTCATCCCCTTCAGATCCGATTCAAATACAGGGAAAAAGAACAGTTCCCGTCCTTTGCCCCGGG
>Ga0228535_1002431_pt1 | contig 17988 bp, 22 predicted proteins | sample SJ1metagenome_FD_168457 | JGI IMG/M metagenome (GOLD analysis project Ga0228535, IMG submission 168457) | Enriched culture of PCE-dechlorinating microbial communities from Ithaca, New York, USA - SJ1 | ecosystem: Engineered > Modeled > Simulated communities (microbial... > Unclassified | place... | reverse complement strand
ACCTCCTCGTATAATAATGTTCGTATTCTGTTGCTCCTATTGGAGCAGTAGGGTACAATGCAAGAGCGGATAGAGGTCGGAGTTCACCTCCTTGGGTTTCCATACCCGGCAGAAAGGGTGCCGCCTCTGTCTTTGCGGTGGTCTACGAATAAGCTGGATGTTGTCATTCACCGGATATCAAACGAGGCTGTAGTCCGCAAAGCGCACAGGGGACTGTCCGCAATACAATACCGGGAGAATCACTATGCTTATCTGCGGAATCGACATTGGCAAGAACCATCACGAAGCCTGCCTGATCGACGGGGCGGGTCGGCAAATTGCCAAAACCCTTCGTTTTGCCAACACCACCGAGGGCGGGGAAAAACTGCTGGACTATTTCGCCGGCTGCAACCCTGCAAAGGACACGATTGTTGTCGGAATGGAAGCCACCGGGCACTACTGGCTGTCGGTCTACTGCTTTCTGTTCGACCAGGGTTTTCAGGTCAATGTGATCAATCCCATCCAGTCGGATGCCGTTCGTCAGCTTTTTCTGCGCAAGACCAAGAACGACGCAAAGGACAGTTTTCTCATTGCAGAGACCATCCGTATCGGTCGTTTCTCTAACACCGCGCTGGCCGATGGGGATATTCTCGCCATGCGCCAGCTCTGCCGCCACCGGATGGATCTGGTGGATTACATATCCGATCAGAAACGCAAGATCATCGGCGTCATGGACCGTGTTTTCCCAGAGTACCAGAACTTTTTCTCGGACATGTTTGGAAGATCGTCAACGGAACTGCTTTCCAAGGCCGTCACGCCGGAAGAAATCCTCGCGATTCCCACCAATGAGCTGTCATCCATCCTCCGTAAGGCCAGCAGGGGCCGCTTCGGCGATGCCAAGGCTGAAGAGATACGCGCCGCCGCGAAAAGCTCTTTTGGCATCACCATTGCCACGTCTGCCTTCTCCATGCAGCTTCGCCAGTTGCTGGAGATGATAGAATTGCTGGAACGGCAACTTGATGAGCTGGACTTTGAAATTGAGGGGTATCTTGACCGTATGGATACTTACATCACAACCTGTCCCGGAGTCGGCAAGGTGCTGGGCGCTGTGATCCTCAGCGAGATTGGCGACATCTCCCGGTTTTCCGAGCCGAAAAAGCTTGTTGCTTTCGTCGGCGTTGATCCGTCTGTTCATCAATCCGGTGAGTTCGTCGGTAGCCGGAACAAGATTTCTAAACGTGGCTCACCCCATCTTCGGAGGGCAATCTGGCTCGCGGCCAATGTCGCGGCATTCAACGACCCGGTTCTTTCAGCTTTTTACCAAAAAAAGCGTTCCGAAGGAAAGCACCACTCTTCCGCCATCGGCGCTGTCGCACGCAAACTGACGCTAATCATCTACGCCGTCCTCCGGGACAACAAGCCCTACGTGCCAAACTGTTAACCAGGACTTTTGAAATCGGATTGACTACTGTGCGGCGTTACCTGGGTTGCCTCTCGGCGGCCTTTTTGTCATGCCTTTTAGGGTGATACTTTTCTCAATCTTTTTTGCTCGCCTCTATTGACTTTTCATAGCTGGGCTTTTTTATGGTAAAAAGCTTCTAGGATTCTGTTTTTCTCCGTTGATACGAATCTCAAAATGCAAATGCGGGCCGGTGCTGCGGCCGGTGGAGCCGACCTTGGCGATGATATCCCCGGCCTTGACTTCCGTTCCTTCGGTAACCAGGATTTCCGAACAATGGGCGTAGATGGTGACGAAGCCGCCGCCATGGTCGATCCCCAGATGGTAGCCGTAGCCTTCGGAACTGTAGCGGACGAAATAGACTGTACCGTCCAGCGCCGCCCGGATGGGTGTGCCAGTGGACGCGCCCAAATCAATACCGCCGTGACCACGGCCTTCGCCGGTGAAGGGGTCGATGCGCCAGCCGAATTCGGAAGTGACCATATCCCGCCAGTTCTCTCCCAGGGGTGAACAGAAGCCATCAACTCCGATAAAGGGTGCGTCGCTTAGCGGCAACCCGTCCGACCATTGATCAAAGCCCGAGCCGTAGCTGGGAACCGGGCCCCCGTACATGATGCGGTAATAGATCTCCGAGGCGTTGACCTGATCCTCGTTGGTGATCTCTACATCAAAGGCGGCGGCAATGTTGTCGTAGATCGCGGGCAGGCTCTTGATGGGAACCAGTACCTCATAGGTTTCCTCATACTCGTTCCCATCCTCGTCCATCAGGGTGCGGGTCCGCTCCTCCGCGGTGACAAAACAGGCCACGAAAGCGGCGCAGTCCCTTTCGGAATACCGCTCCCGGCCAAAAAACAGAGCATAAAAAATAGCCTTGATTCTGACCGAATCAAGGCTGTCTCCGTCTTCCATCTCCCCCTCGGCTGCCGCGATCGCCGCGTCAAGCCGGCTGAAATTGGCCTGGGTCATATGTATCTGCTCCCGGTACTCTGCCGGGATATTGGCTCCCACCTCCCCGCCATAGAAGCATAATTCAACGGCTGTTACATTATGATCGGCGGTGGCGCTGCCCAGGCAGCAGATGATCACCGCGATCAGGATCAGCGGTGACAGCGCCAGGGCGATGATCCATCCCACCGCTTTTCTTCCCTTTTCCGTGGTTAACAAAATCTTGGCCGCTTTCACGGCCAGTGCCGGTACAGCGATAAGCATCATCTCCTTTCAGTTGTATTGGTGGTTGTTCCATGTTATACTTTTCTGGAAATAGAATGCTAAGTATTTACTTATTAAGAAGCAGAAATTTGCGGAGGAACCAATATGGGGATTACCTTGATATTGTTTATATTTGCGCTTATCATTTTGGTATGCGGCATCATGCTCTTGGTGCAAGGTATTAAAGGAAAAAGCACAAGAAAGATTGCTCTGGCCGTTATTTCATTTTTAGTTCTCATAGTGGGGTATTTTGCTTTCGGATCTTTTATTACCTCAATGTAGATTCCAATAAGTCAGTTAGAAAACAGGAGTTTGAGGGAGAACAAAATGATTATCGTTTCGATAAAAGAACAGCCTCATTACGCACAGGAAGCAATTCAGTATTTTCAAAAGCGTTGGGCAAACGAAAAAAGCAGAATGGTATATGAGGATTGCATTTTAAGCTGTCTTAATGCAAACTCTCCATTACCACAGTGGTATTTGCTCTATGACAACGAGAAGATTATAGGAGGCGCGGGGCTAGTAACGAACGATTTTATTAGTAGAATGGACTTGTATCCTTGGCTGTGTGCTTTATATATTGAGGAAGATTATCGCGGTCATTCTTACGGGGCGTTGCTTATAGAACGTATTAAAGCAGATACCAAAGAAAGCGGATATAACAGTTTATACCTTTCCACCGACCATGTAGGATATTACGAGCATTATGGCTTCACATATCTTGCACAAGGGTATCATCCTTGGGGTGATAGTTCGAGAATATATCAAACGAAATTATAGAAATTGATTCCTATTTATCCTCATATCTTCTCCCCAAAACCGGGCAATGGCCCGGCTTTTTCTATCTGCCCCCGGCTTTGCCGAACAGTCTGGCTTTGTATTCCGGCGCGATCACCTTTAAGTTGTAGCGTTCCGCGCCGCATTTGTACAGGCAGGCGCCCTGCTCCGGGTATTTGATCAGCTCGTATTCGCTAGGTTCCAGCTGTAGGGTTTCTATGTAACAATGGGCGTCGATATTGCCGGCGTTGAAGAGGAAGGCATGGCTGGGGATGGAGAACAGGGGCTTGGTCAGCTCGCGGATCTCCGGCAGGGCGAAGTCCTCCAGGTTCTGGCTGGCCAGCACCACATTGCTTTCCTTCTTCCGCACCCGTTTCATAAAGCCGCGGATATAGGGCGGGGCAATGGGATTGGCCAGGAAATAATGGAGCTCGTCAATGACCGCTACCGAGCGGCCCTGGTTGAGCAGGGCGTAACTCATATAGGAGAGGATCTGCATCAGCATGGCGTTCCGCACATTCTCCGATACGTTTTCCAGAGCGGGCAGGCCGAAGGTGAGAAAGCGGTTGTCCGCGATATTGCTGTGCCCGTTGAAGAATTTGCTTTCCGCGCCCCGGCACAGGGAGTTCAGCCCCAGCAAGATTTCCTGCAGCATCTCAGCCGTATAGAGGGGATGCCTGTCCTTGCCGAAGCTCTGATACTCTTCTTCGATCAAGGCGTACAGGTCGGAGAGGATGGGGTAATCCGTGGGCTGCAGGCGGCAGAAATCCGTATCATCGCCGATCCGCCAGTTGGTATAGAGCCTTTCCAGCATGATCTCCAGCACATCCAACTGGCTGTCGGTGAAAGCCTTGTAGCTATGGAAGAAATCCCGTAGGAAGGAGATATAATGGGAGAGCCCTGCCTGGCCCTCCCCTGCCTCCCCCTCCGTGGCCTGCCAGAGCCGGGGTTCCAGCACATTGATGCCGTAGGCGCCGTCCAGCAGATCCAGGTAGCTGCCGCCCAGGGCCTGAGTCAGATCCCGGTACTCTCCGTCCGGATCCAGGCAGATCACGCTCTTGCCCGCCTCCATGAAATTGCAGAGGATCAGCTTCATCAGATAGCTTTTACCCTGGCCGGAATTGCCCAGAATGAGGATATTGCCGTTGGTCTTGTCCTCGTCCCGCTGGTCAAAATCCACGATGATATTGCTGCCGTACTTATCCCGTCCCAGATAGAAACCATGGGCGTCGGTTTTCCCAGAATAAACGAAGGGGTAGAGGTTGGCCACGGAGCTGGCGGGCAGCACCCGTTCCAGCTGCTCACGGAAGCGGTTGCGCCCTGCCGGCTGCACCGAGAGGAAGCCTTCCTGCTGACAGAGATAGAGCTTATCCACGGTGAGCTTAGCCCGGGAAAGCTCCGCTTCTACCTCGGCCTGCAAGGTGAGGAGTTGCTCCCTGATGGCCGCGGCCAGCTCGATATAAACGGCGGTATGCAGGAATGGCTCCCGGCTCAGCATCTGCTGGCGGGCCATGTCGCCCATATTTTCCAGGCTGGTTTCCGCTGTAACCGCCTCTTGGATATCTCCCGCGTTAGCCCGGCGCAGCTTCACCTGATTGGTGGCCGTTTTGTAGAGCTGCCTTTCCTCAGCAAAGCTGACCAGGCGGGTGTAAACATGCAAGGTCACATTGTCCTTCTCCCCTAAATGGCGGAGCAGGGCCTGCTCCTCGGTGCTGGGCGGATAATCCACCACTGCCCAGACCGAGCGGAAGGTGCTGCCGCAGATATAATGGTCCGGCAGGAAGCGGATGGCCGCCGGGGCGATCATCTCCACAAAGGTCTTGGGCCGGTACTGCTCACCGGCTTCCTCCCGGTCGGTAAAGGGTTTTCTCATGAGTCTCCTCCCTGTATCACCCAGCGCTCGCCGTCAAAATCCTCCAAGCGTCCAGCCACCACGTTCTGCTGAAAGTAGACGGCCAGGATACGCTTGATCTCCTCCTTGCCTGCCCGCTGCACAGCAAAGCCTTGCTCCTGGATGCTCTTTTCAATGCGGTTCAGATAAGGTAAGCGCTCGCCCACGCTTTGGCTGCCCAGGCGGAGGATGATCAGGAATTCCCGGGCCGTGGCCATGCTGACCTGGATCTGATCCAGATAGAGCAGGTCCTGCTGCAGCAGGCGGCGGATGGCCGGATTGGATTCCTTGGCAATGCGCATGCGGTAATAAGCTTTGTTGTCCTCGAAATCGGCGCGGGAATTCAGGCAAAGCAGTTCCAGGTCGGCGCTGCCCTTGAGGATATGCATCAGGGCGTTCACCCGTGCGCTAACGCTGGCTTCGGACAGCACTGCCAGGTTACTGGGCTTGACCAGGAAATAGACCAGCTCCTCCCCGGCCTCGGTGAGTAAACTGTCCGATCCGATCTCTTTGATTCCCAACAGCCCCACCGTGTTCTCCCCTTGGCGTGACGTTTTACTCATAGTCCTCCCCCCAAATATAGAATTGTTTTTGGCCTACCAGGAAGCGGCAGGCTTTGTGCAGGAAATCCAGGATGCTGGTATTATTGAAACGGATGGTCAGAATGGCGTAGGCCACGGTCAGTGCCAGGGGTATGGCAAAGCCGGTCTTGGCCAGGGCGAAAAAAGAGACCACCGCGCCTACGCCGATGATCCCAATATCCTTCAGGGCCCACAGCCATAAGGTGGGCTTGGCTTTTAAGTTGTCCGGATAACGGTACATTGATCAGCCTCCTCTGTTAATGATACAACGATCCCCGCCATGAGGAATTCCACGCAGGGGATGGCCACGGCATTGCCGATGGCTTTGTAGCGGGCGGTATCCGAAGCGTCAGGGATGTCCGTCCAGCCAGGGGGGAACCCTTGCAGCAGCTCGCATTCCACCGGCATCAGACGGCGGATCAGCAGGCAGTCTTCCACCACGCATTTGTCCCCGTCCACATATCGGTTGTTGATACCCTTATAGTCGGGCGTGCCGACGATATCCTGGTAGACAGCATGTTTATCGGTACTTGTGACGGTATAGCAAATCCCGCCGCCGCTGTAGCCGATGCCGTTGCCGCCGTTATGGGGCTGCCGGTCGATGGCGTTGCCCATAATGCAGTAAACGCCGGCATCATTCTCCGTTAACACTAAAGGCTGATGGCCTTTCATATCCGCCCGGAGCGTGCCGGCCATGTCAATGGAAGCGTCCATCCACCGGCCACCTTGATCATTGAGGCAGAGGACGCTGGGCACCATATTGGTGCCGCTTCCGCCAGCCTTCAGGGTGGGCGCGATCTCCTCTTGGTAGCCGATGCTGCCGGCGGTAGGCGCTGCCCCGGCGGAGAAGCCGGCCACATAGGTTTGCTGCTTCAGGCCCGGCTGGGCACAGACAGCAGCGGAAACATCATGCAGATCCCGCAATTCATCCCGTTGGTTGGCGGCGAAGGCAATGGGCAATAGATTATCCGAAACCTCACCCAGCCCGGCTTGCGCGTTCAAGGCGGCCCGTAATTTCCCAGGCAGGGTCTTGCCCCGCTGTTCCGCCCGGCGCAGGATGCCCAGACAGGCCTGCCTTGTCAAATAATATTTCCGCGGCGCTCCTTCCCGCAAAATCTGCGATAAGAAAGACGCGCCTACGCCGTTGCGGGGTACCGGGTTTGACGCAATCTCTTTCCAGATACGTGGACAGGCCCCAGTATTGCGCGTCCAAAACCCGCCAAGCCAAGGAGGAATGATCTGCCAGGATCTCTCCAGCAGGAAGCCAGTATCCGAACGGAGGTCGAGGCACAGATAATCCGCGTAGGGCGATACGTCCGGTTTCTTCCAATACGGCCCGGAAGTCATCCCCAGGCGGCTGGCCGGAGGAGAAGACGCCGGGTACATTTTCCCACAATAAGTATCGGGGTCGAATAGCGTGAGCTGTTCTGCCGCGCCTTTCATCCGCTGCTCTCATCTCCTTTACAATCCTGATCTGCTCCATGAATAAGCCGGAGCGCTCCCCGGACAAACCAGCCCGCGCTCCGGCTATCGACAGTCCTGGCAGGGACTTCCGCCGCAAACGATATTTACCGGCGGCAGCTCCGCCCCGTCCAGCTTCGTAATATTCCCCAGATGCCGCATCTCAGGGAAGTGTTTCTTTGTCACCTGTATGGGGAAAGCCTCGATCTCGCTAGCCCAAAGGGGATGGATGCCATAGCGCACCGCCGCTAAAGGTAAGCCGCCGATGCCGTCGAACAGGCTGCCCAGGGTGATCATAAGAGCGCTTCCATACCTAGCTGGGAAGCGGGCTGTTCCAGGGTGACGATCCGCCGCACCGGCAGGCAAAGGCGCTCCGCTTCCGCCAGTTCCATATGCATACCGTCCGAGATCACCGGGCCGAAGCACCATAATTCATCACAGCGGGACAATGCTTCCAAGCCCATTTCCAGTCCCAGTTGCCGTTCTGCCGGATCATTGTCATTTAGGATTTCCGGATAGAGCAAATGGGGTGCACAAAAGGCCTGCTCTTGTCTTGCGACATAGCGGCAGGCCTGCTTGGCATAGGCGCGGTTTTGCGCCGCGTCCCCCCGATAGGGGGAAGCCACATAGATCAGTTTCATGTTCCCCTCCTTCTATTATTTATTTGCTGATCACTTGGGCGATGGTACGGCTGAAATTGATGGCTGCCTGGGCGCCGTAGATCGCGCCCATCACATTGGCGCGGGTGCCGGTATCCAGACCGAACTGGCCGATAATGCGGGGGATCTCTCCTGCCGCCAGCATCAGGCCCAATCCCAGCAGCAAGTTATCCGGCAGCAGCATCAGCCCGGCGGTGAGTACCGTGACCTGCAGGAATGCGGTCAGGCAAAGGCCGATCGCCTGCTTCACCCAGCCCATGAATCCATCGGTGTACCCTCTGGGGATGCTAAACATATACAGGCTACCCACGGCAATCATGATCAGGATGACGCCGCCCCGTTTCAGGTTGGCGAAAAAGACTTTGATCACCGCGTAGCCCAGCATGATGACACAGAATAAAGCGATGCCGGGGCCCAGCTGTAGATTGCCCATGCTGACCAAAGCGTCCGCCGCCTGCAGGTCAACGCCCCGGCCGATCCCGGTGATGGCGGCGCTGAACTGGGCTTGCAGCTGGATGGCAAAGCGGTACAGCTCCACAGGCACGGTGGTAAACAAAGAGGCGGCCAGGAAGCCTTTTATTATCGCCAGTGCGGTGGGGCGCAGGCCGCCCCGGCCGTTCTGGTACTCGATGGCGCATTCCGCCCCGGCTACCACAAAACCGACGGCGAACAGCGCCCAGCCCAGATAAGAAAAGAACTGTACGATCGCCTGCACCCAAGGGTAATCGAACAGCTCCACGCCCATATTGCCCATCAAGGCAAAAAACTCTGTCAGCGCCTCCACCAGCTTGCCGTACAGCCATTGCACGATCTGCCCCAGCACCGTGTCCGCAGTGAAATCCCAGATAAAGATAAGCGTCACCTCCTGCTTTTTGGATAAAATAAAGCCCGGCGTAAGCCGGGCTTTCAGGTTATCAAGAAACCTCGGTTTTCAGCGGTGAAAGCCGGGGTCCACTTCATATAAATGCAATCATAAACTTACCTACGCAAAATGCCGGATGCTTTTACCATGCCCAGTCTTATGCTTATTCGTTTTCCTACTGCATCTAAGACGTAATGAAGAAAGAAAATGCTTATACTATCCGCCGGCTCTTTCTGTTGTGGTATACAACAGTTACAATTGAAACAAGAATGATCACAGCATTTGCGGCTATGGTTCCCACCCAAGTCATTGTCATATCACCGAAGAGCGGGGACGCCGCATTGAACATGGTGTGGAATAATACGCACATAAACACACGGCCTTTTCCTGATATCCTGTAGATTGCCCCGTTGAAAAACCGGAACGCCATGAGTTGAACCGCAAACATCCAAAAGTTAACGAGTCCCTCGCCGTGATTCGTCCCCGGGATGAAAAAGAGCGGGATATGCCATAGAACCCAAATAATTCCGGCAAAAACAGAAGATAGAGCGAAGCCATACTTTTTGTCAAGCCCAGGCTGCAATATGTACATCCAGCCGGCTTCCTCCAAGCCGCCGATAATAAGATTACCCGGCAGAGAAAGGAAGAACGTATAAAATGGTAGCGCCATTTCTGTGCGGCCTGAAACCGCAAGGTGTATTAAAAAATACAGTGCAAGCCCTGCGGCAACATACAAATAGAAAAAGATATTATTTTTGGCGTAAAAAACAGTCCTTAACCATTCCTTAAAATCCGCTACTTTGTTGTTTTTCTTCAGAACGATATATGAAGCAACAGCGGGCGACAAAATATAGATGGCAAAAGGGATATTCATTGCAAATTGCTGCAACGAGTGAACCCAATTGTGAACCGTATATCCGAATTGCCCAAGCACAATCAATGTGCCTGATACAAGATAGGCTATGCAAAATGTCAGTACCGTAAATTGTACGATGACTTTTTTGTTTGCCACTATTTCCTCACCTCTGGTATGACCGCTTTCAGATCACTGGATCTCCTGCTCCAAGGCGTCGAATTCCTTGGTGCCGAAGAATTGGCCCAAGGTGATCCCAAAGCCGTCGCAAAGCTTCTTGATCGTCAGCAGGCCGGGGTTCTGGCTTTCTCCATTCAGGATGCTTTTCAACGTCGACTGCGGCACAGCGGAGATATTGCTGATCCCATTGGGCGTGTAGCCAAATTCTTTGCATAGTTGTAAGATCCGGGCCGCCACGGCCTGCTGCGTATTCATAGGACTCCTCCTTAGCGATATATCACTAGACTAATGATAAATTAAAAAGGAATCCCTCATTAGTGATACTTCACTAATCAGAAAATATATGTTAAGATGGGCAAGCAGCAATAATACTGATCGGAGTACATGTTATGGTGGACTTTGAACAATGTTTCAGCGATTTCCTGGAACGGCCTGAATATGACCGGGCCGAAGCAGAGTTGTTTACCATCGTCCGCGCAGCCTTTCAAGCCGGCTGGCTGGCCGCCGGGGGAAAGCCGCTGCCGCCCCAGAAGGTCGTGGCTTTGGCGCCGCCTGCCCGGAAACGTGGCGATAAGCGGAACAAATAGGGTTATTGGTTTGCCATAACCAGATCATAGATATTTTCTTCCACGTCCAGGGCCTTTTCTTTCTCAGAGATCCAACCAGCATACAGGGCGGCTGATTCCAGGGCATTGTGTTTGAGGCAGCGGCGCTGCATTCTTCTAAGCCCATTTAACTCAGTATGCAAGTTGTTTAACCAATTATCCACGCGCTCCCGCACTGAATCTCTCATTGTTTGATGATCCTCCTAGTTTTATAATCCTCCCATATGCTAAAAGTCGGCTGCTCTTGTATAGCGCTGGTGGTAAATTTCCACTGTTCATGGTAAGATAAAAATAAGGTTCGCAGTTTGGCAATCAGGCCAACAGTAATCAGACGGATGACGCGAAAAGTGGAGGTTGTTATGGCCAGTATATCAATGATTGGCAAGGGAAATGTGATAGAGATCGCCGGAATGCTGTCAACAGAAATCCGGAATAGCGGAATGAGCTGTGAGTTGGTTGACAGCATTCAGCGGAGGGTTGGAGATTCCACCCTGTATGTGATAGTGTTTGAAAAGTATTATTGGCGGGCGTCAAACCGCGCCAGCCTTACCGTCGTCGTCAGTGGCGACGGTGACAACGTATACGTGGACGCCATCGGTTCAGGTGGCGGGCAAGGCCCCATCTTTAAGATGTCCTGGGGCGCGGAGAGAAGCTTTGTTAGTACGGTGGAGCAGATACTGCAGCCCCTTGGTTTTCAATAAGCCACGGAGAAGTTGTAACTGTAATTGCAGGTTTTTTTGGGCGCAAGCATATTTGTAAGCTGGTTGAACTGGCCTGACGCCGGAGCCGTATTTTCAATTGCGGCTATGGAAACGATTATTCTTCGGAAGATGAATAAACACGGCAATAAATAGCTCATACCTTGCCGGGCAGGGATTTGTTAAGGAGGTGGCCGAAGATAGAGATGAAGAACAGAGCCTATATTGCTATCGATCTGAAATCCTTCTATGCTTCGGTCGAGTGTGTGGAACGGGGGCTTGACCCGCTGACCACCAACCTTGTCGTCGCTGATTCAAGCCGTACCGAAAAGACCATCTGCCTCGCCGTCTCTCCCTCCCTCAAAGCATACGGCATTCCCGGTAGGGCGCGGCTATTTGAGGTCGTGCAGAAGGTCAGGGAAGTCAATGCGGCGCGGCTGCGCAAAGCGCCTGGGCGAGCCTTTTCCGGTAAGTCCTTCAATGATACGGAATTGAAATCCTCTCCGGCTCTCTCGCTGGACTATATTGTTGCTCCGCCGAGAATGGCGGATTATATCGCGTACAGTACGCGGATTTACAATGTCTACCTGAGGTACATCGCACCCGAAGATATCCATGTCTACTCCATAGACGAGGTGTTTATCGACGCCACCGGTTATCTGAACCTCTATCATCTTACAGCCCGCGAGCTTGCCACGGAAATGATTCTGGATGTACTCAAAACGACCGGCATTACTGCAACAGCGGGAATTGGCACAAACCTGTACCTTAGCAAGATCGCTATGGATATTCAGGCAAAGCATATCCCGGCTGATCAGAACGGTATACGGATCGCTGAGCTGGAGGAGATGGGTTACCGCCGCTCGCTGTGGTCATACCGGCCTCTAACAGATTTTTGGCGTATTGGCAAAGGATATGCCAAGAAGCTGGAGGAGCATGGGCTCTTTACAATGGGGGATATCGCAAGATGCTCTATTGGTAAGCCCACCGACTATTATAACGAGGGTTTACTGTACAAGCTGTTTGGTGTCAACGCTGAGTTATTGATCGACCATGCATGGGGGTGGGAGCCATGCACGATTGCCGATATTAAAGCGTATAAGCCCAGCACAAACAGTCTCGGATCGGGGCAGGTGCTGCAAAGCCCCTATCCCTTTGACAAGGCGAAGCTGATCGTGCGCGAAATGACCGATCTGCTGGTACTTGATCTGGTGGATAAAAGGCTTGTGACCGACCAGCTGGTTCTGACAGTCGGGTACGATATTGAAAACCTGACGAACCCGAAAATCAAGAATTCCTATCATGGGGCGATCACCACCGACCACTATGGGCGCGTTGTTCCGAAATCTGCCCATGGCTCGGCAAACCTTGGCAGGCAGACCTCCTCGACAAAGCTGATTCTGGATGCCGTCACAGAGCTGTTTGAACGCATCGTTGACAAAAATCTCCTAGTCAGAAGAGTCAACATCACAGCGAATCATGTTGTTGATGAGGCCAGCGTTCAAAAGAAGGATTGCTTTGAGCAGCTTGAACTTTTCACGGATTATGGGGCTGAACAGGCGAAGAAGGAAGCGGAGGAAGCAGAGCTTGCACGGGAGAAAAAGAGGCAGCAAGCCATACTGGAAATAAAAAAGAAGCACGGCAAGAACGCCATTCTAAAGGGTATGAACCTGGAGGAAGGCGCTACCACAGTAGACCGGAACAGGCAGATTGGAGGGCATCGGGCACATGACGAGGGTATATGACGATATCATTGATCTGCCGCACCATGTCTCTGCGGCACGCCCTCAGATGGCAATCGCTGACCGGTCAGCCCAGTTTTCTCCCTTCGCCGCACTGACCGGCTATGATTCCGCCATCAAAGAAACCGCTAGGCTGACCGATGAGAGAATGGAATTGGACGAATATATAAAGGAGGCTTTGAACGATAGGCTGCAAATCATAGCGAACCGGATCAAAGAGCATCCTGAAATCGCCATTACCTACTTTCAGCCGGATGCAAAGAAGAAGGGCGGCGCCTATATCACTGCTGTTGATACAGTTAATAAGATAGATAAATATGACCGGGTTGTCGTTATGGCTGGTGGAGCCGCGATCCCCTTTGATGAAATAATCAGCATAGAGGGACAGATATTTGATACTATGACACTTCATTCATATGGTGAATGAACATAGATAAATGCCCATTTGCCAGACAGGCCGGATCCTGATTAGGGGATCCAGCCTGTTTTTTGTCATCTATATGCCCATGACCGTCCTGTCAACGATTGCATGGGGATGCCCAAACCGTTCATTCAGACAATCCCATGAAAAATAATTTCACCAAGAACCTTGCAGCCTTTTTGCCGTCTAAAGCGTATATAGGGTGAAGGAGGTGGAGCGAATGGCAGATAAGTCCTGCCGGCCGGAGGACTTTGAGGCGTTTGTATCAAGGCATGAGAATAAGCTCTACCGCACCGCGCTCGCTGTGATGGGAAATGTAGCGGATGCTGAGGATGTGGTGCAGGAGGCGTTTCTCCGCGCCTATGAAAAAGCGCCTGCCTTTGAAACAGGCGGACATGAGACGGCATGGCTGATCAGGGTAACGCTGAATCTCTGCCGAAGCCGCCTACGCTCCCCCTGGCGGAAGCGCACCGAACCGCTTCTTGTCTCCTATCCCGCGGCAGAGCCGGAGCAGCGTAAACTGCTGGAGCATGTTCTGGCTTTGCCTTCGAAATATCGGGCCGCCATCCACCTGTTTTATTACGAGGGTTATTCCGTAAAAGATATCGCGCATCTGACCGGGCAACAGGAAAGCACCGTTAGGAGCCAACTCACCCGCGCCCGCCAGAAGCTAAAGTCCGTCTTAAAGGAGGACTACCATGAAAGCATATAACGACTACCTGGATGCCATATCCGTTTCAAATACGCTTCACAATAGATTTGTATCCTGCGCTACCAATGCCGGACCCGCCCGTTACCTAACTATGGTCAGGCGTTATGCCGCTGCCTTTGCCTGCCTGGCCGTAGTTCTGCTGGGCGCGCTGACAGTGCCGCGGCTGTTTCCAGAGAATACGCTGCCGATAGCCGGTCTTTCCCAGCAGCCGGCAGCAGGCGGCCATATCATTATGGGTTCGGGCAGCAGCGATAAAAATGAGAAACATGAGCAAGACCTATCCCCCGCTAAAATTATAGACGGCAGCGGTTATGCCCAGGCCGATGCCTGCTATCCCGTACCGGAACCCGGCGCCTGTCAGTTTATCGCCCCGGTATCCGATGCGATGGCGGACTATGCGGGGACAGACGCGGTGTTGTTTGTCGCTATCAATATCTTCTCAGCGGATGAAAATCCTCTTGCCGATGGGAGTGAGGAGATGCAAAAGGAAATACGGCGTCTGACGGATCTGGGTTATCCGATGCGGTATTCCCAGGCCTGGACGTATCAGGGCAAAGGCGAACAAATACCCTACACCTACCTGAGCGGTTTGTTCACGGTGGAAGCGCTGGAAAACTTCCCGGCCGGCGCCGACTATGGCTATTCATTCTATTTCGCCCATAACGGAGACGGCTCTCCGGCCATAGTGGACGTATCCGCTTTTGAGCCGCCGGGGGATGACCTTGACCTTACCGCAGCCTATGCCGACCCTGATTTTGGCGCGTATCTGCCCGTAGATTTACCATCCGGCTTTACCTTTGAAAGTGCCACACGTGTTAATGATCAGGAGAAGAACAGCCTCAGCGCCCTATGGATAAAAGGCATGGGCGAGATCCATTGGCGCGTTTCTGCGTTGGGAGAGGATGATCAAGCGCGTATCACCTCTATTGCCGACAGGCAAAATTACGACCTTGCGCGCTATCCCATTCCGCGCGCCGATTCGGTACCCGACGAACTGCGGGAGATCGTGACTGATCCCATCTTCCGTATGGAGGACCTGACGCTGGAAGTAGTCCAGGCCCGTGCCGATGAGGCCGCGGACGCGGGCGATATCTCCGGCCCCCGGATGCGCTTTAGCGTTCTGTATGGGGATATCCTGGTGGAAATCCGTATCAAAGGCGCAACGCCGGAGGATATCTTTCAGTTATTGCAGCAAATAGAAAAGTAATATCCTTTGCGGGCCACCAAAAGCAATATCATTACGCTGGCGTCCAGGGGGTCCGGGAACACCGGGGCAACGGCTTCGTCTACACAAGCAGGCCATATTTACCGGAAAGGAGTTATTGCCATGAGAAAACGTATCCCAGGGGCAACGCTGTCCCTGATCTTGATGCTTATCGCCCTCTTCACCCTCACCGGCTGCGATCAGGAGGAAGCCCTGGCGGCTGAAGATCTGATGTCCGGCGTTACCAGGGGGGCTGTGACCGGTGATGTTGATCTTACCGGCAGCGGCAACCAAGGGATCGCTGATTTCGCCCTCAGGCTCAGCCAAAACAGCCTGCTTGCTGGCAAAAACCGGTTGATCTCCCCGATATCCGTGCTCAGCGCCTTGGCCATGACGGCAAACGGCGCGGAGGGCCAGACCCTCGCCCAGATGGAGCAGGCTTTTGGAATGACCGTCCCGGAGCTGAACGCGTATCTGCACACCTATATGCAGGCGCTGCCCTCCGCTGATAAATACCGGGTCAGTCTGGCCAACTCCATCTGGTTCAAAGATGATGGGAGCATTACGGTTGAGCCGGGCTTTCTTCAAGCTAACGCTGATTATTACGGCGCCTCCATTTATCAGGCTCCCTTTGACGATTCCACGCTGAAGGACATCAATGATTGGGTTAGCGGCCATACCGACGGCATGATTGAAAACATTCTCGACCAGGTCCCGGGGGAAGCCGTGATGTATCTGGTCAACGCCCTGGCTTTCGACGCCGAGTGGCAGGATATCTATCGCGAGGACCAGATGCGGGAGGGCACGTTCACCACCGAGTCCGGGGATGAGCGACAGGCGGAGCTGATGTATTCCGAGGAACAGCGCTATCTGGACGACGGCCAGGCCGTCGGCTTCGTCAAATACTACGCGGATCAAAAATACGCCTTTGCGGCGCTGCTGCCCAATGAGGGCTTATCCGTAGCAGATTATCTGGCCTCCCTGACCGGAGCCGGGCTGCTGGACACGCTGAGCAACGCGGAAAGCGTGCCGGTAAAGGCGGCCCTGCCCAAGTTTGAGGGCAAATATTCTCTGGAAATGAGCGGCCTTCTGCAAGCGATGGGCATAACGGATGCTTTTGACCCCAGCCTCGCCGATTTCTCCGGACTCGGCTCCTCAACAGAGGGCAATATCTACATCAGCCGGGTACTGCACAAGACCTTTATCGCCGTGGATGAGCGCGGCACCAAGGCCGGCGCGGCCACGGCGGTGGTGATGGAGGCCGGCGGCGAGGCGCCTCAGGAGAAGAAAACCGTATACCTGGACCGGCCCTTCGTCTATCTACTGATTGACTGCGAAACGAACCTGCCCCTGTTCATCGGCACGGTCATGGATATCGGGGAGTAGCGGAGAACCTGATTTCGGAATTCGTACGATCAGGCCGAACCCTGTTTAGAGGATTCGGCCTGCTTTTTTACGCTCACATCCCGAGAATAATCCGGTCAATACTTGTATAAAGATAGTGGTTTGGTTTCTTTCCTATAGCTGCCACAATAGATTAATCAAATGAATAAGTGGATTTGTTCCCATACAAAAGGATAAAAACTTCCCCTGCAACTGACAGTTGCTAAGATTTCAAGCTAGCTTGGTCGACAGTTCACCTTTTTGTTGTTATACTACAAACAGTAAAGAGAGGTGTGTTTATGACATTAGGAGAGAAAATAGCAAAGCTCCGTACTGAGCATCGTTTATCCCAAGGGGATCTTGCAGAAAAGATAGGTGTCTCACGACAGTCCATTTCAAAATGGGAAACGGGAAGCAGTATTCCCGATTTAGATAAGCTGGTCGTTTTGAGTGAGTTGTTTGATGTTTCTCTGGATACCCTTGTGAAGGAGCAAGAGCCAGAAGAAAGCACAAATTCACAACCGCCTGCACCTCAGCAGTTACCAGAAAAGTATCCGCCAAGGAAAATTGCAGGATGGATTTTGCTGAGTGCCGGGTTACTCAGCGTGGTTTTTGGAGTTGCCTTCAATAATCCCGCATTGGCAATTTTGGGCGGCTACCTGCTTTTATGCGGTATCATCTGCCAGATAGTCAAAAAACATCCGGAACTTGTGATTGGTTGGGGAACCTTTTTACCGTGTGCTTACTTTCTTCCGTGGTTTACCAGCGCGAATATGAGAATGGTCTTTCACCCCTATGCCTATCAAGGGGGATTAAGTATACAACTGATCGTTTCTTATATCTTTTGGGTGGTGCTGTTCCTGCTGATCTTTTTAACGGTTAAGAACACGAGGATGAAAAATTATCCTTTCCTATTCTGCGGTTGGGTAATCCTTTCCCAAGTATACGGCTTCATTCCCATTGCATTCCGCCATACAGAAGAAGCAATGAAATACGCTCTCGTACTTTCTTGGTGTGTGATCTTACTTCTTATTGCACTTGTCTTTTTCACAGGAAAATGCCTGTATGGGTATTTCAAGAAGAGAAAGTGATTTATAAGGTTGACGTCTTACATTCCCAGGATAGTCCAGATATACAGCGGGGCGGTCAGGGTGAAAACCAGGCAGGCAAACAGGATAGCTGGGCCGCATGACGATAGGTAATCCCTTGATGTAATCTCAGGATTTTCCCCCGTCCCACACCGTACGTGAGAGTTTCCCCTCATACGGCGTTCCATCGTCAATGTTTTGGAGATAATACGCATAATTTGCAA
>Ga0228535_1002430_pt1 | contig 17994 bp, 15 predicted proteins | sample SJ1metagenome_FD_168457 | JGI IMG/M metagenome (GOLD analysis project Ga0228535, IMG submission 168457) | Enriched culture of PCE-dechlorinating microbial communities from Ithaca, New York, USA - SJ1 | ecosystem: Engineered > Modeled > Simulated communities (microbial... > Unclassified | place... | reverse complement strand
TTTCGTTCTCTCGAATTTCTGTTTAGCCATTTGGTCTTTCCTCCTAATTGTGTTCAATTGCCTTAAATATCGTTTCGGTTAAAATGCTCCAGACTGCCTATATTCTATAGTAAAAATTTCAGCCTGTCAATGGGAATTTACAGCGTAATCCAGCGCTTTTCCGATGCTTTCCCGGATGATCAGGTCCGCCCGGCCGTCGAAATCCGTGGCGCTTTTGTTGATCAGCGCCAGCCGCCGTCCCCGGAAATAATGCAGCAGTCCGGCCGCCGGATACACCGCCAAAGAGGTGCCGCCCACGATCAGCGTATCCGCCTGGGCAATGGCCCGTTCCGCTTTGCGCATGACCTCCGGGTCCAGCCCCTCCTCGTACAGCACCACGTCCGGACGGACGACGCCGCCGCAATCCAGGCAGTGGGGCACGGCGTCGCCGTGTTCCAGCATAAAGTTTAGCGCATACTTGAGCCCGCAATTCATGCAGTAGTTCCTCAGCACCGAGCCGTGGAGCTCCAGCACGTTTCGGCTGCCCGCCAGCTGATGCAGGCCGTCGATGTTCTGGGTGATCACCGCTTTCAGCCGGCCTTCCCGCTCCAGTCGCGCCAAGGCCAGGTGTGCGGCGTTGGGCCTGGCCTCTGGAAAAATCATCTCCCGCAGGTAATAGCGGAAGAATTCCGGGGTATGGTTGATAAAAAAGCTGTGGGAGAGCATGGTTTCCGGCGGATAGCCGTAGTTGCTGACGGCGTTGTAGCGCCCGTTTTCGCTGCGGAAATCCGGGATCCGGCTTTCCGTGGACACGCCGGCGCCGCCGAAAAAAACGATATGGTTCGAATCCCCCAGCGTCCGCCGCAATTGTTCCAGTGTATGCCGTTCCGCCATGGGGCCGCCTCCTTCGCAAATGCCGCGGTTAAGGACGGATTTTCAGCAGCTCCAGGTTGCGGCGCACATAGGTGGGCAGGGCGAAGGCCGCCTGATGGATGTCGCTGTTATAGTAGCGGGTGAACAGGCCGAATTGCTCCCAGCGCTCCCGCCGCTGGTCCAGGACCGGGTCCAGCTTCTTGGAGGCAAAGCCGAAATACCACTGGCCCGAGGAATAGGTGGGGATATTGAAGCCGTAGATGCGGGCGATGGGGAAGACCTCTGCGATCTTGTTATGGGCCCGCTTCATCTCATGGAAATCCCAGTCGTAGAAGGCGCCTTCCTGCTGGTTGATGAGGATGCCCTCCGGGGAGAGGATGCGGTGGCAGTTTTGGTAGAATTCCATGGTGAACAGGCCCTCCCCCGGGCCCACCGGATCGGTGCTGTCCACCAGGATCAGGTCGTAGCTGTTGTCCGGGGAGTTCAGCACAAAGGCCAGGCCGTCGCCGATCATCAGATTGAGCTTCGGATTATCGAAGCCTTGAGCGGTCTCCGGCAGGTATTTTTTGGAGAGGCGCACCACGGCCTCGTCGATTTCCACCATGTCGATTTTTTCCAGATGGGCATAGCGGCAGATCTCCCGGGCCGTGCCGCCGTCGCCGGCGCCGATGATCAGCACCCGTTTGATGTCCGGGTTCACCGCCATGGCCGGATGGGCGATCATATCGTGATAGATGAACTCGTCCCTGGATGTGACCTGCACAAAGCCGTTCAGGGTGAAGAACACGCCGTAGGTCTCGCTTTTCATAAAGACCAGCTTCTGAAAGGGCGTCTGCTCCACCGCCAGCACTTCCGCTTTAAAGCTCAGCTTCACGTCGGGCGCGTGGTACTCGCTGTACCATAAATCGCCCTCGGGCAATTCCGCGAAAACCTTATCCTCCAACAGTGTCAAATGAACCGCCTCCTTAGATTTCGTGTATATCCATATTTCTGCCGTAGAAGATCTCGTCCCGCTCCTTGTTCAGTTTGGCGGTAATGGCGGCGATCTCCTTGGCGCTGATATCGTTTTTGGTGAAGTGGAAAAAATATTCGTCGATATCCACTTCCTTGAGCTTGCATTTGGTGTGGAAAATATGCTCCTGGTACACGTTCACGTCGATCATCTGGTATTTGACGGCGATCTGCGGATCGATATAATCCTGGATGGAGACCAAATCGTGATCGATGAACAGCTTTTTGCCGTAAATATTGCGGGTAAAGCCCCGCACCCGGTAATCCATGGTGAAAATATCCGCGTCGAATTTGTTGATGAGGAAATTGAGGGCGTTCAAAGGGGAGATTTCGCCGCAGGTGGAAACGTCGATATCCGCCCGGAAGGTGCAGACGCCGCCGTCCGGATGATACTCGGGATAGGTGTGCACGGTCAGATGGCTTTTATCCAGATGCGCCAGGATCATGGTGTCGTCGGATTTGAGCTTGCCGGCTTCCGGCCAGTGGCCGTGGCCGGAGCTGACCCGGGTGGGGGGCATCTGGTCGCATTCGTCGCCCTCGCAGATCAAAATGGTGACGGAGCTGCCCTGGGGCTCATAATCCTGCACGGAAATATTGAGGATGTGGGCGCCGATGATATTGGAAACCTCCCGCAAGATATCCGTGAGCCGCTCGGCGTTGTATTGCTCGTCGATGTACTCGATATAAGCCACCCGGTCTTCCACCGTCTTGGTGTAGCAGATATCGTACATGTTGAAGCTCAGGGTCTTGGTGAGATTGTTGAAGCCGTACAGCTTCATCTTTTCCCGTTGATTATGATCCAGATACATGGCGGTCAGGTCCTTTTGCGTTTATTTCTTTGCTGCAGGCCAACGCCTTATCTGCCGTTGCCCAGTAGGCGGTCGAACATGACGGAGGCCGCGGAGCGGACGGACAGGTGGTTGTAGCCTTCCCGGCCGTAGATGGGCTGCAGGCGGAAGTCCGCGGCGTCGATCAGCTCTTGGGCCAGGCCCCAGCCGGTGCCCAGCAGCAACAGGTAGGAGCCGCCTTCCCGCTCCATCAGACAGCGCAGCTCCGCGTAGCCGGTGATATCCCGGTCCAGGCCGGCGCCGGTGGCGATGAGCCGCGGCAAGACGCCGTCCGCCCGGGCGATCTCCGCCAGGACCCGCTCCAGGCTGGGCAGGAGTTTCACCATTTCCAGGGCTTTCTCACGGTCCGGGTTATAGATGCCGCCGAAGCCGCCCCGCCAGTGTTCCAGCAGCTGGCCGAACAGGCGGCGCTGCTCGTCCAGGGGCTGCACGATATAGTAGCCGGCTAAGGCGTAGGTTTTGGCGGCCCGGGCGATATCATGCAGGTCCAGATTGGTGACGGAGGTGTTGACGATCTGTTTTTTCTTGTTGTAGACCGGATAATGCAGCAGCGCCGCGTGGAGCCGGAAGGGCTTCTCCTCCGCGGCCCGCAGTTCCCCCAGGAAGCGGGCGTCGGCTGCGGAAAGGGGCGCTAAGTCCAGCAGGTCCGGGCGGCGGCGGTAGGTTGTTTCCAGGGAGCGCTGCCTCCGCCAGGCCGCGATCCTGGCATGGTCGCCGCTTTGCAGGATCTCCGGCACTTTGCGGCCCCGGAATTCCGGGGGCCGGGTGTAGTGGGGATATTCCAGCAGGCCGTCGCTGAAGCTCTCCTCGCAGGCGGAGCTCTCGTCCCCCAGGGCTCCCGGCAGCAGCCGCACCACGCTGTCAACAATGGCCAGGGCCGCCGTTTCGCCGCCGGTCAGCACAAAATCCCCCAGGGAAACGAGATCGGTGGCGAAAGCGTCCAGATAGCGCTGGTCGATGCCCTCATAATGCCCGCAGACCAGGATCAGCTGCTCTTCCCGGGCCAGTTCCCGGGCCAGGGCCTGAGTATAGGGCCTGCCCGCGGGCGTGGTGACGATGACGCGGGGATGGGGAGAAGCCAGCGCCGCCTCGGTGGCGGCGGCCAAAGGCTCCGGCTTCATCACCATGCCAGCGCCGCCGCCGTAAGGCCGGTCGTCGGCGACCTGATGCTTGTCCGCGGCATAGTCCCGGATATTGACGATATGCAGCTCCAGCAGGCCCCGGTCCTGGGCCCGCTTCATCATGGAAGCGTTCAATGGCGTGAACATTTCCGGAAACAATGTTAGGATATCAATGCGCATGGGCGGACATCAGCTCTCTCACTGCGTAGTAGTTTACAGGCCTTCCGGCAGCTCCACTTCCAGGACGCCGGCTGCCGGATCCACCCGCTTCACCACGCTTTTCAAGGCGGGGATCAGGGTTTCGCCGCCGTCTGTCCGGCGCAGCACATAAACGTCGTTGGCGGAATAGTCGAGGATATCAATGATCACGCCCAGCTCAACGCCGTGCTCCAGCACTTTCAGACCCAGGATCTGGTAATGGTAGTAGCTGCCTTCCGGCAGCGCGGGCGCCTGTTGCTCCGGCACGAACAGCTCCCGGCCCCGCAGCCGCTCCGCGGCGTTGCGGTCCGCCACGCCCTGAAATCCCAGCAGCAGCCTGCCCTTATGCCGGGAGGCTTGCTCCAGCAGCAGACTGCCCCCGTCGGCCAGTAAAAACACAGCCCCCGGCTGAAAGCGGCCGGGGTTATCGGAATAGCTGTCCGCGCTGATCAGGCCGTTCACGCCGTGGGGGGCGATGAGCCGGGCGGCCAGGATCAGGCTCTCGGCAGGCCCGCTCAATTATTCGATCTCCAGATTGGCCTTTTGGCCTTCCTTGGCCGCGGCGGCTTTCAGCACCGCCCGCATGGCCTTGGCGATGCGGCCCTGTTTGCCGATGACTTTGCCCATATCCTCCGGGGCCACTTTCAGGGTCAGCTCCAGGCCTTCCTCGCCGGCCGCCTCGGTGACCGACACGGCGTCCGGATTATTGACCAGGGCTTTTGCCATATGCTCGATTAATTCTTTCATGGCGGGTTTCCTTTCCGGCCTCAGCCGCCGCACACAGCGGCCCGGCCATGCTAGCCCTAAGGTTCGAAGCGCTGTTATTTGGCGGACCTTTTCAGCAGGGATTTGACGGTATCGGAGACGATGGCGCCCTTGGACTGCCACTGGCCGACCTTCTCCAGGTCGATATTGACGATGGCCGGGTTCTTGGTGGGGTCGTAATAGCCGATTTCCTCAATGAAACGGCCGTCCCGGGCGTTATGGGAATCGGTGACTACCACCCGGTAAAAAGGAGCCTTCTTACCGCCCATTCTCTTGAGCCTGATCTTTGTTGACATAAAATTTCCTCCTAGAATTTTGTTTGGGTATGATATTTATAAAGCCTGAAAACCGTTTCTCCTTTTGTGAAAGAGGAACCGAGAAAACTTGAAATATCGTCGCATGTCACTTTGAATTATGATTGAAGTTCTCTTGGTACTTCTCTTTCAAGAGAAGGATGGTTTTAAGGTTTTAAAAGCTTGAAATGATCATCGCCTAAAAGCCGGGCCAGCCGCCGCCCAGGCCGGGCATGCCGTGGAAGCGGCCTTTTTTGCCCTTTTTGCCTTTATGGTCCGGCTGGGCGTTCATCTGCTTCATCATTTTTTGCATCGTCTCGAACTGCTTCAGCAGCCGGTTCACATCCTGGACCTGGCGGCCGCAGCCGGCGGCGATGCGCTTTTTGCGGCTGCTGCCGATGATGGCGGGATTGTTGCGCTCCGCCGGCGTCATGGACTGGATGATGGATTCCGAGACCACCAGCTGCTTTTCGTCGATCTGCAGGTTTTTCACCTGCTTGCCCAGGCCGGGTATCATGGAGAGCATCTCTTTCATATCGCCCATCTTGCGCAGCTCGCCCATCTGGCTGAGGAAATCCTCCAGGGTGAAGCGGCTTTTGCGCAGCTTTTCCTCCATGTCCGCCATTTTTCCCTGGTCCAGCCGGCTTTCGGCTTTTTCGATCAGGGTGAGGATATCGCCCATGCCCAGGATGCGGGAGGCCATGCGGTCCGGATGGAAGGGGGCCAGGGCTTTGATATCCTCGCCCTCGCCCACGAATTTGATGGGCTGGCCGGTGACGGCTTTCACGGACAGGGCCGCCCCGCCCCGGCTGTCGCCGTCCAGCTTGGTCAGGACCACGCCGGTGACGGCCAGCCGCTCATGGAAGGCCGCGGCCACGTTCACCGCGTCCTGGCCCTGCATGGCGTCGATGACCAGCAGGATCTCCGTGGGCTGCACCGCGTCCCGCACCGCCGCGATCTCCGCCATCATTTCCTCGTCAATGGCCAACCTGCCGGCGGTATCAACGATCAGAAAGTCGTTGCCGTGCTTTTTGGCATGTTCCAGGGCTTCGGCGGCGATCTTCACCGGTTTTTCCCGGTCCCCCAGGCTAAAGACGGGCACGCCCACCCGCTCGCCCAGGATCTGCAATTGCCGGATGGCCGCGGGCCGGTAAATATCCGCCGCCGCCAGCAGGGGCCGCTTGCCCTGGTTCTTGAGGTAGAGGGCGATCTTCCCGGCGGAGGTGGTTTTGCCGGAGCCCTGGAGGCCGGCCATCAGGATCACCGTGGGCGGCTTGGGGCTGACGATCAGCTTGGCCACGCCGCCGCCCATCAGGCTGGTCAGCTCCTCGTTGACGATTTTCACCACCTGCTGGCCCGGGGAGAGGCTGTGCAGCACCTCGGCGCCCACGGTCCGCTCCTTGATCCTGGCGCAGAAATCCTTGGCCACCTTGTAGTTGACGTCCGCTTCCAGCAGGGCCACCCGCACTTCCCGCATGGCGGCGTTCACGTCCGCCTCGGAGAGTTTGCCCCTGCCTTTCAGCTTGGCGAAAATATCCTGTAGTTTGTCGCTGAGAGAGGACATGCGCTCATCCTTCTTTAGCAAATTTGGCAAGTCCGGAACGAATCAAAGTGTCTCGTAGATGAAACGGATGGATTGCTTTTTGCTCAGATGCCGGCCAGCAGCCGGTTGATCCGGTCCATTTCCCTTTGGCTCAGCTGGGAATTGTTGACCACGGCGGCGATTTTCGCGACCAGGCCCGCCCGGCGCCCAGCCGCCGCCACCAGGCCCAGCAGCCGTTCGTATTCCTCCAGTTGGGCTTCGCCCCGGCGGATCAGGTCGTGAACCGCTTGCCGGGTGCCGCCGCCCGCCTCGGCGATTTCCGCCAGGGAACAATCCTGCTGATAAAACAAGTCTAAGGCTTGGTATTGCCGTTCGGTCAGCAGCGGCCCGTAGGCGTCCAGCAGCAGGGCAACGCGCACCGCTTTGTCCAAACGGGTAGGATCTTGGCCGGCCTGATCGTCCATGTGGCGCTCCTATCAAGAATTTTTCCTTGACACTCAGGCGATTATATAATTATTTTACCATCTTGTCAAGACATTTTTCTTGACACGTCGGCGGTATTTCATACGCTTGGAAACAATAAACTGATTTTTTCATAAAAAATTATATTTTCTTGTTGACTGCGTTCAGGCTTTGTGTTATTATGATACTTGCTGTCATTATGGGAAAATATGTGAATTTGCCTTATATAATAGGCAAATTTTTTTCCCGACATTTTTCGCCGACAGGGGTTCCGTCAGCCCCGGCAACTTGTCCGTCCAGGATCCATTAAGCAAGGAGTGAGGCTATTCATGAGATATCCCGAAAGTTCCGAAATGAGGCAGCGCCGTTCTTACGCCCGTATTGCCGAAATTTTGGAAATGCCCGATCTGATCGAAGTGCAGAAAAAATCCTACCAGCACTTTATCGATACGGGGCTCAAGGAAATATTCCAGGACGTTTCGCCGATTACCGATTTCACCGGCAATCTGGTTTTGGAGTTCACCGACTACAGCTTCGGCGACCCTAAATATGACGAGGAGGAATGCCGCAACCGGGACGCCACGTACGCGGCGCCGCTCCGCGTGAAGGTGCGGCTGATCAATAAAGAAAGCGGCGAGGTCAAGGAGCAGGAAGTCTTTATGGGAGATTTCCCGCTGATGACCCGCAAAGGCACGTTCATCATCAACGGCGCCAAACGCGTGATCGTTTCCCAGCTGGTCCGCTCTCCCGGCGTGTATTTCCACGCCACTTTGGACCCGGGCGGCGACAAACTGTACGGCTCCACGGTCATCCCCAACCGGGGCGCCTGGCTGGAGCTGGAAACGGACGTGCAGGGCAATGTGTACGTGCGGGTGGACCGGATGCGCAAAATCCCGGCCACGGTGCTGGTGCGCGCCCTGGGCTATCCCACCAACGAGGATATCCTGAAACTATTCGACCGTCATCCCGCCATTGAGCTGACCCTGTCCAAGGACGGCACGGAAAGCACGGAGGAAGCGCTGGTGGAAATCTATAAGCGCCTGCGTCCCGGTGAACCGCCCACGGTGGATTCGGCGCGGCTGCTGCTGCACGGTTTCTTTTTCGATCCCAAACGCTACGATCTGGGCAACGTGGGCCGCTACAAGATGCATAAGAAGCTGCGGCACGGCATTTTAAAGCGCATCGACGAGGCGGGCCGGGTGTGGAGCGACGCCGAGCAGGCTTATGTGGAGACCGACGACATCCCCGCCTACAACGATTATCTGCGCTATCTGACTAAGCCGGATATCATCGAAACCGTGCGCATGTTCCTGCAATTGGTGGACGGGCAGATCGAAGCCGACGATATCGACCACCTGGGCAACCGCCGCCTGCGTTCCGTGGGCGAGCTGCTGCAGAACCAGTTCCGCATCGGCTTAAACCGCATGGAACGGGTGGTGCGGGAACGCATGACCATTCAGGACGTGGAGTCCATCACCCCCCAGGTGCTGGTGAATATCCGTCCGGTGGTGGCGGCCATCAAGGAATTCTTCGGCAGTTCCCAGCTGTCCCAGTTCATGGACCAGACCAATCCCCTGGCCGAGCTGACCCATAAACGTCGCCTTTCCGCCCTGGGCCCCGGGGGCCTGAGCCGGGAGCGGGCCGGTTTCGAGGTCCGGGACGTGCATCACAGCCATTACGGCCGCATGTGCCCCATCGAGACGCCGGAAGGCCCCAATATCGGCCTGATCGGCTCTTTGTCCACCTACGCCCGGATCAATGAGTTCGGGTTCATCGAGACCCCCTACCGGCGGGTGCAAAATTGCCGGGTGCTGGCCGAGATCGATTATCTGTCCGCCGACGAGGAGGACAAATACGTGGTGGCCCAGGCCAACGAGCCCCTGGATGAAAACGGTTATTTCATCAACCAGCGCCTGAACGTGCGGAACGGCGCTTTGATCCAGGTTAGCCCCGCTTCCGCCGCCCAATATATGGACGTGTCCCCCAAACAGCTGGTGTCCGTGGCCACGGCGCTGATTCCCTTCCTGGAGCACGACGACGCCAACCGCGCCCTGATGGGCGCCAACATGCAGCGCCAGGCCGTGCCCCTGATGGTCACCGACGCCCCTTATATCGGCACCGGCATGGAGCGCAAGGCCGCCGTGGACTCCTGCGTGGGCGAGCAGGCCGAGCATGACGGCGTGGTGGAGCATGTCTCCGGCGACGAGATCATCATCCGCACGGACGAAGGCGGCATCGAACGGCATAAGCTGCTGAAATTCCAGCGTTCCAACCAGGGTACCTGCGTGAACCAAAAGCCCATCGTCTACAAGCGGCAGAGGGTGAAAAAGGGCGACATCATCGCGGACGGCCCCAGCACCGACCTGGGCGAGCTGGCCCTGGGCCGCAACGTGCTGATCGCCTTCATGACCTGGGAGGGCTACAATTACGAGGACGCGGTGCTGCTTTCAGAAAAGCTGGTCAAGGAAGACTACTTTACCTCTATCCACATCGAGGAATACGAATGCGACGCCCGCGACACCAAGCTGGGGCCGGAGGAGATCACCCGGGATATCCCCAACGTGGGCGAAGATATCCTGAAAGACCTGGACGACGAGGGCGTCATCCGCATCGGCGCCGAGGTGCAGCCCGGCGATATCCTGGTGGGCAAAGTCACGCCCAAGGGCGAAACAGAGCTCACCGCTGAGGAACGCCTGCTCAGGGCCATCTTCGGCGAGAAGGCCCGGGAAGTCCGGGATACGTCGCTCAGGGTGCCCCACGGCGAAAACGGCAAAGTGGTGGATGTGAAAATCTTTTTGCGGGACAACGGGGACGAGCTCTCCCCCGGCGTGAACAAGCTGGTCCGCATTTACGTGGCCCAAAAGCGCAAAATCTCCGTGGGCGACAAGATGGCCGGCCGCCACGGCAACAAGGGCGTGGTGTCCCGCATCCTGCCGCCGGAGGACATGCCTTTCCTGCCCGACGGCACCCCCATCGAGATCGTCCTGAATCCCCTGGGCGTGCCTTCCCGCATGAATATCGGCCAGGTGCTGGAATGCCATCTGGGCTGGGCCGCCAAATCCTTAAGCCAGTATATGGCCACGCCGGTCTTTGACGGCGCCACGGAGCGGGATATCATCGAAACCCTGAAAGGGGCGGGCCTGTCCGACGACGGCAAGACCGTGCTCTATGACGGCCGCACCGGCGAGCCTTTCGACAACCGCATCACCGCCGGCTATGTGTATATGCTGAAGCTGCACCACCTGGTGGACGATAAGATCCACGCCCGCTCCACCGGCCCTTATTCCCTGGTCACGCAGCAGCCGCTGGGCGGCAAGGCCCAGTTCGGCGGCCAGCGTTTCGGCGAGATGGAAGTATGGGCCCTGGAAGCCTACGGCGCCGCTTATACGCTCCAGGAAATCCTCACCGTCAAATCCGATGATATCGTGGGCCGCGTCAAGACCTACGAGGCCATCGTCAAGGGCGAGAACGTGCCCGACGCCGGCGTGCCCGAATCGTTCAAGGTGCTGATCAAAGAGCTGCAGAGCCTGTGCATCGACGTGAACGTGCTCAATGAGAACGACGAAGTGATCGAGATCAAGGAAGACGACGACGATATGGGCGAATCCGCCAAGGAGCTGGGCCTGGATCTGGGCGATATCAAGCCCATGCTGCCGCCGGCGGAAAACGAGTACGAAGACGACCTGACTTTGGAGGACGATCTGGACGACGACAGCGATCTGGACCTGGATCTGGCCAATCTGCAGATCGCCAGCCTGGGAGCTGACGAGGAGCTGAACGTGGAGCTGGACGACGAAGAGGATTTCGAATAAATTTTGATTAGGAGCTGAGATCATTGTTAGACGTAAGTAATTTTGACCGCATGCGCATCGGTCTTGCTTCTCCGGAAATGATCGAGTCCTGGTCCCACGGGGAGGTCAAGAAGCCGGAAACCATCAATTACCGCACCCTGAAGCCGGAGCGGGACGGCTTGTTCTGCGAACGCATCTTCGGCCCCACCAAGGACTGGGAGTGCCACTGCGGCAAATATAAGCGCGTCCGCTACAAGGGCATCGTCTGCGACCGCTGCGGCGTGGAGGTGACCCGGGCCAAGGTGCGCCGGGAACGCCTGGGCCATATCAAGCTGGCCACGCCGGTCTCCCATATCTGGTATTTCAAGGGCATCCCCAGCCGCATGGGCCTGTTGCTGGACGTGTCTCCCCGCAACCTGGAAAAGGTGCTGTACTTTGTCTCCTACATCGTGCTGAACCCGAAAGAGACGGATCTGAGCCTGCATCAGCTGCTTTCCGAAAGCGAATACCGGGAAATGCGGGAAAAATACGGCAACGGCTTCGAAGCCGGCATGGGCGCGGAAGCGGTGAAAAAGATGCTGGTGGAGCTGGATCTGCATCAGCTGCAGGAAGACTTGAGGACCGAGCTGAAGGAAGTGAGCGGCCAGCGCAAGGTGCGGGCCATCCGCCGCCTGGAAGTGGTGGAAGCCTTTCTCGCCTCCGGCAACAAGCCGGAATGGATGATCCTGGACGTGATCCCGGTGATCCCGCCGGAGCTCCGCCCCATGGTGCAGCTGGACGGCGGCCGCTTCGCCACCTCGGACCTGAACGATCTGTACCGCCGGGTCATCAACCGCAACAACCGCCTGAAACGCCTGTTGGACCTGGGCGCTCCCGATATCATCGTCCGCAATGAGAAGCGCATGCTTCAGGAAGCTGTCGACGCGCTGATCGATAACGGCCGCCGGGGCCGTCCGGTGACCGGACCGGGCAACCGGCCGCTGAAGTCCCTCTCCGATATGCTAAAGGGCAAGCAGGGCCGTTTCCGCCAGAACCTGCTGGGCAAGCGCGTGGACTATTCCGGCCGTTCCGTGATCGTTGTCGGGCCGGAGCTGAAAATGCATCAGTGCGGCCTGCCCAAGGAAATGGCCCTAGAGCTGTTCAAACCCTTTGTGATGAAGCGCCTGGTGCGGGAAGGCTACGCCCATAATATCAAAAACGCCAAGCGCATGGTGGAACGGGTGCGCCCGGAAGTGTGGGACGTGCTGGAGCAGGTGATCAAGGAGCATCCGGTGCTGCTGAACCGCGCGCCCACTCTGCACCGCTTAGGCATCCAGGCTTTCGAGCCCGTGCTGGTGGAAGGCCGCGCCCTGCAGATCCACCCCTTGGTCTGCACCGCCTATAACGCCGACTTCGACGGCGATCAGATGGCCGTGCATGTGCCATTGTCCGTGGAGGCCCAGGCGGAAGCCAGGGTGCTCATGCTCTCCTCCAACAATATCCTCAACCCCAAGGACGGCCGCCCCGTGGCCACGCCCACCCAGGACATGGTGCTGGGTTCCTATTACCTGACCATGCCCAAGGCCGGGGCTCCGGGCGAGGGCAAGGTGTTCGTGGATTATAACGAAGCCTACCGCGCCTACGTCAACGGCGACATCGACCTGCACGCCCAGATCGAGGTGCGCAAGCCCCCGGAATGGGATAAGCAGTGGACCGGACGGGACAACGAGGTGGAGTTCGAGCAGGATCAGCAGGGCCGCTACAAGCGGCTGAAGACCACCGTGGGCCGGCTGATTTTCAATTACGAGATCCCCATGCCCCGGGTGATGGGCTATTACAATTGCGGCGTGGACAAAAAGGTGCTGGGCATCATTGTGGACCGCTGCTACCGCCGCATGGGCATTTCCTCCGCCTCGGTGCTGCTGGACGGCATCAAATCCCTGGGCTTCAAATATTCCACCCGGGCCGGCATCACCGTGGGCATCGAGGATATCCAGGTGCCGGAAGCCAAGAAGAGAATCATGGCCGAGGCCGAGTCCAAGGTGCTGCAGGTGGATAATTTCTTCCAGATCGGCCTGGTCAGCGATACCGACCGTTATAACGAAACCATCAAAATCTGGCAGCAGGCCACGGACGACGTGACCAAAGAGCTGATGCAGAATCTGGACCAGTTTAATCCTATTTATATGATGGCCAATTCCGGCGCCCGCGGCAATGTGCAGCAGATCCGCCAGCTGGCCGGCGCCCGCGGCCTGATGGCCGACCCTTCGGGACGCATCATCGACCTGCCCATCAAGGCCAATTTCCGCGAGGGCCTGACGGTGCTGGAATTCTTCATCTCCACCCACGGCGCCCGCAAAGGCCTGGCCGATACGGCGCTCCGTACCGCAGACTCCGGCTATCTGACCCGCCGCCTGGTGGACGTGGCCCAGGAAGTGATCGTCCGCGAGGACGACTGCGGCGACGTGAAAGGCATCTGGGTGGAGGAAATACCCAATATCGAACCCCTGGCGGAGCGCATCGAGGGCCGCATCCTCTGCACCAGCGTGGTCAATGAGGAAACCGGCGAAATCCTCTGCGCGGCCGGCCAGTTCATCAGCGCCGACGACGCGGACGCCATCGACGCGTATCTGAAGACCCGGCCGGCGGCGGAGCGCAAGGTCAATATCCGTTCGGTGCTGACCTGCCGCAGCCATTACGGCATCTGCCGCAAATGCTACGGCCGCAACCTGGCCACCGGCGACATGGTGGATATCGGCGAGGCCGTGGGCACCATCGCGGCCCAGAGCATCGGCGAGCCCGGCACCCAGCTGACCATGCGCACCTTCCATACGGGCGGCGTGGCCGGGGACGACATCACCCAGGGTCTTCCCCGGGTGGAAGAGCTGTTCGAAGCCAGAAAGCCCAAAGGCCAGGGCCTGATCGCCGAATACGACGGCAAGATCCAGGTGGGCGAGCGCCAGGGCAAGCGGGATATCAAAATCCTGGGCGTCGGCGGCGAAGAAGGAATGGTGCTGGCCGAATACCAGTCCTCCTACGGTTCCACGCTCAAGGTCAACGACGGCCAGTTGGTGGAAGCCGGCGACGAGATCACCGAGGGCTCCGTCAATCCTCATGATTTACTCTCGGTGAAAGGCATCCGGGGCGTGCAGATGTACCTGCTCCGGGAAGTGCAGCGGGTGTACCGCCTGCAGGGCGTGGATATCAACGACAAGCATATCGAGATTATGGTGCGCCAGATGCTGAAGAAGGTGCGCATTGAAGACAGCGGCTCCACGGCGCTGCTGTCCGGCTCCATGGTGGACAGCTATGAATTCGAGCAGGTCAATGCCAAGGCCCTGGCCGAGGGGCTGGAGCCCGCCACCGCCAAACCGGTGTTGCTGGGCATCACCAAGGCTTCCCTGGTCACGGACAGCTTCCTTTCCGCCGCCTCCTTCCAGGAAACCACCCGGGTGCTGACGGACGCGGCCATTAAGGGCAAGGTGGACAATCTGCTGGGCCTGAAGGAAAACGTGATCATCGGCAAGCTGATCCCCGCCGGCACCGGGCTGAACCGTTACCGCAACCTGGATGTGAAGTCCGAGGAGCAGCAGGATAACGAGTACGAAGCCGCCCTGCTGGCCGCGGAAAAGTCCGCGTCCCAATCCGCCGTCCTGGAGCAGCAGTCCCGGGCCAGCCTGGACGAGGGCTTCCCGCTGCCCGACGATTTTGACGAAAGCCCATTCAGCGAGCTTTTCGACAGCGATTTGCCGGACGGCAATGCCGCGGCCGGAGTTGAGAAATAAAAGAGCCGCCGTCAAGGTCAATAAAATCTTGACAATAAAATACAACGATGATAAAATAATAAGGCATGCTCTTTGGGATGAGGAAAAAACCCTTGTTAAGCAGGGACTTAACGGCAGGGAAGCCCTCGGGGCTTTCCCGCCGCCGGGCCTTGCGGCATACATTCGTTGATTCTATTTTAAATAATTGTACAAGAAGCGATGCAAAGGAGGTGTAAAATTTGTCCACCATCAATCAGTTGGTGAGGAACCAGCGGGAGGTTTTGATCAAAAAGTCCAATGCTCCGGCGCTGAAGGAATGCCCGCAGAAAAGAGGCGTTTGCACCAGAGTCTATACCACAACCCCCAAGAAGCCCAATTCGGCTCTGCGCAAGGTCGCCCGTGTGCGTCTGACCCACGGGATCGAGGTCACCGCCTATATCCCCGGTATCGGCCACAATCTGCAGGAGCACTCCGTAACTCTGGTCCGCGGCGGCCGCGTCAAGGATTTGCCCGGCGTGCGTTACCACATCATCAGAGGCGCTTTAGATACGGCCGGCGTTGCCAACCGCAATCAGGCCAGAAGCAAGTACGGCACCAAGAAGCCCAAAGCCAAAGCCAAAGCTAAGAAGTAATGAGGGAAGAACCGCTGCGGCAGTTCGTGGAAGTTCCGATCTTTAAGGAGGAAGTGTCATGCCCAGGAGAGGCAATGTTGCCAAAATCGAGGTGCTGCCGGACCCCGTATATAACAGCGTGGTGCTGACCAAATTTATTAACCAGATCATGCTGGACGGCAAAAAAGGCACCGCCGAAAGCATCGTTTACGGCGCTTTCGATATCATTAAGCATAAAACCGGCGACGATCCCATCGACGTGTTCAACAGCGCCATGAAGAACGTCATGCCGGTGCTGGAAGTGAAGGCCCGCCGGGTGGGCGGCGCCAACTATCAGGTCCCCGTGGAAGTACGTCCCGACCGCCGGCAGGCCCTGGCCATCCGCTGGCTGGTGATGTACGCCCGCAAAAGGGGCGGCAAGAGTATGCAGGAAAAACTGGCAGGCGAACTGCAGGACGCCGCCAACAATACCGGCGCCGCGGTGAAAAAGCGTGAAGACACCCATAAGATGGCCGAGGCCAACCGCGCTTTCGCCCATTACCGCTGGTAAATTGAGGAACAGTTATGCCCAGAGCCTATTCGCTCGAAAAAACCAGAAATATCGGCATCATGGCCCATATCGACGCCGGCAAAACCACCACCACCGAGAGGATCCTCTATTATACCGGGCGGGTGCATAAAGTCGGCGAGGTGCATGACGGGGCCGCCACCATGGATTTCATGGTGCAGGAACAGGAGCGGGGTATCACCATTACTTCCGCCGCTACCACCTGCTATTGGCGGGATCACCGCATCAACATCATTGACACACCCGGCCATGTTGACTTTACCATGGAGGTGGAACGCTCCCTTCGGGTGCTGGACGGCGCCGTGGCGGTGTTCTGCTCCGTGGGCGGCGTGGAACCGCAGAGCGAAACCGTGTGGCGGCAGGCCGATCATTACGGCGTGCCCCGCATCGCCTATATCAACAAAATGGACCGGGTGGGCGCTGATTTCGCCGGCGCCATCCAGATGATGCGGGAGCGGCTCGGCGCCAATCCGCTGGCTGTGCAGCTGCCTCTGGGCAGCGAGGAAGCGTTTGCCGGCATTATCGATCTTATTCACATGCAGGCCAATATCTACCACGACGACGACGGCAAGGTCTTTGAGGTCACGGACATCCCCGCCGAATATCTGGAGCAGGCTTCGGCCTACCGCCAGACCCTGCTGGACACGGCGGCGGAATACGACGACGGCCTGATGGAGAAATATCTGGGCGACGAACCGATCGCGCCGGAGGATATCATCCGGGCCCTGCGCGCCGGCACGCTGGCGGTACGCATCAATCCGGTGCTGTGCGGCTCCTCGTTCAAGAACAAGGGCGTGCAGCAGCTGCTGGACGCCGTGGTCGATTATCTGCCCGCTCCCACCGACGTGCCGCCCATCAACGGCGTGGATAGCGACGGCAATGAAACGGAGCGCCGTTCTTCCGACGAAGAGCCCTTCGCCGCCCTGGCTTTCAAGATCATGACCGACCCCTTCGTGGGCAGACTGACGTTTTTCCGCGTCTATTCCGGCACCTTGAAAAGCGGCTCTTATGTGTATAACAGCTCCAAAAACAAACGGGAGCGGGTCAGCAGGCTATTGCAGATGCACGCCAATCACCGGGAAGAGATCGAGATGGCTTACGCCGGGGATATCCTGGCCGTGGTGGGGTTGAAATTCACCATGACCGGGGATACTTTGTGCGACGAGGACCACGGGGTGATTTTGGAAGCCATCGACTTCCCCGACCCGGTCATCGACGTGGCCATCGAGCCGAAAACCACCGCCGATCAGGAGAAAATGAGCGCGGCCCTGCAAAAGCTGGCGGAAGAGGATCCCACCTTCCGGGTACGCACCAACGCCGACACCGGGCAGATGCTGATCGCCGGCATGGGAGAGCTGCATCTGGAGGTCATCATCGACCGGCTGCTCCGGGAGTTCCGGGTGGACGCCAACGTGGGCAAACCCCAGGTCTCCTATAAGGAAACCATCCGCAAGCCGTGCCGGGGCGAAGGCAAATATATCCGCCAGACCGGCGGCCACGGCCAGTACGGCCACTGCGTGGTGGATTTCGAACCGCTGCCCTCCGGCGAGGGCTTCCTCTTCGAGGATCAGACCGTGGGCGGCGCGATCCCCAAAGAATTCATCCGCCCCGTTGAGGAAGGCATCAAAGAAGCTATGGAAAGTGGCATCATGGCCGGCTACCGGGCCGTGGATATCAAGGCCATTCTGGTGGACGGCAGCTTCCACGAGGTGGACAGTTCGGAGGTGGCCTTCAAGATCGCCGGCAGCATGGCGTTCCGGGCCGCTTGCCCGAAAGGCGAGCCGGTGATCATGGAGCCGGTGTTCAAGATCGAGGTGCTGACCCCCGACATCTATCTGGGCGATGTGATCGGCGACCTGAACGGGCGGAGGGGTTATATCGAAGGCGTGGAGATCCGCGGCGGGCTCCAGGCGGTCCGGGGCTTCGTGCCCTTAAAGCAGATGTTCGGCTACGCCACGGACCTGCGCTCCAAAACCCAGGGCCGGGGCACCTACACCATGCGCTTCGACCATTACGAGGAACTGCCCAAGCATCTGGCCGAGCAGATCGTAAGGGGCCGGGGCTATCAGGCGGACTGATAAACGGTACTCATAATTAATTATACTGTCAAATATACTGTCAAAATTTAAACGGAACACAATTTAGGAGGAAAGACCAAATGGCAAAGCAGAAATTCGAGAGAACGAAG
>Ga0228535_1002425_pt1 | contig 18015 bp, 18 predicted proteins | sample SJ1metagenome_FD_168457 | JGI IMG/M metagenome (GOLD analysis project Ga0228535, IMG submission 168457) | Enriched culture of PCE-dechlorinating microbial communities from Ithaca, New York, USA - SJ1 | ecosystem: Engineered > Modeled > Simulated communities (microbial... > Unclassified | place... | reverse complement strand
CATCGACAATGGTGAGCCTGGGATACATGGCGCTCACCTTGGGCCTGAGCGAGTATTCGAAGTCGATGTTGATGGAAAACCACACTTGCGCGCTGCCGATGTCGACGAGCTGGCGGGGGGAGGGCTCGAACGCGTGCGGGCTTGAGCCGGGCGGCATGATGAGCACCACGGCGACCCTGTCCCCCGCCAGACGGTTTACCCACTCCTGCATCGGGGGAATGCTCACCGCCACCGTGAGCGCCGGCTTTTTGGGCTGCGCAAAGGAAGCCCCGGTCGCCGCGAATACCAAAAACAGGGCGCCCAGAAGCCTGCACATCCCCCGGATGTCTCTCTTCAGATTCATGCGATGCTCCTCAATCATGCTATTATAAATTTATTTACAGATGGTCTGCAAAATATATTGGACAAATCCAAAATTTGCAAATCGCAGAAAACCCTCCCACAGGAGAATATTTTATATTATGATATATAAAAAGAACTAAGGAGACTTTCATGGACGAACTTATACAGGCATTGAGATATGCCATGAAGAGCGAAATCGACAGCGTGACCATCTATTCTGAGGCTGCCCTCCGCGCCGAAAGCGATGTGGCGCAGTTCTTTGCAAGCCGCGCGGAGGAGGAAAAGCGTCACTACAATTGGCTGTTGAGGTACTATAAAGAGATGGAGGGCGGCCGGATGCCCACCACCAATCTCGCTGCAGAAATTCAGGGAACCCCGTACAAAAACCCTATGTTCAGTCAGGAGTTCCTTACACGGGTGGCTTCGGACCGCCACGTCAGCGCTGCGGTTTCGAGCGCCGTGCTGCTCGAACTGAACGCCACTCAGCATTACCGGAAAATGGCCGATCTTGCCCAGGAACCACACCTCAAAGCCTTCTTCCTGTCTCTCTCCGAGTGGGAGAACCGGCACTATGAGGAATTGCTGAAGATTCAGGAGGATTCGCGGCACTACTGGTTCGAGGAGCAGAATTTCGAACCGTTCTAGTTCAGGGTGCGGACCGAGTCGCGCTCCACTATGGTCGCCGTAAAGAGTTCGGTCTTCTCCTGCATGCGGCCGCGCGCAATCCATTCGCAGACCAGGTCAGCGCTCTTCTTGCCCATCTCGAAAATCGGTTGGCGCACCGTCGTGAGCCCGGGCGTCGTAAACGCGGAGATGTCGATATCGTCGAGGCCCACCACGCTCACGTCCTCCGGTACTCTGAGCCCCGATTCGGAGAGGGCCTTCATCGCGCCGATCGCGAGCTCGTCGGTCGCTGCAAATACCGCTGTCAGGGGCTGCTTCCGCTTTATCAGAGTGAGCATACCCGTGCGTCCCGCCCCGGGGTCATAGGAGGGCACACGCACCGTAAACTCCGGGCTGTATGAAATGCCGTGCGCGGCGAGCGCTCTTCTGTAGCCATCCTCGCGCTGGCGGCCAAAGCTGAAATGTTCGCCGGTGATGAATCCTATATTGCGGTGTCCCCGCTGAATGAGATATTCGACCGCAAGAGAGGCTGATGCTTCTTCCTCGATATGGACCGCGGGGAAACCGAATTCCTGCTTTTCGAAGGTGCAGAGGGCGACAGGAAGGCCTCTTTCCTGAATATATTGATAAATCAAAGGATTATCGAGTTCGTGAATGAAGATGATGCCATCGAGCGTCTCGCTTTTCAGGCGGCGGAGAAAGGCCTGCTCGCTCGCATCGGACCAGCGTAGAAAGAAGAACTGTGTCTTGTAGCCGTGCTGCTCGAGAAAAAATTCCATCGATGCAAAGAGCTGTCGCTGGAACATATTGAACAGATAGGGGATGACCACGCCTATCGTAAAACTCCGCTGGAGCACCATCGACCGCGCGACGTGATTCTGCACATAACCTTTTTCCTTGACAATGTCGAGCACATGCTGGCGCACTTCGGAGCGCACGTATGCGCGTTCGTTGAGCACGCGCGAGACGGTCGAGGGCGAGACACCGGCAAGCCGCGCGATGTCCTTAATGCTTGTCATATCGATATCATAGCTTCTGAAAAGGTTTTCATCTAGAGATTATACCACGTATTTGCGGGAAAAAGAGCAGATTGGAGGCCAATCGCTCCTCTCATTGACTCAGACAGGGCGCGTGTCGCACAATAGGAATCATGATTGTGGAAAAACGCTTTCTTCCTCTCTATATCGGGTTATTCAGCATATTTGCGTTGTTCGGCATCTCCATGACCGTCATCGGCGCCACGCTGCCCAAAATCTTCGCCGATTTCGGATGGTCCTACACGACTGCCGGCGCAGTCATCGCGGCAGGCTCGATCGGCTACTTCCTTTCGAGCTATCTGGCCGGCATTTTCCTGTCGGCGGTGGGCCTGCGCCTCACCATCAGTCTTTCGCTCCTCCTCGTCTTCGCCGGACTCGAATTCTTCGCCGCGACCTCGATCCCCTGGCTCAACATGCTGCTCTATTTCATCGTCGGCATCGGGCAGGGAGGCATCGAACTGTCGGTCGACTGGGCCACGCTCCGCATGGAAGGGCCGGGCGGCGGCCGTGCGATGAGCCTCATGCACGGCGCATTTTCGATCGGCGCCGTTGTGGGGCCACTCATCATCGCGATCCTGATCAGCGCGCATCTGCAGTGGACACTGATCTACAGGGGAATCGGGGTATTGTTCCTGGCCATCGCCATATTTATGCAATTCATGCCCCTCGCCGCCCTCGGCAGGGACAAGGGACACGCGCCGGGCAAGTCGAGGAGAGACCTTTTCCGCCATCCGGCTTACTGGCTCGGTTTCTTTGCGCTCTTTGTCTATGTGGGCGTCGAAATCGGCATCTCGAACTGGGTCGCGGAATATTTTGTGAGCGTCTTCAACACACCGATACCGACCGGTTCATTCATGGTCTCGCTGTTCTGGGCGGGACTCCTCGTGGGGCGCTTCGGCGTTCCCTTCTTTCAGGCTGCCATAAAAAGAGAAAAAATCCTCATAGCACTCTCGGCGCTCATGGCGTGTTCGGTGATTGCCCTCGCGGTCATCGGCTTTGTGAGCAACGGGAGAATCGCCGGCGCAATCGCAGGCATGGTCGTCATCTTCGCAGGGATCGGTTGCTCTATAATTTATCCGAACATCATGAGCATCATCGGAGATTTCTTCCCGCATACCCAGAGCGAGGCCGTGGGCTTTGCCGCCATGGGCGGAGGCATGGGCGGATTTGTCTTCCCCTATCTCATGTCGGCCATCGCTGCAGCCTGGGGCATCCGGACGGGGTTTATGACCTACGCGCTCTTTTCGCTCGTCATAGTCGTGCTGAACATAGCGCTGGTGCGCGCTGAAGCCCGGGGAGGCACTGCGAAAAAATGAATTATCCAGGGGAAGAAGTGGCCCGTTCCCCTCTTACCCCGCAATACAGACGGAGGCGCCTTATGCGAAACCATACTTTGAATGGTGCGTGTTTTCAAATCGGCACTCTGCGCAGAGCGGCGACAGCCGCAGCGATGCTCGCGATTTTGCTCTGCAGCCAGTCCCTCTTCGCCCAAAATCCAAATCCCGACGAAGGCAGGCTCAAATCCGCGCTGCTGAGCGCGACCATGCGCGCAATCGGGTTTGAGATTCAGATGTACGAGATCAGGCTGAATGCGGCACAAAACGGCCCCGGCGACCCGGCGAACATTCCCGTCTTTGAAACGAAAATCGCGGAACTGAAGGACGAGCTCACCCGCACCGCCCAGATGGCGCCGTCTGAGTTTGTGCTGCCGCCCCGGAAGACCGTGCAGGTCACCGTGACACAACCCTACACCTACGGGGCGATACTCGAAGTCGACAATATGACGCGCTCCGGCCCTTTTTATCATGTCACGGGAATCACGGACGACGACTTTTCGCTTCTGCAGCCGGGCAAAACATATGCGCTGACACTGTATCCTGTGCGGCCGCGCGACTATGTGCTGCCCTCAGCCGAAAATGCCTATGTGTATGTGCAGATTGGAGATCAGCAATCCGTGCCGGAAACGGAAGGCCAGGTGCCAACCGTGCAGACAACGCCCTCCCTTGGCATCCTTTCCTTAAGTCCCCGCCAGACTGGACGCGAAATTCTTTTCGCCCTCAATCTCGGCACCGACTCTTTTACGATTCGGACCTCGAGCAATGGCTGCACTTTCAAGAGTTCCTTCAGGGTCGAGATACACAGAGTGGAAGGTGTCTCTTCCGGACTGCCGCACTACGAGCTCACCATTTACCGCGTACAGCCGGACGACTGCAAAATGATTGTACATGACGGCGTCGAAATAAGCTTCGATCTTGTGAAAGACCTGGAGATTACGGGCCCCTGCACCTATTCGGTGACGAACTGGGTGTACAGAAGCGCCGGGCAGATTCGGTGATGCCCGGGGCGGCGTTTATGCGCGCCTGTCGGGGCGGCGCGTCTCTTTCTGCCGGGCCCTGCTCCGTCCCCTCACTGTGCCCGGAATTCCCTGGACAGCATCTCCAGAAAGACCGTAGCTGCGAGCAGATCGGCGCGGAGCCTCGGCAGCGCATCCTGAAAATCCCCACAAGGCCGTGATACTTGCCTGACATTTGAGAGCGGCCGGCATCCTCTGCGTGCAACCGCCCAGGGGACCCGCATCATGTATCCTGGGCTGGAAGCGTGCAACGATGTCGACACCGCAGCGGCGACAATCGAATTCGAAGGCGGAGTGCTCGCCACCTTTCATGTTTCCCGAACATCGTATAAAGGGTATGAAGCTACCATGGCGGTGACCGGCACAGCTGGTGCCCTGACGTGCGGACGAGGTCTCTCCGAACTGCCTCTCGTGAGGGAAGAAAGAGGCTGTTCCACATCGCGTGGTCAGACGGATTTCTTTTCGAGATTCAACAATGCTTTTTTGTGTGAAGCGAGTGCCTTCGTGGAAGCTATTGCTACCGGCCACACTACAGCCTCGACACTCGAAGACGCCCGCGAGGCGACACACATCGCTGTGGCAATGCGCGAGGCTCTCGTCAGCGGCACGCCGGTATCGCTGGAGTGAAAGTAGCTGTTGCGCAAGGGAGAGGCTCAAACGCAGTGTATGACGGAATTGGACATGAGACTTTCGAATACGGGGCGGACGTCGGCTGAGAGTTACTGGTACTCTTTAGGCAAGTCATATAATCTATCTAATATAGTCTTTTCTATATTTGACAAATCGACAAAAGCATTTGATAATACTAATAGGCAATTGCAAACGTTTTCAGAAAACGTTTGCAATTGCCTATTACACAGAAAAGCACCATTGGCGGCGGCATCGGCACGGTTCCCGGGATCATCGCCGGTATCCTGATATTGGGAATTTTGAACAACGGACTTCTGCTGCTGGGCATTTCGCCATATCTGCAACAGGTGATCAAAGGTATCATCATCGTGGGAGCAGTTGTGTTCGACATGCGCAAAAATGCGCGGCAGAAGTGAAAGAGAGGAGTCACATGATAGAGTCAAAGCGATTTGCGCTGAATCGCATCGCAGCGCCGGCTCTGGGGCTGGCGGAGTTCTTCGAAGCGGCAAGGCAGCTGGGAATGAGTTCGGTCGAGCTTCGGAACGACATCCGGGACGGTTCGGCCACCGACGGTCTCAAGGGGACGGAGGTTCTTCGCCTCGCAAAGGCGGCCGGCGTGCGCATCATCACGATCAATGCACTGCAGCAGTTCAATCTGCCGAGTGCGCGGACAAAGGCCCTGGACGAGCTGAAAAGACTGCTCGCGCTCTGCAGAGAAATCGAATGCCCCGCTCTGGTGCTCTGTCCGAACAACAGGCCGGAGGACGTCCGGACTCCGGAACAGAAATACCGCGACACGGTGGAGGCCCTGAAAACTTACGCCCCGCTGTTCTCGGCAGAGGGAATACTCGGCTACATAGAGCCGCTGGGCTTTGGCATCTCTTCGCTCTCTTCCGCGGAAACGGCGCTCAGGGCTATCGGCGAAAGCGGAGCTTCGTGCTATCGTGTGCTCATCGACACGTTCCACAGTTACCTCGGCCCCGACAAGCCCGAATTCTTCAAAAATTCGGCCGTCATCGGCAAGATAGGGCTCGTCCACATTTCGGGGGTGGACGCCAGGATAGCGAAATCCGAATTTGCGGACGCGCACCGGGTCCTGCCTGGCGCTGCGGATGTGATGCAGAGCGCCACCCTCATGGCCCAACTCGAACGGGAAGGCTATCGCGGACTGTACTCTTTCGAGCCCTTCTCGTCGGAAGTTCAGTCCATGGGGAAAAAAGAGCTTGTGGAAGCGCTCCGGGCGAGCATGAATTTCCTCGCCAAAGCGTGAGAGAGACAGGGCACTTTGTCCGACGCGGCGCCGCATCGGAGCGCCACGCCGGAATTTGACAGGAATTTCACACAAGGAGAGATACATTATGGCTAATAAAATCAATGTAGGGGTCATTGGGGCAGGGCGAATCGGCAAGATTCACATTTCGAATATCGTGTACTACATGCCTGAAGCCAGGGTAAAAACCGTCGCGGACGCAAACCTCACGCCGGAGATCGAGCGCTGGGCGAGGGACCTGGGCATTCCCAATGTCAGCAAAAACGCCGAGGACATCCTGCGCGATCCGGAGATCTCCGTGGTGCTGATCTGCTCTTCCACCGATACGCACGCCGACTATATCATCAAGGCAGCGCAGGCCGGTAAGAACATATTCTGCGAAAAACCCGTGGATCTCACTATCGAGAAGGTCAAGGCCGCCCTCGCCGCGGTCAAGAAAGCGGGCGTCCGGCTGCAGATCGGCTTCAACCGCCGCTTTGACCACAACTTCGCGCACATCAGGGAGCTGGCAAAATCGGGGTTGGTAGGACAGATTCAGCTTGTAAAGATCACCTCGCGCGACCCGGCGCCCCCTCCCCCCGCATACGTCAAGGTTTCGGGCGGCATTTTCCTCGACATGACCATCCACGATTTCGACATGGCCAGGTTCCAGGCCGGCAGCGAAGTGGAGGAAGTGTACGCGGCCGGGGCGGTGCTCGTCGATCCCGAGATCGGCGCAGCCGGCGATGTCGATACCGCCATCATCACGCTCAAGTTTGCAAACGGCGCGCTCGGCGTCATCGACAATTCGCGCAAGGCTGTGTACGGCTACGATCAGCGGGTCGAAGTGTTCGGTTCCGGCGGAGCGCTGACGGCCGAAAACGATGCCCCGTCGCAGGTTCGCCTGAGCGACGCCAACGGCGTCCACGGCGACAAGCCCCTCTATTTCTTCCTCGAGCGCTACAGAGAGGCCTTTGTCTCCGAGATGAAGGCCTTCTTCGAGGCGATCAGGGCAGGGACGGAGACGCAGGTTACGGGCAATGACGGACTTATGGACCTCGCCATCGGCCTTGCGGCGAAAAAGTCGCTCGCCGAGCACCGCCCTGTCAAGGTATCGGAAGTGCTGTGAGCTGCATATGGTCCTGCATCACTCCGGAGATTACGCGGAAGGGTACGAGCTCCTTGTGCTGAGAGAGAGCGAAAAAGCCACCATGATGATGGACTTCGCCTCTCTGAGCCTGAAAGAGGGCGCCGTATGGCGCTCGAATTCGAAGGATGAGCGGGCGCTGCTCCTCGCGGAGGGCTCTGTCGAGCTGGTGGTCGGCGAAAAGGTCGAATGGATCGGTGCAGGCGAGGGCTGGATTCCCGAGCGCTCTGCAGTCTCTGTGGAGTCGCTCGCAGACAAAAGGACGCGAATCCGCGCCTCGCGCGCCAGCCTTCTTGAAGAGAACCCCACAGTGCTGCACCTGCCCGCGGGGACAGAGGTTGCAGTCAGGGCGCTCTCGGAGCGGGCCCTGCTCTACATCACCGCCACCGCCAACGAAACCCGTTTTATGCCGCGGCTTTACCTTCCGTATGAAGGCCATGTCGAGTATCGCGATGAAGACACGATGCAGGGAACGGCTACGCGCATTGTGCGGACCGTATTCAACAGAAATAATGCCCCCTGGTCCAACCTCGTCCTGGGTGAGGACGTAAACTTGCCCGGACACTGGTCGAGCTACCCCCCGCACCATCATCCTCAGCCCGAGATCTATCACTATCGATTCTTCCCGCCGCAGGGCTTTGGCATGACGGCGCTGGGGACAGAGGCATATCAACTGCAGAATCGGGACACGCTCCTTATTACGGACAATAAGGACCATCCCCAGGTTGCCGCCCCGGGGTACGCTATGTGGTACCTCTGGGTTATTCGCCATATCGATAGGAATCCCTACATCTCGCCGGTGTTCAATCCGGATCATGTATGGGTCGATCAGCCGGGAGCGAACATTTGGGAGATGAAACGAACGGGGCGCTGAAATAGCCCCTCTGCCCCAAATTCTCTCTTATTATAGAGTGTTTTGGGGAAAACTACTTTAGGAAATACATTCTGTGCGCCCCACATGGGGCGCACCGGAAAAGAGGTTGCTATGGAAACAGTTCGATTGACCGTTGGCCAGGCCATTGTGAAATTCCTCGACAATCAGTTTGTGGAATTCGACGGAAAAATCGAGAAATTTGTCGGTGGCGTCATCGGCATCTTTGGGCACGGTGTCGTGGTCGGTCTTGGAGAAGCGCTCGCCGCTCCCGGCCATGGTCTCACCTTCATTCAGGCAAAAAATGAGCAGGGTGCCGGCCATGTCGCCACCGGCTATGCGAAGCAGAACAATCGCCGAAAGATCATGGCGGTCACAAGCTCAATCGGCCCCGGCGCGCTCAACATGGTGACCGCTGCCGGAACCGCAACGGTCAACCACATACCCGTGCTCTTTCTTCCGGGCGACGTATTCGCCGATCGCCAGCCCGACCCGGTCCTTCAGCAACTCGAAGTGCCGCACGACTACACGATCAGCGCCAACGACGCCTTCCGTCCCGTGAGCCGGTATTTCGACCGGATCACGAGGCCGGAGCAGGTCATGACGGCGTTTCTCCACGCGATGAGCGTACTCACGGACCCCGCGCAGGGCGGCGCGGTGACCATCGCGCTTCCTCAGGACGTCCAGGGCGAAGCATACGATTACCCCATCGAATTCTTCGACCAGCGTATCCACCACATCGAGCGCCGGCCGCCGACCGGCGCCCAGGTCGAGCGCATCGTCAGCCTGATAAGAGGCTCAGAGAAGCCCTACATTATATGTGGTGGCGGGGTCCGCTACTCGGAGGCCGGCCGCGCGCTCGCCGATTTCTGCAAAAAATTCGGCGTTCCCTTCGGGGAGACGCAGGCGGGCAAGGGCTCTGTCCCCTGGGACCACCCCTGCAACCTGTCCGGCATCGGCGCGACAGGGAGCCTCGCCGCGAACCGCCTCGCAAAAGAGGCCGATCTCGTGATCGGTGTCGGCACGAGGTTCGGCGACTTCACCACCTGTTCGAAATGGCTTTTCCAGAACCCCAGGGCCAAGTTCATCGCGATAAATGTCGCGCCATTCGATGCCTATAAGATGAACGCCGAACCCATCATCGCCGACGCAAAGCTCACGCTCACGGCGGTCAACCGCGCGCTCGGCGCCGCCGGGTACAAGGCCGGCTGGGGCGACGAGATCGCAGAGACCCGGGCAGAGTGGGCCCGCGAGGTCGATTCGCTCTACAGCCAGGAAGACCCGGCGGGACTGAGCCAGGTCCGCGTCATCGGAGAGCTCAACGAGGTGCTGCTGCCGAAAAACGCGGTGGTCGTCTCGGGTTCGGGCTCCATTCCGAGCGACATGCAGAGGACCTGGCGCACGCGCACTCCCGGCACCTACCACATGGAGTACGGCTTTTCGTGCATGGGCTACGAAATCGCCGCCTCTCTCGGCTGCAAACTGGCGATGCCCGAACGCGAATGCGTCGCCATCGTCGGGGACGGAGCATACACCATGCTCCACACCGAACTGCTCACCGCTGTCCAGGAAGGCAAGAAAATCATCGTGGTGGTTTGCGACAACTCGGGATTCCAGTGCATCGACAATCTTCAGCATAGCCAGGGCATCGTACACTTCGCGAACGAGTGGCGGGCCCGGGACCCCGAGACCGGTCTGCTTGCCGGCGACCACGTGCCCGTCGATTTTGCCAAGAATGCGGAGAGCTGGGGAGCCCTCGGTCTCAGGGCCCGTACCGTCGAAGAATTCAGAAAAGCCGTCCGCCGCGCCCTGCGCGCGAAAAGACCTGTCGTCATCCACGCCCGCGTGTCGCCCAAGTCCATGACTCAGGGCTATGAATCCTGGTGGCGCGTCGGCACCGCGGAAGTGTCGGCCAACCCGGATGTCGTCCGGGCTGCAAGAGAGATGAAAGACGAACTGAAAAAAGCTCGCAAATTCTGAGGAGGTTGATATGGACAAGAAGATCAGACTGGCCATCGCCCCGATCGGCTGGACCAACGACGATATGCCGGAGCTCGGCGGAGAGATCCCCTTCGAGCAGTGCGTGTCGGAGATGGCCCTTGCGGGATTCGAAGGCTGCGAAGTCGGCAACAAATATCCGCGCGATCCGGAGAAACTCAACAAAGCATTGAAAATGCGCGGGCTCACGATATGCAATGCGTGGTTTTCCTCATTCTTGACGACAAAACCGCTCAAAGAAGTCGAGCGCGAATTTGTGCAGCAGTGCGATTTTCTGTACGCGGTGGGCGCGCGGGTGATCGGCGCCGCCGAGCAGGGCAATTCCATACAGGGAAAGCCGCTGCCCGTATTCGACGCGAAGCCCCGTTTCACCGACGACGAATGGAAACGCGTCACCGACGGGCTCAACCACCTCGGCGCCATCGCAAAGCAGAAGGGCATGCAGCTCACCTACCACCACCACATGGGCACGGGTGTCCAGACCACCGAGGAAATCGACCGTTTTATGGAGATGACCGATCCCGAGCTCGTCGGGCTTTTGTACGACACAGGGCACCTCGTGTTTTCCGGAGAGGATCATCTGGCGATCCTGAAAAAATACGTGAAGCGCATCAAACACGTGCACCTCAAGAACGTACGCTTCAATATGCTCGAAAAGGCCAAACGCGAAAAATGGAGTTTTTTGCAGGCAGTCCGCAACGGCGCATTTACGGTGCCGGGGGACGGAGGTCTGGATTTCGGCCCCGTGTTCGAAACGCTGAAAAGCGCGGGCTATACGGGATGGTGGGTGGTCGAGGCCGAACAGGACCCGGCCAAGGCCAACCCGCTGGAATATGCGCTGATCGCGCGCCGCTACATCAAGGAAAAAGCTGGAATTTAAGGCGCGCACCTTAAGCGGTGGGGCCGCCTTGTACCCCGCCAGTCGGCAGCCCCGCTGCACTGCCGAGCGGCGGGCCATCCGGGCCGCCCTCCTGCCCGTCGGCGGCCTCCAGTGTCTGTCGATGGGCGGGCCGCACACTTTAAGCATTAAGACCCCAGGCCATCGTACCGTCACCAGGCCGCCCCGGGGGCGGCTTTTTTTGACCCTTTCGGGTTTTCATGGTATACTAATTCAATATGCCAAGAGATCCTGAACTTATGCGGGCGTGCATCGCCGAGATGTCCAAGGCCCTTGAAGGTTCCGACGCAGCGCTCATCGAACAGTTTTTCTACCAACTCTTTACTGCGGCCGAGGCAGATGAAATGGCAAAGCGCTGGGCGCTCGTCAAGGAGCTCGCACATGGCACGCCTCAGCGCAAAATCGCCTCACAGCTGGGACTGTCGCTCTGTAAAATCACCCGTGGCTCGAAAGAGTTGAAAAAACCCGGTTCATCCTTCCGTCAACTGCTCGACAGGCTCCCTCCTTCGCCGGTACGCTGATCATATGGAAATCCCGCTCAGGCTTGTCAGCCGCAAAGATGGTTCCCTTTTTTATGGCATCCCCGTCTCTTTCAGAATCATGATGGGCGGGATGCTGGCCTTGATAGGCGCCGCGATCGTACTGGAGGAATTCCATACGGGCCTTCTGGGCTGGATCGCAGTGGTCCTCCTCCTGTTGGGCTTTGTCTACAAAGAAGACTGGCTCTTCGATGTGTCGGGCAAGACCATACATGGCGTCGTGGGTTTTTATCCCCTGCTCAAGAAAACCAGCCTTACGTTTGAAGAAGTGGCCTACATCCAGCTGGCGGCCTTTTCCAAAGGCACTGTCCCCGGCAGCGAGGAAGAAAAATCTTCCAATCGCGAAGCATTCGACGAAATGCGGGGCAACGCCTCGAAGAGCGGACTGAAGGGCGGCTTCGAAGTATTCCGCAGGAAAAGACTGTATATCGCGCTGCTGATCATCACAAAAAACGAAGAGCACTACCTGCTCGACATGGTTCCCGCGCGCCGGGCCTCACGTCTTTCGAACGCGGGCCGGGCGCTCTCCGCCCTGATCGGCTGCTCATTTTTCGAAAACCTCCCCGGGTGACACTGCCCGGACAGGAAGGACACCCCTCAAACTCTTCGCTCACACCACGGCGAAGCCGAGCTCGAGGTCGGCGATGATGTCGTCGATGTTCTCGAGGCCGATGGAGAGCCGCACCAAGTCGGGCGTGAGCCCGGAGGCCCGACGCGGTCTACTTCGACGCTTGACAGACGACTACCACATTGTGGTATATTTGTTCTCAATGAAGCAAACGATGTATCTTTATGTCCTGGAGGCGACGGAGGGGCGGCAGTCCCTCCGTCCGTGTCTCATCCTCACTTCCGTCGTATACTGTTGAATTCACTCTGCGGGAACTGCCGTTTTTCGGCCCACCGCTCCCGCACGATCGCTCCACATATTATGAAAGCGCCGCCGGACGGCGCAAAAGGAAGTCACTATGTCGTATGCAAAAAAAATAACCGACCTCATCGGCAACACTCCCCTCGTTCAGGTACGGGCCCCGGGGGCCGCACCGGGAGTCACCCTCCTGGCGAAACTCGAATCCTTCAACCCGTTTTCGAGCGTCAAGGACAGAATCGGCCTCGCGATGATCGAGGACGCGGAACGCCGCGGCGTTCTCAAGCCGGGCAATGTCATCGTCGAGCCCACCTCGGGCAATACGGGCATAGCCCTCGCCGCCGTGGCCGCGGCCAAGGGCTACCGTATCATCCTCACCATGCCCGAAACCATGAGCATCGAGAGGCGCAAACTCCTCGCGGCCTATGGGGCGGAGCTTGTCCTCACCGAGGGAGCGAAAGGGATGAAAGGGGCAATCGCCAAAGCAGAAGAGATCGCCGCGGCCACGCCGGGGGTCTTCGTCCCCATGCAGTTCAACAATCCCGCGAACCCGAAGATCCACCGGGAGACGACCGCGGAGGAAATCTGGCGCGACACCGAGGGGAAAGTGGACATCGTCGTGGCCGGTGTGGGCACAGGCGGCACGATCTCCGGCATCGCCTCGGCGCTCAAACCGAGAAAGCCCGCCTTTCTGGCCATCGCGGTGGAGCCGGACGCTTCGGCCGTGCTCTCCGGCGGTCAGCCCGGACCCCACAAGATTCAGGGCATAGGCGCGGGATTCGTGCCCGTCGTCTACGACGCAAAACTCGTCGACGAGATAATCCGCGTAAAACACGAGGATGCAGGAATCGTCGCGCGCGAACTCGCGAAGAAAGAGGGGATACTGGTCGGCATATCTTCGGGCGCGGCTCTCTGGGCGGCCCGCCAGGTAGCTTCCCGCTCCTCCAGCGCAGGGAAAACCATCGTCGCCATTCTTCCGGACACGGGAGAGCGCTATCTGTCGACCTGGCTCTTCGAAGAGGGCGGAGAAGCGAACCTCTAGGCATGTTTCCCCGGGCCGGCCCGGGGCTGCCTCCTTGCCAACGGATCCGGGCGAAATCTTGCCCGGGGCCGTAGTCTGACCGGAGCCCCGCTCTGATCAGACTACCTTATAATTCCCGCCGCGGCGCAGAGTCTATTCTCTCATGCCCCCGACTCTTGCGTCCCACTCTTTTTTAAGCCGCTGCGCGGTGGGCGTCGAACCCAGTCCCCCTATCATGGTCCCCTTGAGCGCCGAAGGAAGAAGCTTCTGGGTGTTCACGAGGGCATCGATGACCTCGTCGGGAGGAATGGCGCTCTCGATGCCGGCCAGCGACATGTCCGCTGCGGCGAAGGCATTCGCAACCCCGACGCTGTTTCGCTTGATGCAGGGAATTTCCACGGGGCCCGCCACAGGATCGCAAATAAGGCCAAGAATGTTTTTTGTCGCAAGCGACATCGCGTGGGCGACCTGCCGTGCGCTGCCCCCCGCCAACTGGACAAGGGCGGAAGCCGCCATGGCCGACGCCACGCCTATCTCTGCCTGACAGCCCCCCTGCGTGCCGGAGAGCGAGGCCCTCATGGCCACAAGCGTGCCCATCATCGCGGCGGACAGGAGAGCGTCGTGTACAGCGGCCTCATCGGCTTTCAGATTTTCGGCTGCCGTCGTCAGAACACCGGGGAGGACGCCGCAGGAGCCAGCCGTGGGCGCCGCCACGACGCATCTGGCGCACGCGTTGGTCTCCATCACCGCGATTGCCCGGCCGATGGCCTTCCCCAGCGTCGGCCCGCTGAGCGTAATGCCTTCCTCGACGGCCCTGAGCATCCTCCTGCCGTTGTCGCCGGGAATGAACCCGGCCAGCATTGTGTTGTTTCCTCCGGCCCCCGCCGCCAGCGACTCTTTCATCTTCTGCCATATCTTCCCTATCCGGGCTCTTATTTCAGACTCGGACAGGCCGCTTCTGCGGCGCTCGTACATGATCGCCAGCTGAGGAATCGAGGCGCCCTCCTTCTCGCCCATGGCGAGCATCCCCTCCACGGTGGAAAACAGAGGGACGGCGTCCCGAAGCCTGTAGTCGAGAATCGGTTCCAGCGCATATGCCGCCACGACACCGTTCCAGGCACGCAGATCTTCGATCTCTTCAGGGGAAAGAGGCCTGTCCAGCAGACAGGTATACAGCGCCTCATCGCCTTTCTTCGACACGGAGATTCTCCTGTGTTCTCCCTCATAGCGCTTATGGAGTTGTGCGGCGTCAAAATACGAGTTGGCGAGGATGAGCACTCCGACCTCGTCGCCCTTGAGGTGGATGGGGAACTGCTCCAGCTCGGTCATCTCTATCTCCCCCCCACCCAGCGTGATGCCGACGGCCCGCAATTCTTTGTCGCCCCGCCGCAACCTCATGTCGACGGTATTCGGATCCCTCCTCGAAGCGAGCTCGGTGTGGCATGCGACGCTGATGCCCTGGTGTCCGGCCTCCTGAAGAGAGTATTTCAGCGCCGGATAATCTTCACTGTGCCCCAAAAGGCCTGCTACGATCGCTGAGTCGCCGAGGTGGCCTTTATAAGTCTGTGCCAGAGCATGACCATAAAAGTACAGGTCGATCTGGTCAGGGGTGCCGCCGAGCAGCATGCGCCCCATACGGCCTATGCGCAGAACTCCGGCAGTGTGCGAACTCGACGGTCCCGTCATTATGGGGCCCAGCGTATCAAACAGACTCACAAGTCGATTAGTATCATCCATAGTCTACCTTTCTCTCAAACAAACTGATACGTGCTGCCCAGTTTTTGCTCCCGGGCGCGTTGCCACACGAGGGTGGCCACCGCGACATCCATCGCGCCGGTGCCTATCGAAACGCACAGGACACGTTCATCGCCGCGGAAAAGACCTGGTTTTTTACCGGCGGCTATCTCGCCCACCGTGGCATATATGTTCTTCTCCGTTATTCTGCCGCTGGCTCCCAGTTTGGCCAGCGCGCCGCGATGAAGGGTCTGGCCCACGTGGTCGACGACGATTTTGTCCGCCGTAAGAATGCACTGATCGTCGCATTCCTGATATGAGCCCATGGGGAAAAGGAAGGTCCCGGGCTTAAACCACGCGTTGCGGAAGAAACCGTCGTCGGCGTGGGTGACGCAGACGACCACATCGACATCGACGGCTGCCTCTTCGGGCCGGGAAGCGACCACAATGGGGCCCTGGACGATATTCTTCATATCTTCGGCGTACTTCTCCGCCGCACTTCTCCGAATATCGAAGACCTGCACCCTGGTGATCTCAAAGAGTTCGGCTATGGCCATCGTCTGCGTATATCCCTGGACACCGGCGCCATAGAGGCCCAGGCGTATCTTTCTGCCTCTGCCGTAGAGGTACTTCAATGCCACTGCCGTCTGGGCCCCCGTCCTGTAATTCGTAATGAAAGCTCCCTCCATGACGGCGCGGAAGTTGCCCACTCTGGGGTCGATGAGAAGAATCAGTGCGGTGAGGTAGGGCAGTCCCTGTCTTTTTCGCTCTCCCAGGAAGCCACCCGCCCACTTCATGCCGGCGCTGTCGCACCAGCCCAGATAGGCGGGCATCGCATTGAGGGACCCCTCGTAGGAAGGATAGGAGGCCCTCGCTCCAAGATCCAGGTTCACTTTGGTGGGATTGATGACTGTGCCATCCCCCATTCCCTGGAACGTCCTGTCGACACACTCGACCACATCCTTCATGGTGATCAGCGATCGAATATCATCCTGACACAGCAACATCGTATCCGCGACCATCGTATATCTCCTCAATTTTCCGTGCGCGGGGCCGCCTTTCGGGGACGCCCCGCATAGTTGAACAGGGCCGCCTCACACAAACTTGAACCTGCCGCCGAGCCCTTTTTCCTTCGCTCTCTGCCAGGCCAGAGTCGCCACAGATATGTCCATGGCGCCAGTGCCTATCGGCACACAGATCACCCGCTCTCCACCGCTGAAATGTCCGGCTTTCTTTCCTGCGGCCACTTCGCCTATCGTCGCATATATATTCTTTTCACTGATTTTGCCGCTCGTCCCCAGCTTGGCCAAAGCCCCGCGGTGCAGCGCCTGCCCGATATGATCGACAACTATCCGGTCCGCCGTTTCAATGCATGCGTCGTCGCACTCCTGGTAGGACCCCATGGGGAACAACAGCATCCCCGGCTTAAACCAGTCGTTGCGGAAGAATTCGCTCTTCGACTGAGTCACGCACACCGCAACGTCGACGTCGACCGCTGCGGAGCGGGCATCCGACACGACCTGTATCGGACCTTTCACGTAGCTCTCCATATCCCTGGCATACTTCTCGGCGGCCTCGCGGTTCATGTCGAAGACCTTCACCTCAGTTATCTCGAACAGTGCTGAAATGGCCATTGTCTGCGTATGCCCCTGGACACCGGCGCCGTAGAGGCCCAGGCGTATCTTTTTGCCCTTACCGTAGAGATATTTGAGCGCAACCGCCGTCTGGGCACCCGTCCGATAATTCGTTATGAAGGCGCCATCCATGACGGCGCGGAAATTGCCCACTCTCGGGTCGATGAGGAGAATCAACGAGGTGATATAGGGGAGCCCCAGCTTCTTCCGCTCGCCGAAAAAACCGCCCGCCCATTTTATGCCCGCGCTGTCGTTCCACCCGATATAGGCGGGCATCGCGTTCATAAAACCACTGTAGGGAGGATAGGCCGCCGTCTCTCCCAGATCGAGATTCACCTTTGTGGGGTTGACGACAGTCCCGTTCCCCATTCCCTGAAAGGTCTTGTCGACACATTCGATGACATCCTCCATCGTTACGAGCGATTGAATGTCTTTCTGATTCAGCAACATTGTATCTTCAATCATGCTATCTCTCCTTGTGTTCGGGCAGCTCGGGCGCAGACAAACGTCTATATGTCGTATTGTTGAACATTTAACCGCCAAAAACCTCGCTGCTACCGCTCTTTACGCCCCAAGTGCCCCTCTGAAAATCCTATGCCAGTTTTTCCCAGAAAACATTGATGTGTTTCATCATCGCATCGAAAGCCTTTTTGGGAGACCGCGATTTGATGGCCTCAAATATCTGCCACTGCTGCTGCCGGTCCGTGTCGGGAAGGACAACGTTGTGGAATTCCCGCTGCGCGACTATCTCGTCTCTCAGGGATGCCATAAGTTTGATCAGGAGCCTGTTCCCCGACATTTCAACTATGGCGGTATGGAACTTGTCGTGGATCTCGAAGCTTGTTTCGCCCTCATTTCCCTTCAGTAGCTCTTCCAGCCGCGCAATATCCTCCGGGCTGGCCCGCTCCGTAGCCCAGTAGACCGCCTGGCCTTCCAGGAGCCTCCGGACTTCGATCAGTTCGGTGTAGGTATACTCGGAAAACATGGCCGCCGTCAGTTTGGTACCGCTCAGGATTTCCTCGGCGGAAGGCGACAGAAAGGTCCCCTTGCCGGGATGCGCTTCCAGAACGCCG
>Ga0228535_1002423_pt1 | contig 18027 bp, 17 predicted proteins | sample SJ1metagenome_FD_168457 | JGI IMG/M metagenome (GOLD analysis project Ga0228535, IMG submission 168457) | Enriched culture of PCE-dechlorinating microbial communities from Ithaca, New York, USA - SJ1 | ecosystem: Engineered > Modeled > Simulated communities (microbial... > Unclassified | place... | reverse complement strand
CTCACTTCACACAACCTGTTCTTGAGTTCATGGAGTTTTTGGTAGTCTGAAAACATGAGATCCTCCAGTCAAAACTTTTCTACACCATTATATACCCGGGAAACTTTATTCTCCTGAAAGGAAGGATGTATCTGCGGGGAGGACGAAGGACCGCTATGCTGATGTCAGATGATTTTGGGGGAAAGTTCAGCCTGAACCACGGAATCTGGGGGCTCGATTTTCCTTTCTTTGCGGCGGATAGCGGAAAAAACGGATACATGGAACAGTACTATGGCGATCCAGCCGATTCCCGTTGCCAGTGCCACAGCCTTCAGTCCCATGATCGGGGCGAGCCAGTAGGAGAGGATCACACGTACAGAAATCTGGATTGTCGTGCCGATGAAGGGAATATTTATCCTTCCTGTACCCCGGTAGAATCCCACAAAAGAACTGCCGATGTAGGAAAGAACATAAAAGAAAGACAGCATACGCATGTAGGAAACTCCCTCCAGGACAGCATCCGTCTGATTGCTTCCTACGAACAAAGTAACTCCGGGTCCTGCGGAGAAAAACAAAAGGAAAGAGACGGAGATTCCAAGGACGACAAGAGTCGTATTCCCTGCCCAGAAGCCTTTCAACGCTCTTTTCTTATTTCCCGCTCCTGTATTCTGGGCAACAAAGACAGAGATACCATCAGACCCGCTTTCTCCTACAGCGCTGGAGAGGCCTTCAATCCTTCCCGTTGCAGTATAGGCAGCAATTGCCGCTGTACCCAGCAGGTTGACCGCCCCCTGCACCAGGAGTTTTCCGATGTACAGGCTCGACTGGTGCATTGCGGAAAGGGAGGCAAACTGGATGGTTTTTTTCAGCAGGAGGCCGTCGTAGCGCATGTCTTCCCTTGTCGGAACGAGAAAGGGTAGTTTTTTCGCGATGTACCCCATGCAGAGTATTGCGGAGAGTCCCTGGGAAAAGACGGTCGCCCAGGCTGCACCGGCAATGCCGCAGTCGAAGCCCGCTACAAGTACAAAGGTGAGTGCGGCATTGAGGATCACTGCGATCACCAGGAATAGCAGGGCATATTTCGTATTGCCCACGGCACGGAGCGCAGCTGCGCAGAGGTTGTAGAAAAACGTAGCCAGCAGGCCTCCCAGGATGATATTCAGGTAACTTCGCGTGTATTTGAAGATCTCGGGAGGGGTATGGATGCTTTCCAGGAGAAGCGGCAGAAAGAAGACCGAAGCTGTGCTCACCACAAGGGTAAAACCGGCACCGAAGACCACGGCAAGAAAGCATTCTTTTCGAAGAGAGTGGTAGTCTCCTTTTCCGAAGAGCGAAGCGAGGATAATGGAAACACCTGTACAGCAGCCCATAAGAATGAAAATAAAGAGGTTCATCACCGTGCCGCCGATACCGATCGCCGCGAAGGCTTCTTCACCCACGTATCTTCCGACGATAATTGCGGCCACCACATTGTAAAGCTGCTGGAATATGTTGCCCATCAGCAGCGGGATTGCCAGGAAGAGCAGTTGAGAGCTTATTTTCCCTGACGTCAGGGACCGGGAATGGGTTATGGTGTGCCTCTCCTTTAAGATGATAATCTGCATTATACATGAAACGTGAGATTCAGAAAAAGACCCGAAAAAAATATAAAAACACATGAAAGTAAATAATGCTTTGCACAAAGATAGATCTTTTGATGGTGAAAAAGTAATCCCTTTAAAAATTTCCTGACACTGCCAACCGGAAGGAAAGCCTGCATCCATGCCGTATCGGGGGACACCTGTCAGCAGACTTTAGGGGTGTCGATAACCCTTTCTCCTGATGAAAGGACGCTGAGCGTGTTTCTTTTTGACATATGTCAGCGGGGTATCTACAATGATTGAAAACCATATTTCGGAGGCACCATGGTACCTGAAGACAGGAAACTGAAGCGGCTGACTGCCGCGGCGAAGATGTACTACGGGGACAACATGCTCCAGAGCGAGATCGCAAAAGTCATGGGGATATCCCGTCCCATGGTTTCAAGGCTCCTGGCGGAAGCCCGGGAGTGCGGCGTCGTAACCATAACCATCAACGAGGCGGGCAGCGCCCAGGAACTCCTGGCCGGAAGAGTGACGGCACTCTTCTCCCTGAAGCGTGCCTTTGTGGTGCCTTCAAGGGGTTCTTCCCCCCGGGACGGAAACAGTGCCGTGGCACGGAGGGCTTTTTCACTCTGGCACGACGAGCTTGAAGAATCGGAGTATACGGGAGTGGGCTGCGGCTACATGGTGGGCATGTTCTCAGAGTACGCAGGGACCAGGACGCCGGACCCCGTTCCCCGGCCGGGTGAGATTTTTCCACTCATCGGCGGAATAAAAGCCTCCTTCCGCAGCTACCATACCAACGAACTGGTTCGCCTGATTTCTGTCCAGTCGGGACTCAAGGCCTCCTACCTGTACATGCCGGCGCTCTTCGATTCAGAAGATGAGAAGCGGATGTATGAACATACCGAGGTTTACAGGGATATCGAATCCAGGTGGATGAACCTGACGATGGCAGTAGTAGGGGTATCCAACCTGCACGCCACTCCGGACCTTGCCACAGCGGCACGGTTCGGAAGGGCACTGATCGAAGAGCGGGCGGTGGGAAGAATCCTCGCCCACTATTACGACATTGACGGCCGCTTCATCGAACCCCAAAACGACATCGCGATGCAGATCCCTCTTTCCCGGCTGCGGGCCGCGAAAAACGTAGTGGCTCTCTGCGCCGGCTATCTCACCCCCGAGAGCCTTCTCGGAGCGCTCCGAACGGGAATCATCACCCACCTGGTGCTTCCGGATACACTGGCGGATCAGATCACGCAACCATCCTACCTTCAGTAACCCCGGGTGATCCACCCACATATTTCATCTCAGTGCCTGAAATCGCCTGGTTTCGGACACTGTTTCCCGGGACTTTTCAAGAATGAATTGACATATGTAACTCTATGGACAACGTATGTTGACGAATGTAAAATTACTTGAAGTCATGAATAAAAAAAATTTTCAAATCTCAATAAAAAAGGGGGCGAAAATGTGACGGTAACCCTGCGGCAGATGAAGCAAATGCTTCTTGGCGGAGCAGATTGCGTTATATCGGCCAGGGACGAGCTGACGGACATCGACTCCCGCTTCGGCGATGCCGACCACGGCATCACCATGGAAAAGATCATGAAGGCCCTGGGAAAGGCCGTGGACGATTCCGGGGAAGACTGCACCATCAAGGAGCTGCTGAGCGGCATTTCAATGGCGGTGATGACCATCAACGGGGGGAGCGCCGTGCCTCTCTGGACCACTTTCTTCGACGGCCTTGCGGAAGCTGCCCCTGACCGGGCGGACATGACCGAAGAGGAATTCAGGGCCATGTTCCGCAGCGGCTACGGGACGCTCTTTGAACTATCGAAGGCCAAAAAGGGCGACAAGACCATGATGGACGCTCTGGAGCCCGCCGTAGAGGCCATGGGAAACGTAACCGGGAGCCTGGCGGACATGATGAAGACGGCTGCCCGGGCTGCGGAGGCCGGTGCAGGGGATACCGTCGATTTCGCCGCCAGGTTCGGCCGGGCGAAAAACTATGGGGAGCGGAGCATCGGCACGCCGGACGCCGGGGCCATGTCGATGAAGTATTTCTTTCAGGGCCTCTCCGAAGGCCTGGACCGGGATCAATAACGCAGGGAGGATGAACGGCATGAAAATGAAAAAGTTTCTCAACGATCCGAACACGCTGACCGCCGAGATGCTGGAGGGTATTGCCCTCGCCCACGGGGACATTGTCGACGTGCTCCCCGGAAATCTCGTCGTCTCAAGGACACTGAAGGACGCCGACCGGGTGACCATCGTGACCCTGGGCGGCACAGGCCACGAGCCCGCCCTCTCGGGTTTCGTGGGCGACGGAATGCTGGACATCGCCGTGGCGGGAGACGTCTTCGCCGCACCCAACCCCCAGAGCTGCTTCGAGGCCGTCAAGCTGGCGGACAGGGGAAAGGGCGTGCTCTTCCTGGTGCTGAACCACGCCGGGGACATGCTCACCGGCAACATGACCATGAAGATGTGCAATCAGGCGGGACTGAACGTCCGGAAGGTGGTCACCCAGGAGGACATCTCCAACGCTCCCCGGTCCAGTGCCGACGACCGCAGGGGACTTGCCGGAGCGGTGCCCCTCTACCATATCGCGGCGGCGGCGGCGAAGGAAGGCAGATCCCTTGACGAGGTGGCCGACCTCGCCCAGCGCTATGCCGACAGCATGGCCACCATAGCCGTGGCGGTCCGCTGCGCCACCCACCCCGCCAGCGGCGCATCCTTCGGCGACCTCGGCGACGAGGACATGGAAATCGGCATGGGCCAGCACGGCGAAGGCGGCGGCGGACGGCAGCCTCTGAAGACCGCCAGGGAAACCATCGCCATCATGGCCAACGCCCTGGTGAAGGACATCCCCCTCCAGAAGGGGGACAGGGCCTTCGTCATGGTGAACGGCTCGGGATCCACCACCCTCATGGAGCAGTTCATCCTCTACAAGGACTGCGTCCGCTATCTCGAGGGCCTCGGCATCGAGGTGGCGGCCAACATGGTGGGCGAGATCCTCACCGTCCAGGAGCAGGCGGGCTTCCAGCTCAACATCGCCAGGTGGAACGACGAGTTCCTGCGCCTCTGGAACACCCCGGCCCGGACCATTGCCTTCAGCAAATGACGGCGCAGACACAAAGAATCACCGGGGGGAGATGAAAAAATGGCTGACAATGCCGGAAACACCGCAGGCAAGGACTACCGCCTGGATGTCCCCCCGAAAATCGGGGATTTCCACGTGAAGGGTCTCTCCTCCTGCTCCTGGGGGATGAAGAACCGGCTCTCCCGCATCTTCCGTCCCTCTTCGGGCAACACGGTCATGCTGGCCTTCGACCCCGGCTACATCATGGGCTCCACCTCGGGACTCGAGCGGCTGGACATCGTCATCGAGCCCCTGCTTCCCTTCGTGGACGTCCTCATGGCGACCCGGGGGGCCCTGCGCACCTGCATCCCTCCCGCCACGGACAAGGCCCTCTGTCTGCGGGGCACCCACGACGCTTCGGTGCTCCACGAGGACATGAGCGTCGGGGGAGGAGCAGGCCTGGACATGGAGGACGCCCTGCGGATCAACGCCTCGGCCCTGGCCGTCCAGACCTTCATCGGGGCGCCGGGCGAGCGGGATTCCCTTGAACTCCTGTGCCGCACGGTGGATATGGGCGAACGGTACGGCATCCCCATTCTGGGCGTGGTGGCCGTGGGAAAGCAGCTTGTCCGGAACGCCAGGTACTTCCTGCTGGCGACCCGGATCCTGGCGGAGCACGGGGCCCATATGGTGAAGACCTATTACTGCGAGGATTTCGAGCGGATCGCGGCGGCCTGCCCCGTTCCCATCGTCATCGCAGGCGGCAGGAAGCTTCCCGAGGACGAGGCCCTGACCATGGCGTATCGGGCCGTCCGGGAGGGCGCCCGGGGAGTGGACATGGGACGGAACATCTTCCAGAGCGAACACCCCGCCGCCATGGCCTTGGCTGTGGGGAAAGTGGTGCACGAGGGATTCACGGATGGGGAGGCCTACGAGGCCTATCTTGAGATGAAGAACCGTTCCTGAAGACTGTACGGAAAAAGGGGGACGGATTTTTCCGCCCCCCAGTTCTTCCGTTGTTGATAGCCGGAAAGACCAGCTATAAAAAGTCAACAGCAAAAAAAGAGAACCTTGAAAAGTGAATATGGGACAAAACTCAGTGTTTTAACCCTTTTGGAGGATTTACCTCGTAGGGCCTGTTTTCTTTAAGGATAGTGAAAATGATATTGCACATTTTTCCTGCAACGGCGCTGACGGCTGTCAGATGATGTTTCCCCCGCTCTTTGAGGCCCTGGTAATATCTGGACAGAATCGGATCGCAAAAGGCGGCTCTGGAAGCGCCCATCCAGATCGCCCTGCGGAGATACGGCGAGCCCCGTTTGGATATTCCCCCCCCTGGTCCCTGAAAACTCTCCGGACTGGTGAACGGAGGCATCCAGCCCCGCAAACGCCACGAGCTTGCCGGGAGAGTCGAAGCGGTCGATATCACCGATTTCTCCGATAATGGCGGCGCCGATAGTCTCTCCGATGCCGGGAATGGTAGTGATCACCGTATTGGTTTTCCGTAACAGGGCCGCGATCTTTTTTTCCAGTTCTTCCGTCTGTTTTTCGAGAAAGGCGATCTGTTCGATCAGCTGTCGGATCTGGAAAGAAAAGGCATCGCGGGAAAAGGTGACGCCGAAGGAATTCGAAGCGGTCTTTCGTATCTGATCCGCCTTCTCGTCCCGGAATCTTCCTTTACTGGTTTTGGTGAGCAGCGTTGTGAGCTTTCCGGAAGATATTGCCGGCATGTCTTCGGGAGTCGGGCAGTTGAGCAACAGTTCTTTGGAAGTGGTCCCGAATGTGTCCGAGAACAGGGTTTCGTATTCCGGGAAGACCTGGTCCAGAAGTGCGATGACTCTGCGTTTGCAGTTTCCGCACTCTTCGACCAGAGACAGGCGATACCGTGAAAGCTGTTTCAGCGCGTGGATATTTTCTTCGGAAAGCCGGGTCGCGGAATACTCTCCGAAGCGCATAAGCTGTGCGATGACCAGCGAGTCTTTCGAATCGTTCCCGGTTTTGCGGATGGACAGCCTCCGAAAGGCGTCGGACTGGATGGGATTGATGACCTTCACGTCATACCCTTTTTCCAGGAGCCGGGAATACAGGCTCAGCCAGTAGTGGCCCGTCGCCTCCATGCCGATCACGAGCTCCCGAGGGGATATGTTCAGTCTCTCGAAGAGGGCGAGGAGGCGGTCGCTGCCTTCCCGGTCGTTGGTGAAGGAAAGGCTTTGAGAAAGGGCCCTGCCTTCCGTGTCGATTATGGAAACCTCATGTTTTCGCTTCGCGATGTCGATCCCTGCATAAAACATCCTTGTCACCTCCCTGGATGAATCGACAGGCAAAGGTATTCCTCCGGCATTTACGGGATGCAACCTCGTTAGATATGGAGCGCTGAACGCTATCCAGCTCATTCGCATCCGCCCGTAAAAGCAGAGGCGCAATTCTTTCGTAGGAGGCCATGCCTCAAGGAGAGAGACTGCGCCCCCTGCCTGTACGGAACCATTGTCCCATATTCTCAGGACGCAGGTGTATGCGGTGACCTGCTTTCCTTCACTTTTTCCCACCGCAAGTTGATTATACGAGGAGAGATATCATGTTCGAGATCGTCCACATCGGCATCCCCACCACTCAGAGCAAAGAGGGGGAGACCTACGTCCCCGGGGCGGAGATCTTTGTCACCCCGCCCGAGAAGTCACCCTTCGCCATGGAATACGTCCGTTTTCTTCCCGGGACGGTTTTCCCCGAGTCCATGCACTACGACGTGCATGTGGCCGCAAAGGTCGATTCCATCGAGAAGTACGCTGTCCTGGCCGACGAGATCATCGTCCCGAAAATGGACGGAGGCGCCTGCTGGCTCTGCTTCGTCCGGAAGGACGGCGCCATCATCGAGCTCATGGAGGAAAAATAGGGCCGTTGGAAGAAATCCGCCTCATCGCCCGGAGCACCTGTTCGGGGGATGAAAGGGAGCAGTTTTCTCCCTTCAGTTCCCCTTTTTTCTGACGATGTCGAAAATCGTCACCTCGGGCGGAGCGAAGAACCGGAGGGGCGGCCCCCAGGTTCCCGTTCCGTTGCTCACGTAAACGGAGCTCTCCCTGGAACCTTCAGCGGCATAAGCCTCTCCCCCCCTGGGGGACGGTGCCAGGGCCCGCAGTCCGGGGCGGTATTCGTAGACCATGCGGGTGAGCCAGTAGAAGGGCCATATCTGTCCTCCGTGGGTGTGCCCCGAGAGCTGGAGGTCAAAAAGTCCCACCGATTCCGGAGCCACTGTCGGCTGGTGCTTGAGCAGCACCACGAAGCGGTTCTTTGGCACGGAGGCCAGTATTTCACCCTCCGGGGGAATTTCCTGGCCGTAGTACCGTGCCGAAGGGTCATCCATACCCACGAGGACCAGCCCCCCGACGGAATGGTGTTCGTTCCGCAGAACCCGCATGCCTGCGCGCTCCTTGAATTCCACGGCCTGCCTGACGCCAGCGTGGTACTCATGGTTGCCGGTGACGGCATAGGTCCCGAGGGGCGGGGTCAATCCCCTGAGGAGGGCGATTTCCTCGTCCCGAAACTCCATGTTGTCGTCCACGAGATCCCCGGTGCTGACCACAAGGTCCGGCTCCGCCGCCCGGACCACGGAAAGGATGCGGTCGAGGCGTTCCTCCTGGATGATCCATCCCAGGTGAACGTCGGTTATCTGGGCGATGCGGATCCGGTCCGTTCCGGCGGGGAGCCTTTCAGTTTCGATGGTGACATGCTTCGGCTGTACGTTGAGGGCTTCAAACCAGCCGTAGGCGCAGACCAGAAGAGCGAAGCCCACTGCTGTCCATGCCAGGGCCTTCGGTGAGGGAAGCAGCCCCCTCAGTTCCGTGGAGAACAGGGTGTCGGCCAGCCATGCCAGGAACCGCACCAGGTCGAGAACGACAAAGGCCGTGAAGAGGATGAAAAAGAAGGCCAGGCCCATGTATACGGCGTAGGACAGGGCCTTCCGTAATTCGGGGTGATTCCCCAGGTCCACCTGCCAGAGCGCCCGTGACCCGAAGACGAGGAAGAGCGTGAGGGCCAGGTACAGGGCCGTCCACTTCCACCCCGGCCCGACGGCGTTCCGCAGCCTGAAGTAAATGTAGGAGTAGTGCGCTGCCAGCGTGATGGTGATCAATGTTCCTATGAGTCTCAATTCTCTAATCCTCCTGATCGCACAGCCCCCGAGGAGCCTGCGGGTAGTTTTTCTGTCCGGTTACTGCCTTGAAGCACTAAGATTCCGCTGTCCGGATAGAAATGTCGAAATTGATAAAAGTTATTGTACTCTAACTTTCTTGTTGTGGCAAGAAACAAATCACGCCCGTTCGAAAAAGTTTTTCCCGAAAGGCTCCCGGTTTTATTGTCCTGATGCCGGATCCATAGACTTTCGTCATCCGGAGGACGGCCTCATCGCGAGATTCTTCGCTCCGCTCAGAATGACAACCCTGCCGGGTTATCCTGACGAGCGCCATTTTTTCTGTCATCCTGACGAGCACAGTGAGGAAGGATCTCGGGCTTGATTCCAAGATCTCTAAAACTGAGATCCTTCGCATTTCCTCAGGATGACAAACCAACCCTGTCATCCTGAGGAGCCGAAGGCGACGAAGGATCTGGACTTGATTCCGAAATTTACAGGTTCACGACCCTGGTGCCCACCACGTCGCAGAAGGCCCTGTCGTGCTCCACGAAAATCATGGTCGGTCCGTGCTCCAGCAGCAGCTCCGTAATCTGCATCCTCGAAATCACATCGATGTAGTTCAGCGGCTCGTCCCAGAGGTACAGGTGGGCCTGCTCGCAGAGGCTCCGGGCGAGGAGCACCTTCTTCTTCTGCCCCCCGCTGTAGTCCTCAAGGTTCTTCTCGAACTGGGTCCTGGAAAAATCCAGCTTTCTCAGGATCGCCATGAAAAGGCTCCTGTCGATTCCTGACTGCTGTGCATAGCCGGTCAGGCTGCCGGAGAGCCCCTCAGCGTCCTGGGGGAGCCATGAGATCTTCAGCCATGACGCCACGGTGAGCGTACCGCCGTACTCCAGGCTCTCCCCGAGGATCAGCTTCAGGATGCTTGTCTTGCCGCACCCGTTCCGCCTCCGGAGGGCGATCCTCTCGCCCCGGCCGATGGTGAAACTCACTCCTTCGCAGACGGTCCTGTTCCCGTAGCGGACGGAGACGTTCTTCACCTCCGCCAGCCCGGGAGAGTGGAAGGCGAGGGGGAAGAGCTTCAGTTTTTCTCCTTCCTCCACGTTCCGCAGCAGGACCGATTTCTCCTCGAGAGCCTCCTGCCGCCGCCGTTCCAGGGACTTCGACCGCTGGGCCATCTTGGCGGCCTTGTGGCCGATATATCCCCGGTCGGGGCGCAGGCCCGAGTTTCGGACGCCCCGTTTCGTCTTCTCCACGGCGTCCGACCAGCCCAACGTTCGCCGGACCGCCTCCTGCATCCGGCCGATGTCCTTTTTCAGCCGCTCGTTTTCCGCCCGTTCGGACTCGTCCTGAAGCTGCCTGTTCCGCCACCAGGACGAAAAATTGCCCTTCTGAACCTCGATGTCCGCCCGGTTGATCGACAGGATGTGGTCCACGCACCCGTCGAGAAAGGCCCTGTCATGGGACACCAGGATGAACCCGCGCTTGCGGTTCAGGTAGGCGCTCACGGCGGCCCGGGCCTCCAGGTCCAGGTGGTTGGTGGGCTCGTCGATGAGCAAAAAGCTGTTCTCCTTCAGGAAGAGAGAGGCCAACAGTATCTTGGTCCTCTCCCCGTTGGAGAGGGTACGGAAGGGACGGCGAAGGGCGTCCTCCGTCACGTCGAGGAGGGAGACCTCCCGGGCGATCTGCCAGTCTTCGGCTGCCGGCGAGACGGTCCGGATGACCGCAGGGGCGTCCGTCTCCCCGTCCGGGACGGGGTAGGGGAAATATTCGAAGGCCACGGATGACGTTATGGAGCCTTCATAGTCGTACCGGCCGAGCAGCAGGTTCAAAAACGTGGTCTTCCCCCGGCCGTTGCGGCCCGTGAAGCCCAGGTTCCAGTCCGTGTCTATCCGGAAGCTCGCGTTCTCGAAAATCTTCTCCAGACCGCCCTCGTAGGCGAAGGTGAGGTTTGAAACGCTGATCAGAGACATGCATATCCTCCGTAAAAAACGGAAAAAATGACTCCAGCGGCCCGGGACTTGAATTCCATGCCGCCGGCAGTGTTCAGGCCCGGGACGGGACGGGGAATATCAGCCCTTTCTCCCGGAAGTCTACGGTGTTCTTCAGGACGAACAGGGAGCGGATCCTCCCGCCGGGGGACATGTTCCTCTCGGACCGGGAGGGGATCCTCTCCAGCATCCTTTACGGTCCCGACGACAGGACCGCCGTCACGGCGGAGACGACCCGGGTGCTCTACACCGTCTACGGGGTGCCGTCCCTTCCGGCGGAAAACGTACGGGCCCACCTGGAGGAAATCGGGGAGCTCGTCCGGACCCTGAGCCCGGAGGCAATTCGTAAAGAACTTTCGGTCCCGGGGTAGGAAACTGTCCGGAATAAGGAGGTGATTGCCCTTTCAGATCAGCCAGGCCGGTACATACCAGTTCTTCTGATCGAGGGGAAGCAGGTCGTTTGCCATGCAGACGACGGCGCCGTTCCCTATCCGGAGGTTCATGCCCTCCGGTTCGCCTGATTTTCCCGGCCCGGCGAGGGGATCAAGGGCCCGGAAGTGTTTCACCGCCTCTTTTCCCGGGGATGCCGATTTTTTGACCTCCACGGGGGAGAGGGTGCCGTTCTCGAAGATAAGGAAGTCGATCTCTCTCTTCTCTTTATCGCGGTACCAGTACAGGGGAGGCTCCCTTCCGGCGTTCAGGAAACTCTTGTACACCTCCGAGAAAACGTAGGTTTCAAAAAACGCCCCCGACATGGCTCCCCGTTCCAGCGCTTCCGGATTGCCCCACTTCAGCAGGTAGGCGCAGAGTCCCGTGTCCAGGAAGTGGAGCAGGGGCATTTTGGTTACCCGCTTCAGAATATTGTTTGAATAGGGCTGCACAACCGCTGCGATATCGGACGACACAAGAATGGAGAGCCATTTTTTCGCCGTGGGCGGCGAAACGCCGCTTTCCCTGGCCAGCTCCTCGTAGACCACCGGCCGGGCCGTCCTGGCCGCCGCGACGGTCATGAAATTGTAGAAGGCCATCTCGTCCGTCACCCGGGTGAGGTCCCTGATGTCACGCTTGAGGTAGGTGTCCACGTAGGACCGGTAATAGGTCTCCCAGTCGACTCTCTCGTCGGCGTGCAGCCTCGGCGTGCAGCCTCGGCATGGAGCCCCGGAATATGTGTCCGTACAACTCGTTCAGGCCGAGTTTCTTCACTTCTCCCAGACGCTTTGTGAGGGCCTCGGTGTCAGTAGTGAATGGCCTCGAAGGAACTCCCAGGATCTCGCTGGTGGACAGTCCCGGAAGCCTGACGATGCCCACGCGCCCCGCCAGGGATTCGCCGGCGTTTTTCATCATCACGAAGGACTGGGAACCGGTCAGCCAGAAACTGCCGTTTCGTCCCGAACGGTCCGCGGCCATCTTGATATAGGGCAGCAGACCGGGAGCGTACTGGATCTCGTCGATCAGCACGGGAGGAGTGTACCGCTGCAGAAAGAGCGCCGGGTCGTTTCCCGCGAGGTGCCGAACGTCCGGGTCGTCCAGCGTCACGACTTTTCGCTCCGGTTCCGCGAGACGTTCGAGAAGGGTCGTTTTGCCCACCTGCCGGGGGCCGGTCACGAGCAGGACCGGAAATGTATCGGCGATCTTTCTGACCGTATCTTCGGCGGCCCGTGGAATATACACGGTGTTCACCCCCCTTTCCGACGGGAACGGAACTCGTTTTCGACTAAAATAAAATATGATTTTATTTTAGTCGAAGATATTCCGGAACTCAAGACCCGGGATCCGGTATTCCGTTCCGTTTTTCCGCCGGCGTTCCCTTCCGGCCGAAGAATTCGCCGAAGGCGGCGCCCCCCAGGATCAGGGCCGCCCCCGCCATCTGGAGGGGCGTCAGCCGTTCGCCCAGCAGGACCGCCGAAAAGAGCAGGGCCGAGAGAGGTTCCAGGTAGCCGCAGATGGCCACGGACTGGGCCGGAAGGCTCTGCATGGACGAGAAGTAGAGGTAACACCCGAACCCCGTGTTCACAAAGCCCAGCAGCAGGAGGGGGAGAAGGCTCCCGGGAGGGATCGCCGTTACCGTTCCCTGCCGGGCGGCCGTGAAGACCGCCACGGTGAGGAAACTCGCCGAGAGCTGCCAGACGGCGTTCTCGAAGCCCGTGATGCTCTCGGCCATCTTGTTGAAAATCACCAGAACGGCCAGCAAAACCGCCGACAGCAGGCCGCACGCGAGACCAAAGGAAATACCGCCCCGGATCACTTCGTCTCCGTTGACGAGGACCATCCCGAGAAGGACGGCGCCGAAGCCGAGGATCCTTGAAAGGGCCAGTTTTTCCAGGAATATCACGGGAGCCAGCACCATCACGATCACAGGGCCGCAGTAATACGCGAGGGTCGCCGGCCCGACGCCGATCCGGCGGTAGGCCTCGTACAGGAACATCCAGCTCGCGCCCATGGCCACGCCCGAAAGGAGCAGAAACGCGAGATGCTTCCTGCTGCGCAGTCCCCCGAACCGTCCCCCGGCCACGATGAACACCGCCAGAAGAAAGAGGCTGCCGATGAGGGTCCTCCACAGGACGATCTCGTGGCTGCCCAGCGCGATACGGCTTGCCACGATGCCGTTGGAACCGAACAGCAGCACTGACGAAATGAATTTTCCATAGTTCCTCTTCATGAAAAAACCTCCCGAAATAGTGTAGAAAACGTGCCGTCCGGTCTGCTCATCGGCCGCAGTATAGCATTTTCAGCGACTTCACAATAACAAATGTATTTCATAAGGTTGATGATACAATCGGAAGCATCCCGAGCGCAGCATCCCGCGGAGATGTGTCTTTGCTGTCCTCCGGTTTGTCGTCCTGAGCGTTGTGCTCCTCAGGATGACAGGATAAAGGGGCGCGTCTCAGGCCGGTGTATTCAGGAGAGATGATAATTACCGAAAGGGGTGGCATTCATGCAGTGTTCCAAGTGCGGAGCGGATCTCCCGGACGGGGCGAAATTCTGCCATGCCTGCGGGGCGGAGCAGGAGACCCAGGCGGGTTCCGGAAAGGGGAAAAGGGGCGGACGGGTGGGGTACTCTGAGAAAATCCACGACCCGGCGTTCCAGAAATACCTGAAGAACACCACCCGGTGGTCCTCCATCTTTGCAGGCGGACTCGCCGTCATCGCCGTGGCCGGCTTTTTCATAGCGGGTGAGACCGGCGCGGGGGGAATGGAAAACCCCGAGTCCCTATACATCGGCTTCGGAATCGGCGGGATGTTTCTTGCCATCGCCTTCTTCCAGATTTTGGGCAGAAAGAGAAGCACCACCTGGGACGGCGTGGTCACCGACAGGACAGTGAAGCAGAAGCGCCGCAAACAGAACACCGGCGGCGACAAGAACGACTTCTACTGGGTGGACTACACGCAATACACGGTGGAAATCCGGTCCGACGGGGGAAAGACGCACCGCATCGTCGTTGACGACGACGCCACCCTCTACAACTACTACCAGGTGGGGGACAGGGTGCGGCACCACGGCGGGCTGAACACGTACGAGAAATACGACAAGTCCCGGGACGGCATCATTTTCTGCAACGCCTGCGCCACAAAATGCGATATCGGCGACGACGTCTGCTTCCGCTGCGGCTGTCCGCTGCTGAAATGATATACACCCGAGCCCGGCGGAACATGCCGGGCTGACGTGTTTGTCCGGAACGCTCCCGAATCCGGGGTCTGTTGCCGGAACCGGTTTTCTGCGAGATAAAAGAAAATAGTATACAGAACGACCTGAAAGGTGTATAAAGGATGGCGGAAAATGATCCGGCTGCCGGGGTCTGTCCAGGGGGCCGGGTTTTTTGTGTGCCCAGGGGTTTCTATCTTTCCAGCGGGAGTGGTGTTCATGAAACAGCCGGTCCGTATCTTTCTTTTGCTTCCGTTCCTTTTCTCTCTTCTGTACGGGCTGCCGTCCCTGGAGGCCGCGGAGAAAGACGCCCCTGAGGAGTGGATATTTTCCACCACGCCCTACGTCTGGTTCTCCGGCCTCAACGGAACGGTGGGTGTGAAGGGGCACAAGGCCCGGGTCAGCCAGAGCTTCTCCGACATCCTGTCGGCCATGGACGCCTCGGGGATGCTGACCTTCCAGGGGCACAAGGGAAACCAGTACTTCTTTTTCGACGGCATGTATCTCGACCTGTCGGACACCGGTCAGATCTCCGCCGGGGTTTTCACCGACGTGGGGGTGACCACGACCCGCCTGCAGGCCGCATGGGGGGTGCGAGTAAAGGAGTGGGAATCGTCTTCCCTCCATGTGTTCGCCGGCCTGAGATACTGGAACCTCAAAAACGAGCTGACCATCAGAACGGCCTCCGCTCCCCACCGGCGCTTCACCGATACCCGGTCCTGGCTGGACCCCCTCGTCGGCATCCGTTTCTCTACACGGCTTTCGCCGAAGCTCAGCTTCACGGCCATTGTCGATGCGGGCGGATTCGGCATGGGCTCGGATTTCACCTGGGGAGGGATGGTGGACTTTTCATGGCGGCTCTCGGAAAGGACATCCCTTGAAGTCGGGTACCGCTATCTCTACGTTGATTACGAAAAAGACGGTTTCATGATGGACGCCTACAACGACGGCCTGTTCATCGGATTCACCTGGAAACTGAAGTGAAGCAAACTGCACCGGGCGCTTTTTTTCGCAGCATGTTCTCCATTACACCCCACACGAAAGGGAATGATATCCAATGAGAAGAACCCGTATCCTGAGCATCATGATCCTGTCCGCACTCCTCTGCACCGCGTCCGGCGGCTTCGCTTCCGCCCCGCAGGGCGCACCCTCGAAGTACCCCTTCACCCTCGACCCGGGAGGCATTCCCGGGCTCGGCGGCGAGCGGTCCGTCATCGTCGTCATCAGCGACATCCATCTTGGAATGGATGACCGGTACGCCGAAATCCAGAAGAACCGGGCTCCTCTCGCGGACTTTGTCCGGAAGATCGGACGCTCTCCGAACATCAGGGAGCTTGTCATCGCCGGCGACCTCGTCGACGAATGGTTCATCCCCGCCGGCGTGGACACCTACGCCGGAAAGACCCAGAAGGAGTTCGTCCAGGCAGTCGCCGCGAACAACAAAGAGGTGTTCGACGCCTTCAACGCCGTCATACGGGACGGAAAGGTCAAGGTGACCTATGTTCCGGGGAATCACGACCTGCTGATCGACTCCGAAAGCATGCAGACCGTCTTTCCGGGAATCGCCGAGGCGCGGGACGTCCGGGGCCTCGGGACCTACTCTCCGGAAGGCCGTCCTGAGATCGCCATCGAGCACGGCCACCGGTACAACTTCTTCTGTGCCCCCGATCCTCTTTCGAACAAAGAGATAGCCCCCGGCTCCATCCTGCCTCCGGGGTACTTCTTCACCCGCATCGCCACCCTCTCGGTGGTCGAAGGAAAACCCGAGCCGGGCAAAATCCGGCCGGCGGTCACGCCGAACTCCCTCGGCGAAAGCCAGAATCTTGAATATATCTACTGGAAAGTATGGGACGCGCTGATGAACGAGCTGCCCATAAAAGAAGACTTCGAAGAGAAGATCATCAGGACCAACATCGACGGCTTCACCGAAACCTACGCCATGAGCGACCTCATCCCCCGCCAGGCGAAAGCGGGCGGCGTTCTCGACGTGAACCTGTTCAAGGGAATACAGGACACATGGGACGAACGGCAGGCCCTCAACAAAGTAGCCGTCAAAATTCCCGTTCGGGAGGCCCTCACAAAGTCGGCCTCCGCAGCGGGGACGGACGAGCAGGCGATCGTTCAATTCTTCCGGAATCCCGCGTCCGACAAGCGGATCGTGATCTTCGGCCACAGCCACGAATCCAGAATGATTCCCTCGGAGACCCACGACGGGGAGAAGGCGCTGTACGTGAACTCCGGCACCTGGATCGACAAGAACGCCACACCCACCATGACCTTCGTCACGATCATCCCGAAGGAAGGGGAGCGGCACGTCGGACTGTATCATTACACCCACGACGGACGCATCGGTACCCTGGACACCATGGAGGTTCCCGGCTTTTAACGGCCCGCGCCTGCTATTCTCTCAGCCGGATATTCACCTTTACGCTCACCGGGCCGAAACACTTCGTCCCGCCCGCCTCGCTGACGATCCGGAGCAGCCGGTCCACGTCGGTGAATCGCCGTCCGGACAGCAGCGTGACCCCCCGTTCCCGGAAAATGTCCGGCAGCAGGGGAGCGGATGGGCCGATGACGCAGATCTCCCTCGCCCCCGAGACCATGGAGAGGACGTCGTCGAAGGTGCCGTTGAGCAGGCTCGTCGCCGAGAGAAGCACCACGCTGCACCTGGGAAGTTCCTCCCGCTCCAGGTCTGTGGCGGTGATGCCAGCCTCTTCATTTTTCCCCTCGTCGAAGACCACACAGTCCCCGGCATGGTCCCGGATCATCCTGAGGAGGGGCATGATGTCCCCCACCATCCCCACCCTGTCCTCCCTGGTAATGCCGAGCATCTCCACCAGATCGTCGTTGGAGGATTCCCCGGTTCCATCGCTGTCAATCATGGCATTGAGGGCTGCGAGGCCGATGGAGGCCTCTACGGGGTTGGAAGAGCGCAACAGGGGGAGGGCCCGGTCGGCGGTCATTCCCGAAAGGCTTCCCGCATTGGGGAGCAGTGAGCAGGTGCTTTTCCCGAGGCGGTGCCGCAGCATGCAGGCCACTCCCGCCTTTTGGGTATCCAGCTTCACGGCGGTGTACCCAAGCCCCGCCCGGATGTCCTCAAGGCGCTGGCCGCTGAAAAGAGAAAGTCCGCGGTCAATGAGCGTTTCAACGATGGGTTTCATGGATCATCCTTCTTTCTGAAAATAAAAAGCAGGAAAATCAAATACCGTACCCCCTGCACCTCAGTCAAGGAGGCAGTTTTTTAAAGGGCTGCGGGAAAAAGTACCGTATATTGCCCTAATAATAGTATAAATATGCACAAAACGATACGTTCAATCCGGGAAACGATATTTTTTAGGCAACGAAATCAATTTTTTTGCGGGACAATACAAAAAAATTTTGACATTAATGAGGAGAAAAGGAGTATTATTATTCTTATTACAAGTCTGAATTTTGATTAAGCGGAGGTTTTTTTCTGCTGACCGGGGAGGTGCACTTTGTATGAGAGTCGCGTCTGAAGGGTCAGGGAAGATCGTTGGGAAAAAGCGGAAGGGGTGCAGAGTTTTTATCCTGCTCATAAGCCTGCTCATATTCAGCCTGGTATCGGCAGGTGCGGAGGCTTTTACCTGGACGGTGACCGATGTTGTGGA
>Ga0228535_1002418_pt1 | contig 18109 bp, 18 predicted proteins | sample SJ1metagenome_FD_168457 | JGI IMG/M metagenome (GOLD analysis project Ga0228535, IMG submission 168457) | Enriched culture of PCE-dechlorinating microbial communities from Ithaca, New York, USA - SJ1 | ecosystem: Engineered > Modeled > Simulated communities (microbial... > Unclassified | place... | reverse complement strand
CGCAGTCGTTGCCACCGGGGCGGGTGAATCTGCTGCCTCGGTTACTGCTGAGGTTGCCGGTGTATTGCTACATCCGCTCAGGATGATGGCGCAACCAAAAATAAATATTACAAATACTGCCAATTTCTGTTTCATTGTTTAATATCCCTCTCTTATTATGATGTGTGGCTATGTTGGATTCTAACAATTATCCTTTGCGAAGGGGAGGATATTTAGCAAAATTTTGGCAAATTAATGAATTATTAATATCCACTACTCCGATTGCATCATAATTACATGCTTATACAGCCTCCTGTATCCGAGTGAGTGGCGGCAATATACTAGAGAAAAATAATCAAAGACTGATGTGATATTCACATATTATGTGGATACTTGGAAGGGAGATGACGATGCCAGAAAGTAAAGACAAATCTACTGTAAAAACCGATCAGGGTTTTTCAGATTTCGAAAAAGCAGCAATGAAAGAACGCGCGAAGGAGTTGAAAGCGGAAGAACGTATGGCGAAGAACAGGGCTGCTGGTGAAAAGGAATTGCTCGCAAAGATTGCTGAGATGCCTGAGCCTGACCGCGCGATAGGCACCCGTCTGCATGAGATTATCACCGCCACCGCCCCGCATCTTTTTCCGCGCACCTGGTATGGGATGCCCGCTTACGCGAAGGATGGCAAAGTGATCTGTTTCTTTCAGAATGCTGCGAAATTCAATACCCGGTACAGCACATTGGGTTTTAATGAAGATGCTCACTTGGATGAGGGTGCCATGTGGCCGACCTCGTTTGGATTGAAAGAACTCACACCAGATGTCGAGAAAAAAATTATGGATTTGGTAAAAAAAGCAGTCAGTTGATATTCATCAGAGAATAAGCAGAGTGATAAAGGAATCTTGCAGGCAGGTACTAACGCATGAATCAGAAGAATCCAAAGGTCGATAGTTTTATCAACAGGGAGAAGAAGTGGCAGGAAGAGTATAAGAAATTACGTGAAATTCTTGTGAACGCTCCCCTCACCGAAGAATTAAAATGGGGAGTTCCCTGTTATACAGTTCAATGCAAGAATGTGGTCCTGATGCACGGATTCAAGGAATATTGTGCGTTATTGTTTATCAAAGGAGTTTTACTCAAAGATAGTGCGGGCATCTTGATTACCCAAACCGAAAATGTACAATCGGCGCGTCAAATCCGCTTCACTAACGTCGACCAGATAATTAAGATGGAACCCATCTTGAAAGCCTATATCCTTGAAGCGATCGAAGTGGAAAAGTCTGGATTAAAAGTTAACTTCAAAAAAACCGAAGAATTCACCATCCCTGAAGAATTTCAAACCGTTCTGCAAGAAAACCCTGACTTGCAATCTGCCTTTGATGCTCTCACCCCCGGGCGGCAGCGAGCCTGGTTGTTTTACTTTTCTGCGCCCAAGCAATCCAAAACCCGCACCGCACGGATCGAAAAGAGTATTCCACAAATACTTGCCGGTAAGGGCTTGAACGACTGATCAATAACTTTTATTAGCGTTTTACTTAGGCTATGATGATCAAGAAAAATCAAGGAACCACTGTTTGTTTGGTTGTATCTTGAATTAAGATAGAACGTTAATTAGTGTTATGTCCCCTAATGTCGTACCCGAAAAGAAATCAGAAATCAGTGACCGAGTCACCATCCAATACCACGCCAACGGTCAGACAATCTGGTCGAAAGGGAGAATTATGGATGGTAAAGCCGATGGTTACTGGGAGTGGTTACGTCTGGATGGAACTATCAAACGCTCCGGGTGGTTCGAGAAGGGTAATCTGGTGGGGGAGTGGATCACTTGCGACAAATCTGTAAATATATATAAGGTGGAGAGAAAATCATAATTATGGTTGGATTTTTACCATTATCAGTGGTTTAGTATATAAATTAAAGACCAGCCCCTTGTCGAGTAGAGAGCTGGTCTATTGTTCCAACGTTTTGCCTTAATATTTTCTCATACACAACCCGGGTCATTAACCACTTTTCCCCTGGTGTGGACCTGGCTGGCAGGCGAGAATTTTTACCGTAGTGCCAGCAGGAAAATTTTTTAATTTTGGACCGCGGCTACTCTGGTGTTATCTCATGTTCAAAGACTTCGCCTATGGGCACGCCAAACGCGTCAGCGATCTTGAAAGCCAGTTCCAATGTGGGTGTGTATTTCCCTGCTTCGATGGCAATTACAGTCTGGCGTGAGATGCCGGCTTTCTCTGCCAGTTCCTGCTGGGTCATTTCATTCGCGAAGAAGCGCAGTCTGCGGATGTTGTTGGTGATGTTTAATTTCTTAGCCATTTACTACTCCTCTCCGGTAGAAATAAAGCTGGGTGATTCCTTCTAAAATGGATCCTGCGCTGAAAGAGATGAACAGGATGTTCAACATCACCATGCTTGAAGAGCCCAACACCAAGGCAATTAGACCGGCGATAAAGCCCGCCCCGGCAACGATAAAACCGGTGCGCATGGATTTCAGTTCGATCAGCTTATCCATTTCGTCTTCAACCATCTCGGTCTTGATGGACTTCTCGATTTCCTTGTCGTCATAGTTCTCATCCTGAATCTTCTTTTCCACAGCGATTCCGATGGACATCAGAATATGAAAGACGATCTGGATCACAATGGCAACGACTATCCCGATGCCGATAAAGATCAGCATAATACCTGACCAAACTTTAAGGTCGTCTGCTCCCGCGGTTCCCGCCTGGTAGCGACCGAATGCGTAGATGCAGTAGGCAGCCAGCACAAGTGCGCCTGTAAAAATACTGACAATGGTTTTCTTTTCCTGGTAAGACATTTTTCTATTTCTCCTGTTTCTGTTGATTTCAATGTACCAATAGTACAACAATACAAACAAAAAGTCAATAGTAATATACATATTGTTTATCATAAACAACTTACTTCCATAAGCGACCTCAAAAAAGAACCGGGTAATATAAGCTGATCATCAGATTGATTTAGGTCGCTGAACGTCATTATCCACCCCTAACTCTTGACAAATAAATAGTAACTTGTATACTAATAAATAATAGTAACATGTTTACTAATTATGGAGTTGTACATGTCTGTTCGCTTTGCCATCCTCGGATTGATCTCACAAAAACCACGACACGGGTATGAAACGCGAGTTGCCTTCGAATCACTTGTGGGCGGAGACGGCAATTGGGAGGTCAAACCCGCCCAGATCTATACCACCCTCGAGCGCCTGGAAGAATCAGGTCTCGTTGAGCGGACCTCTGACCTGGGTGAGGGCGAGGAACCTTCCCGGCGCGTGTATAGTATCACCCATCGCGGCGAAGATGCCCTGCATGAATGGTTGGCAACCGGAGTGCTGCCTGCACACCAAAGGGATGAATTCTATATCAAGGTCCTGATAGGGTTAATTTCCGGAAAAGCGGACCCTGAACGGATGGTCCAGAATCAACGTGCCCTCCTCTTCCAGGAGATGCATGATGCAACCAACCAGCGCGATTCCTACGACCCGCATACGGAAATAGCGCAGATCCTTCTGCTGGATAAAGTGATTATGCACCTCGAAGCAGACTTGCGCTGGCTTGATCTCATCGAGCACCGGTTGGATGCGATCCGCAAGCAGCCGATACCCGAGCCGGAAATTCATCGGCGCGGACGCCCGCGAAAGGGGGAGAATGGTTCCACTTATCCGCCTCCGAATGGGAGAACGCCTTCATAACCCCAAAATCATGAATTAATCACCTGGCAGTATATCTGCCGGATATGGCTTTATTTGAAATTTTCAGGAGTATCACATGTCTGTCATTAATACCCAAAATTTAACAAAAATCTTCGGATCAGGTGCCACTGCCGTCACCGCACTAGATTCCATCAATCTTACCGTCAACCAGGGTGAGTTTGTAGCCATCATGGGACCAAGCGGATGCGGCAAATCGACCCTGCTGCACCTCATTGGTGGTCTCGACCGACCAACCAGCGGAAAAGTCTTCCTCCAGGGGGCAGCTATTGATGAGATGGATGATGATCGTCTCACAGAACTTCGACGGAGGAAGATTGGTTTTGTCTTTCAATTCTTTAACCTCATTCCCGTACTTAACGCGCTCGAGAACGCCGCGCTGCCTGTCACCCTGGATGGTGTCAAACCTGCTGATGCGCAAAAGCAGGCATTCGAGTGGCTTAACCGCTTCGGTCTTTCAGCGCGACAGACCAACCGCCCCGATCAGCTCTCCGGCGGAGAGCAACAGCGCGTTGCCATTGCCCGCGCACTGGCTGCTGAACCGGCGCTGATCCTCGCCGATGAGCCCACGGGTAACCTCGACACCCACGCTGGTGATGAGATTGCCGCGCTAATGCGTGATGTCGCCAAAAAATACGAACGCACTGTAGTGATGGTCACCCATGATCCGCGTATTGCTGCCTATGCCGACCGCATCATCTTTCTTAAGGATGGCACCATCATTGATGAAACCATCCTGGAGCGAAAGAATGGAGATAATGCAGCCGCTGTATATAAGAAGATGGAAGAGATCAAGGGGTAGGTGTGTTATGAATCTTCAACTCACGCTCGCTATCCGGTATCTCTACGGACGTAAATTACGCACCGCACTTACCACGCTGGCAGTTATCTTTGGAGTCATGCTTATCTTTGGCATGAACACTGTGCTACCCACCATGATGTCTGCTCTGCAAGCGAATATCCAGGGAGTGGAGGGGGAATCTGATTTCACAATCATCAGTCTCACCGGAGACAGCTTCCCGGCAGATTCCGCCGATTCGCTGCCAAATATCGATGGTGTGCGGGCGGTTGCTTCGTCTCTCGAGAAAAATATCAACCTCCCGGCTGACTTTGTCGATCAGGATCCCGCAATACCAGATCGGATCATCGCGGTGACACTGATGGGGATCAGTCCCGAAGAAACCCGCTCTGTTCGTGTGTTTTCCATATTGGAGGGACGTTACCTGCAGGATTCGGATACTAATGCCACGGTCATTACCCAAACCCTTGCCGATGCTTACGGTGTACAGGTGGGAGATTCCATCCGCCTGCCATCGATCTCCGGGGTCACCGAATTGAGTGTGGTGGGTTTGTTGCCCGCCACCATCGAATCGAATAATGAAGAGGTGTTCGTTAACCTGCCCCAGGCGCAGCAGATGACTGGCGACATTGACAGGATCAACACCATCCTTGTGAATGTGGAATCCTTTGCCGGGCAGGAGAGGCGTGCCGAAATTCAGACTGCCATTGAATCAGCGTTGGGACCAGGCTTCAAAACCGGTTCACTCATTGCAGGGGAGGAAATGTTCGCCACCATGGAAATCGCGAAAATCGCCCTCAATGTCTTTGGTGCCCTGGCGCTCTTCATGGGCGGATTTATTATCTTCAACACCTTCCGCACCGTGGTAACCGAACGTCGTCGTGATATCGGAATGCTGCGCGCCCTCGGCGCCACCCGCCGAACGATCATCGGCGCCATCCTCGCCGAAGGTTTCTTGCAGGGGCTGTTCGGTTCTGTGGTCGGATTGTTCCTCGGTTACCTCATGGCATTTGGTGTGATCCAGGTCGCGCAGGGTCCCATCAGTGCATTTCTCAATGTCAGACTGGGGTTGCCTGCCTTCCAGCTGGACCTGGTGATCGTATCGATTCTGCTGGGTGTGTGGGTGACTATGCTTGCCGGGCTTATTCCTGCCTTCACCGCCAGTCGGGTGCCTCCCCTTGAGGCGCTCCGCCCGACCGTGGCTGAAATGGAATTTAATAAGCATACGGGTTTTAGTTTTTGGGTGGGTATCACCTTTATGGTTCTGACTGTGATTGCTATCCTTTACGGCGATGCGAATTTCATCCTGCCCAGTGGGATTCTCTTCCTGATTGGCTTGGTACTGGTGGCGCCTGCGCTTATCCGCCCATTCGCACGTATGTTTGGTTGGGTAATCGCCATATCCACCCGACGCCAGGGGATTGGTGATCTGGCACGCAGCAACCTTACCCGCCAGCCGTCCCGGGTTGCGGTTACTGCCTCCACCAGCCTGCTCAGCCTGGCTGTTATCGTGGCTGCCGGAGGATTGGTTACCAGCATGAAGGGTACCATTCTGGATATGGTGGAGTACAGCCTGGGCAGTGACTTTGTCTTTGTACCGCCATCTGTTGGGTTGTGGGGCAGCAACATGGGAGCCACGCCGCAGCTGGCAGATGATCTCCGCGCGGTGGAGGGCGTCGAAACCGTCAGTACGCTGCGTTCCGCAGCCTCATTGGTGAAAGGACAGATGGTATCGGTGCTGGGTATTGAGCCTGATGCCTTTGAAAAGGTCAGCGGAGTCATCTTCATGGATGGCAGTAGGTCTGCCTATACCGAAATTGATAGTGAACGCGCCCTCATCGCCAACAGTGTCTTTCTCATGGGAACCGGTCTGAAGGTGGGAGACACGGTTGAGCTGGAATCAGCTGCCGGAAAGGTACCTTATAAGATCGCCGCCGAAGCAACCGACCTGCTCAATGCTAAGATCGCCACCGTGTACATATCGCAGGCAAACCTGCAGGCAGATTTTGGCGTCACGGATGATGTCTTCCTGCAGGTGGATCTGCGGGAAGATGCCGATCGGGCTGCTGCGGGAGCGGGTATCAAGGCACTGGCAGCCAATTATCCGCAGTTCAAAGCCATCTCAGGCACTGATTACTTTGGCTCACTGGTAGCTCAATTCGGGGCAGCCTTCAGCGCCGTGTATATCCTGTTTGCCATTCTGGCATTTCCCTCCCTGATCGCCATGCTCAACACCCTCACCATTAGCATTATCGAGCGCACCCGTGAGATCGGCATGATCCGAGCTGTGGGCGGCACGCGTAAGCAGGTCCGCAACATGGTGGTGGCGGAATCGCTTCTGCTGGCAGCCATCGGTGCCGCCTTTGGCATCGTGGGCGGCATCTGCCTGGGATTTGTGCTGGTCACCGCGGTTGAGATGGTGTTCCCCATGGGCTACACCTTCCCCTTCAGCGGCATCCTCGCCGCCGCGGTCATCGGGCTGCTGTTTGGCTTGCTGGCTTCGCTCATCCCCGCCAGCCAGGCTGCCCGCCTGCAGATCATTCAGGCGCTTCGATACGAGTAAGTTTTTACGATTTCTGAAATAATAGGGTTGGGTTCAATTTTGAATCCAGCTCCTATTTATTTAATACTATTAATATGGTTTATATGTTAAATGATTGTAATTTGATGATTAGTTATGTATATCTATACATAATGTAAAGGAAAGGAAAACATCCATGAATGATTCTCCACGACTTTTCTCCTCTGAATTAGAGATTTCTAAAAGGGAACAAAGGATATTTTCTCCAAATGTTGTCGCTCTAAATACTTGGGTCAGCGAATTAAGAAACCGCATTGGATCTGGGGCGATTATCCCATGGTTTGATCCGGATGATGGTGGTGTTAAAGCAAAAATGTTGTGGCTCCTTGAAGCACCAGGACCAAAATCGACAAGAGAAAGAGGAGGAAGTGGATTCATTTCATGCAACAACAATGACCAGACTGCACAAAACACTTGGGAAACAAGGCAAGAAGCAGGTGTAGATCGAAGACTTGTTGTTCATTGGAATGTTATACCTTACTACATCGGTTCAAATACTAAAATCCGTGCATTCAATCCAAGTGATATTGCTGCTGGAGGGCCATTATTATTAGAACTACTTGAACTATTACCTCACCTTATGGTTGTAATCCTTGGTGGTGAGGCGGCTAGAAAAGGATGGCAAGATTTTGCGCCAAAAAACTCAAAACTAATTACTGTTGAGTGTCCTCATCCCTCTCCAACTAATATCAATACCCGCCCTGGGAATCGTGAAAAAATTATCAGAGCGTGGAAAGAAGCTTTATCATTGATAAATTAAAATAATTGATCAATGATAGTATTACTACATAAGAAAAGCAGATTGCGCCCTGGCGCACCAGTAAATCCGCCAAATTCAGCTACCCTTATCCATATTGTGTGTACACTAAAAATGGTATCTTTAAACACCGGGGGAGGGTTCGGACCATGATCTCTGTAATTTACAAAATATGTTTATTTTCCAGTCTGTTTATGCTGCTGACAGCCTGCGCGCAAAAGCCCACCCCCGCCCCGCTTCCCGAAACCGATCTGCCCGAGGTCACCATCCCCGGCACCGAAATTCGTCAGATCACATCCGCAAACACCGGGCGCGGTTACGATCTCTACATCCGCCTGCCCAACAACTACGATCCGTCCCGGGCGGCTGGCTACCCCGTGGTTTACCTGCTCGATGCCCAATGGGATTTCAAAATGGTTGAGTCCATCTACGGCTGCCTTGTGTATGATGGCTTCGTCCCCGAATTGATCATTGTGGGCATTACTTATTCCGGTAAAGATGCCGATTACAACGCCCTGCGCGCCATGGATTACTCCCCGGTTGCCGACAAGAACTTCAAAGGATCGGGTGACGCCCCCAAATTCTACAAGTTCATCACAGAGGAAGTCTTCCCCCTCATCGAAACCGAATACCACGTGGATCCCTCCCGTCGTGTGCTCATGGGCAGCTCCTTTGGCGGCACCTTCACCCTCTACGCCATGTTCCTTGACCCCACCCTCTTCATGGGCTATATAGCCACCAGCCCGGTCATCCCCTACGGCAGCGGATTTGCCATCAAGCAGGAGATCGAGTACGCCCGCACCCATGAAGACCTCCCTGCGCGGCTCTATCTTGGTGTCGGCGAAGTCAATGACTTCACCCAACCGGTTGAAAATTTTGTGCAGATGCTGAAAGACCGCAGCTATCCCTCGCTGAGTCTGGATTTCAGGGTGATAGAAGGGGCGGGTCATTCCAGCAATAAACCCGAGGTTTACACCCGTGGTTTGAAATTTGTGTTCCAGAAATAAGCCCTGCGATGTGTGTGGAATGAAGCGGTTCCATCTTTTCGAATTTCCCGATCAATCGTGAAATCCCGACCTGTTCCGGCAATTTAAAACGGATTATCTGCAGTATACTAATTCCCTCGGATCAGGACATGAGAACATGGTGCCCATTTTCAAAAGAGCATTGAATGGTATCCATTAAAACAAATCATCGACCTGTATTCTGGCGTTTCTAGTTCGTGGCTGCACCTGGTAAACCAGTTCGCAAACGCAGGACTATGTGTAAATGTTACCCTGGCCGATAAATTTCCAAGGCAGCAATTAGTGAGCAGGTGGGCTGACTCACCGTATCCATATATTAAATATCATCCCGAACCGGTAGATGCGCTGAATGTACCGGTGTCGCTACGGGGAATGCGGACAATGTTTGATGGGTTTTATCACTTCAAAACCGCCCAGGCAAAATTGGTTTTGGAGAATACAGTTGAAAAGCGCCCCGTTATAGGAGTGTTCGATGCCAGCCTGAAACCACCCCTGGGGCAGCTTTTACTTATATTATCGCAGGTCATCACCTGCTTAACTTACTTATTTATCACACCTTTCATCAAGCCACGATCTAGAGCCCGTTTTTCTAGACTTATCTCCTACCTCTTGTCCCTCTGGCAACCAGTTGGGAAATAGGGTATGCATCTACCGATACCCCTGTGTTCAGGTATGCATACCCTTGTGGGTTATTCTCGAACTGCTTGAAGACTTATAATTTATGTCGTTCAACGGGAAATATGATGAAACATCGCCGGTAAGTGACGACAGGGTTTGTTGCATCATTTAAAGATGTCAATATAATGGAACGAATAGGGGCGTTACGGATTGAGCAGGATTGTAGTTACGCTGAAATATTCCAGTAATACCTAAAGATGCTCAGCTGATAATTCCTCGTCAAATAAATCTGAGGAGGGAAGGACAACAGAATATCGGCATTATCCTTTTGCTTTTCCTGATACTGCAGCAAGGCTGTGCAGTAAATGTGATTAGGAGAAAAATTTTGAAAACAAAAACGGATAGCAGGAAACAAAACTCCACAGGATCGTTGCAATATAATTTAACCACAGTCCCCGGAAAAGGAGAATGACATAATCTGCTAACCAGAACACTAATACCAAATTCATGCTGTGTGTATGGTGCCGTAACAAAATCATATCCATGTTGGATTATGATTTTTCTGCGAGATGGGTACTACTACAAGCCGAGAGATTGAATGTTGTCATAGATGACAGGTTTCCAGGTATGTCCTCATTCTCTATAATATGGGTGGGTTGTCACTGAAGCATAAATAGTCTGGCATTTGTTTCCTTTTGTTTCGTTATGCCCTTTTTATTTGATGCAACCAGGAAAATTTTCTGACCGAATTCCGGTCTACAAAAACTTTGTTTATAAATTTTACATTTCAGATTTTGCAAAATGGATATGTACTTGAATAGATTTTTCGAACGGAGGGAAAAATGAAAAATGATCAATCACCTGAAGATAAAAAGAAGCGAATCATCGGGCTCTGGCTCGCAGTAGGTGTAGCAATTGGTGCTGGATTCGGTGTGTCAATAGACAATATCGCGGTTGGCATGGGCGCGGGAATTGCCATAGGTGTTGTCATTGGCATTATCCTCTCCCGCCGAATCAGTTGAGGGTCATATTTGATGGTCTGGTGGCTCCAGAAAACCTGTGTTGGATATATGAAATCCCTCTATCAAGTCGCTCTCTGATTTTTGCTTTCGATGTTTTCGCGTCGTTAATATGCGTTGAAGGTCCTGGTGTCGATGCAGCGATGAAGCCTGCACAAATCTCTGTCAACCACGAAACCGGGCAGTGCGCGGAGTATTCCTGTGAGGATGGATGTGTCGACTTTCATTCTGCGTTTCTGCCGTTGTTGCCGGTCAGCTTAACAGTTTTCCTTTTATGAATTAAATTTCCCAACGGATTAATGGTTAAAATAGAAGGGGAGGTGATGTATGATCGCAAAATCAGTTTTTGGGCGCACCGGGCACCTCAGTTCGCGTGTGATTCTCGGCGCAGCGGCATTTTCAAAAGTAGAACAGGCAGAAGCGGATGCTGCCATTGAACTGGCACTCTCTTACGGAGTTAATCATGTGGATGTGGCTGCCAGCTACGGCGATGCCGAGCTGTGTGTGGGCGATTGGATTCGCCGTCATGGCGTTCCGTTCTTCCTTGCCACCAAGACCGGTGAGCGCACCGCGCTGAAAGCCCGTGAAGAATTCCTCCACTCCCTTGACCGGTTGCACGTCGATAAAGTGGATCTGCTCCAGCTGCACTTCCTCATCGATCCCAACGAGTGGGAAATTGCACTGGGTTTGGGCGGAGCGCTAGAAGCGCTCATCCGCCTTCAAGAAGAAGGGCTGATCACATATATTGGCATCACCGGCCACGGGCTTACTGCCCCTTCCATGCACTTGCGAGCTCTTGAACGCTTTGATTTTGATTCTGTCCTCCTCCCTTACAGTTTTCTGATGCATCAGATTCCGCAGTATCAGGCTGATTTTGATAATCTCATGCAGGTATGCCGTGCGCGGAATGTGGCGGTGCAGACCATCAAATCGCTGGTCCACACCCCCTGGGGGGATGCCCTCCACACCCGTGCTACCTGGTATCGACCGCTCGAAGAGCAGGTGGATATTGATAAGGCTGTGCAATGGGTCCTCGGGCATGAAGACCTATTCCTTAACTCCATCGGAGATGTCAATCTGCTGCCTCGGGTGCTGAACGCCGCGGATCGCTTCATCGCGCCGCCATCTGATGATGAAATGCGTATGCAGGTGGAAGCACTGGCAATGGAATCCCTCTTTTCAGAATGAATTTCTTCTTAGATATAAAAATGTTTAAGCGGCTTTCTACCTGGTTGAACCGGAAATCTAATGGATGGGTGGCCCTGATCGCCCTGATCGTGTTCATCCTGTTTATGTTGTTTATACTACCCGTACAGTCATCGGGTGGTGAAACTCCCGACACATCCCTGTTTTACACAACGGCGGATCTTTACCGTATGGCAGAGCAGTACGGTCCGGCTGGCAGGGAGGAGTACATTCAGGTTCGGTTTACCTTCGACCTGATCTGGCCGTTGGTTTATGGGACATTCCTGGTTAGTACCATCAGCTGGCTGGCTCGCAGGGTTATTCCACCTGAAAGCGTCTGGCAGTTAACCAATTTGGTGCCTCTGGCTGGCATGTTGTTGGATTATCTTGAAAACATATCTACCGCGATTGTGATGGCACGCTACCCGACAGCCACTGCGGTCATCGATCAATTGGCACCTCTGATCTCCATCTTGAAATGGTCCTTTGTCGGGTTGTCTTTTCTCTTCTGGATTGGGCTGATTATGATTTTTCTCTGGAAATGGATAAAGCAAAGAAGAATGTAAGGTTTTCCTCACACTGAACCAATATCTAAAGCCAGATATTCCTACTTTCAATTTTCGGAATTAGCTTCCCCTAATAATTTGTTTAGTTATACAAACCCTGTACCAAGTGTCTCTCCCAGGGTACGATGAATGTATGAATGCTGGGAAAATCAATTGCGTGAAATCCGGCAGGGAGATGATATGAAAGTTGAATCGAAGGTGATTGTTGTTACTGGCGCCGGGAGTGGTATCGGCAGGGAACTGGCTCTCCAGCTATTAAAGAAAAGAGCCCGAATTGCTGCGGTGGATCTCAGCGAGAAGGCTTTACAGGAAACTGTTGAATTGGCAGGCGACCTGAAGCAAAGGCTTTCCACGCATGTGGTTAATATCGCAGATCGGGCATCAGTGGAAAAGCTGCCCGAGGCTGTCATGGCAGAACATGGGCAGGTAGATGGATTGATCAATAACGCAGGGATTATCCAGCCGTTTGTCCGTTTTGCAGATTTGCCCTATGCAGATATCGAGCGCATGATCAATGTTAATTTTTATGGCACCATCTTTATGACCAAAACCTTTTTACCATATTTTCTGAAAAGACCTGAAGCACATGTCGTCAATATTGCCAGCATGGGCGCATTCCTGCCCGTTCCCGGTCAGACCCTGTATGGCGCTTCCAAAGCGGCAACTAAGCTATTCACCGAAGGCTTATATACTGAACTTCTTCATACGAATGTGCATGTGACCGTTGTTTTCCCGGGAGCGATTGCCACGAATATCATGAACAACTCAGGCGTGGAGCTAAAAGGTGTGGATACAAATTCGAGCAAGATGAAGACCCTCCTCCCGCAGGAGGCTGCCAGGCAGATTATCACAGGAATGGAAGCGGATAAATTCCGTGTGCTGGTGGGCGGCGATGCCCGCTTTATGGATTTCCTCTACCGCCTGGCGCCAAAAGGAGCGGCTGAATTCATCGCATCTCAAATGGGAGAGTTGTTGAAATAGTATTGATACAACACATCATCTGAATTCAATCTCAAGCATCCGGGTTTTGATCCCGGATATTTTTTGGGGAGCTTTCATTGAAATAATATTATTATCGTGTGACTCGTAAAAAAGCCGTATAATTAATACGGATTTCATTACAGTCCATCCCCTTTTCTCTGCCCTAACTGATAAAAGAAAAAGCCTAAATTCCTTATCCGGAGTGTGGAAAATGTTAAAGAAACGTTGTTCGATTTCTTTTCTACTGGCGATTCTTGTAATTATCATCTTGGCATGCACTCTATTACCTCGTGGCGTACCTACGAAAGAAGATACGGTAACAATAAATGTAGCCACAGAGACACCTGATGTTATCCTGCCGGGGGTAGATCCTAATCGCCAACCTACTTTATTTGATGTCCCGGTTGTGAAGGAAATTGAATTAAGATTTACAGATCCATTAACACAGGGTGAGTGTGTCACTCAATTTCCTTTTGACGAATTGGAGGAGGCAGGAACTCGGAAAATCTCAGGCGGGGGTGTGATTGATTGTAAATTTGAAATAGAACAATGCGGTGAAGTCTGTGTGATGTATCATTCGGAATATTTTATGAATGCTGGTCTTAGTGGCATAATTTCTGATCCGTCCGTAGGTTACCCCGATGGTTCCCTGCAGGCTGGTCTGACAGGTCTTTTTGAGATGAAGCAATACTGGACAGATATACCTCCGGAAACATTTATGGCATATACTGAAGATAATCCAGCTGTTTTTTCGAGCTCAGATATCATAACGTTGTTTTTCGAATACAAAAACGGCGCGGTGATGGAACTGAAAAATGATTTGAACACAGATGCACTTCCCTGGGTTTTTACCCTCCACTTGCCATAGTTCCTCTGTTACTCTTACAAAATTATTACTTCGATTCAAATGTATCTGTTGCCTTTGTAAATTTTTTTGATATTTCCAATAGATAATCAAATTCGAAATTGGAATGAAGGGAGAAAATCCATTGTCATCATTACAAAATGCCATGCTTGATTTTCGCAGTCAGTTGCAGAAAGGGACTATCCAGGTTGCCTACAAGGGCTTGCTCGATTACATCTTGAGTTTGCGTAATCATTTCGCCAAGAAATACCCTGATTTTTCCGTGTCTGGCGCGCCATATTTCGGATATATGGATATGACCTATTTTTCGGTTGTAGATGAGAATTTGAAGAAGCGAGGCTTGAAAATCGCGATTGTCTTTGTCTATGACACATTTAATTTTGAGGTCTGGCTTGCAGCTGTGAATAAGAAAATTCAGACGGAATACTGGCGTCAAGTCAAAGAAAGCGGTTGGAACAAATACCACCTTGTTCCTTCCACGAAGGGGTATGATTCCATCATAGAATGTGATCTGGTGAAGACGCCTGATTTTAGCGATTTGCCCGTTTTGACCCGTCAGATTGAGAATAGAGTAATCCAATTCATGGCGGATGTTGATGCCTTTCTTACAGAACACTAAAACAATTTTATACTGAGGATAATTAGTAACTGTACCCGGCAGGAATTATGTTTATCTGTTGATTTCCAGCCTTTCAATGACACCTTAGTTAAAAACTATCACCTATCGGATATTCCAAAAGGGGATAGTTCCATTTTTTAGTCTGATAAGTCTGTTGGTGGTATGTCCGATCATGCTCTTAAGAGACTTCAATCACCTGGTCGGGTTGAGTGAGGTCGAAGGTGGTGCTTATGTTTCCGCAGGTAATTGTATATTTGCCGGGGAATCCGTTAAAGCGAATACAGCCATTCTCATCCGTGCCCAACCGGGTGGGAGCCATCCACCACTCTCCCTTGATTAATTTCTGCAGTTCCTCGTAGGCGGGTTTGCTGGTGCCATCTTTGCGTAGTAAACCGGCAGGAGCATTCAGCCAATGTCCATCAGACAGGTCCCACCAGGTGATACCTTCCACCAGCGGATGGTTGAACAGGGTCTTGTAATGAGTGACCACTTCCATCGCCTGGCGTTCCTCTCCTGCGGGCGTGGATGGCCAATCTGTAACCTGGTAATCATTCAGGTCCACGATTTCTGGCGGCATGAGTTGCCCCGAAATGATGGTGGTTTCAGTAAAGTGGATGGGCAGGTTGAAGCGACTGAACTGGTCGAGGATCTCCATTGTTTTCTCCACTCCCCAGTAACCCTGGTGCATGTGTGACTGTATGCCTATCACATCGAATTTAATCCCCGCTGCCAGGCAGCCCTCGATCAAAATATCATAGGCCACCGAGGTTTCAAAATCGTTTATCAGCAGGGTGGCTGAGGGATTTACTGAGCGGGTGGTTTCGAACATCACCCTGATGGTTTCAATGCGGCCTTTCTCTTTGCACAGACGCGTAATACCGTTATCGTACTTGTCAAAAATGGGCATGATCACCGCTTCATTAATAACATCCCACATATCAATGATTCCTTTAAAGGCAGCCACATCTCGCTGGATACGTTTTATCTGGGCATCCAGTATTTGTGCGTTGCTCATCTTAAGCAGCCAGTCTGCCGTGAGGGTGTGCCAGCATAAAGGATGACCTTTGACGGTCATTCCATGCGATTTTGCCCAGATGGCGGCGTTCTTCATTTTCATTGTTATCGGCTTGCCCAGCTCGGGTTCAAAAGTCCCCCAGTAAAAAGGCAATGTAGCTGCGTTACAGATTGCCAGCATTTTGTTTGCACGCTGCTCTGCTTTTTCAAGGTCTGCAACGCTGTATTCTCCGTTCGTCAGTGGCAGTAAATCAAACGCTGCTGTACCAAACAAAAACTTATGCTCTTTCTGGGCAACGATGACTTCCTGGTTCTGAATGGGCGTCTGATCGGATCGGGTAATTCTGAGCGAGGCATGGATTTTCTTGGTATGGGAAGTATTACTTGGCATGGATTCTCCAGAATGGGAAAGAAGAGATTTGAGCCTTATCTTAAAAGTTATTGACATTTTCCTTTGGGTGTGCAATAATAGCGGTAACGATGCCGGAAACGATACCGGAAACGATACCGCTATTATACCACTTTAGTTTGGGCATATTATGGTAAGTCGCAAACAAACAGTGACAATTCAGGATGTTGCGAAAACTGCGGGAGTATCAGTTTCTACTGTTTCCCGGGTGCTCAACGGCAAGGTGGATGTTGCCAGTGATACCCAGGATCATATTCTCGCTGTTATCGATGAACTTGGTTACACATCCAATCTGGCAGCCCGAAGTATGCGCAGTTTTAAAAAAGGATTGCTTGGTTTGATCATGCCCGATATTGCCTACCCGTACGCGGTTGAGATTATGAAGGGGGTCAACCGCGCCATATCCGAATCAGAATTTGATCTTCTGGTCTATACCACAGGCGATGTTAAAAAAAGTGGCAGAGCAAGTCATGAACTCAAATATGTCTCTCTGCTCAATAATTCCATTGCAGATGGTGTTGTGATCGTCGCACCGGTCACCAGTGAATTTTCTACCAATGCACCCATTGTCTCCATTGATCCTGTTATGAGTAATCCTCAATACCCATCTGTGCATGCCACCAACTATCAGGGTGTGGTTGATGGAATGGAATATTTGCTCTCCCTGGGGCACAGGCGGATTGGATTTATCACCGGGCGAGAAGAGCTCGAAAGTTCCAATCGACGCTTACGTGGATATCGCGACAGCCTGGAAAATGCCGGTATTCTGGTGGATGAAACACTCATTGCTGCCGGTGATTACACCACCGAAACCGCTATCAAGTGCGCTCACGAACTTCTTTCGCTACCTGAAAGACCTACTGCCATCTTTGCCTCCAACGACCAGAGTGCCATGGGTGTATATCAGGTAGCAGAAGAACTGGGTTTGAAAATTCCCGAAGATCTGTCTGTGGTGGGTTTTGATAATATCCCTGAGTCGAAATACATGGGATTAACTACCATAGACCAGTTTATTTCTGATATGGGTTATACGGCGACCCGGATGCTGATCAAGTTGATTAATCATCCGCCGCTTGAAGAGAATACTTACCGGATGAAAACTAAACTGGTGATTCGGAATTCGTGTCGTTTAGTTTAAATCGCCATTTACCGGTAACTCCTTATACATTAGGGTTGTTCTGAAAGGAGGTGAGTATCGAAAGCTACAGGAATATAAAAAGCAGGTCTCCGCTTCAAATATGAGCAGAACGAAGGAAGACCTGCACATTCGTGTGGAGAATATCTCCCCACGCCGTTAGTATAACCTAGAAACTTCCTATAGGAGGAGTAATGACCAGCAAGCTTTTTAAACCATTGAGTGTTTTGCTTATTCTAGTTTTTGCATTAACCGCGTGCGCAACCCCCGCAGCTCCGGCTCCGGCCGAACCCGCCGCTCCTGCTGCTCCGGCTGAACCAGCCGCTCCTGCAGAACCCGCTGCCCCGGCAGCTCCGGCAGAACCTGCCAAAGAGCCCGTAGTCATCACCTGGTGGCATATCTCCACCAAAGACCCAGCGCTCTCCGACTGGCAGAAGATGGCTGATGATTTCATGGCGATGAATCCCAATGTGAAGATTGAAATCACTGTTCTCGAGAACGAAGCCTTCAAAACCAAACTTACAACTGTTCTTCAATCTGGTGAAGTACCGGATATCTTCCAGAGCTGGGGACAGGGTGGCATGATTGAACAGGTCAATGCCGGTCTTTTAAAAGATATCACGGCTGATCTTGATGCTAATGGTGGTGAATGGCGAAAGAGCCTCGGTGCGTTGGATGCCTTTGCAGTTGATGGCCGAAACTATGGCGTTCCGTGGGATATGGGTGCCGTTACCTTCTGGTACAACAAAGACCTCTTCGCTCAGGCTGGTATTGATACCCCGCCTGTAACTTGGGAAGAATTCCTGACCGATGTTCAGAAACTTAAAGAT
>Ga0228535_1002417_pt1 | contig 18120 bp, 13 predicted proteins | sample SJ1metagenome_FD_168457 | JGI IMG/M metagenome (GOLD analysis project Ga0228535, IMG submission 168457) | Enriched culture of PCE-dechlorinating microbial communities from Ithaca, New York, USA - SJ1 | ecosystem: Engineered > Modeled > Simulated communities (microbial... > Unclassified | place... | reverse complement strand
AGGCTGTTGCCGTACTGCTGGCACTTCTTTCACTGGGTGTGAAGGGCATCCGCCTCGGGCCCACCCTTCCCGGGTTCCTTTCCCCCAATGTGGCCGATGTCCTGGTGAAAAACTTCGATATCAAGCCCATCAGCACTGTTGAAGAAGACGTCGCCGCAATGATGGCGGGCAAATAGTTTTTGGACAGACTCTTGATCTGTCCGGAATTTTCCGGAATGAACTGAGAGTGATTCTTCAGAACTGCCAAAACGGGAGAAACGGCGTTTACTTCAATGCTGTTTCTCCCGTTTCTTGTACCCGGCAGACTGAAGGCTGCTGCGGGTCATCTTCCCTGCGCTTGTCAGGGATCCATGGTCCGTGATCTCAGAAGGAACCTGAGCTCTGCGGCGTACCGGAACCCTCATCTGTGTTATTTCTTTCAACGAGACAGACACCGCCCTGCCGGCAATAATGAATGTTCCGTGCCGCGGCGACACCAAGTTCGGTCGCAATTGCTGTAAATAGCCGTTGCCGAGGTCTTCAAAACGGACATCAATGGACTGCTCCTGTCCCTGATACTATTTATTTTACGTCTTCGCCGGGGAAAATATCCTTCTATTTTCGAGCAGGAGACTATTTACCTGAAAAGCAGCAGCAGGTGTTTCTTCCTTTCGATTTTGCGCTGTACATTGCAGCATCCGCTTTTTTCAAAAGCGATCTCATGTCCTTCCCGTCATCCGGAAAAATACTGACCCCTATGGAAGGGCTGACAGAGACTTCCGTGTTTTCGAAAACAAACGGGAGGTTGATGGAAATCCTGATCTTTTCTGCGATTATAGCTGCGAGACCTGAATCGGGAAGATCTCCCAGGACAATGACGAACTCGTCCCCCCCAATACGTGCGACCACGTCCGATTCCCTGACAGCAGAAGCAAGCCTCCGGGAAACGTCCATGAGAAGCCTGTCGCCGGCCTCGTGCCCCATCCTGTCGTTCACTTCCTTGAAGTGATCGAGATCAATGTACAGCATGGCCGAGTACGAACCTTTGTTCCCCGCCCTTGAAAGAAGGGAATCCGTCCTTACCTCCATGGAGCGTCTGTTCAGCAGTCCGGTGAGGGTGTCTCTTTCTGCGATCGAACGAAGTTCATCTTCGAGGTTTTTCCTCCTGTCAATATCCTCCTCGAGCAGTATTTTTGCGTATTCAAGCTGTTCGGTTCGTATCTTCACAAGGGTCTCAAGGTTTTCATTCTGTCTCAGAAGCTCTCCGCGGGCTTCCTGCAAACGGATGAAAAGTCGGTGCAGCGCCTCGTATATGCTGTTTATATCAGGGGGATTCTTTCTTTGCATCAGTGCAGAAAAACGGGATAACTGCTCAGGTCTGTCGGCATCAAGTGAATCGGCGGCTGCCACCATTTCAGCGAGCGGGGCTCCCACGAGATGCCAGAATATCCTGTTCTGTACCCCGAGAATGAGGACAAGAAGCACAAGGCCGCCCATGAAAAGAAAAACAAGCGAGCGGACCGTTTTGAAAAGGACGGCCTCGCTGCGGATAAAGGCGACGGCATATCCGGCAGTGGCGCCGTCAGGCATTTTGATCGGCTGGACTGCAAACCGGGCGGAAGATGTTTCAAGGATCCGGTTGGAGAGAAAGTTTTCCCCTGCCCGGCGCGGAACTGAAATTTTCACGGTTTCCTGAGTCCCGTACAATAGTTCCCAGCGGTTGGTGAACACTGCGGCACCTGCAAGAAGCGGGTCGTTTTCAACGACCTCCGCGCATTGTTCATTAAAATCGAGGAAATCTCCCAGGCCAAGCTCCAGTCGGAGAAGTTTCTCCGCCTTTTGCGAAAGCGCACCTGCGGCCAGCGCTGCCCTTGATCCTGCGTTGTTTCCCTGCTGGGCGTAAAGGGCAATCCCTCCTCCCGCAAGCAGAATTATCGCCGCAAGAGAAAAAAACAGTGATGAAATCAGGTTGACTCGCTGGTGTATTCTTCCCTTCCCGAACATAATTCCTTCCTCTTTCTTTTCAGGGTGAAAACCCGGTTCTTTCACTTATCCCAGATGAACCGCGGGAACACGGTTGATTCCAGCAGGATTCCCGACCGAATGCCGATTCCCAGTTTTTTCGCCCTTGCAAGTGAGATCACGGGGTGCCCTGTCGTCGTCTGTTCAGGTAATATTGACGAAGGAGGCACTTTTTCAACGAGGATCCTTCCGGCAATTTTCCCTGCAAGCCGCCCCTGCTCCGTTCCCGACACCATGAGGGCGCACAGGGTTCCCCGTTCAACCCTTGAGCTCCAGAATGAAAAATCCGGGAGGCTGCTGTTTTCGGCAGTCCATCGCAGAACCTCGCCGTAGTCAGCGAAGGTGCCTCCGTCGGAGAAATTGAAGATTCCGAGAACCCCGATCGCGTCCACTGTGTTCTGTATCCGCAACATAGAGGTCTTGAATTCCTCGAAAGTCTCCGGCCTGATCCACTCGGCTATCTCGATTATCCCGTACCGTGCGGTCTCTTCTTCCATCCGTTTCCTCACCCTGTCCCAGGTGGGAGAACTGTCGAGAATGACGGCGATTCGCCGTATCTCCCCGGGCCATATGTTTTTCAGGAGCCTGATGGTTCCGGTAAAGTGTTCACGTTCCACCGCTCCGGTCATATTCCGTACTTCGCCCAGCCCGTAATCCGAGGGATCGCCGTCAATGCCGGAAAACACCACTGGGACAGGTGAATCTGCATAGAGCGTCCCGATTTTTTCCAGGGCTGTATCATCGGTCAGAAATACCAGGTGAGGTTTCCATGTCTCTGCGATTTCAGCGGCGAGGCGTATTTTGTCCGGCCTGCCTCCGGACATGTTTTTCGCGTCAAGGTCAACTGTACGCAGCTCCAGGTCCGGATTGCAGATCCCTTCAATGAATCCGTCGATCTGTTCCCGTGTCCATGACCATTCTGCGGTATAGCTGTTGACGTTCAGGATCCGGAATGTTTCAGCTGCAGCGTTGGCTGAAAAAGAAACCTGCAGAAGAACGAGGAAAACAAATATTGCCCTGGAAAGCACAAAATCCCCTCCCCGGAAAAGCCGGTTTTATTCTGGTATCTGCGGCAGAGATTGCGGTAAAATGCCAATATAAACTATTGTTTGAATTCTCATAATATCACATGTCCCTTTAAAAAAAACAGGGAAGAGCGTTCGGCTCTTCCCTCCAGTTTTTGCCGAAAAATGGAATACGGCATCTCAACTGTATGCCGTGCGTGCCCCGGGGGCGCAGGATACGTGTCAAATGAGTTCCTGCTCCATGGGAGATTCCCATGTTTTCAGGGTGCCGGTTTGAACGGGTCCGGAATAAATTTACAGCGTTGCGATCTCCTCGTCCGCGATCTCCTTGTATGTCTTCAGGCCCGTAACCTGGGCGGCAAGCTCTGTGAGCGGGACGATATCGTTTCTCTCTATATGCTTCAGGGAAAATTTTCTGTTCAGGGCCATCATCTGGCGCAGACCCGCGGAAATTCTGCGAAGGTAGGAGTACACGCCGATTGCTCCCGTTGATATGTCCTTTACATCGTCCCCGTAGAACTCTTTCAGCTCCCGGACTCCCTCGAAAATTTCATCCCGGGTGGAACCGAATCTCTGGAGATTCTTGGGGACGTTCCCTTCTTCTATCATCTTGCCTGTCTGGCTGCCCGTCATGGCGGCAGCCATGGCAGCCCGGCCGACTCCCACGAGCCCGATATAGGGCGCACCAAGGGCCAGCCCCTTGTATATCTGGTCTTCCAGGGCGAAACCTCCCGCTATGACGACCTGGGGCAGGGAATAGTTTCTTTCGTACATTTTCTTCAGCATGTCATAGAGCAGGCTCTCCATATAGACAGTGGGGATTCCCCATTCATTCATCATCTTGGCGGGGCTGCTGCCCGAGCCGCCCCCGCCTCCGTCGAAGGTGACCATGTCGACGCCGGCTTTTGACGCAGCCCTGAGAATCCGGAGGAGATCCCGGGGGTCGAAGGGGCCGACTTTGAAGCATACCCGCTCCGCTCCGAGCTTTCTGAGTTCTGCGACTCTCTGCACCAGAAAATCTTCGTCCCAGAAGGGGAGCTTCCCGAGCCGCTCAAATACCTGGCCGATGCCCCTGTGATGGTTTTCCGCCACCCGGGGGTCAGTGGGGTCGGGGTAGACCATATATCCTCTTTTTCTGAACTTCAGGGCCTCTTCAAAATCCGTAATGCGGTTCATTCCCTGTATGCCCTTTGAGCCCTGGCCGAATTTCAGCTCCACGGATTTTACGCCGAGCCTGGTAATTCCGTAGTCGAGGGATTTATGCCTCTCGTCGTCGTAATTGGCCTGAAGGATGATGTCTCCGTATCCCCGGTGGAATGTGCGGAAAGCCGACAGCATTGCCTCCATTAACGGAGAGGACTGGACGAGCCCGTTTTCAAGGACGAGGTCACCGTCCTTCGCTATAACGTCTTCACCGATCACCACGGCGACGCCGGCAAGGGCCGCCCCTGCGTAGTAGTCCTGCCAGTTGAGCTTCGCCATGGCGGGAAAGACGATGGGAGCGGTCAGTTTCACTGTGTTCTTCAATCCGAAGGCGGCATCGAGATTTACCTTTGCCCATGTCGCGCTGTCGGCGTTTTCATCTGTTCCGAAGGCGCCGAAGACCCGGCCGTTGATGTTGAAGTGGGAAAAATCCAGGGGGTAATTCTTTTCCGAGGCGAACTGGTTGATATTCGTCTTGTAAGGGTAGATCGCCTCGGTTCCCCTCACCGCGGATAATCCTATCTCGCATGGTCCGATGCAGTCTGCGGCGCAGACAGTGCACATTCCGGAGAAGGGTGAGATATTTTCCGGTGTTCTCATTCTGGTGTTCGTCATGGAACTTCCTGCAGGGGGGCTGTATGTCACGATGAAAACCTCCTTCAAAAGTTTTTACCTGACCAGGTACGCCGTAAAACAAAAAATTCCAGTTTGCAGTTAGTCGGCAAACTTTTTATAAATCACGTTCCGCTAATTACCTTATCTCAGCTTCTTCACGAAAGGGGCGGTATGGGTTTTTCTGATTTGTCTTATTAGTACTCAACTTTCGCAGAACCTTGACAGCCGAAAAACCGTTGAAATGACTGAGAAAAAATGACAGGAAGGCCGTTGTTTTGTAAAATTGTTATTGCGAGAAACAAAAAAACAAAACAGGAGGCCTTCCCGTGAATCCAATTCTACAACAAGCACCGTCCAACGACGAGACCCTTTCTTCAGCTGCAGAGTTTTTCAGCACCTTCGGCATCGCAGAGCTTTTCAACAGGTCAGCCGGGAAGGGAAAGGGAGTTCCACCGGTCAGGATCATGCAGTTTCTCTTTGCCCTCGTCTTCCTCAGGAAGACCTTCTTCGAGATGATGCGCGAGAACAGCCTGCCGTGGGGCAAGGACACGTTCTACCGCTTCCTTTCGGAGTCCCGGATCAACTGGAGGCGTTTCCTGCTGGTTCTCGCGAAGAGGCTTCTCGACACCTTTTTTCTTCCTCTCACCGTGGAGAGAAGAGACCGGGTACTGGTCCTCGACGATTCCGCATACCCGAGGAACAGGAGCAAAAAGGTAGAGCTCCTGTCGAAGTGCTACGACCACTGCGACCATCGCCATTTCAGGGGGTTCCGCATGCTCTCCCTCGGCTGGTCGGACGGAAGGTCCTTTCTGCCTCTGGCCTTTTCCCTTCTCGGTTCGGCGAAGGAGGAGAACCGACTCTTCGGAGCCAGAGAGACCGACGGAAGAACAAGGGGCGCGCACAGACGGAAAGAAGCGGTGATGAAGACGCCGGAAGCGGCTCTTGTTCTTCTTGACGCGGTACTCTCGAACGGAATGAAGGCGGACTTTCTTCTTTTCGACTCATGGTTTGCCACCAACCAGTTCCTTCACTCCGTGCACAGGAAAGGCGTCCATTCCATCGCCATGGTCAAGGACTTCAATTCCATGCAGTTCCTCGTAGGGCGGGAGGACGGAACGAAGAAGCGGATGAAGCTCTCGGGGCTGTACGGGAAGGTCAACTCCGTCTTCGGGAAAAAGGACATCCTCGGCTCCGTGCTCGTGGAGGTGGACAACGGGAAGAATTCTCCGGAACCTCCCCTGCCGGTCAAGGTGGTGTTCGTGAGGAACAGGAAGAGCGGCGCGAAGCGGGAGTGGCTGGCCATACTCTGCACGGATACTTCCGTTCCCGACGAGGAAGTTGTGCGGATCTACGGGAAGCGGTGGTCCATAGAGGTCTTCTTCAAGGCCTGCAAGAGCGTTTTGCGGCTGTCGAAGGAGTTTCAGACCAGGAGCTACGACTCCATGGTGGCCCACACGAGCATCGTCTTCCTGAGGTACATGATGCTCTCCTTTGAACTGAGGAGATCCGAAGACGACCGTGCGTACGGAGAACTATTCTGCAGATGCTGCGAAGAGCTGGAAGATATATCCTTCGTCGCGTCCCTCGCTCTGCTTCTGGAGATGCTGAAGTCCGCTGTACAGGCCGGGATAGCCATGACGGAAGCCATCCTGGAACGGATGTTTACGGAATTCGTACGGAAAACGCCCGGCTTCCTGAGGAATAAAATAGGCGTTTTAGCTGCTTTTTCCATGTCATGACAACGATTTACGGTTTTCAAGGTCCTGAGAATGTTGAGTTAGTATATACCCGGCAGGATATTTTTCAATTCCGGTGAAATTTCCTCTGTCCTTTTCAGCCGGCATTTCATAGAATACTGATTTAATAGGAATGCTGTCTGCCTTATATTGAAAAGAATACCCGTACTGGTATATAATTTCCATGTAAATGTTTATGAAAAAACAAATTTGCAAGGGGGAGTTTCCATGTCAAAACTGGTGTTTTCCGTTCCCGATATGTCATGCAATCATTGCAGAATGAGGATTTCAAAAGCCCTGGAGAGTGCAGGGCTGAACGCTTTCGAAATATCTCTTGAAGAAAAAACAGTGACTGTTGAGGCATCGGATGCCGAGGCAGTGAGGGCTGTAATCGACGAAGCAGGATATGACGCAGTACTGAAATCCTGAAGTCAGCGCGAAAACATGCAACTCCATGCAGGAACTGCGTGGTGAGTGGAGGAACAAAATGGCTGAACACAAAGAACAACAGTTTAAAAGCAGCATTACAGTAACAGGTATGACCTGCGCCACGTGCTCCCGGATGGTTGAGCGCTCCCTGAAGAAGGTTGACGGCGTGGTGTTCGCAGCGGTGAACCTGGCCACTGAGACGGCTTTTGTTGTCTCTGACCGGGAAATTCCCCGGGAGGATCTGGAGGAGGCGGTGAAGAACGCCGGCTATGGAGTTTCGGACGAAAGGGCCGAAGATCTGGAGAAGACCAGGTACAGGAGGATAAAAAAGAACGTCGCAATCTCGTGGCTGGTGACGACCCCTCTCATGGCTCTCATGGTATTCCACATGGCGGGCCGGCACGTTCCCTTCTACCACACCCTGGAATTTTTCGGAGGTGCAGTTGTCCTTTTCTGGGCGGGACGGGATTCCCTGAAGGGAGCGTGGATCGCCCTCACCCATTTCCACGCGAATATGGATGTGCTTGTGGTGGCCGGATCGGCCGCTGCATGGGCCACATCCGGCCTGGCGATCGCCGGTCTTCCCGTTGCTTCCTTCGGCGCGGTGGGAGCCATGATCATGGCTCTCCATCTTACGGGCAGGTATATAGAATCCCATCTTCGGGACAAAGCCTCCAAGGAGATTCGGGCCCTTCTCTCCGTGCAGGCCAGGGAGGCCCGGGTGCTGGAGGCGGACGGGGGGGAGATCATGATCCCCATCGAAGCTGTAAAGGAGGACATGACGATCCTCGTAAAGCCCGGGGAGCGCATCCCCGCCGATGGAACCGTAACTGATGGAGCCACATCGGTAGACGAGTCCATGATCACAGGAGAATCTCTTCCCGTGGCCAAGGCCAGCGGGGACGAAGTGACCGGAGGAGCCCTCAACCTTACGGGGGTTGTACGCATCCGGACGACCCGGGTCGGGGAAGACAGTTTTCTCTCTCAAATGGTGTCCCTCATCCAGGAGGCCCAGGGGGCCAAGGTTCCCATCCAGGCCTTCGCCGACCGGGTCACCAACTACTTCGTTCCGGGCGTGGCGGCCCTTGCACTGGCAAGTGCTTTTTTCTGGTACAGGGGGGCGGAACGGTTCGGATTCTTTCTCGACGCGGCGGGAGAGTGGATACTATGGGTCACCTCAGTCCGGGATCCTCTGTCACTCTCCATTTTCGCGTTCATCACCACCATAGTCATCGCCTGCCCCTGTGCCCTGGGGCTTGCTACTCCCATGGCCCTCATCACGGGCACGGGAGCGGCGTCCCGAAAGGGACTCATCATCCGCAACGCCGAGGCGATCCAGACGGCCCGGGACGTCTCCGTGGTGGTGCTCGACAAGACCGGCACCATAACGGAGGGACGGCCTACGGTGGCCGCAACGGACTTGTCTTCGGAAGACCTGGCAGCTGCAGCGTCCCTCGAGTCGTTCTCCAACCATCCCCTGGCGAAGGCCATCGCATCGTCATCCTCCGAGCGCAGGAACGTGGCTGAAGTGGAGGAGATCACCGGAGAAGGAGTCAGGGGGCTTGTGGACGGAGTTCAATATTTCGTCGGAAAACCGGAGATCACAGAGAAATACGATGAACACCTCTCCCGGGGGCGGACAGTTGTTGAAGTCCGTCGGGCAGGAAATCTCGCGGGCTTTCTCGCCGTGGAGGATCCCCTCAGGGAGGACGCAATCGAGGGTGTCAGACGCCTTTCAGAAATGGGGATCACCTGCGTCATGGCCACGGGCGATAACGAGAAGACTGCCCGTGCCGTGGCTGCCCGGGCCGGAATTTCCGAGATCTACGCCGGGGTCCGCCCCGAGGGAAAGCTTGACCTGGTCCGCCGGCTGCAGTCACGGGGAGGCAAGGTCCTCATGACCGGAGACGGAATGAACGATGCCGCAGCCCTGAAGGGATCCGATATCGGGGTGGCCATAGGGTCAGGGACCGACCTGGCCATCGACAGCGCCGATATCGTCATCGTGAAGGGAGGCATATCGCGCCTCGCCGATGCCGTGGCCATTTCGCGGAAGACCTTCACCGTGATCCGGCAGAACCTCTTCTGGGCCTTTGCCTACAACGTGGTGGCCATACCCCTTGCCATGGCAGCCCTGCTCCATCCCGTGATCGCGGAAGGGGCCATGGCCTTCAGCTCCATCTCGGTGATCCTGAACTCCATGCGTGTGAAGTAGGCGAAGCGATTGATGTTCTGAGGAAGAAAAAAACCCTGAGTTCCCGCAGGGCGGGGCTCAGGGTTTTCTGTCTTTGATCAGCAGCTAACAGCTGCCGGAGCAGCCGGCTCACCCGCCGCCGCAGCTTCCGCTCCGGAGGCGTTCGATGGCCGGAAGAAATACGTCGAGAATTGGCTGCAGGTGTTCCGTTCCCGCTTCGCCTTCCTCGAGACCGAGGATCTCAATCAGTCCTTCAGGGGTATCCACACCGTCAGCTGCGGCCTGGACCACTTCTCTCAGGGTGATGTTCTTGCTCTCCACCACCATGGTGTCTGCAGGTACTCTTCCCCAATCCATGCGTTTTTCCTCCTTCCTCTTTTGGATTAGCCCTTTTTCCGAAAAAGGACACTCCGGAAAAAAAAGCCTGAAGTATTATACCCTATTTCGGTATTTGCGCCATCAGTTCTTTCGCTGCAGCGGAATTCTCTTTTTCCTGGGGTTCAAGGTAATAAGCCGTATTTGTTGACGACGGTATTTCTAAAAAAAGAAAATCTTTTGAGCGGAAAAAAAGCGACAGCTCTGAAATGATGTATTCTTTGGATTCCTGCCCGTGTTTTCTTAAGGCACATTCCCATACGACGGCCACGCGCCATCCCATTTTGTTCAGCAGGAGGAAGTTCTTCCGATCCCGCTCCCTGTTTTTTTCCAGTTTGTTTTTCCACCATTCCTGCCGTGTTTCCGGCAGGCTTCCCTTTTTACAGTCATGGAGATGCCAGAAGCAGCCATGAACGAAAATGGCTGTCCGGAATTTCGGCAGAACGATGTCTGGGGTTCCCGGAAGGTTTCTTCCGTGCAGGCGGAACCGGAATCCTTTCCTGAAGAGGGCTTTCTGAGCAAAACTTCCGGCTTAGTGTCCTTTGAGCGGACACGGCTCATATTCCGTCTTCGATCCTCTTCCGAAAGGGTGTCCACGGCGGTTCAGACTGCCAGGTCCAGGGGAAGGTCGCTGATATCTTTCAGCCGGTTCCCTTCGATCATGGTGCGGATAAGTTCCGAAGAATCTTCCGATCCGATGCGGTCTATCGCTTCTTTCAGTTCCGTGAGCGCAAAGTGATAGACGCAGTCCACATCTCCCGTTCCAAGGGCGATGGAGGCGATGCGGCTCGGCATGGGTTCCGCCGTAACCGCCACAATATGGGGAAGATGTCCCTTCCTGTTACGGATGAGGTTCAAAGCTTCCGTCCTCGAATTCTGGCTCCGGTCGCTCCTGAGGGTCCATTTGCACGAAACGCTGGCGTGAAGAATGGAGCCTCCGCCGTTGACCTTCCTGAGAACCGTTCTGCCTGCGGATTCGCCGTCCACGATAGGAGCTTCCCGGTTGATCTCGTCATCCTCCTCCGGTTCCCGGAATACAACGATGTCGGGCTTGATGATGTAGTTCCCCCCCAGAGCGGTTGCAAGCTCCGGATGCAGCGCCGCCAGGTGTTCCAGCTCAAGAGGGTGTTTATACTGCTCAAATCCCGCTATGGAAAGGCTCCTGGAAAAAACCCATTTTCCCGGGCGGAGATGGGTTATTTTCGCAAAACAGTCCCTGAGAAACGAAAGGCATAAATCCTCGAAAACCAGCCCGGCCGTTTGAGCCGTCAGGGGGCCGGTTCCGGCCTTTCCCTTCAGAAGAAGGAGCATTTCCCTGGCTATGGACGAACTGAGAACGCTTGAGCTGTCAGCAAAATTGGGAACGCCCCTTTCATTTACCCGGATGAGTCCGGCCAACATATGAAGATGGAGTTGTTTCCTCGCCTGTGTGATAAAGCCTTCCATCATGAAGCCCTCCGTTTTTTTCGAAAGATTTCTGAAGAGCGGTCCTGACCTGCATCGCTACGGCGGAAGCCAGGCGGGGAGGAACGGCGTCACCGATCTGCCGGGTGATTTCCGTCTTGCTTCCCCGGAAAATGAAATCATCGGGGAATCCCATGAGGCGGGGCGCTTCCCTGTGGGTTATGGGACGATGGTCTTCGGGATGGAGGTAGCGCCCTTTTTCGGGTTTGAAAAATTCAGTCCGGATAGTGACCGAAGGTCTGTCCCACCACAGGCGGCCGAAAAGGTCCGTGCCTCCGGACGTTTTCTTCCTCCAGCATTCAGGAAGAAGGTGGGGTGCGTTGTTTTGAAGGTCGAACCTGTTTCCGCCCGGAGGGACGGCCCTGTACCGCTCGAGGCTCATGGCGGTGGGGTTTCTTCCGAAATGCAGATCGAGAGGAGGCGGCTCATCCCGGATTTCTGTTCCGACGGGCTCGGGGAGGTCCCCTATTGCCTCGCGGACTGTCCGCCATCTGCCTGAGTGAGTCGGATCCGGCAAAGGAATCCCGGAGGGAAAGAGGTCCGCTTTCGCACCTATGAAAATCGTTCTCTTCCTGACTTGCGGGGCCCCGTAATCGGCTGCGTTCAGCACGGCCGCATGGAAAAGGAAGCCGTTTTGTTCAGCCCGGCTGTTTATTTCCGCCATCTCCGGAGATCGAAGCAGTTCAGCCACATTTTCCATGACGAAGACCGACGCGCCGCTCCGGAATACAACCTCGAGAAAGGGCTCCCCCAACGCCCTTTTCGGGGCTCCGCTGCGGTCTTTGTTCAGAAGGCTGAAGCCGTCGGGCAGGGAGGGCCTCCTATCACCACGTCGGCCGCCGGGAGAGGTGAACCTGAAAGAAGAAACTGTTCAATATCCAGGACCACATGGGGTCCGCCGAAATTGGCGGAGTGGGTCAGCATGGCCGCATGATCAAAATCAAGAGAGAAAACGCAGGAGAAATCTCCGCAGAAACGGGAATCGGTAAACCCGAGGGTCATTCCTCCTGCCCCCGCGAAAAGGTCAATAAGTCGGAAAATGGGCTTCCCCTCCTTTTCATGAGTTTTTCTCTTTCTATTGTAAACGTTCCCGTTTTTTTTGCACGCCCTTTTCTTTTTTTGCTTCACAAATTCCCTGGAGTACTGAAAAATTGGATGCCAACATCCGAAGTCGGCCCCAGCAAGTCTTACTACAGCAAAAAACTCAAAACCCAAAAGCAGATGGTAGAGAACGGTAAATACTTTTACTCATTGTGGTTGGGCAGATTCGGAACCTAAAAAACTTCTTTTGATATTTTCCTCAAAGATTATTTGGATCAGAAGATGATTCCTCACCAAGTTTTTTCAGCAAAGAATTAATTCAAACCGTCAATCTCTGTTTTTCACCAGTAGGGTTTCCGAGATTATAAAATTTTAGTTTCTTGTGATTTTCGCTTAGGATAGAATCTGTGTTGAACATTGAATCCTATTTAAAAAAAACGCCTGCAGGCTTTTCAGCGTTTTGCAGCCTTCCCGAGAACGGAACGTATGGCTTCCGCCGATCGTGTGATGTCGTCGTCGGAGGTTGCCCAGTTCGACACAGAGATGCGCATGGCGGTCATTCCCTTCCAGACGCTTCCCCCTGCCCAGCAGGTGCCCTCTTCCTGGACCGCCTTCGTGACCATGCGGGTGAAGGAGTCACCGTCGGCACCCGGACAGGAAAAGCGTACGAGGACCTGGTTGAGCACAACATCGTTGAGAATGCTGACCATGGGGTCATCAGACAGGAGCGAAGCCATGAGACGGGCCTGCCGGCAGTTCCGCTCCACCATCTCCCGCACCCCTTTCCTTCCCAGGCTTTTCAGCCCGCAGTACAGCGGGAAGGCACGCGCCCTCCTGGAGGATTCAGGGACCCACTGGGAGGGATCCCGCACCTCTCCCTCTCCCGCGATGTAGTAGGGGGCGTTGAGTGCCATGGAGGCCCTGTGGGCGGCTTCGTTTCTCGCTATGGCGATCCCCGAGTCGTAGGGGACGTTCAGCCACTTGTGGGCGTCAGTGGCCCAGGAATCGGCGAACTCAATGCCGTCCGTATGGGTGTCGAGGGACGGCAGTACCCTTCCCCAGAGTCCGAAGGCACCGTCCACGTGGACCCAGGCCCCTTTGGCCCTGGCGGCAGGTATGATCCGGGCGCAGGGATCGAAGGAGCCGGTGTTCACGTTGCCGGCCTGAAGGCAGAGGATCACCGGGCCGGAAGCTGTCTCGAGGGCTTCCTCCGCTTTTTCCGGTACCATCCTGCCCTGTCCGTCGACAGGGACGGAGATCACGTTTCCTGTCCCGAAACCCAGCATTCTCAGGGCGACCAGGAGGGTCGCATGGGCTTCCTCGCCGGCGATGACGGTCACCCGGGGAGCACCCTGCAGGCCGTCTTTTTCCACGTCATGGCCGGAGCGCCTGAGGACCTCGTGCCGTGCGGCGGCGAGGCAGGTGAAGTTGGCCATCTGGCACCCGGTGACGAAGCCGACCGAGGATTCCGGCGGCAGACCGAGGAGGTCGAGGACCCATTCCGAGACGATATCCTCCGCCGCGCTTGCTGCGGGAGAGGAGACAGCGAGAACGGCGTTCTGGTCCCAGGCGGAGGAGAGCCAGTCCGCGGCGAGGCTCGCCGGAAGGGCGCCTCCCGTTACAAAGCCGAAATACCGCGGCCCGGGAGAACCGGTGAGTCCGGGTTCAGCTCCTTTCGAAAAGGAGGAGAGGATTTCGGAAGGGTTCATCCCCTCTTCGTTCAGGCTTCCCCCGAGGCTTTTCCTGAGCTCCTCCGCAGAGGCCCGTGGCCCGACTCTCCGGAACGGAAGGGCTTCAAGCCAGCTAATGGCTTTCTCAGCCGTTTCCCGCAGCAGCCCGCCGTCGCAGAAGGGAGTTCCGCGCCGGTCCTTCATTCGGGCTCCCCCTCTCCTGAAAAGGGAAGCGGACCGGAATAATCGATTCCTCTCATAGGTTCACCGTTCACCAGCAGCGTGAATACATCGGGCCGGGCATAATGTCCCATGACGTCGAAGTCGTAACGGGCTTCCACCATCGAAGCGAGGTCCAGGTCGGCGCAGAGGATCTCCTCCCGGTCCCACGAGGGGCCTGCGAGGTAGTTCCCGAGAGGGTCGATGATGGCGCTGCCGCCCCGGCACATGATGTCAGGCTGGGATTCCAGGTCTCTGAAGCACTGGAGATCCCGCGGGTACATGTCCTTCGTGACGAACTGGTTGCATGAGAGAACAAAGCACCTGCCTTCGAGGGCGATGTGGCGCATGGAACACTGCCACCCGTCCCGCTGGTCTGCGGTAGGTGCCAGGTAGATGGAGGGATTCCGCCCGTAGACGGCGGCCCGGGCCAGGGGCATGTAGTTTTCCCAGCAGATGAGTCCACTCATGACGCCGTAGGGTGTGTTTACCGCCGCAAGAGTGCTGCCGTCCCCCTCTCCCCAGATGAGCCGCTCGCTTCCCGTGGGTTTCAGCTTTCTGTGCTTCGCGAGGAGAGAGCCGTCAGGTCCGAAATAGAGCAGTGTGCAGAAGAGGGTTCCCCCTTCCCGCTCCATGACTCCGATGGAAAGATAGGCCCCGTGCGCGGCGGCCAGTTCTCCCAGTTGCCCGGTCTCCGGGCCGGGGACGTCGATGGAGTTTTCGTAATACCGGCCCCAGTCCTTTCGTCCTTCCATGGTTCGGTTCCCCACCACCGAGCCGAAGGAGAGGCCCCTGGGGTAGCACGGAATGAAGGCCTCCGGGAACAGGATGATCCTGGCTCCCTGTTCCGCCGCTTCTCCCGTGAGCTTCCGGATCCGTTCCATGGTCCCCTGCCTGTCCATGATCACCGGTGCGGCTTGGACCACTGCCGCACGGACAACACCCCTCTTCAGACCCATGTTGTTTCCCTCCCCGTGGAAAAAATAAAAAAGGGGAGGAGATTCACTCCTCCCCCGCAGTACAGTCCTACAGCGCCCTATGTTTCTCCGCTATTGCATCGGCAAGGGCATCCAGTTCCGCCAGGTCTTTCGCCCGCGGCTTTCCCTTGCACATCACCGTTCCGAGCACTTCTGCCTTCAGGTTGGGGATCAGGCCGGAAATCTGCTCAACAGCCTTGGTCCCCCATCCGTAAGAACCGATGATGGCTGCGTACTTCAGCTTCGGCCGGAGCGCGTTTGCGAGGTGGGCAGCAGAGTAGACAGCCGGATGCGGACCGAAGTGGACCGTGGGGGTGCCGATGACGATAGTCGCGGCGTCCACGAGGTCAATGGCGAGCTTGCCGATATCCGTGACGGTAAGCTCGTATTTCTGGACCTTTACGCCCCGCTCCACCAGTGCGTCGAGAAGGTGGTTCACCATGATCTCCGTACTTCCGTGCATGGAAATGTAAGGGATGGCAACGAAGTTGGACACCCTGTCGGAGATCCAGTCCCGGTAGGCTTCCAGGATGAATTCAGGCTTGTCGTAGACGGGGCCGTGGCTTGGGGCGATCATGCCGATCTCGTAGCCTTCGAGTTTCTTCATGTTGTTCCGGATGATGGACCGGAAAGGCATCATGATCTCGGCGTAGTACCGTTTGGCCCCCTCGTATATGGCCGGGCTCTCCCCGGCGAATATGTCGGAGGTGGCAAGGTGGGAGCCGAAAAAGTCGCAGGAGAAGAGGATCTTCTCCTCCTGGAGGTAGGCGCACATGGTTTCCGGCCAGTGGACCCAGGGAGTGTGGATGAAGGTGAAAGTCCGGTTTCCCAGGGAGAGCGTCTGGCCGTCGTCCATGGCGTCGATGACGCTGCCGTCGATGTGAAGATGATCCTGGAGCAGTTCTTTCGCCTTGGTTGAGCAGACCACCCGTGCCTCCGGGTACTTGGCGAGCAGGGTCGGGATGGCCCCGGAATGGTCCTGTTCCGTGTGCAGCGATATGATGTAGTCGATCTTCTTCACATCTTCCAGCTGTTCCAGGAGCACGTACTCAAGCTCCGGGTCGGCGGTGTCGATGAGGGCGGTTTTTTCGGATCCCTCCACGAGGTATGCGTTGTAGCTCGTCCCCTCGGGGAGGGGGATGAGCGAGTCGAAAAGACGGCGGTTCCAGTCCACTGCCCCCATGAGGAAGATGCCGTCTCGCATGGTTCTCTTTTTCATTGCAGTCTCTCCTTTCACAACAATCTGTTCATCGGGTGGTAAAAATTGCTACAATACACCCGGCATGTATTTCTGTTCATTGTAAATTATAGACATCTGCGGCTTTTTGGCAAGAGAGAGCCGGGCGGGCGCCGCCGTTCCGGAACCCTGTCCGGCTCCTTTTTTTCAGAGGTGACTATTCATGATCCATGAAGACACCATTTTGCCCGCCGGCTGCAGCCCGGAATGCGGGGGATGCCCGGACGGGTCCTATACTGAAGACCGGTCTGTGTCGAGAAAACAGTCACGGGCGGCGCGGGCTCTCGCCCGGTGGGAGGGTCGTCTCGGCGGCGTTCTATCGGTCACAGGGGAGAAACGGCTCGGCTACCGTAACAGGACTGCTCTTGCGGCGAGATGGATACCCGGAGAGGGGTGGCGGTTCGGAATGGAAGGAGTTCGCGGTCAGGGAGCTGCAAAAATACGCTTTCTCCGGCAGAGGCCCTTCGTCTCCCTTCTCGGCTGCCCTGTTCATTCACCCGGAGTCAGGAAGATGCTGAACCTTCTCGCCGTCTCACTGCCTCCCGATGAGCCCCCGGGGTCATTTCCCCTGGCTTTTGTCTCCATATCAGGTGCGCAGTGCACCCTTGTCTTCAAGGCGAAGGAAGACCCGGGAGACGAATGGTTTTTCTCCTCCCGGGGAAGCATGGCCCCCCTGTCGGAAACCATGCCTGCCGCCGGCGCCGAGGGGATCTGGATCCATCTGCATCCTGCAGCCGGGGTACGGCTCTTCGCGAAGGGAGGGTGGCGGCTCGTGTGGGGAAAGCCGAGATCGGCGGACTGCAGGGGGCTCCTCTACGGCCCCTCATCCTTTTCCCAGCTTATTCCCGAACTTCACGGGCATTCTCTCAAGACAGCCGCAGAGTTTCTCCGTCCCAGTCCCGGTGATGCCGTGCTCGACATGTACTGCGGCACCGGGGCGAGCATGGCCCTATGGGCAGCAGCAGGGGCTTCCGTTATGGGAATCGAGGCAGGCGGGGAAGCCGTTGACTGTGCCCGGCTTAATGTTCCCGAAGCGGAAGTTCTGAGGGGAACCTGTGCGGATCGTCTCCTCCAGGCGGAGGAATTCCTCCTGTCCGTTCCGATGCGGAGGCGCATGGTGTACGCAAACCCGCCCAGGACAGGTCTTGAGCCACCGGTGAGGGATGCTCTTGCGGAAAGGCTCTGCCCGGCGAGGCTTGCCTATCTTTCCTGCAGCCCGGGAACCCTGGCAAGGGACCTGGCAGTTCTTGAAACTGGAGGGTTCACCGTGGAGCGGCTCATCCCCTACGACTTCTTTCCCCGGACCGCCGCTGTGGAGGTGCTTGCTCTTCTCGAGGGTCCGGAGGGATAAAACCAAAAAAGCGGATTTCCGGACCCGGTTTTCCCAGCTTAGCATAGCTGCTACCTGGAAAAGTATGAGCACAGATACTTATTTTTTCAAGCAACCGCAGCCGGAGTGAGTTGAAAGACGGCACGTTTCGATTGCTTTCCGTGCTTCACACCGCTATCATGAAAAAAGTAAAAGCTCATGCTTTTTTGCATTTTATCAAAGGCATTTTCAAAGATGATCATAAAAAGAAGAGGTGCTTTCAATGCTGGATCTTGCTTTCAGGAACTGCCGTGTTCTGGACGGAACAGGGGCCCCGTGGTTCAGGGCGGATGTGGGAATATCAGGCGGTAAGATCGTTCGAGTGGCAAAAAGGATCGACGAAGAAGCATTTCAGTCTTTTGACCTGGAAGGGCATATCGTCTGTCCGGGATTTATCGACATGCACACCCACTCGGACCTTCGCCTTTTTTCCACACCCGAAGAAGATGCCAAGATCATGCAGGGCATTACCACAGCAGTGCTGGGCCAGGACGGGCTCTCCGTGGCGCCTCTTTCGCCCGGGGAAATACCTATGATGAAGCAGCGGCTTGTAGGCCTTGACGGC
>Ga0228535_1002415_pt1 | contig 18147 bp, 15 predicted proteins | sample SJ1metagenome_FD_168457 | JGI IMG/M metagenome (GOLD analysis project Ga0228535, IMG submission 168457) | Enriched culture of PCE-dechlorinating microbial communities from Ithaca, New York, USA - SJ1 | ecosystem: Engineered > Modeled > Simulated communities (microbial... > Unclassified | place... | reverse complement strand
GAAAAAGATTCATGAGCGCCCGGAATCCATCCCGGAGACAAAATGAGCCCCTTATGCCGATATCTGAACTTCCGAAACAGATTCCCGGACCCCGCATTCGGGCTCCTTGGCCTCCGGAACGTCCTCCCTGGGAAGGAGCGCCACGTTCAGCACCTCATCGACATGCTCGACGGGAATGATTTCCAGGTTCTTCAGGACATTGGCCGGCACTTCCGCCAGATCCTTCTCGTTGTCCTTGGGAATGATCACCTTGACGATCCCGCCGCGATGCGCCGCGAGCAGTTTCTCCTTAAGGCCGCCGATCGGCAATACCCGTCCCCTCAGGGTAATCTCGCCGGTCATGGCCAAATCGCCCCTGACTTTTCGCTTCATGAAGGCCGATGCGATGGAGGTCGCGATGGTGATGCCCGCCGAGGGGCCGTCCTTGGGAATGGCCCCTTCCGGGATGTGGACGTGAATGTCCACTTCCTTGTAAAACCCGTCCGACAGCCCGAATGCGGCGGCACGGGCGCGTACGTACGTGAGCGCGGCCTGTGCGGACTCCTGCATGACGTCGCCGAGCTTGCCGGTCAGGGTCATCTTGCCCGTTCCCTGCATGATCGTGGCCTCTATGGCCAGGATTTCACCCCCGACTTCGGTCCAGGCCAGCCCGATCGCCAGACCGATCTCATCCTTCCCCTCGGTTTCGCCGTGACGGAACTTCGGAACGCTGAGATAACCCTGGATGGCTTTCGAGGAAATACGGATAACCTTTTTCCCGCCCTCCTCGACGATCGTTTTAGCGACCTTTCTGCAGATGGAGGCGATTTCCCTCTCCAGATTCCGGACCCCGGCCTCACGGGTATACTGGCGGATGAGGGTCAGCAGCGCGCCGTCTGAAAATACGACGCTGCCGCTCTTCAAACCGTTGGCCTCCATCTCCTTCGGCACCAGGAAACGCTTGGCTATGTTGAGTTTCTCGGGCTCCGTGTACCCCGCCAGTCGGATGACCTCCATCCGGTCCTGAAGGGGGGCCGGAATGGTCTGCAAGACGTTGGCCGTCGTGATGAACATGATGTCCGAGAGGTCGTAGTCGACCTCCAGATAATTGTCGTTGAAGGCGTAGTTCTGTTCCGGATCGAGAACCTCCAGGAGCGCCGACGAGGGATCCCCGCGGAAGTCGGAACTCAATTTGTCCACTTCATCCAGGCAGAAAACCGGATTGTTGGTTCCCGCCTTCTTGAGCAGTTGGATGATCTTTCCCGGCATCGCCCCGATATAGGTTCGCCTGTGCCCCCTGATTTCCGCTTCGTCCCTCACGCCGCCGAGCGAAAGGCGGACGAACTTCCTGTTGGTGGCGCGGGCCACGGATTTGGCGATCGACGTCTTGCCCACGCCGGGAGGGCCGACCAGACAGAGGATGGGTCCCTTGTTCTTCTTGACCAGGGTCTGCACGGCCAGGTATTCGATGATCCGCTCCTTGACCTGCTTGAGCCCGTAATGGTCCTCTTCAAGGATGCTCTCGGACTCCTTGAGGGTGAACTTGTTCTCCGTCTTTTCCGCCCATGGCATGTCCAGGAGCCAGTCGATGTAGTTGCGGACCACCGTTGCCTCCGCGGACATCGGGGCCATCATCTGCATCTTCTTGATTTCCTGCTTTACCTTCCGATGGGCCTCTTCGGACAGCTTCTTCTGCCTGAGCCTCTTCTCCAGGTCGGCGATCTCGTTCTTGAAATCGTCCTTTTCGCCCATCTCTTTCTGGATGGCGCGCATCTGTTCGTTGAGATAATAATCCTTCTGGGTCTTCTCCATCTGCTTCTTGACCCGTCTTTTGATCTTCTCCTCGACCTGAAGGATCTCTATCTCCGAAAGCATCAATTCGTAGATCGTCTCCATCCTCTCGGGGACATTCGGGATCTCAAGGATCTTCTGCTTGTCCTCCAGCTTGGCGTTGATCTGAGAGATGACGACATCGGCAAGTTTCGACGGTTCCTCAATCGAAGCAATGGTCCCCACCATCTCCAGATGGACCTTCTTGGTCATCTTGGCGTAGGTCTCGAAGGATTCCCGGATGCTCCTCATCAGGGCTTCGACCTTCACCCGGTCGATGTCATCCTGGTCGTCCACCTCTTCAGCCCTGACCAGGAAGAAATCGTCGTTGGGAAGGTACTCGCGGATGATCCCGCGCCGCTTTCCTTCGACCAGAACCTTGACCGTGCCGTCGGGAAGGCGCAGAAGCTGGATGATGATCCCGATCGTTCCGATCCGGTAGATATCCTCTTCGCCGGGGTCATCCTTCTGTGCGCTCTTCTGGGCAACCATGAAGATGCCCTTTTCGTCCTTCATGGCCGATTCCAGAGCCGCAATGGACCGTTCCCTGCCTACGAAAAGCGGCACGATCATATGGGGGAAAACCACCACATCCCTGAGGGGCAGAAGCGGAATTTCCATCATTCTTTCGTTCCTCTCCCCATTCTCATCTCTTTTGAGCATTGGTTCATCTTCCTGTGATGCCCGTCATCAGGCGGTTTCAGACTGCTTTTCGAAAAGGAGAATGGGCTTCTCCTTATTCAGGACGACCTCCTCGCTGATCACGCACTCCTTCACTTCGCGGGCCGACGGCAATTCGTACATGATATCGAGCATCGTGTTCTCGAGGATGGCGCGCAAGCCTCTTGCCCCTGATTTTCTGTCCGCGGACAGTTTCGCCACGGCGCGCTGGGCTCCTTCGGTAAATTTCAATTTGACCCCTTCAAGGTCGAACAACTTCTGGTATTGCCTGATAATGGCATCCTTGGGCTCAACCAGAATCCGGATCAGGTCTTCCTCTTTCAGCTCGTTGAGCGTGGCGATGACGGGCAACCGGCCGATGAATTCCGGGATCAGTCCGAACTTGAGAAGATCTTCCGGCTGGACCTCCTGAAGAAGCTGGTCCGTCTTCTTCGTCTGCTTGCTCCTGATCTCCGCTCCAAATCCCATGGAGTTGAAACCGACCCTGCGGGCAATGATCCCGTCAAGGTCATTGAAGGCGCCCCCGCAGATGAAGAGGATATTGGTCGTATCCACCTGAATGAATTCCTGCTGGGGGTGCTTCCTGCCGCCCTTCGGGGGGATATTGGCCATGGTCCCTTCAATGATCTTGAGCAGGGCCTGCTGGACCCCCTCTCCCGACACATCGCGGGTGATCGAGGGATTGCCCGATTTTTTCGCGATCTTGTCGATCTCGTCGATATAGACGATCCCCTTCGAAGCCCGCTCCACGTCATAATCGGCATTCTGAAGGAGGCTGAGGATGATATTCTCCACATCCTCCCCCACATATCCCGCCTCGGTCAGCGTCGTGGCATCGGCGATGGTGAAAGGCACGTTGAGCATCTTGGCCAGGGTTTTGGCCAGAAGCGTTTTCCCGGAACCGGTCGGCCCGATCAGCAGAATGTTGCTCTTCTGGATATCCACCCCTCCCATGTCGGCATGGGAAAACAAGCGGCGGTAGTGATTGTAGACCGCCACGGACAGGACCTTCTTGGACCTTTCCTGGCCCACCACATACTGATCAAGGAACTTGGTGATCTCCTTGGGCTCCGGGATCCCTTTCCGGAGTTCATCGGCAGCCGGCCGCTCGCACTCCTCCTCAACGATGCACCGGCAGAGTTCAATGCACTCGTCACAGATATAGGCCGTGGGTCCTGCGACCAACTTCTTCACTTCATTCTGGTTCTTGCCGCAGAACGAGCAGAACAAAAGTCCGCGTCCGTCCTGCTGATCTCTTCCCTTTTTGACCATTCAAATAACCCCTTTTCCAAACATCACGACGGCTTCTTGACGATGATCTCGTCGATGATGCCGTATGTTTTCGCCTGATCTCCCGTCATGTAGTAATCGCGTTCCGTGTCCGTGGTGATCTTTTCCATGGGCTGGCCCGTCAGGTCGGACAGGATATGGTTCAGTTCCTCTTTGAGCCGGAGGATTTCCCGGGCCTGAATATCGATATCCGTCGCCTGTCCCTGAAATCCTCCCAGGGGCTGGTGGATCAGGATTCTCGAATGGGGCAAGGCATAACGCTTTCCCTTTTGCCCTGCAGCCAGGAGCAAAGCCCCCATGCTGGCCGCCTGTCCCATGCAGACCGTTGAAACAGGCGGCTTGATGTACCGCATGGTGTCGTAAATGGCCAGGCCCGAACTGACATGGCCCCCGGGGGTGTTCAGATAAAAGAAGATCTCCTTGTCGGGATCCTCGGATTCCAGATAGAGCATCTGTGCGATCACAAGGTTGGACACCTCGTCGTCGATCGCCGTGCCCAGAAAGATGATCCTGTCCTTAAGAAGCCTAGAATAGATATCATAGGCCCTCTCTCCTCTGCCGTCCTGTTCCACCACCATGGGTATCAGGGTCATTGTATCTCCTCCGGGCCTTATCCCTTCTTCTTCGTGCCGGCCGTTTTGACGCTGGCCTTGGACTCCAGAAACTCGTACGTCTGGCGGTTCAATATCTCGCTTCGGATGCTGTCCAGCATGTCGTCCTTTTCCAGGCTCTTCTTCATCGATTCGACCGTCTCTCCCTTCTGGGTCGCGATCTCCCGGATCCGCTCCTCCACCTTCGCCTCGTCGACCGTCAGGTTCTCCTTCTCGGCGATGCCTTTGAGCAGGAGCATCGTCTTGACGATCTTGGCGGCCTCTTCCCGGAACTGATCCTTCATTTTGAGGCTGAAATCCATGGCCTTCTTCGGGTCCATCCCCCTGGCCGCCATCCTTCTCTGGGTGTCGGAAACCATGTAGTAGACCTGTCTTTCGACGAAGGACTCCGGCACGTCGAATTCGTTGCCCGCCAGGAGCTTGTCGCTGATCTGCATTTCAAGGTCGGCGTCGACCTTGTGCTGCTTTTCCTCTTCAAGGCTCTTGCGGACATCGGCCATCAGGGCCTCTAGGGAATCGTATCTTTCGAAATTCTTAACGAATTCTTCGTTGATCTCCGGCAGTTTCTTGGTCCGGAGGCCCTTGACGTTCACGTTGAACTCGACGTCCTTGCCGGCGAGTTTTTCGGCATGGTAGTTATCGGGAAACCGCACCTTGACCGTCCTGGTTTCAGCGACCATGGCGCCGATCAACTGATCCTCGAAGCCGGGCACGAAGCTTTTTGAGCCGATTTCCAGCATATAATTCTCGGATTTCAATTCCTTCAGGGCCTCCCCGTCGACGGTGCCTTCGAAATCGATGTTCACGAAATCGCCTTCCAGGACCCCGCGCCCCTCCTTCACCTCTTCCATGGTCGCGAACATCTGGCGGATTTCCTGCAATCTCGCCTGGATGTCCTCCTCCGTGACTGCAGGGTCGCCCTTTTCAAGCTCGAGGGCCAGGTAATTCTTCGGCTCGACCACAGGTTCCACCTCGACGGTGGCCGCGAAGGTGAAGTTCTTATCCGCCTCGATCCCGTTTTGCTCGACCTCGGGACGGGTGACCGCGAGGATCTTCTTTTCCTGGAGGGCTTCCCAGTAATAACGGTTCACCAGGTTCGTAACCGTTTCATCCTCGGCCTCATGCCGATAAAACTGCTCCAGGATCTCCCGGGGAATCTTTCCAGGCCGGAATCCCTTGATCCTCGCCGTCTTTCCGACTTTGCGATAAGCCGTATCAAGCTCCGTCTTTACGTCCGCCCATGGGACCTCAAAGGATAGTTTCTTCTTCACAGGACTGATATCTTCAATCTTTACGGCGGTATCGATATGACTCACTGTATCGCTCTCCTTTGTATTTTAGGATGACCTGTAAGATTGGTGCGAGAGAGGGGACTTGAACCCCTATCCGCTAAGGCGGGCTGGATCCTAAGTCCAGTGCGTCTACCAATTCCGCCACTCTCGCATGGTAGAGGCATCACTCTTTATATGCATTGCCCGGTAGATTGTCAACAGGCATTATCCGGCGGATATTAAAAAAACCGCCCTGTTGGCGGTTTTTTATTTTAATTGGTCGGGGCGAGTGGATTTGAACCACCGGCCCTCTGAACCCCATTCAGATACGCTACCAGACTGCGCCACGCCCCGACACGATCATCAAATTGTCTATCCAGGTCTTTCTACCATCAACCGTTGTGGCTGTCAAGGACAATGAACGCACCGCAGTGGCTCGGTTTACGCCGCGTCCGGGGATGGATTTTTGTCGAAAAAGATTCATGAACGCCCCAAATCAGTCCGATACAACCTATGTGGCCGCCGAAGGGGGGCGTGACTCGGTTCGCCCTGTGCCGGATGGGTTTCGGGGAACGGATCGTTTCTTGATTTGTCGACGGGGTTCATGTATATTTTTGATATGTTGGACGATGGGACTTGGATAGGCCGGGTGTTCGGAAAAGGAAAGGGAATCCCTTTGCTTGTTCTGCTCGCCCTCCTGATGGGCTATCCGGCACCGTGCCGGGGCGATATTTACCAGTATGTCGATCCGGAGGGGACCGTCCATCTGACCAATATCCCGATCGAGCATGACGTCTCCTACACCCTGGTCATGAGGGAGAAACGGGTCATCTTCAAACTCAAGGGGGATATCACCCGTTATGATCCCTGGATCGTCAAGGCCTCAGAGAAATACCGCGTGGACGCGGCCCTGGTCAAGGCCATCATCAAGGCCGAATCGAACTTCGACCACCGCGCCGTTTCTCCTGTCGGCGCCCAGGGGCTGATGCAGTTGATGCCCTCCACGGCAACGGCCATGCAGGTATCGGACTCCTTCCATCCCGAGGACAATATCGACGGCGGCGTCCGTTATGTCCGGTATCTCATGAACCTCTTCAAGGGGAACCTTCCGCTGGTCCTTGCCGCCTACAATGCCGGCGAAAATGCCGTCGTTCGCTACAATTACGCTATTCCGCCCTATCCCGAGACCCGGACCTACGTGAGACGCGTCATGGATTACCTGGAGTCGTACCGCGACGGCCGGCTGGATGCAGCGACGGGGTCGCGCCCGTCCGGTTCGGCCGTACGGTGAGGTATTTCCCTATCGCCTCCAGCTTCTTTCCCTTGATTCCCGGTATATTCGTCAGTTCCGAAAGGGATTCGAAGGCCTTGACCTCCTGCCGCGCCTCGACGATCCGCGCCGCGAGCTTCTCCCCGATGCCGGGAACCATTTCGAGCTCTTCAGCAGAGGCCTGGTTGACGTCGATGGGAAGATCCAGGGCAAGTCTCGTGGCGGCAGTCAAATCACCTTTTGAAACAATGCCTTGCGGAGAAAGTTGAAGGCGGATCCCGTTTTCGGGAAGGGTTTCGTCCAGACCGGCCTGTGACAGGCCTCCGGAAGTCCCGGCAAGGCTAAGGGCGTCCGCAAGCGGGGTCCCTGCCGGCAGAAAATAGATCCCTTCGGCTCCCCGGTCTCCCGAGATCTGGACCGCGACCGTTCCGAGCCGTTGATCGGTCCAGGGGACGGCTTCCAATGGCCGGACCCGTGGGCCGCTGCTCAAAGCCGCCCCGTACACGGCCAGGGAAGCAAGCAGGACCGCCATGATCCCCAGGCTCTGCCCTTCGCGGATCTTCAAATCATGGCTCCCCATGAAGTCCAGGAACACGGACTTCACCTCCCGGCAGTGGACTCTCCTATTGCTTCCACTTTCCCAGGGGCGCTTCGCAGGAGGCGATCCGGTCCCCGGGTCCCGATATCCGGATCCTCCTCCGGGTTTCGTCGAGATAGTCAATATCGATGGATATGGTGCCGTCGGGAATGGAATCGGCTATCCTTTCGGCCCATTCGATGACCATCACGCCGCTGCCCAGCAGATATTCATCGTATCCCATCTCGAACAGGTCCCGTGTCCCCTCCAGCCGGTAGGCGTCCATGTGGTACAGGGCCGTCCGAGCCCCGGGGTATTCGTTGAGGATCGTGAAGGTGGGAGACGTTACGGCAAAGGCGTTGGAGACGCCGAGGCCCCGGGCGATTCCCTGCGTCAGGCACGTCTTTCCCGAGCCCAACTCGCCCGTCAGGGCAACGCAATCCCCCCCTGCCAGGCGTTCTCCCAGAAGCTCGCCGATCCGGAAGGTCTCCGACGGGCTTTCCGAAATCAGGACGAGTGGAGCCCCTTCTCCCATCATCTTTGCCTTTGCATCCGACCGATCAATCTGCACGGGAAAAGATCATCTTTCTTGCACTGTCTCAGGCAGAGTCTCAGGCCCTGGCCAGGGCATCGGCCATCATCGAGACCTTCTTCATGGCCGCAACGTCGTGAACCCTGACGATCTGGCTTCCGTTCAGGATGGCCGCGGTTACCACGGCCGCCGTGCCCTCCATCCTTTCCCCGACGCCGGCGCCCGTGACGTGGCCGACAAAGGCCTTTCTGGAGGGTCCTATCAGAATCGGCCTCCCCAGGACCTTCAATTCCTCCAGTTCCCGGATCAGGCGCAGGTTGTCCCGGACCGTCTTTCCAAAGCCCAAGCCGGGATCCACCGCGATTTTCCCGATATCGACCCCTGCCGCTTCCGCTTTTTGGATCCGCTCCTGCAGGAAGCCGATCACCTCTCCCCAGAGGGATGGGTAGGCCAGATCGCCGGTCTGCATGGTCTTGGGCATCCCCCGCATGTGCATGAGCACCAGGGCGGCCCCGGCCTCCGCGACCGTCTCCGCCATCGTCTCGTCAAATCCCATCGAACTGACATCATTGACGATTTCTGCGCCTTCCCTAAGGGCCTCACGGGCAACGGCCCCCTTCATCGTGTCGATGGAAAGGGGGACGTCGATTTTCCCGGCAAGACCCCGGACGACCGGGATGACCCTTTCAAGCTCCTCGTCCAGGGAAACGGACTCCGATCCGGGCCTGGTGGATTCTCCGCCGATGTCGATGATGTCCGCCCCCTGCTCGGCCATGCGGATCCCCTCCTCCACCGCGCGTTCCGGCGACGTGAACCGCCCGCCGTCGGAAAAGGAATCCGGCGTGGCGTTCAGGATCCCCATGATCAAGGTGCGCTCCCCCAGGCGGATCTCCCGCCGGGACGTCCGGAGATGAGGAGACTGGCAAAAGACACTTCCGATGATCCCGCCGATCCTTTCGGCGAGCCTCTCCATGCCGAAGGGGGGCTGCGCGGCGATCCTTTCCGCAAACGCTCGGATCTGCATGAGGGTCCCCGTCAGGATGACATCCGCCCCATCGGGGCCTTGACCGGCGGTATTCCGGGTCACGACCGCATCGGCACCGACAACGAGCATCTCCTGCCTGATGATCTCCGCGATCCTGCTTTCGACGCCCTCCAGGAGAAGGTTGACGTGGACCATCTTCGGAAGCATCGCCTGGATGCCCTGCGGGTCCACCTGAGCCCTCTTGAGATAATTCAAGGCTTCGTCAGCGGATTGGACAGGGAGGTATCGTAAACGCGGGACTTTCACTTCCATAGGATTCAGCCGCTGGACGGGGATTTTCTGTTTCTAAAGGACGGTATCGATCGATGGGGCCGCAGCCGGCTCAGCCTCGTCCTTCTTGGGCGGTGCTATCCCGATGATCGCATCGAGCTCCGTGGCGTTCAGGACTTCCTTCTCCAGGAGCTCGGAGGCGATCCTGTGGAGGATGTCCATTCTGTCCGAAAGGATCTGCTTGGCGGTCTCGTAACTGGTCATCACGATCCTGGAGACTTCCTTGTCGATCTTCTGGGCGGTTTCCTCGCTGTAGTCCTTGTGGGTGGCGAACTCCCGTCCCAGGAAGATCTGCTCCTCCTTCTTCCCGTAACTCAGGGGTCCCATCTCAGCGCTCATCCCCCACTCGCAGACCATCTTTCTGGCCAGGTTCGTGGCCCTTTCGATATCGTTGCCGGCGCCGGTGGTGAAATCCTTCAGGACCAGCTCTTCCGCCGCCCGGCCCCCGAGCAGGATCACGATATTGTTCTGCAGGAACTCCTTGGGATAGGCGTGCTTTTCGTCGACCGGCAGCTGCTGCGTCACCCCGAGCGCCCTTCCCCTGGGGATGATGGTCACCTTGTGGATCGGGTCCGTGCCGGGAAGCATCCTGGCCACCAGGGCGTGGCCCGATTCGTGATAGGCGGTGTTCCGCTTTTCCTCGTCGCTGATGACCATGCTCTTGCGCTCGGTTCCCATGAGGACCTTGTCCTTGGCGTACTCGAAGTCGCTCATGCTCACCTTTTCCTTGTTGTACCTGGCGGCGTAGAGCACCGATTCGTTGACAAGGTTCTCGATGTCGGCTCCCGAGAATCCCGGGGTCCCGCGGGCGATGACGGCAAAATCGACGTCCTCCGCCAGGGGGGTCTTCCGGGCGTGCACCTCCAGGATCTTTTCCCTTCCCTTGACATCGGGCAGGGGAACGACCACCTGGCGGTCGAAACGGCCGGGCCTCAGGAGGGCGGGATCGAGGACGTCCGGCCGGTTCGTCGCCGAAACGAGGATGACCCCTTCGTTGGACTCGAATCCGTCCATCTCGACCAGGAGCTGATTGAGGGTCTGCTCCCGTTCATCGTGCCCCCCTCCAAGCCCGGCGCCGCGATGGCGACCGACGGCGTCGATCTCGTCGATGAAGATGATGCAGGGGGCATTCTTCTTTCCCTGGTTGAACAGGTCGCGGACCCTTGAAGCCCCGACTCCGACAAACATCTCCACGAAGTCGGAACCGCTGATGCTCAGGAAGGGGACGTCCGCCTCCCCGGCGATGGCCCTCGCCAGAAGGGTCTTTCCCGTACCGGGCTGCCCCACAAGCAGGAGGCCCTTGGGGATCCTCCCGCCAAGCCGGGTATATTTCTTCGGATCGCGCAGGAAATCGATCACTTCCTGCAGTTCCGACTTGGCTTCTTCAACACCGGCCACATCCGCGAAGGTGACCTTTTTCGACTTGTCGGTAACCAGGCGCGCCCGGCTCTTGCCGAAGGCCATGGCCTTGCCGCCGCCGCCCTGCATCTGTCTCATGAAGAATATCCAGACGCCGATCAGAAGCAGCATGGGAAGCCAGGAAACCAGGACGGTCATGTACCAGGGGGAATCGTCCACCGGTTTGGCCGAAATCCTCACGCCCTTTTCCTTCAGCAGGGCGACCACCCCGGCATCCTTCGGGGCGTAGGTTTTGAAGGCCTTTCCGTTGCTCAGTCTTCCGGAAATGTTTTCACCCTGGATGGTGACCTCCGTCACCTGGGACTTTTCCACGTAAGCCAGGAAATCGCTGTAGATGATATCGACCTGGGCTGTTTTAGGCTGGTTGAAGAGGTGATACACCATCACGAACACGAGACTGATCACCAGCCATAGCGCTATATTCTTCTGCAGAGGATTCAATGACATCTCTCCTTTTGAGGGTAAGGATGAAAATCTGTTGCGATCCCGATAATCGGCATGATCTTTAATGATCTTTATTATATTGGTCGCTTAATTTCAAACCATTTCTGCTTTCAGCACCATTTTTGTTTCTTCCGTCACCCGGACCCTCTGGCTGATCCTCTCGCCGGCAACCCAGACCACGGATTTGCCGTCAACCAGAAGCGGAATCCTTGGCCTGAGATCACAGGGGGTCTTGCGGTCGACGAAGTAGTCCTGCATCTTCTTGGTCCCCCTCATCCCCAGGGGGTGCATCCTGTCGCCTGCCTTCAGGCTCCTCAGGCTCATGGGGAGGCAAATCCGGTCAAAGTCGATGAAGGCCGCCAGGGGTTGTCTTCTCATCTCTTCCCGGCTCGGCTTGGCAACGAATTCGAAACAAACGGTCCTGTCCAGTTCCCTGATCCACACCCGCCCCGGAACCTCCACGGGGTAGCAAAAGCCTGGGGGCGGCGCGACACGCCTCGATTCCCGGCCGTGGACGCGGCCTTCCGCGCCGACCACCCTGAGCGTGCCTTCCCGCCTCTCCACGCGGACCCCTGCGGGAAGGTCGATGGAAACCGCGCTTCGGTTCAAGTCCTGGCGCGACAGGGCCAGAACGGCCTTCACATGGCGATAACCGATTCCGCCGCGGCCGGACGGGGCCGACGATTCCAGGAGATGCTTGACGATCCGGCCCTGCAGGGCCGGATGCAGCGTCAGGAACGATTCAAGGGGGATGAGTTTCTCCTTCTTTTCCGGGGCAATGCCCCACCCCTTCAGGATCCGGTCGGCTTCGGCGCGGATGTACCCGTCTTCCTCCCTGAGGATCTCGGCGGTGTGGCAGAGGCTTTCGACGATCTTCGGGTTGTACGCCGCGGACAATTCCGGGATGAGGCGGTTCCGGATCCGGTTTCGGAGGAACAGGGGGGTCGCATTGGAACTGTCCGTCATGTAGGGCAGTCCCTCGCGACTGAGGAAATCGAGGATCTCGGCCCTGGATAAGTAGAACAGGGGCCGGATGATCAGGGATTCCCGGACCGGCATGATCCCCTTGAGTCCCTCGGGTCCGCTCCCCCTGATCAGATTGAGCAGAACGGTTTCCGCCTGATCGTCCCGATGGTGGCCGGTGGCTATCCGCACGGCCCCGCAGTGTCGGGCCGTCTCCTCGAGGAACCGGTATCTGATCTCCCGGCAGATCTCCTCCAGGGAACGTCCGGTCCCGGCCTTCAGCGCGGGGACGTCGATCTTTTTGCTGATGCAGGGGATGTCCATCCCGGCCGAAAGCCGGCGCACGAAGGCCTCTTCCCGGTCGGCCTCGTCCCCCCTCAGGCCGTGATTGAGGTGGGCCGTCGTCAGCCTCAGCCCGTAGCTGGGGGACAGGAGGACCAACGCCCGCAGAAGGGCGACGGAATCCGGACCTCCTGATACGGCCGCCAGGACATGATCCCCGGACCCCAGCATTGAAAACGATTCTATGGTCTGGGCAACGGTCTTAAGCATGGCTGTGTGAATGACCGACCGCTATTGGTCCGCCTGCTTCCTGCCCCGAACCGGCTCAACGGCGGGGCCGTGCTTCAGCGCCCCGGCGATGTGCCGGACCACCTGGCGATAGATCCCGGCACGGATTTCCGGCGCCAGGAAATATCCCGGATGCCGGCCGTCGAACTCCTCGGTGAGTTCCCTGACCGTTTCATCGACGGATCCGGTCCTCAGGAAGACCGATTCGACCCGGCCCCGTTCTTCTGCGGCCTGTGCGATGCTCCGATCGATATAATCCTCCGCTTCCGGCCCGGTGACATAGCCGTAGTGATCGGCGCAGAGGATCTCGGTTTTGCAGGCCCTCAGTTTCTGCAGGCCCTGCTGGTACTGGGTGAAATTGGAGTTGCCGGTCGGAATGATCGTCTCGGCAAAGGGGACCCCTCCCCCGTCCGAAGGGAAAAGGGCCTTCAATTCCGGAACATAGGCGGATACGGAGCAGGAAGAGTGTCCCGGCGTCTCGAAAATATGTACGGTGAGGCCGCCCAGATCCATCACGTCCCCCTCCTTGACCGCATAACCCGCCGGCTCCAGCCGCCATTCGAGATCGTGACCCTCCAGGGAGGCGGATACCCCCATCCTGTCTGCAACCAGACGGCTGAAGGCGTTGATCGTGTCAATGGCCTTGGGCATCTGGAGGATTTCCCATCCCCTTGCCGAGGCGTACAATTCGATTCGGGGACACCTTCGCCTGAAGAGGGGCACGAGTCCCACATGGTCGAAATGGGCATGGAGAATCAGCAGCCGGTCGATCCTTTCCTCATCGATGCCGAATCTGTGGAACTGGTCCAGCACGTCCGGGGCCAGGTAGCTCATCCCCCCGCTGATGATCAGGGAGTGCCTCCGGCCCGCCAGGAGATAGATCCCCGATTCCTCCCGGCCGAAATACCAGAGGCGATCGCATACGGGGCCGGCATCGCGGATCCTCATCTTTTCCCTCTCTATTTCCCGTAGACGACGATGTTGGCCCCTGCCTTGAGTCTCTTCAGGAGGCCTTCGAACGCCGCTTTCTGTTTCTGGTTTTGCAGGAAAGCGGATATCTGCTGCTTGGTTTCCCCCTCAAGCTTGACCGTCTGGGCGTTTCGACGTTCGATGACCTGGATGATATGGTAGCCGAACTGCGTCTCCACGACCGGACCGATCGCATTGATCTGCTGGGCGAAGGCCGCATCGTCGAAGGCCTTGACCATCTGCCCGCGGGAGAAGAAACCCAGGTCCCCGCCGTTTTGCTTGCTCGGGCAATCGGAGCTCTTGGTCGCCAGGGCCGCGAAATCGGCGCCGCCCACAAGCTGCTTCCTGAGATCATCGGCCTTGGCCTTCTTCTCCGCTTTGACCTTGTCGTTGGCGCCCTTCTCGACGGCCACCAGGATATGGCGGGCGTGAACGGCCTCGGGTTGCTTGAACTGATCGATGTTCTTGTTGTAGAAGTCGCTGATCTCCTGATCCGAGACCTTGACCTTGCCCCCCAATTCAGCCATGACGAGCTTGTTGAGCGCGATGTTCATGCCGATGTCCTCGCGCATCTTTCTGGCGTCCAGGTTGTTCTTCTTGTAAATGTCGTCCATGGTCATTCCCTTGGGCAACTGGGCCTTCATGGCATCCAGGACCTCATCGACCTCCTTGTCCGTTGCGGCCGCCTTCTTCCTGGAAATTTCCCCCTTCAAAAGGGTCTGGACAATGAATTCGTCGATCAGGGCTTTGCGGATCTCCCCCTTTGCCCTTTCCTGGGATTCCTTGGGGATCTGGTCCTTGAGGGCCTTTATCTTCTCGTTGATCTCCTGTTCAAGCCGGACCTTCGAGAGCTTGACCCCGTCGACCTCCACGGCCGTCCCTGAGCCGTCGTCAGGCTTCTGAGAGGCCGAGGCCGCCGGCACGTCCTGGGCTGCCGGAGCAGGCGGCTGCTCGGGCACCGCGGCCGGAGCCATAACGGGCTTAACCTCTCCGGCGGTCTTCTCGTCCTTGGAACCGCACCCGAAGATCGTGCTGCTTAACAGCAAAAAGGCGGCAATGATGAAGATAAAGAACCCATATCGTTTAAACACAACACACCTCCCAATGGGGATACTCGATTATCCGGCCCCCTGCAACGATTCGACGCAGGCGGCCGGCCAGACTGATTACTATATGCAAATGGCCCCGCGGCGTCAAGGAACAATGGCGCCAACAATGGGCCTGGGCCGCGACTTGCCCCAAAAATCCATCCGCCGCAGGCAAACCCGGGCCGCTACCCGGACCCGGCTCCGCTGCAGGAAAAGGCGCGCACGAATTCCAGGACCTCGAACGGGTCGACGGCCTCCGGCGCGGCCTCCCGGCATTTCCATCCCGGGATCGGAACGTCCATCCATTCCAGCAGGGCCGAAAGCCCCGTAATCATGGGAACGGGAGGGAAGCCGGAACGCCCGAGGTGGCGGATCAGCCTGAGGGTCTTCAATCCGTCGAACCAGACGTGGAACTGGCGGCGGAGCTGATCGGCATCGCGGCCGTTCTTCCGGATGGACCGCCATGCCTGGCCGAAGCCGCTCTGCCGAAGGTATGCTTCGAGACAGGGGTGGATGCCTCCTGCATGGCCCAGGATCTCGTCGGCGTCCCTGGCGGGGTCCGCCTCCATGACGGCAAGCCACTGCCGGAGGATCCTGAAGGTCTGGGGGTGGTAGAGGCGGCATTCCTCCTCCTGGCCCGTCATGAAGCCGAGCATCCTCCGGCCGGTGCCGAAGGGCACCCTCTGGGAGGTCCGCGGGGAGGGAAAGACGGTGGTCCCGTTGATGAGGCCGATCTTTCCGACCTTTGCCAGCTTGTCCAGGAAATGGAAGTCCTCGGCGGCATTGCGCCTGTTCATCCCCCGGACCGCCCCATAACCGTCGGCCGTGCAGCACATCGTCGACCCAACCGCATGATGGGCATAGGGGGACCCCGCATAGGCCAGGCCCAGGACATAGGCCCTCAGGAATATCTCGTAGTGGCAGATCGCCGCCTTAAGGCACGGATCGGAAGGCATCTGATGGGCATAGGCCACCGTCGCCGCCGGATGGCCGTATCTCTGGAAATGCGCGTCAACGGCCGAAAGGTAATTCTCCTGCACCAGGGTGTCCGCATCCAGGCAGCAGATCACCCCCCCTCCCCTTCCCCTGGCCTCCATGATTCCCAGGGCCGCATCCATTCCGATCTTCCTGGCCGTGCCCACGCCTCCCTCATGGTCCGGAATCTCGCACCCGGGGGACGACGCATCGATGTATCCCAGACGCAGCGTGCTTGCTGCGATCCGTTCCAGGTCTTCGCCGTCCTCGGCGTCACGGGGCAGATTCCGGCCGCCGGAGATGAGCGACTGCAGGCAGCGGAGCGTTTCCTGGTTGTCGCGGATCTGGGGATCCGGCGCGAGGTGCGGGCCGCGGTTGTTGACGACGCAGACGACCAGCGTCCGCATATGGTCCCGGCTGGGATTCCGGGCGAGGCCGGCCAGCGTCTTGAAGATGGACCTCCGCTCGGCCAGGGCCGGTATCACGACCGCATGCTCCACCCCGGCCGGCGACGAGGCGATCAGGGGCCGGACGGGTTTGACGCCATATCGCCCAAGGTATCTGTCGATCTCCCGGCGGGTCATGCGGCCTGCTGTTCCATCAGGGCAAGGACTGCGTCGGGATCGGCTCTTTCGATCCAATTGATCCTGACCCCGTTCCTTTCCATGCGCCTGAACCAGGTCTCCTGGCGTTTGGCGAACTGTCCGATCTTGATCGCCAGGTTTTCGGACATCTCCTCGAATCTCATCCGCCCCTGGAGGTAAAGCGCAACGTATCGATACTCCAGCCCGAAGGCGTCGATCCTCTCCCAGCTCAGGCCGCCGTCGTGGAGGCTTTTGACCTCCTCGACCATGCCGCTGCGAAGCCTTGAATGGAGGCGCTGGAAGATCTTTCTGCGCAGCTCTCCCCGCTCGCACCGGATGCCGACGATCAGGGGGTAGAGGATGGGCATGGGTCCCTCCGGCTGGTCGGCCTTGAACTCCGCGATTTCAATGGCCCTGACGAGCCTCTGTCTGTCCAGAAGATCGGTCGAGTTGTGGATCTTTCCCTTCAGGGCCAGGAGCCTGCGCTGGAGGGAGGGGAGATCCATCTGCTCCAGTTCCCTGCGCAGCGTCTCGGATTCCGGAACGGCGGACATCCGGTAACGCCTGAGGACCGCGTCCAGATAGAGGCCCGTTCCGCCCACCATGATCGGGATCCTTTTGCGTTCCGTGATTTCCAGGAAACACCGGTCGAAGGCCCTCTGATAGGCAAAGACGCTGAACTCTTCGCCGGGGTCCAGGATATCGATCAGGTGATAGGGAACCGGCTCTCCCCCCTCGATGTAATCGCCGATATCCTTTCCAGTGCCCAGGTCCATGCCCCGATAGACCTGGCGGGAATCTGCGGAGATGATCTCTCCCCCGATCCTTCGGGCCACACCGACTGCCAGCGCCGTTTTCCCCGAGGCCGTAGGCCCGAGGATCACGAGGAGATTGTACCTTGCCATGAATCTGAGAATTGCGTCACCTTCGGTCATGAATGTCCCACTGTTTTGCCGATGGATGCCTGCTCCCCGATCGCCCGGACAAAGCCTGCCCCTCTCGGTTTGTGAAACAAGACCAGGGGATCGATGCCGCAGGCCAACCATGGGGGAAAAAAATACCCCGGCCCTTGGGGGGGCCGGGGTATCCGCAGTTCTGCTTTTTGCCTTATAAAGGCTGGACGTTTACTGCGGCAGGTCCCTTCTTGCCTTGCTCGATGTCAAAGCGAATTCTCTGCCCCTCGTAGAGTGTCTTGAAGCCTTCGCCCTGAATGGCACTGAAGTGTACGAAGACATCTCCCCCTTCATCGTTCTCGATGAACCCGAAGCCCTTTTTCTCATTAAACCACTTTACTTTACCTTCTGCCAAAGCCGTGCACCCCCCTTTCCTCGATTTTTCGACGTCGGTTCCGACCTCGCAAGTATAAAAAAACCACCATTATTCAGATACGTGACCTGAATTAGTGGTGGTTCGCTTATCTTGCAAAATATGAATTACCAACGCTGTCCTAATTCCGCCGCTCTATGTCATTGATAGGATTCTCATGACGCGCAACCATGGCGGTTGATGTTCCCTAACATCGTTATTTTTAAAAATCAAGTGTTTTTTGTTCAATATTCAACTTTTTTGAGACGTTGTTCCGCATGAAGAAACCTTGGATGGCGGCCGACAGCTCCTTCTCCCTTCCCATGTAAAAATGGTCTGCATCCCGGATCAGATCCAGGGAGCAGGAAATCCCCCCGGCCATCCTTCGAATCTCCCCTGCAGGGCAGAACTGGTCGCGGTCTCCGCATACGATCAGGCCGGTCCTGCCTTTCAGGGATTCCATGTCGTACGGGA
>Ga0228535_1002414_pt1 | contig 18163 bp, 15 predicted proteins | sample SJ1metagenome_FD_168457 | JGI IMG/M metagenome (GOLD analysis project Ga0228535, IMG submission 168457) | Enriched culture of PCE-dechlorinating microbial communities from Ithaca, New York, USA - SJ1 | ecosystem: Engineered > Modeled > Simulated communities (microbial... > Unclassified | place... | reverse complement strand
TGGGAGCCCTCGCCATCACCATCTTCCCGGAGATATTCAGACCGCTCGCCCAGTACCGGCTGATGTTTTTTGGTCTGGCTCTGCTCGTCATGATGATATTCAAGCCCGCCGGTCTGATGCCGCGACAGCGTGAATCGGGCGAAGAACTGCGTTCAGCCCTCTCGAAAAAGCGTAGGGAGGCGAAGGCTCCCCCTGTCGGCGACGACGGCTGTCGAAAAGACATGCCGTCACCGAAGATGGCAGGAAAACTGCTCGAACTGAAGGACGTTCATCTCTCCTTTGGCGGCGTCACCGCCGTTGCCGGCATCGACGCGGAAATCGAAGCCGGCAGAATCACCGCCCTCATCGGCCCAAACGGCGCGGGCAAGACTACCCTCTTCAATCTGATAACAGGCATCTACAAGCCGCATGCCGGCTCGATCCGCTTCAATGGCGAAGAAATTTCGGGACACCCTCCCCACGCCATAGCCGCCAAAGGCATTGCCCGTACCTTTCAGAACATCAGGGTATTCCCCTCTCTCACCTGTCTCGAAAACGTCCTTTCCGGCCAGCACTGCCGCGGCAAGGCGGAATTCACCGCCTCTCTTCTGCACCTTCCGTTCCAGCAGGACGAGGAGACGCAGATGCTGGATTTTTCCCTGCGGTGTCTTGACCGTGCAGGCCTAAGCGACTCCACGGACAAACTCGCGGCGTCCCTTCCCTACGGGAAACGCCGCTACCTCGAAATCGCCAGAGCCCTTGCGCTCCGGCCCGAGCTCATCGTCCTCGACGAGCCCTCCTCCGGCCTCAATGACGCCGAAACCGAAGAACTGGCACAACTCCTCCTGTCTCTTCTCCGCGATGGCCTGTCGATCCTCCTCATCGAACACGACATGCACCTGGTAGACAGAGTCAGCGACCATGTTATCGTCATGCAGTCGGGCAAAAAAATAGCAGAGGGGAAAATGTGTGATATGCGGAAAAACCCCCTCGTCATCGAGGCATATCTCGGTACGGAGGAAGATTAAGATATGAGCACCTTGCTCGAAATACAGAATATCGTCCTGGATTACGGTGCTGTCAGAGCCCTCGATGGTGTTTCGGTCACTGTGGGCGAAAACGAGATCGTGGCGGTCCTTGGCGCGAATGGAGCGGGAAAAACGAGCCTCCTCAAGGCAGTCTCCGGCCTGCGCAAGCCAACCTCGGGGCGGATCCTGTTCAGAGGCAAAGACATGGCAAACACGCCGGCGTTCGAACTGGCAGGGCAGGGTATCGCCCACGTACCCGAGGGACGCCGCGTCTTCAGCACCTTAAGCGTGCACGAAAACCTCATGCTGGGAATGTACGGAGTCCGCCGTGCGCGCGATAAAAAACAGCTATCCGCAAAAGAGGAGCGCATCTATTCGCTGTTTCCCATCCTCAAGGAGCGGAGAAACCAGCTCGCAGGAACCCTTTCGGGAGGCGAGCAGCAGATGCTGGCCATAGGACGGGCCCTCGTCTCCGCTCCGGCTCTGCTGCTGCTCGACGAGCCTTCCCTTGGCCTGGCGCCGATCATCGTCAAAGAGATCTTCAAAATGATCCAAAAAATCCACGAAGAAGAAAAGGTGACCATCCTTATCGTGGAACAGAACGCGCGAAAAGCGCTGAAAGTGGCGTCCCGCGGCTATATCCTCGAATTGGGCAAGGTGGTCCTTGAAGGGAAGGCGGCCGACCTCACCCTGAATCCGAAGGTCCGGGCGGCATATCTTGGCGGAGGGATGGAGGTCTGTGACTGATTCAGCCACAGACCCATCGGCTTTTGAGGGCGCTGATCGACGAAAAGCAAGCAGTTCTCATCATGATAGCTCATTCTCTCGGAGTAATAAGAGAATTTGTCGACCCAATATATGTCATGCCGCATGGTGCCACAACCTTCCCCTTGCTTTGGCGACACACTGGGAGTAGACTTTGCCTGTCGTGCCGGGCATAGAGACCAAGAACACCGAACATATCCTCACTCGGTGGGATGAAGAAAACTATCGCCTTCTGGCGGAAAACTCCACCGATCTCATCGTGCGGATATCAATAGAGGGAATATGCCTCTACGTTTCCCCCGCGTGTACCGAGCTTGTGGGTTACACCCCCGAAGAGGTGACGGGCCGCCGCGTCTTCGATTTCATTCATCCCTTGGACAGGAAGGTCGTTGCCGATTCGCTCGAATCAGAAATCCTCTTTCGCTCCCACAAGAAGATCGTCTGTAGGCTCAGGCGAAAAGACGGCTATTATGGATGGTTCGAAAGCAAGTTTCAGTTTTTCAACGACGCCATAACGAAAGAGCTCCAAGTGGTCGCCATTGCCCGCGACATAGGCGACCGGATACGGGCCGAGCGTTTCAGCACGGTGCGACATACGATCGCCGCGCTCAAGCCCTCGGAAGCCGATCTGGAAAAGGACTTCGCGTCCCTTCTCGAGACGATCTGCACAACGCTCACGTGGGACCTCGGCGAAATATGGCTCGTCGATGACGCGACATCACGCCTCAAACTCTGCAGCCACTGGTGCGGGCCCTCTCCCCGGTTCAGGCGATTTTCCGCCACCTCCTCGCGTATGGCATTCGCCCCGGGCGTAGGGCTCCCCGGTTCTCTGTGGAGCAGGGGCGGCGTGACGATCATAGACGACCTGCCCGCGATGTACTCGACCATACGGCGGAGGGAATACGAGGAGGCCGGCCTCAAGGCCGCCATCGGCACGGTGCTCGCCGACGAATCCAGAACGTACGGCGTCATTGTGTTCATCAGCCGCCGGAGCATCCAGCACAACCAGGAATTGCTCAACATGATCGAGGAGATGGGCTTTGAACTGGGCACATTCATCGCAAAATTCCGCATCAGAGAGAGTCTTCGGGCCGAATCCGAAAAACTCGGAACCCTTGTGGAAGAGAGCACCGCCAGGATCCGCGAGCTCCAATCGGAAATAAACCGCCAGCAGCGTATCGAGCAGGACATCCTCATGGCTGCCGAAGTCCAACGGAATCTCCTGCCAGTCGGCACACCGGTATTGCCAGGCTTCGACTTTTCTTTCGCCGCTATGCCCGCGCGCTACATAAGTGGAGATTTCTATGACTTCGCTATGCCATCGTCATCGCTGTGCGACATCATCATCGCGGATGTGTCGGGCAAGGGCATCTCGGCAGCCATGATGACCACGGCGGCGCGTGCGTTCTTTCGCCACGACGACACGGCGGACATAGCCCCCGCCGCACTGCTCGGGGCGATGAACGAGGCGTTGTTCGCGGACCTCGATCATACGGAGATGTTCCTCACCGCCCAACTCATCCGCATCGATGCGGAACGCGGAATCATAACCTACGCCTCGGCGGGTCACACGGAGGCGGTGCGCTTCAATTCATCCTCTGGCGAGTACGTTTGCTTTCCGTCCACCGCCCCGCCCATAGGAATCTTGCGGGGTATCGATATTGGAGAGATTGAAATCAGGACCCGGCCCGGCGATTACTTCGTCATCTACAGCGATGGTGTGACCGAGGCCTCCGACGAAAGTGGCGCTCTGTTTGGGATGAAACGGTTTGTCCAAATCCTGCGCAGCCGGCATTTCATTTCCCCTGCGGATCTCGTCCAAACCGTTCTTGCCGAAGTGCGCAGCTTTTCCGGCGACCGACCTCTCGCGGACGACCTGACCCTCATCGCCATCAGCGCGACCTCAAGAGAACATCGTCTGCGCATCGGCGCTGAAATGAACAATCTCGATCCCTCCGTCGCCTTCGTGCGGGACGTTGTCCTTCCTTATGGGGCCAAAATCGCCGACAATATGGAACTCGTGGCTTCCGAGCTCATCACGAATGCCATACAACATGGGATTACCGCAGCCACAGAGACTCAGAACAGCGCGCACGGCGTGGACATGGACGTCAGTCTGCGCCTGGAACCTGGCCGGATCGCCTTCGACCTCGTCTATCCAGGGCCTCCTTTCAATCCCGACACAGGGACACGGCCGCTTCCTGACCCCTTTCAGGAAGGCGGCCGCGGCATCCACATCGTTCGCGCTCTCATCGATGAACTCGAATACAGCTCCACGCCCATGAACCACTGGCACGTGGTAAAGAGAGTATCCTCGGAGGGAAGCATATGAAATCTGCCCACCACCATGACACGAGACTCCTGCTTTCCAGAGCCATTGGCTTTGCCGCCTGTGCCCTTGGGCTGAACTATATTATCTGGCGCTACACGTTCGGCCTCAACCTGCAGGCACTCTGGTTCTCCATCCCCATGGTGATCGCCGAAACCTACGGCATCATGGACATGCTGCTCTTCGTTTTCATGTCCTGGCGCAAACCGAAGCGGGAAGCTCTTCCCTCTCCCCAAAAAGCCGATGTCGACATATTCATCACGACCTACAACGAACCCGAGGAGCTCGTCGCGACGACCGCCAAAGCCGCCATGCACATCGACTGGCCGGACAAGAAGGTCTACATCCTGGACGATGGGGCAAGAGCTTCCATGAAAAAAGTGGCTGACGAAATCGGCTGCGGGTATGTCAGTAGGGGAAAAGAATGGACGGAGAAGCCGAGACACGCGAAGGCGGGAAACATAAACAACGCCCTCCTCGAGACGTCGGGCGAATTCATCCTTATCCTCGATGCCGACCAGATACCCGCGCCGACTATTCTCCGCAAGACACTCGGTTTTTTCACCGACCCTGCCTTGGCTTTCGTACAGACGCCGCAATATTTTTACAACCTTCCCCCGGGGGACCCCTTCGGCAACGAAGCCTCACTTTTCTATGGCCCCATCCAACAAGGCAAGGATGGATGGAACGCCGCCTTCTTCTGCGGGTCCAACGCGGTGCTCAGGAGAGAAGCCCTCATGCAGCTGGGCATCCATGAATATGTGGAGACCATGGAAAAGCGGGAACGGGAAATGCTCGACAAACTCATGAAGAGAGTAAAGAAAACTTCCTGCGACGACGAAGAAAGCTGCGCCGCGGTCAAGCGCCTCACTGAAGGACTCAAGGCCGCCAGGAAGGCCCTCGACGACAAGGCTTCCCTGGAACATGTCAGCGACCTCATCATCGAGGCCGTGCGTGACACCGAATTTCTCGTCTCGAAAAAAGAGGTAGGCGAAATAGCAGGCGCGATGAACGAACTCGCGGAAGAAGGCGACACGGAAGCGGCCGCCGTTTACCGCCATATCATCGGGAATCTCGATTCCATCGCGCGCAAGACACCTTCGTCAATCGAAGCCCTGCGCGGTTCTGAGGAATACCTAGAAGCCCTGAATCTCGCCCGCAGCGATGAAGCGGTACCGGTGCAGGCCCTTGCCACCATCAGCATCACCGAGGACATGGCGACCGCCATGCGCCTCCATTCCCATGGATGGAAGAGCATCTTTTACCCCGAAGTGCTGGCCTACGGACTCGCGCCCGAAGACTTAGGGTCCTCGCTCAAGCAGAGATTGCGCTGGGCCCAAGGGACGGTACAGGTCTTCGTCAGGGAAAACCCACTGTTTAAGAAAGGACTTTCCTTCCCCCAGAAAATGATGTACTTCGCCACCATGTATTCCTATTTTTCGGGCTTTTTCAACCTCGTCTTGCTCCTCGCCCCGATCATCTACTTCTTTACGGGCATAGCCCCTGTGAGCTCCTGGTCTGTCGACTTTTTTGTCCGCTTCATTCCCTTCTTCATCATGAACAAAATCATATTCCGGTTTGTCGCGTCGGGTATTCCCGTGTGGCGTGGGGAGCAGTACAACCTCGCCATGTTTCCGCTGAACATCAAAGCCGTGATCAGCGTATTATCCGGGAAAAAGCTTCAGTTCGTGGTAACCCCCAAGCAAAAAGAAGGGGGGCATGACTTCCACCTCATCTGGCCGCAGGCGACGATCATCGTCCTCACGATAGCCGCCGCGACCTACGGCATCACCGAATTCTTCCTGGGACCGGGAATCCCCCTCGTAGGTCTGTTCGTCAATCTCACCTGGTCAATCTACAATCTCATATCCCTTGCCGTCGTCGTGAAAGCGCTTTACTATCAACCACCGGAAGGATGGAGCGCACAGATGCCGGAATTCGCGCGCGGCGATGCGCGGAGCGGCCATGCGCCATCAAGGAGACCCTAAATGGACTTCATCATCGAAGAAAAGGAAAATACCGAAAATTACAGCGTCGTAGCGGTCTCGGGCCGGCTGAATGGAGCGAGCGCTCTTGAATTCAAGCGCCAAATCAAGCAGATCGTCGAAACAGGCAAATCAAGGTTGATCCTGGACTTGGGGGCTGTCGTCTTCATCGACAGCTCGGGGCTTTCGGCACTGATTTCCGGCCTCAAATGCGCCCGCGAAGCCGGGGGCTTCTTCCGTCTGGCGGACCTGAGGGACCAGCCGGTATCCGTCATCAAGCTCATGATGCTCGACCGAGTCTTCGACATCTATGCGGACGTGACCGCGGCAAAACCGTAAGTGTTTCTCATTTAGTCAATCAAATCAATCAGATTCTTAGCGATATACCATTTTGTACCATTGTATACGGTGACTCCATTAGAGGCGACAGCCCTGCCATTGAGATAAGCATAGCTTTTGTTGCGGGATACGCGGAGCATCTGATCTCCCTTCGTGACAACGAGGACAGAATTTTCGGGGCCCGTTGTATCCATGGAAACCGTGGCCCCTTTTTTGGCGAACATTGAGGCCGCATCCTGGAACAAGCGGGAGGTAGCCTGGGCGAGATCGACATTCAGTGTCCGGGCCATATACAGGGCGATATCAGTATTTCTTACAAGGCCGGTCACCCTTTCCCCGAAGGGATCATAGCAGTAGAGCACTACATCCTCGCCTGTGTGGCCGTTCGTGGTATACCCAATTTTTGCCCTGCTCGCGACCATCGGCCCGACAGTGTAGTTCATCGAGCCGGCTTTCGTTTTGCCGATCGCTTCGACTTCCTCATCGGTCAGGTCCGTAATCCCCAGATACTGGGCAACTGCCTGGCGGATTACGAGCGCTTCCGCAGGTTCGAAAGTGCCATCGACCTTGATGAGAGAAGCAAGCTTTTCCTCCATGCCTTCTCCGGTGACCTTTGCTTTCCTCAGCGGATTGATAAAAGTCGTCCATGGTGTCTTGTCATATCCCGAACTGATCGAACGGTCTCCTATGGAAATACCGGAATTCCCGTGGTCGAGGACGGCAATGGAGCGCCGGTTCATCATTGTGAAGAATCCGGAAGCCGAAGCGCGCGACCGGGCTCTCCGGGAACAGATCGTCGAAGTCGCGAAACGAAAGCTTGCAGAGCTCTCGCAGTATACGGGGAAAGCCCATGCGAAGGCGGCATGCGCGTTACAATCGCATTCTGCCTATGGCAGGTACATCAGGCAGGACTCAAAGGGTGTCTTACACCTCGACACCGCGAAGATAGCCTCAGAAGAGCTTCTTGACGGCAAGTTTCTCGTCTCGACCTCCAGCATGAAGCTGGACGCTGCCGATGTCGTCGCTGGCTACAAGCAGCTCTGGGCAATAAAACGGGTATTCAAGGATATGAAGAACCTCCTTGATATTCATCCTGTATACCACCGGCTTGATGATCGCATTCGAAGTCATATTCTGATTTGTTGGCTCACCATGGTGCTGGTACGATATGCGGAAAATGTTACCGACCGGTCATGGTACCAGATTGAAAAAGCAATCGCTGACATTACCGGTGGCCACATTGAGAGCGATACGGTAGGCCTGTGGTATTGTTCGGATATTTCTGACGAAGCGAAGGACATTTTCAAGCGTCTATCGATCGCTCTGCCGAAGAAAGTCCTTACGACAGCACCAAGAGACGAAGCTGCGGTATAATAAAATTTTGAGTGCTTTTTGATAACTCTATTATTTATAGAGGATTAAAAAGTTTTTCTATACCGCGCACTGTACAACGTCAGTTCAAACAAGTAGATTTTGTCAAAGACTCGGGCGTTTCATACGGCGAGCAATTGGTTTACGATATCGAACGACTAAAGCGACATTTCCCCGCCGTACCCGTAAAAGTAATGCTGATAGATGTGGATGAATGATGAATAAAGGACGCCTTCTATAAAGGAAAATCCTTACTGTTTGCAATACCCCTCATCCAATTTCCCAGAAAAACGGCCTCAAAATCCCGCCGATCTCCGATTCGAACTCTTTTTTCTGACGCCAGCCGAGCGCTTCGAGGAGCGAAGTGTCCATGCGGCAGTCGCGCGGACGCGGGGCGCCGGTGGGCGGCGAGAGGTCAGGCTGGATGTGGCCCGCATCGAGGCCCAGCGCTCTGGCCATGATCTGCACCATCTCATACTTTGTGTAGGCATGGTCACCCGAGAGCAAAAAGCGGGGAAAGGAGCCAAAGTCGCTCTTTCCGCTCAGACTCGCGTCGACGACGGCCATTATCGCGGACGAAACATCGTCGACATGGGCCGGATAGCGGCGGGCCCAGTGCTCCACCTTTCGGGGGGAATTGGATTTGAAGGCAAGCGCCACTTCCGTGACGGACGACTCCTGGAGCGACTCCACGGGCCCATACAGAATCGGAATGCGCAGCACGGCCCCGGCAGGGCGCCCTCCGGAGGGACGGAGGAGGCCGGAAAGCGCCCTTTCTGCGACATGTTCCGATTCCAGTTTCATGCGGCCATAGGCGTTGAGGGGGTGCACCGGGGAATCGGGATAATAGGGCGGCGATGAGCCGTCATAGACATAATCGGTGGAGATGAGCAGAAGGAAAGCCGCATGCATGGCGCATTCGCGCGCGACAGTCCGCGTCGCATCCACATTGATCGCCTGAGCCTTTGACAGCGCCGTATCGACGACATCGGGGCGACGCTCCGCGGCCAGATGCAACACGACATCGGGCGAATACCGCGCAAAAAACAGCGCCACCGCGCCCTCGTCAGTCAGATCGAGCTTTTCAAGCGGCGGCACCGCTCTCGAGAAAGCGACTCCTCTCACCTCAAGATCGGAGCGCCCTGCCAGAAGTTTCATGAGCGAGCGGCCCAGCAGACCGGACGCGCCTGTGACAAGTATCTTCATTCGGGAATGATACCATGGGGGAGGACGATACAGAAGGCTACAGTCTGCCCTTGCGCAAAGTATCTTTTTTCGCTAGTGTATCTTTCTACAATCAGTCAACTTCCTTACTGGACAGCGAATAGCGAGGAGATACCAATATGGAACAGAACCTCTGGTCAAGCCGCCAGAGCGAGCAGTGGCGTATAAAAGTCGGACTTGCGGAGATGCTCAAGGGCGGCGTTATCATGGATGTCACCAATGCAGCGCAGGCGAAGATCGCCGAAAAAGCGGGGGCCTGCGCAGTTATGGCCCTCGAGCGTGTCCCGGCCGATATTCGCGCGCAGGGCGGCGTTGCCCGCATGTCCGACCCCAAGATCATCAAAGAAATCCAGAACGCGGTCTCGATTCCCGTCATGGCCAAGTGCCGCATCGGGCATTTTGTGGAAGCGCAGATCCTCGAGGCGCTCGGCGTCGACTTCATCGACGAATCCGAGGTGCTCACTCCGGCTGACGACCACTACCACGTCTTCAAACACGACTTCAAGGTGCCTTTCGTCTGCGGCTGCCGCGACCTGGGCGAAGCGCTTCGCCGGATCGGCGAAGGGGCGGCAATGATCCGCACAAAGGGCGAAGCCGGCACCGGCGACATCATCGAAGCCGTGCGGCACATGCGCGCCGTCCGCGATGGCATCGCGCGCCTGGCCAGCCTTCGCGACGAAGAGCTCATGACCGCGGCGAAAGAGCTGGGGGCGCCCTTCGAGCTTGTGTGGGAAGTCGCGAAGACCGGCAAACTTCCCGTTCCCAACTTCTCCGCAGGCGGCGTCGCAACACCCGCCGATGCCGCGCTGATGATGCAGCTCGGCGCCGAATCGGTCTTTGTCGGCTCGGGCATCTTCAAATCCGGCAACCCCGAGCGCCGCGCCACGGCGATTGTCTCGGCAGTCGTCAACTATAGAGACCCGAAGGTCCTTGCGGAGATCTCTGAAGATCTCGGCGCGCCCATGGTCGGTATCGGCCTCGATGAGCTCGCCGAGAACCAGAAGATCGCCGGGAGAGGCTGGTGAGCGATGTGCGCGTCGGGCTTCTGGCGTTTCAGGGAGATTACGAAGCCCACGGAAAGGCGCTCGCGCGGACGGGCATTGCGCCGATAACAATCGTCGAAGTGCGGCGCCTTTCAGACCTCGAAAGTGTCGATGCCCTCATCATTCCAGGCGGGGAAAGCACGGTCATGGGGATGCTCCTGGAGCGCTTCGGCATGTTTGAAGCCCTCAAAGCCCGCATCAAAGAGGGCCTGCCCGTCTTTGCCACCTGTGCAGGCCTTATTTTGCTCGCAAAGAACATCGAAGGCAGCGAACAGACCAGGCTCGGCGTCCTCGATGTCACCGTTCTGCGCAACGCCTATGGCCGTCAGATCGACAGCTTCCACTCGCCCGTGCGGACCAGCATACCCCAGATAGGCATTATCGACGGCGTATTTATCCGTGCCCCGAAAATCACAGCCCTCGGCGAGGGGGTCGACGTCATCGCAACCCATCGGGATGAACCCGTCATGGTGCGCCAGGGCTCGATCGTCGCCGCCACATTCCATCCCGAACTGCTTCCCGGCGCGCCCCTGCACCGATGGTTCATTCAGTCCCTTTTGCCGAAAACGCAGGGGTAGCGACAGGTCTTTCCGATACATGAGACGCTATCCATGCCGCCCCTATCGGTAATTCAGGGTTGAGCTTCTCCAGGGCCCTTTTCAGGATTCCAGAGGAAGAGGGCTGGAACAGGGCTCTGACAAGTCGATAGTAGTAATATGGGCATTCGGTGAAGACCCCGTCCAGGATAGTCTCTTTCAATCCTTTCATCAGAGTGATGATCCCTTCTCTCGAAGTGTCGACGACCCTGGCTATCTTGTCCTCCGTGGCACTGGCGCTTTTCAGAATCGCCGTTTCGAGTTCACCGTAGGAATATGCATGGACTCTCTCGACGTTCAGAATTGAGGCGGCGCATTCCAGTGCGACGAGGAGCCTTCTCCTGTCGTAGCACATATACTGGGGCTTTCTGCTGAACGGTATCGAGGGAGACGGAGCATAGGCATTTTCACTCTCCTCATCAGGCTTCAAGAAATAGGAATATCCCACAAGGCGACCAAAAGTCCGCATCGTATCGAGATAGCCGAGCAGCATGAATGCATTCAAAAAATCTCTGTTCATGTCGAGGACCCAGCCCATATCGATCGAATTTTTGATGTAGATGGTGGTGCAGCCGTCGATCTGCGGCTTCCTTGTCCTGCCCATGCCCGAAAGATCGGAGACAATGATCCTGCGGTACCCCCGTTTCCTGGCCATTGCGTAGGGGATGTTGTCGTATATTCCCCCGTCCACGAAGGCCGCACCGTCAATCTGCGGATTTTTGAAGCCGGGGAAGGCCGAACTCGCCATGATATAGTCAACCACCTTCCCATACTCCATATCTTCAAGAAAAACTTCACGAGGCTTCAGATTCGTCACATCGATAGTGACCACACCGAAATCTTTCCCGCCTTTTCTGAGCGCATCTTCGTCGAAGTTGTCTCCGATGAGACGTCTGAACGGCTCGGTATCGAGTCCCCTGTTGCTCACAATCGAAGCGAGCAGATCGGGTATGCCCGGTATGGTGTGCAGCCCGATGGACAGTTCTCCATCTTTTTCGAATCCGGCTGGCAGATTGATCACATTGTCAACCCTGATCTCCTGTCTCAGCCTTTCCAGGGACTTCCCCGAACCCTGCGCGAGAAATGCCGCGATGACCGCACCGATCGAGGTGCCCAGAAAAGCCCCCACGGGGATTCCCATCTCCTGAAGTGCCTGCCAGACACCAATGTGATAGACCCCCTTAGCTCCACCGCCGCCAAGGACAAGGCAATAATCTTCTGAATTGTAATACATTGTCTTCCCTCCCGGAATTTCCGATATCCGATCTCCCGACGGATCTTGCGAACCAAATATATCATGCGCAGCAATGTATTCTCCAATAAATACCCTTTCTTGACGCATCTGTCAAATATATATATTTTTAACCAGTTACTCTGAGAAATTTAACTTTGTCCTGCATGGAGCCCGGAAAGGACTCTGAAATGATATCTGAAAGGAATGACAATGAAACAACAAACAAAATCGCCATTTGACGATATTCTGCTTGCCATCGGACAGGGCCGAAACCGGACCAACCTGCTCAAAAAACAAGAACAGAACACCATCGCATTCCTCGTTCAATACATCCCTTCCTGGGTCAGTTCAAACATGCTGACAGGCGTCGGCTTTTTTGGGAATGTGATCGTGTTCCTGAGTTTCGTTCTCGGAAAAACAGTCGATCCAAGATTCCTCCTAATGGGTGTCGCCGGCTTTGCCATCTCATGGTTCGGCGATTCGCTCGATGGCCGCATCGCGTATTACCGGAACAAACCACGGAAATGGTATGGATTTTCGCTCGATCTGGTGGTGGATTGGATAGGCATCGTGCTGGTCGGCTTCGGATTCATACTCTATGCCCAGGGACTCTCAAAAATCTTGGGGTATGTCTTCATCGTCCTCTATGGGCTTGAGATCATCATCGCCCTTCTGCGATACAAGATCAGCGGGGAATATTCCATCGACGCGGGGAAACTGAGTCCGACCGAGGCCAGGATACTCATCTCTTTATTCATGGTGATCGAAGTGATATTTCAGGGGAGCATCGTCTACCTGACTGCATTGGCCGATATTGTCCTCGCCGTCTCAAATTTTCTCGAATTCAAGAAACTGGCGAGAATCGCCGACCGGCGCGACGAACAGGAGAACAAGAAGAAAGTATCCCCAATGTCCGATATAGAAGGCAAAACAGAAAGCATGTAAAATGCTGCGTTCAATCCTGGTGTTTTCCAAGGCACAGATATCCTCTTTCATCGGGGGTGTTGTCGATTATGGAGTCATGATTGCCCTCACCGAATTGCTGCACATACACTACACTATTTCGATCGTCTTCGGGGGCATCGTCGGAGCCGCCGTCAATTTCAGCGTGAACAGAGTGTGGGGTTTCTATTCAAAGGAAACCCCTTACAGATATTCCGTATTTCAACAGTTGATAATGTTCTGTCCAATGGTCCTCGGCAGCATCGCACTGAAATCGGGCGGCACTTTCCTGCTCACCTCTCTTACAAAAATAGACTACAAGTTTACAAAGCTCGCCGTCGACGCCCTTGTATCGGTCTTTTTCAATTTTATGTTACAAAAGCACTGGATTTTCAAAAAGCGACGTTAGGCGCGAGCCTCTCTCCGGAGAGGCTCAGGCGCCGGAGAGCCCGAAAGCGCAATCGAAAAGCTCATTCCGATTTTTTCACGAGCACTTTGTCGATCCGCTTGCCGTCCATATCGACTACTTCGATGTGCAGGGGCGGCCACTCGATCACATCGCCGGCCTTAGGGATCGAACCTGCGCAGTGCAGCACAAAGCCCGCCACAGTGTCGTAATCCTCACTCGAGACGGCCCCGATATCGAGTTCGAGATTCTCGGCGAATTCATCGATCGGCATCGAGCCGTCGACAAGATACGAACCGTCGCTTCGTCTGAAAATCTGCGGCGCGGCTTCCTGTTCGATATCCGAAATATTGGCCATGGCCTCGAGCAGGTCGCTGATCGCCACGAGACCCGATACACCGCCAAATTCGTCAATAATAAGCCCTGCCGATTTCTTCGCATCGCGGAGAATGCCGAGCGCCTGCAGACCGGAAAATGTCTCAGGAATCAGGACGGCCGGCTCCATGTACTCTTCGACACCGACAAAATGTCCCTCTGCCAAATGAGTCAGCGCCTGCTTTACGGCCAGCATGCCCTTTGTGTGGTCCAGATCGCCATCGACGACAGGCAGATAGCCGAATTCGGCGTTCTCGATGATGACCCGAATGTGGGCCTCGCGCGAATCCGCCACATCGAGCGCCACCACATCCGTCCGTGGCGTCATAAACAGCGTGACCCGCCTGTCATCCAGACTCAGCACCTCTTCCACCATCTCGCGCTCGGCCGCCTCGAACACCCCCGATTCTTCTCCCTGTTCTACAAGGATCTTCACCTCCTCCGGCGTAATTGCAGATTCGGGGTGACGGGAAAGTCCTAAAAGCTTTATGATCCCGTCGGTGACAGACGATAAAAACTTGACTACGGGAAAGAAAATGACACTCAGCGCGTGCATGGGCTGAATGGTGAGCACGGCGATGCGCTCGGGATTATGAAGGGCGATGGATTTGGGAACGAGCTCGCCGATCACCACAGAAAGAACGGTTATCGCCAATACCACTACGGCCACTGAAACCGAAGCCGCATATTTTTCGAAAAAGGCCCATTTCGACAGCCACTGTGCCAGCCACTGGGAAAACGTCGTGCCGCTCAGCGTGCCTGTCAGGATGCCGATAAGCGTGATTGCAATTTGAATCGTAGAAAGATACCGGCTCGGCGATTCCCGCGTTTTAAGCGCGAGACTGTAGGCTTTCTTTCCCTTGTCCGCCTCGGCCTTGAGCCTCACCTTGCGCGAAGAAACAAGCGCCATCTCCGAGAGCGAAAAAAATCCATTGAGCAGGATAAGCACAAGCAGGACAAGAAGCTCAGCCACCATGGCGCGCCCCTTCAGAGCTACAAAAACCCATCGTTCGGGAAGCTACGCCGGCATATGAAAGACAACGGTCAGGGTCACTCGAAGAATCATCATCGTTCTGCATGAGAAAAGAATAACAAATCTTGACGCACGATGTCGAGGCGCCTGCAACGATATGCTTTCGACACGGAGCGGCCCCGCAACTTTTTTCTGTTTTGGTCCTTCGCAATTATCTTTTGATAGTATATAGAAAAAACAAATGATGGCATCAGTACGTTCGCGTGTACGGATCGCAATGCTCTTCGGATTTGCATGTGCAAATCTCCTGTCCGCACCGCTGGCTGCCCAGCAAAACCCATCGCCGCCGCACGCTTTCTCCGACACATTCGATCTCGAATTCCCCGAAGGAGACACTCTCCGAAAGATAACAGAGCCGGTATTCCTCGGAAAAACAATCTTTCTCCAGAGGCTCGAAGAGAGAACAGCCGCGCGAGCCGCCGCCGGCTCCTCTGTCCCCCGCCCTCCGCTGGGCCTCGTGCTCTGTGGCGGCTCTGCGCGCGCATATGCCCACATCGGCGTCCTCAAGGCACTCGAACAGGCCGGCATATACCCCGATTTCATTGTCGCGAGCTCCATGGGGGCCATCGTCGGCATGCTCTACGCCGCGGGGTATTCTCCCGACGATATTCAGATGCTCATCCATGCAATTCCGCTCGAATCCTACTTTGACATCGTCATTCCCACCAATGGCGGACTCATCAATACCGCAAAGTTCAGGGCGACGCTTCGAAAGCTCACAGGCAAGCTCGATATCTCGGAGACTGCGATCCCTATCATTGTGACCACTGAGGATCTCAAGTCCCGCCAGCAGATATGGCTTGCGGAAGGACCTTTCGACCGCGTGATGATGGGTGCATTCGCAATGCCCATGATTTTCGAGCCTCAGCCCCTTATCGAATTCGACCTTATCGATGCGGGAGCCACCATCATCGCGCCTGTCGAACCCGCCCTCAGGATCAGCGACCGGCTGATCATTTCAACCGCGTTCTACGACCGCACAATGAACTTTTCAAACCCGATAACAGTGCTCAACCGCGCGGTGGACATAGGAAAGACGCGCGCCGGCATGAGAGAAATCGAAAAATCCCGGGCCTTTGTGATCCGCAATGACGTCGAAAACCTTTCCTACATGCAGTTCAGCGACCCCGACACCATCATCTCGAAAGGCGAACAGAGCGCCCAAAAGGCCCTTGAAAAACTTACTCCTGATCTGCGTTCGCAGCTTGAAAACTCGCCTCCTCCCGGCTTCTTTGAGCATCGCGCGCTGATCCATGAGAACTTCATGACAAACATTCGGCAGATGCAAAGCGGCGAGATGCCCTCGACATCGTTCGTGATGAGAGGTGTTCCGATTCTCAAACTGTTGGAACCATTCTCGCGCGCACCGGGCGAAACAGGAACAGAGCCGCGCATAGGGGCTTCACTCGTATTTTCAGTTTCAAAACTCAGGGCAGGCCTCTCTTATTTCGCTGCCCTGAACCCAGACCCGGGAAAAGAATGGGCCCTTGAAGCAAGTTTGCAGGCCAATCCTCTGGGGAGCCTGAATGCATGGCTTACGACTCGCCTCTGGGGAGCATACGGCACGACCTATATTCTGGACCACAGGCCTGAATACTGGGAATTCGCCGGACTTGTAAAGAATGCCGCAGTACTAAAGAATAAAAAAATTGGATTTCAGCTCGGGGGCGATCTGTTCCTGAGAACAACAGGCACCATCGCGACATGGCAGACATTGGGGCTTGTAGACCTCGCATCGACCCAAAAATTCTCAAAGAGCGGCGCCGCTCTTCAGCCCTGGTATTCGGCAAGTGTGGGCGGGTTTGTCGAAAATACCTTTGGAAACCAGATTGCCGCGGGTATTCAAAGCACCCTGATAGGAGGCATCGATTCGACCTGGGTCAGCCCCAAGGCCCGTGCCTTTGCGAAAATCTCTCTCAACGGCCAGGAATTCGCTGACTCAAAATTCGACGGATTCCGGAGTTCAGCGCCCCGGACCTCTGCGCTCTCCAGCCTCATCACCAACACTGAAATCACCGTTGTGCTTCGGGACATGTACCTGGACATGGCCGAAGCACTGCTGTTCCGGAATCTCGAGGCCGCACCGTTCTTTGACACGCGCTGGAGCAATGCTTCAGGCGAAGCCTTCCATATGAGCGACTGGGCGACCGGCCTCTCTTTTTCGTTCGAGGCAAGAGCATTCGGGCTCGCACCTGCCACAATAAGCCTCTACGCAAGCTACTCCGGCTCCAAGGTCTTCACTCTCCAAATCCGAACCGGCGTGCTCCTGTCAGGGCAAAGATTTTAAAGACTTCAAGAAACAAAAGCGCGCGGTCTTCACAATGAAAGCCGCGCGCTCCATCTCTCTTCTATAAAGGTCGTGTACTTATTTCAACGAATACCGGATACCGATCGTCTGGCTGAAGCCCGATCCACCCCCGACAAAGTGATTGATATAGAACGAGTGAAGATCGATCGCAAGCTTGTCGTTCACATAATAGGAAACCCCGCCACCCGAGGAAATTCCGAACCCGAAGGGAATAAATCCGGCGCCCATGCCCAAGCCTAAGTACCAGTCAAAATTCCGCAGGAATTCGGGGAAATCTCTATACGCTTTCATGCCCCAGTGCAGCGTGACCATCCCCGCGACAGAAGCATCGAAACCTGAACCGAAATCCAGTCCCGTAAGTCCCATGACACCCATCGAAAGCGGGAAGCCGGGGATGCTGAATTTCTGCACAATATACTCAACCCCGCCGCTGACTCCAAATCCTCTCCATCCATAGCCGACGCCCCCAAGCACTTCCAGATCACCTTTTTCGGCATGGACCTCGTCCGTCACGTTCTGTGCAAGCACAGGACTTGCTGCAAACATGACCATCAAAAACACGACCGCAGCAATTTTCAATTTTTTCATTCTTTCCTCCCAATCTGCCTGAATTATAAGAAAAATGCAAAACCATGCAGCTCTATTATAATTATATTCATCCAAAAACCGAAATCAATCCCAATCTGCCTGTATTCATGGTATCATCGCAGCATGACCAGATGCTCATGGTGCGGAGACGATCCTCTGTATGTGCGATATCACGATAAAGAGTGGGGCACCCCCGTGCACGATGAACGCACCCACTTCGAATTCCTGCTGCTCGAGACCCAGCAGGCGGGGCTTTCCTGGCGTACGATCCTCGGCAAGCGCGAAGCCTATCGCAGCGCCTTCGCCAATTTCGACCCGGAGCGTGTCGCCCGTTATTCTGAAAAGGATATCGAGCGCCTGCTGCTGGACCCCGGCCTTATACGCAACAGACGGAAACTTGAAGCTGCGGTGACGAATGCCCGCACTTTTCTTGCCATTCAGGACCAGCACGGCTCGTTCGACGACTGGATCTGGCACTTCACCGGGGGCCGGCCTATTACCAACCACTGGCAGACACTTTCGGAAATCCCCGCCCGCACGGAGCTTTCGGACCTGATCAGCAGTGAAATGTGCAGGGCCGGTTTTTCATTTGTCGGCTCAGTGACAATCTATGCACAC
>Ga0228535_1002413_pt1 | contig 18167 bp, 15 predicted proteins | sample SJ1metagenome_FD_168457 | JGI IMG/M metagenome (GOLD analysis project Ga0228535, IMG submission 168457) | Enriched culture of PCE-dechlorinating microbial communities from Ithaca, New York, USA - SJ1 | ecosystem: Engineered > Modeled > Simulated communities (microbial... > Unclassified | place... | reverse complement strand
CCGCGCTCAGACAGGCCCTCGCATCTTTTGAGGCCGGATTCAGATGGGCCGCATCTAGGTGGGTCGCGCCCGGCCGGAGAAACAGAGGCCTTTGTCCAGAGCCTACGGAGCAAGCGCTTCTCTCTTTACCCCTCGCTGGAAACCTGCCGCCGAGAATTTTTACTGCATCTTCTGGGAGAAAAAGAGACGCCCGTCTGCGGCAGCTGTGACAACTGCCTTGAAAAGATGAAGGTGAGCCCAAATCCGGAAGAAGTCGCGAGCGCCCCGGACTCCACCATAGAATGGCGACACCTGTCGGGCGCAGAGGGTTTCCTCGAAGCGCTTTTTCTCTGCCGCGCGCACCAGCGACAGTTGACCAAAGCCGAATTCATCCGCATGCTCGGCCCGCATGGCAGGGGCAAGGGCAGATTCACAGGCCTCCTCTCCGGCTGGACCGATGAAGAACGAAAAGAGCTCGTCCAGGCACTGATTGAACTTCATGTTCTCTGCGTCATTGACCGTGGCCCGTGGAAAAACAGCATCTCGCTGGGTCCAAAGGGCAAAATATTCGTGGAGTGCGCGCGAAGAGTGCTCCGCCGAACTTGAATTATATCTCTCTCAAATTATAGTATAATTTTCATGTTAGAATTACGCGATATACAAAAAAGCTTCGGTTCACATACGGTCTTCGACGGAATAACGATAAGGCTTCCTGACGCCAAGGCCTATGCTCTCACAGGCATAACGGTTCTGGTAAATCAACGTTTCTGAAAATGCTTTGGGGAGAACTGAAGCCGGATTCTGGAGAGATATTGTATAAGCGTCAGAAGGTGGATCCGCAATCGCGAAGCTGGAAGTCCATGATCTCTGTAGTCCCCGACAATAATGCCCTGATAGGGGGCCTGTCAGCACTAGGGCATTTTAGGCTAGTGGGGAGCCTCCTCCAACTGAGCCTAAAGGATATTGGGCTTCGCTCACAGGAATTGATTGAGGTGCTGGATCTCCAAGATGCAATCAGCGCACCTAGCGTTGATGAGATGTCCCAGGGAAATCGCAAGCGCATGGCACTGGCTCTAGCCTTGCTTTCCAATCCGGAAGTTATTCTCATGGACGAGCCGTTTTCGAGCCTCGATACCGAACGTTCCGGTGTTCTCAAAGCGTTGATACGGGAACTCGCGAGTCGGGGGAAGACAATAATCTATTCCTGCCATAGCTACGATCTGATACGCGATTGCGCCGATTCATATCTCCTCATCAGGGACTTGAAGATGCAGCTCGGGCTTTCCCATGACCTTAAAGCCCATGAAATGAAAGCTCCAATCTCGAAGGAGGACCTTAGGTGGCTGCTCTAAGGGTGCTCATGTCGGAACTGTGGAAAGCCGCCGAGTACAGACGTAAAAGGAACAAGGCCACAGGTGCTGTCCGCATTCTACAAGCATACGCGATCTTCATTATCGCGGCGCAAGCAGGGAATACTATCTATTTGTTCTGCAATAGGCAAAGGGAAATGCTCGACGCCACAGACGGCATGACCGCACTGAGGAGTCTTGCGCTGGTATTCAGTATTCCGCTTTTATTGGGGCTGACCTTTTCGAGAAAGGACACAAGCCTGATAAAGCGTGCCCAACTCATCGATTTGGATGCAAGAACAGGATTTTTACTCAAAGCTATATCGCAAATCTGTGAGAATGCTCCGTTGCTGTTGATAGGTTCGGTGCTGCCCGTCCTGTTCAGCATGGCGATGGTTCCGTATGGGATCGATCGCGCTCTGTGCAGTGCGCTCCTCTATCCATTTTTAGCGATATGCGCAGCATTCTTTATAGCGTCTGTCGTCGGGCTCGTGAATAACTACTTACCTGAGAGTTACGGGCGAGCGTATATCCACGATGTCACCCTCACTGCTGCACTGATAGCATCTGTTTTATTAAATCCTGCTATCTACATCCAAGAGGGGACAATACTCTTGAATCTCGGTATCTTCGGGTCTTTGGATCCATCCTCCACGCCTATAAGCTTTCTGCTACGATTGGACTACGTTTTCATGTTGAGCATCAGTCTACTGGCTTTGGGAGCAGTGGTTATGTGTCTCCGAAAGAGCTTGCCAAAGATCAGATTACCGCGCAGAAAGCCGACTATGATCATGAGGACTCATGCAAGCAGTAAAAGTATAGACACCAGCCCCAAACACATAATATTCGTCAACATGGTTTCGATGATTCGGCGCAAGAGCTCCCTTGTAATGGATATATCGGTCAGTGCGATTCTGAGTTACTTTGTGCTGAACCAGCATCTGACAGGATCCGTATATCTCATTGCCATCCTGTTGATATGTATAAACGCCGTGGCTAAGGCTTTGGCCTTTCTGGCTTTGGACTCTGCGTCTCGTCGCAGGCTCGAACTCTATTCTTACGAACATGTAGATGGAATATACGTCTCAGCTTCGCTGCTGGTAGCGTTTATGAGGGCATTGCCGCCTATGATTTGCTATGTAATCCAAGGTTATATTGCGTCCTGAAATCCAGGCCATGCTCTCTGTCTCGTCGACCGGGGCCCGTGGAAAAACAGCATCTCGCTGAGCCCAAAGGGCAAAATATTCGTGGAGTGCGCGCGAGGATTGCTCCAGGATATTCGTTCCCCCGGCCTCCGATGAAGCCGGGGATCGAAATCACATGTACTGCCGTATCACTTCAGAAACTTGTCGAGGAAGTCGAGTATTTTCGCAACATTCTTCGGATCGCTGAACTGGGGGCCACCGTGGCCAGCGCCTTCGAGGCTTTCAAAGACAACCTTGCCGGCGCCGATCGCTGCCCTGAGTTTCTCGGCGAAGATTTTGGATTGAGTGATGGGGATATTGCGGTCTGCAGTGCCGTGCTGGATATATATGGGAGATGTCCTAGATGAGATGTACGTATAGGGACTCGCCATCTCCACAAGAGGCTGCGCCTCGGCGGTCCCGATTGTCCTGCCCAGATATTTCGACTCGGCAGAATCGGGAGAGTTCGTAGATCCCGCTACACCGCTTACCCCCAGGGCCTTGAACTGTTCGTCCATTGTGGAAAAATAGAGCAGGCCGAACCAGTCGACTGCAGCCTGCACCGCGTCGGAGACGCCGGCGTTCCCAAGCGAAGGGGCGATGAGCGAGGGATTGTCCGCCGATGTGGCGAGCAGCGCAGAGAGATTCCCTCCCGCGGAGCTGCCCCAGGAGGCGAATTTGTCCGGATCCAGATTGTACTTCTCCGCATTGGCCCTCAGATACTTGACTGCGGCTTTTACGTCGTTGATCGCTGCGGGGAAAATGGCTTCAGTGCTGAGCCGATAGCCGATCGAAGCGACTGCATATCCTCTCTTTCTGAGTCCCTCGAGCATTGGCGCAATATCGCCGGACTTGCTGCCCCCATGAATCCACCCCCATGGATCTCGATGATAAGCGGGAAAGGGCCGTTGCCTTCGTTGGGGAGATAGAGATCGAGCTTTTCACTTGAAGACTTGGTCGCATAGGCCAGGTCCAGGTATTTAGTCTTGATCCAGGATGTATCCGTTTTCTGAAAATCGCCGCCTGGCGCATTGGAAGGCGGTTGTCCATTAGCCGGCATACCGGGAGGAGGCCCTCCTGTGCCCGTCGACATTGGTCCGCCCGGAGGCATCATGCCGTTTGCCTGTCTGTCCTGAGGGGGCTCCCCTTTGGGTGACTGAGAATCCGTTGTTGAATTCGATGCACAGGATACCATTAAAATAATCACCGGCAGGATGCACCATAATCCCTTGACTGTCTTCATCTGCTCTCTCCTGTTGTAGGTAGTGGATGTTCTGTACATAGAATATTCCCGGGGCAGGGGAATAACATGAAAGATTATTAAAACAGAATAAAGGCGAGCTGGCCCCGCGGAGCGCGCGCGAGTATCCACTCCGCCGAACTTGAAGTGTATCGCTTTTGGCCATATCATGTATAATAAAGAAACACTCGGGAACAAGGGGCATGGTATGGTGAATTTCAAGGGCCTCGACGCATGCGATTCCTTCGCGGCGCTCAAGGAGGCCTCCAGAATAAGATTGCACGATCTCGTTACGCCGGCGCGGATTGCGGACCTGTGGATTCCGCACGCGGCGGGGCTCTCCTACTGCTACGTCTTTGCGCCGGTCGACGATCCCATTGCAGGGAGACTTCAGGCGCTGGCCGACGAGCAGCAGCTGATCGAAAAATATCGCATGCTCGCGGAGGGCGCCACCATGAATACGGGCGAAGGGCGGATGGTGCTGCATCATCTGGCGCGCGGGCGGCTTGGCGCGTCGGTCACCTGGGAGGGGCAGGACATGGAAGCTTTCTACCGGGCCGAAAAGCTGCGGTTTTACGAGTTTGCAGAGAAGGTTCGGGATGGCAGGATCCGCAGTTCGGCGGGCAAGCCTTTTGCGCAGGTTGTACAGATCGGGATCGGGGGTTCTGACCTCGGCCCGCGCGCCGCGAGCATCGCCCTGTCGCGCTGGACCATCGCCAAAGAGAGGGCGAAGCTGACGCCCTGGTTCATTTCGAACGTCGATCCGGATGACGCCGACTGGGTGCTCTCGCGCATAGACCTGTCGGAGAGCCTCTTCGTGCTCGTCTCGAAGAGCGGCACCACGCAGGAGACCCTGGCCAACGAGACCCTGGTCCGGGGAAGGCTGAAGGCGGCGGGACTGGACGCCGACAGGCACATCGTCGCGGTGACGAGCAACTCGAGCCCTCTCGCGGGCAATCCCCATTATCTGGACAGTTTTTTCATCGATGACTTCATCGGCGGGCGCTATTCAACATCGAGCGCCGTCGGGGGCGTGATCATCTCGATCGCCTATGGCCCCGGGACATTCGAGGAATTCCTGCGCGGGGCGCACGAGGCGGATGTTCTCGCGCTCGAGCCTTCCCTGAAGCGCAATCCCATCCTCATGGACGCGATGATCGGCGTCTACGAGAGGAATGTGCTCGGCTGGCCCGCCACCGCGGTGCTGCCGTACGCGGAGCCGCTCTCACGCTTCCCGGCGCACCTTCAGCAGCTCGACATGGAGTCCAACGGCAAATCCGTCAGCCGCTCCGGCGAGCCTCTCTCCTACTCCACCGGCCCCGTCGTGTTCGGCGAACCGGGCACGAACGGCCAGCACTCATTCTATCAGCTTCTGCACCAGGGCACCGACATCGTCCCCCTACAGTTCATAGGTTTTTTGAAAAACCAGTTCTCGCCCGACATGAGTTCCGAGGGTTCGAACTCGCGCCAGAAGCTCATCTCCAACCTGGTCGCCCAGATGATGGCCTTCGCCCTCGGGAAGCATGACGAAAACCCGAACAGAGCCTTCCCCGGAGGCCGCCCCTCGACGCTGCTCGTCGGGGACGAGCTCGGACCGGAGCAGCTCGGCGCCCTCTTCTCTCACTTCGAGAACAAGGTGATGTTCCAGGGCTTTGTCTGGAACATCAACAGCTTCGACCAGGAAGGCGTGCAGCTGGGAAAGGTCCTCGCAAAAAAGGCGCTCGGCGCCATCAGCAGGGGCGAATCCACGGGGGACGCCAGACTCGATGCGCTCATCGCCGCGGTTCTGAAGCGCGCGGGGAGCCGGGTCCATGAGTGAAACCATAGCCAGCCGGGAGATCAGGCCCCAGCCCTGCATTGTGTTCACCGGTGGCGGCACGGGGGGCCATATCTACCCGGGACTGGCCGTCATCGAGGAGCTGCGGCATCAGGGGTTTCAGGGCAGAATCGCCTGGATCGGCTCGGAGAAGGAGCTCGACCGGAGCATCGTGGCTGAACAGGGCGTGGAATATTTTGCGATTCCCTCGGGGAAATTCCGCCGCGAGCTTTCGCTGCGCAACGTCACGGACCTGGGGCGAATCGTCGCGGGATACATGAGGGCGAAAGCCATCCTCAAAAGCCTCCGTCCCTCGCTTCTCTTTTCAAAGGGGGGCTACGTGAGCGTGCCGCCCTGCAGGGCGGCCGCATCGCTCGGCATTCCCATCATCACCCACGAATCGGACACCTCACCGGGGCTGGCGACCCGCCTGAACAGCAGGAGGGCCTCGCTGATCCTGACAAGTTGGGAGGCGACCGCTGCGTATTTCCCTGAACCGGTGCGCGCGAAGGTCGTCCGGGCGGGGAATCCGGTACGCCCCGCCCTCTTCCGAGGAGATGCAGAGCGTGGCCTCGGGATGCTTGGATTTGATAAAGAGAGGCCGCTGCTCTTCGTGCTGGGGGGCAGTCAGGGCGCCAAGGAAGTGAACGACCTCGTCCTCGCCTCGCTGCCGCTCCTCTGTCCCTCGGTGCAGATCGTGCACCAGACGGGCAAGGCCAATTTCGACGAAGTGATGGCGGGTATCCCTGACGACCCCGCCATCAGAGCTTCGTACCGGCCTCTCTCATACATAGGCCCCGAGATCGCGGACATCTACGCCGCATCGACAATCATTGCGGGGAGGGCGGGCGCGGGAACGGTCTGGGAGGCTGCCTCGCTCGGCAAACCTATGGTCCTCATCCCCCTTTCGGGCTCCGGCACACGCGGCGACCAGGTGGAAAATGCGGCGCTCGCTGCTCAGGCGGGGGCCGCCACGGTGCTCGAGGGTGCCCAGCTCTCCCCTGTCACATTCGCCGATGCCGTAAAAAAATACCTCCATCGCGAGACATACGATGCCGCAGTCCGGGCCTGCGACTCGATCGCAGGCATTCCGACCCAGACTGTCCGGGCCCTGCTCGGCGACAGAGATCTCTCCGGCGAGAGACAGATGCTTTCGGCCGAATTCATAGCCCGCCTGCTGTTGGCAAGACTTGGGGAGCAGGCAAAGGAAGGGACATGAGCACTATAGACTGGATTTTCAGCGCACTGGTGATCATTCTCGCGGCACGGTGTTTTGTGAGGGGTTTTGTGCACGAAGTCCTCTCCGTGGCCTCGATCGCGGTGGGCATCCTCGCGGGACTCCTGCTCTCCAACACGGTCATCGCACAGATACTGCCGAAAATCGGCGCGGGCACACTGCCGTCCCAGGCCCAATACATCATCGCATTTCTGCTCTGCTTTATCGTCGGCTTCATCCTCATGAAGATCATTGAACGCATGCTGCGCGAGGGGCTTGAAGCGAGCAGCCTCGATATCTTTGACAGGGTCCTGGGGCTCGTGCTCGGAGTGGCGGAGGGGTTCATCGTCGTGGGCCTGTTCATTGTCATCCTGCAGATTCAGCCTCTGGTCGACATGAAGTCCATCCTCGCGACGTCACTGTACGTGAAATTGCTTGGACCGATCATCGCGCCGACTCTTGGCAGCTCGCTCGCGCCTATGCTCGACAGCGGGAGCATTCCGAATATCATTCAGGATTTCAAAGGTAAATAGCCGTGTTCGAAAATCTGCTCTTTCAGGATCGGGTCAAAGAACAGCTCTCTTCCATGCTCGCGGGAGGGAAAGTGCCCCCCAGCCTTCTGTTCACGGGTCCGGAAGGATCGGGAAAACAGACGGCGGCCCTGGAATGCGCGCGCGTGCTCTCCTGCGAAAGAGAAGGGCTGTGGAACTGCGAGTGCGCGCAGTGCAGGCGGCACAGAAGTCTGACGCACCCCGACCTTCTGCTCTTCGGACCGAGGAGTTTCCCTCAGGAGGCTTCGGTGACCGCCGAGTATTTTCTGCGTTCTCCGAACCTGACTTCGTACTATGCCTTCGTGCGCTCGATACGAAAACTGCTGAAGCGCTTTGATCCGGCCCTGTGGGCGGGCGAAGAGGCGAGGCTCTCGAAAGCCGCGCCATCGATCGAGTCGCTCGAGGAGCAGCTTCAGGAAATTCAGGCCCTGGTGTCCGGCCCGAAGGCCAAGGCGGGAGCCCGGCCACTGGACACGACAGTGAACCGCGTGGTCGAAACGGCCTTTGGCCTCGAAGCCCTTGTTTCCGATGGTGTGCCCATCTTCATGGTGAGGAATATGGCGGCCTGGGCCGTGCTCGCCCCTGTGGGCAAAAGCAAGACTGTCATCCTCCAGAACGCCGATACCGCCAATGAGAGCACGCGCAACGCGATGCTCAAGATACTGGAAGAGCCGCCCGAGACCGTGCGGTTCATACTCACGTCGTCCAGGCGCGCCGCGGTGATCGCCACCATTCTCTCGAGGTCCCGGCTCATTTCCTTCGAGCCGAGGACGGCCGCCCAAGCCCAGCACATCGTCTCCCGGCTTTTCCGGAGCGAAGCGAAGGTAGAAAACATCGGCGAATTTTTCCACGGGAAAAGTCCTTTTCCCCCCGACAAGGCGGAGGGGGAAGCGGCGCTCTTCGTCGGCGCACTGCTCGGCCGCGCCATGGAGAAGGATGCTGCCATGAGCGGGGACAGAGCCTCAAATCTCGTCCGGCAGGCGCGCAATGAACGGGTCTCGGCCCTCGGAGTGATGCGCGACGTCGCGGAGCAGACCGGGAATTTCGGCGCAAAGAACGCACAGTTTTCCAACTCTTTCTTTGTCTTTCTGAGGGCCGCTGCCCGGCAGCTCGCGTCGGTCGTCGCCGATCCCACGTCGAGCGCCGCGCTCATCGTGCATGTCGATCGCCTCTCCTCGAAATTGAGAGATGCGGGAGTGCAGTACCGTTCGTTCAACCGCTCGCCGGAGCTTCTGCTCGAAGCGTTTGCAGACATGTTAGGAGAAATACCATGAAAGCAGTGTATGAAAATGCGCTGAAACGGATCGACCGCATTCCGCCCGATGGACTCAAGCAGATAATCAAAAACCTCTCCGCCGAAAATTCCATCTACGAGGCGGCCCTGAATTCGACGCTCGACGGGATCGTCGTCTGCGATCTGGAGCATAAACCGCTGTTCATCAACCGTTCGGCAGAAAAAATATTCCGGCTTGTGTCGTGGACCCAGGAATTTGCGCTGTGGGAACAGCTGAACGACGACAATCTCGCCGATTTTTTCCGGAAGGCGCTGATCGCCGACGAAAATGTCCTGAACCGGGAGATATCCCTCAACAGGCCCGGCGGGACACGGATAATCGGGATAAACATATCGGCGCTTCTGTCCGACGGCAAAATCTCGGGAAACCTCATTCATCTGGAGGACATAACCGACAGGCGGCGGCGCGAAGCCCAGCTCAGAAGGGCCGAGAGCCTCGCCGCCCTCACGACCCTCGCCGCGGGCGTGGCGCACGAGATAAAAAATCCTCTGGCCTCGATCCGCATACAGCTCGGCATCATCCGCCGCATTCTCGAAAAAAACTGCTCAAAGAAAACAGAATCGATTTTTCACAACATCTCCCTGGTGGAGCAGGAAATAGACCGCCTCAACTCGATCGTGGTCGATTTTCTGTTTGCGGTTCGCCCCATGGACATCACCCTCATCCTCGATAGGGCCGAAGAGGTCGTCGATGAAGTCGTCGAGCTCATGAGTCACGAGGCGGAGGACCAGCACATCCGCATAGTCACGAAAATCGAGCCCGACCTGCCCGACGTGATGATCGACCGAAAAAACCTCAAGCAGGCGCTGCTCAATATCGTCAAAAACGCTATCGCCGCGATGCCGGACGGCGGGGTGCTGACCATCTCGGTCTCTGTCAAGAACGACGAGCTCCAGATCGCCGTCTCCGATACGGGGATCGGCATTCCCGAGGAACTCATGGCGAAAATCTTCGAGCCCTATTTCACCACCAAGGAGAGTGGGACGGGCCTCGGTCTCACCATCACCTTTAAAATCGTAAAGGAACACAACGGGGAAATCACCGTGGAATCGACACCCTCAAAAGGCTCAACCTTTACCATTCACCTTCCGCTGCCTCAGCCTGAACAGAAATCCCTGCCTCCCTGGGAAGACGGGGTAAAGGTCGAGGGTTCACACATGGAGGAATAAATGCGGGCGACACTGCTCGTCGTAGACGACGAAACCAACATTCGCGAAGGTCTTGCCCAGCTCTTTTCAATGGAAGGGTACGAGGTCCGGACCGCAAAAGACGGCATCGAGGCGAAAACCATCGTCGACAGAGAAGACATCGACGTGGTCATCACCGACTTCAAGATGGGCAGGATGAGCGGCCTCGATCTTCTGCAGTACATCGTATCCACTCACCCCGGGATTCCCGTCATCATCCTGACCGCGCACGGAAGCGTCGACAAGGCGGTGGAGGCGATGCGCCAGGGCGCCTTCGATTTTGTCGCAAAACCGCCCAACACGGACCACCTCGTCAACCTCGTCCGCCGGGCGCTGGAAACCAGAGAGCTCTACCGCACCAACATAGAGCTCAAGGCGGAGGTCGAAAGTCAGCGGGCGCGGAGCTATATCGTAGGCCAGGCCCCCTCCATCAAGCGCATCTTCGACCTTATCCGGAAGGTCGCCCCGACCAAGGCAAGTGTCCTCATCACCGGCGAGTCCGGCGTCGGCAAGGAGCTGGTGGCCGACGCAATCCACAATCTCTCTCCGAGGAAGGACATGCCCTTCATCAAGGTGCACTGCGCGGCGCTCGCGGAGAGCCTCCTCGAGAGCGAGCTCTTCGGGCACGAAAAGGGCGCGTTTACGGGGGCGACGGCGCGGAAACGGGGACGCTTCGAAATGGCCGACGGGGGCACGCTCTTCCTCGATGAAATCGGCGAGATAAACCAAAATGTGCAGATCAAGATTCTCCGGGTCCTGCAGGACCGCAAATTCGAGCGCGTAGGCGGAGAAGAGACCCTCGAAGTCGACGTGCGGCTCATCGCCGCGACCAACCGCGACCTGAAAAAGGAAATCGCCGAAGGGCGCTTCAGGGAGGACCTCTACTACCGCCTCAATGTGGTCAACATCCATGTGCCGCCCCTGCGCGAGCGGCGCGAGGACATTCCCCTTCTGGCCATGACTTTCCTAAAGGAATTTGCGGAAGAAAACGGAAAGCAGATCGAAGGGCTCGATCCGAAGGCCAGGCAGGCGCTCTACACTTACGATTGGCCCGGCAATGTGCGGGAACTCAGAAACTGCATCGAGAGCGCCGTCGTCATGGCCTCGGGAAAACTGATCGTGCTGGATGACCTGCCGCCCGGACCGCGCTCGAGCGCCGAGACGCGCGTCATCAGCATACCCGCCTTCTCCTCGATGGAGGACGCGGAGCGCATTCTCATCGCCGAAACGCTCGCGCTCGCCGGGGGAAACAAGTCCAAGGCCGCGGAAATACTCAAGATCGGCCGAAAAACGCTCTATCAGAAAATCGAGCAGTACGGGATCGTCATGCCGGACCTCGGTGCGGCGGGCGAGGGCGAAAAGGCCAAAGCCTCTCAGGGCACCTAGGGCTTATACGATTCCCCGCCTCCGGTTCGACAGCTTTGCGCGGAGGCGCAGGATGGCCTTGGTGTGGAGCTGGCTGACGCGCGACTCCGTCACTTCGAGTATCTTGCCTATCTCCCGGAGCGTCAGGTTCTCGTAATAATACAGGACCAGCACTTTCTTTTCCTTGTCGGGAAGCTCCTGCAGGGCCTCGAGGATGACCCGGCGGATTTCTTCGCGCTCCAGGACCGCGTCAGGATTTTCGGTGCGGAGCGACTCCAGGGTGTCGCCGATTGTCCCCCCCTCGGAATCCGAGCCCATCGGCCAGATCTCCTGCAGGGAGAGAATCGATGAGGAAGCTACCTTGGCCATGATCTTGAAGAGCTCTTTGCGCTCGATGCCCATTTCCTCGGCGATCTCCTCATCGCTGGCGGGCCGGCCCAGGTGGCTCTCGAGCTTGGCGATGGCCCGCTCTATCTGCTTGGTCTTGCGCCGGATGGAGCGCGGCACCCAATCGAGTTCGCGCAAGTGGTCATAGATAGCCCCCCGGATGCGCGTGACGGCGTAGGTTTTGAATTTGACGTGCTTTTTGGGATCGAACTTCTCGATCGCATCGAGAAGACCAAAGTTGCCATACCCGACCAGATCGCGGTATTCCACCATCGAAGGCAGGGTGACCGATACTTTTCCCGCCACATACTTGACCAGCGGCGCATACCGCATGACAAGCTCATCGCGGATATGGATATCTGCAGTGCAATGGTAGAGATCCCACAATCGATTTTCTTCTAACGATGCATAATCCATGATCCGTCCTTCCACCCTCCTCCTAGAGGATGTATTTGCTTAAATCCTGCTGCTGCACATAGTCTTTGAACTGCTCGTCCACATATGCCCTGTCGATGGTGACTTTTGTGTGTGCGTACTTGTCGGCATCGAAGGACACATCTTCGAGCAGTCGCTCCATGACAGTCTGGAGGCGCCGGGCGCCTATATTTTCGCTCTGCCTGTTGGCGGCCTCGGCGATCTCTGCGATCCTTGCTATGGCATCCTTCGAAAATTCGAGCTCGACATCCTCGGTGCCGAGAAGCTGAATGTACTGAGTGACCAGGGCGTTCTTCGGCTCGGTGAGAATGCGCACAAAGTCGTCGCCGCTCAGCGCGTCGAGCTCGACGCGGATGGGGAAGCGCCCCTGGAGTTCGGGAATCAGGTCCTGAGGCTTCGACACGGTGAAGGCGCCTGCGCCGATAAAGAGTACGTGGGTGGTGTCGATGGGGCCCCACTTGGTATTGACGGTCGTCCCTTCCACGATCGGCAGCAGGTCGCGCTGGACACCTTCCCTCGAAACATCGATGCCGGAAGAGCCTTTGCCTTCACGGTTGGCGATCTTGTCCATCTCGTCGATAAAGATGATCCCCGATTCCTGGGCGCGGCGACGCGCCTCCTGAACGATTTTTTCCTGATCCACGAGGTGTTCGCGCTCTTCGGCCTCGAGGAGGGGCAGGGCTTCAGAAACCGTGACCGTCCTCTTCTTTTTCTTGCCGCCCAGCATATTCTGGAGCCCGCCAAGGGCGATGTTCATCTCTTCAAACTGCGAGCCGGCAAAGAGCTCTATCTGGGGTCCCTGGGCGGGGACGGATATCTCGATCTCGCGTGAGTCGAGTTTGCCCTCCCTCAGCAGGGTGCGAAATTTTTCTTTTGTGTCTGCGCCCGAACGGGGTACGATGACCGTCGCCTGCGATTCGCCGACAGGTTCGTCGGCGCTCGTTATTCCCGGCAGGAGAATATCCAGCAGTCTGTCTTCCGCCCGTCTCTTCGCCTCCCCCATAACCTGGGCCTCCATCTCTTCCTTGACCATGGCGACGGATGAGGCCATAAGGTCCCGCACCATCGACTCGACATCGCGGCCCACGTACCCGACTTCGGTGTACTTGGTCGCCTCGACTTTTATGAAGGGGGCGCCGCAGAGCTTCGCCAAGCGGCGGGCGATTTCGGTCTTTCCCACGCCGGTGGGCCCGATCATCAGGATATTCTTGGGGGCGATCTCTTCGCGGATCTCCTCTGGAAGGCGCTGCCGACGGATCCGGTTGCGCAGGGCGATGGCGACGGCTTTTTTCGCCTTCTTCTGGCCGACGATGTAGCGGTCGAGCTCTTCGACGATTCTGTGCGGAGTGAGGGTGTCGTTCTCTGTCATCATATCTCCTCCACGACAATGCGGTCGTTGGTGAAAATGCAGATGCCCGAGGCGATCTCAAGACTCTTCTGCGCAATTTCGTGCGCGGAAAAATACCCTGGCAGCTTTGTGGAGTCTGCAGCGCCCTGCGAGCGGCCGGCCTCTTCCACTCTCCGGGATGCGTCGAGATAGGCGATGGCGGCCGCATAGGCGTAGGTGCCGCCCGAACCGATCGCGATCGCATCCTCGCTGGGCTCGACCACATCGCCCGTGCCCGAGAGCAGAAACATCTTCGTCTGGTCCGCGACGAGGAGCATGGCCTCGAGCTTGCGGAGGATGCGGTCGGTGCGCCAGTCCTTGGCGAGCTCCACCGAGGCTCTCGTCAGGTCTCCCCCGTATTCCTGCACCTTCGCCTCAAAGTGCTCGAAGAGGGTAAACGCGTCTGCCGTCGCCCCCGCAAAACCGCAGAGCACTTTGCCGTTGTAAATCGTCCTTATCTTTCTCGCGTTGCTCTTGAGCACCGTGTTGTTCATCGTGACCTGTCCGTCGCCGGCCATTGCGACATGGCCGTCCTTTCTCACGGCCAGTATCGTCGTCGCATGCATTTCCATATCTTCCTCACTTTCCTTCATTTGCTCTTCGAACCGTGCGGATGGGCCTGTTCGTAGACGCGGCGCAACCGCTCCATATCGATATGCGCATACACCTGGGTCGTCGATATGCTCGAATGCCCCAGCATCTCCTGGACTACGCGCATGTCGGCGCCGGCGGCCACGAGGTGCGTCGCGAAGCTGTGTCTGAACGTGTGCGGCGTCAGATGCTTCTTTATGCCCGCCTGGAGGCGCCTTTTCTCGACAATCTTCTCCGCGCCGCGCGTACTCAAGGGACGCCCCCGCGTATTGACGAAGACCCTATTGTGCTCTTCGATGCCGAGCCTCTGCATGAGCGCCGCCCTGTAGGGCAGATAGCGCCGTATGGCCTCTTTCGCGGAGTCGCAGAGGAACACGAGGCGCTCTTTCGAGCCCTTTCCCTTTACCCTCACCGAATCCGCGGCGAGGCGGGAGAGCTGCATGCCGCAGAGTTCGGAGACGCGGCAGCCCGTAGAATACATTGCCTCGAGGAGGGCCCTGTCCCGCAGGTCCCGAAAATTTCCGCCGTCGATGCCGTCCAGGAAGGCCTTTGTCTCGTCCTCAAAGAGGAAGGAAGGCAGGGGTCTGCCTGCGGGTATGTTCTCGACTTCGCGCGCAGGGTCCTTGGCATCCGAATGGAATTTCAGGCGGTAGCGGTAGAAACCCCGCACTGCCGAGAGACTGCGATTTACGGAGGCCGGCGCCCGCTTCTCCATCACGAGGGTGCCCGCGAAGGCCCGGATATCGCCCGCATCGGCCTCATCGACATCCTTTCCTTCGAGAAAGGCTTCGTAATGCGCAAGATCACGCCTGTATACCTCGACGGTCTTGGGCGAGAGGCCCCGCACCGCATCGAGATAGTCAAGGTAATCGAGAAGCCGCGCATCCATGGTTCATTCGCCTCCCTTCTCTTCTTTTTCCTCGCCGCTGGAATGCAGGTAATCGCAGTCGGGGTTGATGCAGGCCTTGTGGATGCCTGTTTTCTTGTCGTATTTCTCGACAAGGAACCAGCCGCAGCGGGGGCATGTCGCATTCGTGGGCTTGTAAAGCGTCATAAAATCGCACTCGGGATAGTTGGAACAGCCATAGAATTTTTTGCGTTTGCCCCTGGTCGAGACGCGCGGGATTATGTCGCCCCCGCACTTTGGACACTTGGCAAGCGGCACGGATTTGGTGAATGTGCATTCGGGGAATCCCGAGCAGGAGAGAAAATAGCCAAATCTCCCGAGCTTTTTGACCAGAGGGCGGCCGCACTTGGGACATTTTTCGTCGGTCCTTTCGTCGAGCGCGCCGTGCATATCCTCAAGCGCGTGCATGACATCGTCGACCTTGTCCTTCATGGGAAAATAGAATTTCTTCAGTTCGTTGACCCAGTCGACGCTCTGCTCTTCCACCTTGTCCAGCATCGATTCCATCTTTGCGGTGAAGCTTGTGTTGATCACCTCCGGAAAGTTCCGGGACAGAATGTCGTCTATGATTTTGCCCAGCGCCGTGGGGATGATCTGGCGCTTGTCTCTCTGCACATAGAAGCGCTCGATGAGCGTCTCGATCGTGGGCGCATAGGTGGATGGTCGCCCGATTCCCAGTTCCTCGAGGGCGCGCACAATCGACGCGTCGGTGTAGCGCGAGGGGCCCTGCGTGAAGTGCTGGACGCCGTCGATTTTTTCGACATGGAGCGTCTCGCCTTTTTCGAAGGGCAGCTGGTGGCTCGTGCGCTCTTCCTTGGAAGCGCCGAGGCGAATGACCTTATAGAAGCCCTCTTCCAGGAAGCTCGAGGCCGAGGTGCGGAAGAGTCCCTCGCCGATCTGAATGTCCGCGGTGGCGGTTCGGATGACCGCCGGCTTCATCTGGGAAGCGACAAAGCGCTCCCAGATGAGGGTGTATAGTTTCAGATGATCGCCCTTCAGATAGCGCGCCGCCTCGTCGGGCGTGATGTCGACCCGCGTGGGGCGGATGGCCTCATGCGCATCCTGTGCCGCGTTGCTGACTGAATAGCGGACGGGTGCCGCGGGCGTCTGGGCGGGAAAATACTTCGCGAGCCACTCGTGCGTCTCCTGCAGCGCGGAATCCGATATGCGCGTCGAATCGGTCCGCATGTAGGTGATCAGTCCGAGTCTCTGGTGCCCCAGGTCGACGCCTTCGTAGAGCTGCTGGGCAACCTTCATCGTCTTTGTGCTCGTAAAACCGAGGCGGTTCGCCGCGGTCTGCTGCAGTTTCGATGTCGTAAAAGGAGGTTTGGGCTTGACAGTGCGGTCTGTACACTGAATATCGCTCACCAGGGCAGGCTTTCCGGACAAGGACGCGATGATCTGTTTTGCCTGCGCCTCGTCCTTGATCGAGGGCTTTTCTCCGCCTAGGAGGGCGAGCTCGGCGCGCACGGCATGCTGATGGGCCCGCAGATGCGCTTCGATCGTCCAGTACTCTTCCGGGATGAAAGATTCGACTTCCCTTTCCCTGTCGCATATGAGCTTGAGGGCCACGGACTGTACGCGCCCCGCGGAGAGCCCGGACTTCACCTTTTTCCACAGGAGGGGCGAAAGAGTATAGCCGACGAGACGGTCTATGACGCGCCTCGCCTTCTGCGCCTCGACGAGACTCATGTTGATATCCCGCGGGCGGGACATCGCATCCTGCACCGCGGGCTTTGTGATCTCGTTGAAGGTCACTCTGCTTATGGGAGTCTGTTTTATCTTTTCTTTGAGGTATCTGCCTATCTGGTACGCGATCGCCTCTCCCTCGCGGTCGGGGTCCGCCGCGAGCACGACGGCGCTGGAGCGCTTCGCCTCTTCGGTGAGCTCCTTGAGCTTGTCGGCCTTGCCGCGTACCGTGATATACTCAGGCTCGAAATCGTGCTCGATGTCGACCGCCATGCGCGATTTGGGCAGGTCGATCACCTGGCCGTTCGAGGCGAGCACCCTGAAATGGGAGCCGAGATACTTCTCTATTGTCCGTGCCTTGGCAGGCGACTCGACGATGATGAGGGTCTTGGGTTTGGAAGCGCCGGGCGCGCCAGATGCGCCTGAGGCATTTTTCGCTTTCTTCTTCGCTGCTGCCATTCAATACTCCTTCGATTGCGGCTGGCGTACCGCTTTTTTTTCAAAGACCCAATCCCAGACTCCGGCACCATGGAACAATGCGGCAATCTCGGCGCCACTGTGCACGGCGCATGCGCCTTCTCTCGCGAGCGCATCCGCGCCGGCATTTCGTGAAGAACCAAGACAGGCTGCGGCAATCGCAACATCGCGTCCTTCGCTGAGCGCCAGTTCCGCGGTAATGAGAGCTCCCGACTTCTCCGGGGCCTCGACCACCAGGGTGAGCTTGGAGACTCCTGCGAGGATGCGATTCCGTTCAGGAAAACGATATCGATCAAGGCTCACGCCAGGAGGATATTCCGTAACCAGACAGCCGCCCGCATCGAGTATCGCCGCGGCGAGCGGCGCATTCGACGGCGGATACACCCGATCGAGTCCGCAGGGGAGCACGGCGATCGTGGGCGACGCCCCGCTCTGCAGAGCGCCGCGGTGCGCCGCCGCATCGACCCCGCGCGCCAGCCCCGACACCACGCTGAAGCCCGCATCCGCCGCTTCCTTCGCGAGATGCACCGCGGCGTGGAGCCCGCGCCAGCTTGGCATCCTGGTCCCCACCATGGTCACCGGCGGCCAGCACAGGCTCCGGGCACCGCCGCGCACAAAGAGGCCAAACGGGGCTTTGTGGATCTCCCGTAAAAGCGGAGGATACCCCTTCCCCGTCACACAGATGAACGTTGCGCCAAGCCGCCCTAGAAATTCCGCATCCCGCTCGGCCTGCCCCCATACGCGGGCCATGTCCGGCAATTGGGCACGTACTGAACGGTACAGAAAGCTTTCGATTTCGGCAAGGCCCAGGGATATGAAATGTTCCCTGTCCTGAATCTGTCCGAGCAGCAGAATCCGCTCCTGCCAGCTCAGGAAATGCAGCCTGTGCATGGCCAGCCTGAGCGGCAGAGAAAAAGAGTCGAGCGGCGGCAGAGCTGCGGAAATACGGTCGAGCTCCGCCTGTATGAGTGCGGCGCGGGCCCTGTGTGGCCTTCCATGTGCCATTTTCGAGGATCCTCCGCAGGGATTGACGCGCCCGAGGGCGCCTGCCGCTTTCATTTTTCCGCTATTTCCTTGGAAAATATTCCTTGTGATACATACCGAGCGAGGCC
>Ga0228535_1002412_pt1 | contig 18205 bp, 15 predicted proteins | sample SJ1metagenome_FD_168457 | JGI IMG/M metagenome (GOLD analysis project Ga0228535, IMG submission 168457) | Enriched culture of PCE-dechlorinating microbial communities from Ithaca, New York, USA - SJ1 | ecosystem: Engineered > Modeled > Simulated communities (microbial... > Unclassified | place... | reverse complement strand
CTCAGCGCATGGTCGGTGTACCTGCAAACATGGTGAATGTGCTGCAGGGCATCATCATCCTCGTCATCGTTGCCACAAAGATGGTTCTCGCCGATCCCTATCTCATGGAGAAGGTCTGGCGCAAAGTGCAGAAAAGAAGCAGCAAATCCAAGGAGGTGGAAGCATGAACTTCATCGTAAACATCCTAAGCTTGGGCATACCCTTCTCCGTCGCCTTGCTTATCGCCTCCCTGGGGGAGATGTTCAACCAGCGCTCCGGCATCTTCAACCTTGGTTGTGAGGGCATCATGGCCATGGGGGCCTTTTTGGGAATGCTTATTCCGTACAGCATCGGACAAGGCGGCCCCACCCCGGGCATTTACAACGTTCTCGGCCTGGCGCTGGCGATGGCTGTGGGTGCACTCTTCGGCCTTCTTTTCGGGTTTGTCGTAGTCACTTTCCGTGCTCCGCAGGGTATAGCGGGCATCGGGTTGCAGATGTTCGGAGTCGGTACGGCAGGAACCTTGTTCCGCCACTTCATCGGCGGAACGCAATCGGTTCCCGGCATCGGCAACCTTCCGATCCCCGGACTTTCCAAGATTCCCATCCTCGGTCCGATTTTTTTCAGCCATAACTTGCTGGTCTATCTTGCGTTCCTCTTTGTCCCTGCCGCTTGGTACATCCTCTTCAAGACCCCCTGGGGGCTGCGGGTACGGGCGGTAGGAACAAACCCCAGGGCCGCCGACTCGATCGGCATCCAAGTCAACAAGGTGCGCTACCAGGCTTTGGCTGTCGGTGGTGCCCTGGCTGGTCTTGCCGGAGCCTACTTGAGCCTCTGCCAGGCAAAAATGTTCAGTGACGAGATCATCGCCGGCCGTGGGTTCATCGCTGTAGCATTGGTTTACTTCGGTCACTGGCATCCGGTGAAGATTATGGGAGGGGCCCTGCTGTTCAGTCTGGCGCAAGCCTTCCAGCTGGCCATTCAGGGACAGGGAATCAACTTCCCCTATGAGTTCGCCGTCATGCTGCCGTATGTCATGGTCATCGTTGTTCTTGCTTTCAGCAGGGAGAGCCAGTTGCTCGGCCCGACCGCTCTTGGGCAACCCTTCAACCGGGAGAAGCGAATTTAGGTTTTGAAACAAAGGCAGGAGTGATTGTTGCATTTTCCTGCCTTTGTTCCTTGCACTGGAACTCCTGCAACAAAATAATGCAACAAAAGTCTTATACTGCAACAAGATATTGACTTTTCAACAAGACATCGAAACAATGTGAACGTATAGCATCACAGACCGTGGCATCCCTTCTTGGATGCTGACGCTAAGCGGCTAGCACCTGTTCCCACCCTTAACAGACAATGGAGAGCACGCTATGTATGCATTCAGCGTAAATGGAAAGCCTGTACAATATGATGGAGAGGACAAGAAATTACTTCGATTCCTCCGTGAGAACCTTAACCTTACCGGCACCAAGGATGGGTGCAGCGAGGGTGCCTGTGGTACCTGTACCGTCCTGGTCGATGGGGTAAAAACGAAAGCCTGCACTATCTCTCTTTCCAAGCTTGAAGGGAAATCGGTAACCACCATCGAGGGGCTGAGCGAACGTGAGCAACAAGTGTATTCCTATTGCTTTGCAGAAGCAGGAGCTGTTCAGTGCGGCTATTGCACCCCGGGTATGATCATCAGCGCAAAAAGCTTGTTGGATAAAAATGCCGACCCCAGCCTGGAAGATGTAAAAAAAGCAATAAAGGGCAATATCTGCCGGTGTACCGGCTATAAGAAAATTGAGGAGGCCATCTTGATGGCCGCCACCTATTTTCGGGAGAACCTCACTGTTCCCGATCACAACGAAGAGCCCAGGCTCGATACTCGCTACCAGCGCGTCGATGCAAAAATCAAGGCCCTTGGCAAAGGGCTCTATGCCGATGACCTGCGCATAGACGGGCTTTTGCATGCCAAAGCGGTACGCTCGGCCCATCCGAGGGCGCGGGTGCTTTCCATTGACAGCCGCGAAGCTGAAAAGCATCCCGACTTTGTCCGCATTCTGACAAGCGCCGATGTTCCACACAACATCATCGGACACATCAAGCAGGACTGGCCGGTCTTCATTCCCGTTGGAGAAATCACCCGCTATACCGGGGATGCCATCTGTCTGGTGGTGGGAAAGGATCCTGAAACCATTGAGAAAATTGCCTCTCTTGTTACGGTCTCCTATGAGGTCTTACAACCTGTACTCTCCATGCAGGAAGCCTTGAAGGACGACGCCCCGCACCTGCATGCCGGAGGCAATGTCCTCAGCAGCGAGCATATCAAGCGCGGTGATGTGGACGAGGCGATCAAGAAAGCAAAGCATGTAATCACCCGAGTCTACACCACTCCCTATACCGAACATGCCTTCATGGAACCTGAGTGTGCAGTAGCGCTTCCCGAGGGTGAAGATGGAGTGCTGGTTCATACCTCGGGCCAATCCATTTACGATGAACAGCATGAGATTTCCCTTATGCTGCAGCTGCCTCCCGATAAGGTCCATTGTCACAGCATGCTTGTCGGCGGTGGCTTCGGGGGCAAGGAGGACATGAGCGTACAACACCATGCCGCCCTCGCTGCGTGGGTTCTCAAGCAGCCGGTGAAGGTGAAACTCAGCCGTCAGGAGAGCCTGACGGTTCACCCCAAACGGCATCCCATGAGTATCGACATGACTACTGCCTGCGATGAAAACGGTAGGATTATTGCCATGCGCGCAATCATCGATGCCAATACAGGAGCCTATGCATCCTTGGGCGGCCCGGTTCTTCAACGAGCTTGCACCCATGCATCCGGACCTTACAATTTCCAAAATTTTGAAGTTGTCGGTCGGGCCATCTATACGAATATGGTACCAGCAGGAGCCTTTAGAGGCTTCGGAGTCACGCAGAGCTGCTTTGCCGTGGAGGCCAATCTCAACCTGCTCGCTGATGAACTAGGTATGGACTACTACAAAATTCGCCGTCTCAATGCCCTCAAACCCGGCGATACCATGGCCAACGGACAGATTGCCGGTGTGGACACCGGTATCATCGAATGCCTGGAAGCTGTAAAGGATGCTTATTACTCATCACCACGTGCCGGTATTGCCTGCGGATTCAAGAATAGTGGGCTTGGTGTGGGATTTCCCGATACAGGCCGCTGTATTCTCTCGGTGGAACACGGCAAGGTTCATATCCGCACCAGTGCAGCCTGTATGGGCCAAGGGGTGGCTACCGTCTGTACCCAGATGCTTGGCCAGACATGCTCCTTGAAGGCTGACCAGATTGTAGTCGAGGACCCCGATACCCGTCGCACCCCCGACTCGGGAACCAGCACGGCAAGCCGCCAGTCGGTATTCACCGGTGAAGCAGTCCGACGGGCTTCACTCAAGCTCAAGGAAGCACTGCAAACCAAGAAACTCGAGGAGCTGGAAGGACAAGAATTCAGTGGAGAGTATACATCCATTACCGATCCTATCAATTCCACCAAGAAACATCCCGTCAGCCATGTGGCGTACAGCTACTCAGCTCAAGTAGTCATTCTGGATGAACAGGGGAAACTGGAGAAAGTGGTTGCATCGTGTGATGTAGGGCAGGTGGTGAACCATCAGGCCCTTACCGGGCAGATAGAGGGGGGAGTGGTCATGGGTCTTGGATTCGGCCTTACCGAGGACTTTCCGATCAAGGAGGGACAGCTTGATGTGCGCTATGGAACCCTCGGCCTCTTGCGTTCAACTGATGTTCCCCCGCTTGAGGTGAAACTGGTTGAAGGACCAGGCAAGCACCCCATTGCTTATGGAGTAAAGGGAGTGGGAGAGTTGACCACCATCCCCACCGCCCCGGCGTGTCAGAATGCATACTACCGTTACGACGGCAAGTTCCGTACCTCGTTGCCGCTTCAAGATACGGCGTACCGTAAGAAAAAGCCGCAATGAAAAAAAGAGCAGTAAATCGTCAGGACAGCACCGGCCTCTTCAACTTCATTGCTCCTATTTACGCCCTGTTTTTCACCTATCAAAAACGACGGTATGCAAAAACGCTTGCCGCCATGCAGTCATTTCTCAAGTATGAGACAGCCCTCGATGTCGGCTGTGGAACCGGGGCATTGTGCAGTGCCCTCAGCGAGAGAGGCTTGTCTGTTACCGGTGTCGATCCTGCTGCCCGAATGTTGGACATAGCAAGAAGGAAGAATGAAGCAATCACGTTTATCCAAGCCGATGCCACCAAAACCCTGCCTTTCTCAGACAAAGAGTTCGATCTTGTTCTTGCAAGCTATGTCGCCCATGGCATGAGAGAAGAGATGAGAAAGAGCCTCTATCGGCAGATGAGCCGGGTAGCAAAGCACTACGTCATCATCCACGACTACAACGCAAACCGCTCTGTCCTCACTTCCCTGATTGAATATCTGGAGGGGGGTGACTACTTTTATTTCATCAAGCATGCACGAAGGGAGCTCCAAGAGTGCAAAGCAGAACTGGACCGCTGCTTTTCACAGGTGGAAGTCATCCAAGTAGGCAAGCGTGCCAATTGGTATATTTGCACTCCCCAAAGCTGAAGATGACCCTTGCATACCTCGCAGCATTGTGCATCAATTGAGAGGAAACAATACACATTTGCAGCCATACTTGGTTTCTTCTGCTGAATACGGGTACTCCTGGTTGTCCCAGCGGATCTGAAGAGCGGCAAGACCAATCTTGAGAGCCTGCAACCTCTTTGAAACCGCGGTGGTCGAAGCGACGTTCTGTTGCACGCTGGTGAGGGCTTTTTCCAGCTTTCGGATGCTTGAGGCAAACAAGTCCAACAATGACTTCTTCATGATTCATACTGGCTTGCAGTCTAGTGAAAGTAGATAGCCATGCCAACATGCCACAAGCCGACTCTCCAGGGAAAGCCGGCTTGTGAGCACAATCGGAGCAATGAATTACTTCACACTCGGTACGGTACTGCGATACACATCCCAGTTCTCAACAAGGGTGTTGATGATCTTGCTTGATACAGCGAACCCGTTCTTCATGCCGATGGAGAAGGCGCCGGAAGAGGCGTCAAGACTCTCCAGTACCGTCTGGTTGGTGTACGGCTGATCAAAGTTGACAACATCCCTGACCACGATAAGCCGATCAAGCTTGTTCTCGTTCAGAGCGACAACACAAAAGGCATTATCCTCCATCTGCGTTACCATATAGGTACCAGCACCATAGACTGCGCTCACCACGTCGGCATGCGCGGAAGAACCCTTGCTGTGCCAATAACTGTCACCTGTGACGGATACACCCTTCTGCACCGAGGGCTTTTCACCCGCCTCCTGGGTCGAATAGTTGGCCCGATAGGCGGCGGCTGCCTTGTCATCCAGCAATACAGTTGTTTTGGTGAGTTCGAATGCCCAGTCGACCAGATCGGCATTGAGCTGGATGTACCCTGCCCTGTCATAGCCGGAAGACCGCAGGAACGTAGTTTCCAATCCCTTGGGATTATCAGACTCCTTCCATGCATGTCCCAGCTCGAAGTCGACCAAGTCATCGGCGATAACGACATCCCCGAGCGTTCCCCTTTCCGGACTCATTCCCGAGCATCCGCTGATAACGATGTATGCGTTGGAGAAATCAAAGCGGCTATCGCGAAGAATGGTTGTCAGGGACGCACTCGATTGTGCCTTCCCCATGCCGGCGATTGCATCTGCAATCCCTTCCCTGTTGACATACAGCGTCATGGGCATGGCATTGAGGGTGTAGGAAGCGGCCCCGTCAAAGTATGCTTCATAGAAATGTTGAAACTCCCCTGCAAAATCACCTTTGTTTTCCCCTACCTCGAACATGCCCAATACCAACACTTTGATTTCTGGTTTCTCTACGACCGGTTGTGCAACGAGCGGAGAAACAACAAGCAGCAACAGTGCAAGAACCAATGTAGTACGCATCGAAATTTTTTACAGAATACCGGTACATGCTCTATACTGGTATCTACCACCGGTAGGAGGTCTTCAATGAAAGGAATTGTGTTGTGCCCGAAGGAACAAGGTAATACATATACACTTTGCAAGGCTATTGTAGAAACAGATTCACGTTGGCAGATGCAGCGGCTAACTGGGAGCGAGGATATTGATCTTTCTTCTTTCGACCTTGTTGTCGTGGGGTCTGGAGTATATGGGGGACGGCCCCATACAAATTTGGTTCATTTTCTGGAAGGACTTCCAGAGAAACACGCACCCAAAGAGTTGCATGTCTTGTTGACTTGGGTAGGGAGAGTTCATTCGAATCGTACGACGTTCAAGTACATCAAACAGATTTGTTCAGATAAAGGAATTGCGGTTTCCGATACGTTCCATTCTTGTTTTGGTCACTCGTTTGGGATTCTCTGGCCAAGTCGTCCAAATGAGTCAGACAAGAAAGCTTGCATAGCCTGGGCAACTTCGCTTTTCGAGAATTAACAAGAAATTACTGGACAGCATCCGAATATTTGCGCATTGCTTTGTCAAAGTAACTCGGGCGTGAAACTCAGCGGGAGAGTGCTACCTTCAGCTACTTCGATCCCAAGAAGACCAACGCCCTACTTGAGGGATTCAACTCGCTGATAAGCCTGATCAAGTACAGGGCAAAAGGCTTCAAGAACATGAAGAATTGCATGAATATGATCTATTTCGTCTGTGGAGAATTGTTTCTTCCCCTACAGCCAATTATGTTGTTCCACCCACTACAAACAGCGAATAGCCCAAACATTGTGCATAGGGTGATTTCATGCAACATTTTGCCTTAAAATACTTGCTTAATTGCACCTTTTTGCCATATAGCTCAAAGAAAAATGTTTCCTTTTCAAACCAGAGTACTGCAAAGGGGTATGGAGTCGACAAAATTACATATCGAACACTTTGACATTTTTTGTATTTATGTTAAATTAAGGCCAAGGACTTGCACGTCCCCAAGGAATGCCAATGAAATCAACATCACTCTCCACAATATTGAACCGAATCAAAGAAGAAGCACAAGCCTGTAAGGCCTACCTTCCCATCGAGCGGACAATCCAACGTATTCTCGGTTCCAGGACTACCTGGCCGGCCTTGAAAATCGGCGACCTTGTTGCCCCCACCCCCATTGTCCAAGGCGGGATGGGTGTCGGCATCTCTCTCTCCTCACTTGCAAGTGCGGTGGCCAACAACGGCGGCATCGGAGTCATTGCAGCGAACGGCATCGGATTATTGGAACCCGATTACTATGAGGATGGTCAGGCTGCAAACCTCAGGGCCTTCAGGCGGGAGATCCGCAAGGCTCGTGAACTGAGCAGCGGGGTTATCGGAGTCAACATCATGGTGGCGGTCAACGACTTCCATCAGTTGCTGGATGTAGCGATAGAGGAGAAGGTTGATATCGTCTTCATGGGAGCTGGTTTGCCGATCAAGAACATGCCCGTTGAGGCGCTCAGAAAGGCCAATGTGAAAGTCGCCCCGATTGTCAGCTCAGCCCGTGCAGTCGATATGATCTTCCGCATGTGGACAAAACTCTACAACGACACTCCCGATGCAGTGGTCTTCGAAGGTCCCAAGGCTGGCGGACACCTCGGTTTCACTGAAGAACAGCTTGAAGACCCCGCCTATCAATTGGAAGCCATCGTCCCTCAGATTGTTGAGGCCCTCAAACCTTTTGAAGAGAGCAAGGGGTGTAGAATCCCCCTGATCGCAGGAGGAGGCGTCTACAGCGGCAGGGATGTGTACAAAGTCCTTTCCCTCGGAGCATCAGCTGTTCAAATGGCCACCCGTTTTGTTGCCACCGATGAGTGCGATGCCGATATTCGATTCAAACAAGCTTACGTCAATTGCACCAAGGAACAGATCGGCTTGATCAAGAGCCCTGTAGGAATGCCCGGCAGAGCCATCCGCAACACCTTCATCACCGACAGCGAGGAGGGGAAACGCCCCCCTTTCCGTTGCGCATGGAAGTGCCTCTCCTCCTGTAAAGCTCAAGAAGCCAACTATTGCATCTCAATCGCCCTCAACAATGCCCGCAGGGGCCTCTTGCAAAGCGGTTTTGTATTTGTAGGCACCAATGGGTACCGAATCAAGAAAATCGTACCGGTCAAGTCACTGATTGCAGAGCTTGAACAGGGTTACCAGCATGCTGTACAGATGAACCTCGAACGGGTGCTCGCCAAGCTGTCCATCTTGAAAACGGAGTATACAAAGGCAGAAACCCAGGTGAAAGAACTTGCCAGACGATATGAAGAAGTCTTGCTTTCATTCCCTCTCAAATCCGAGGTGGTGAAGGCTATTCGGGTGCAGTACACCCGTGCAGCTATGCAGGTGGAACATCTGAAGCTGAAGATGACCGAGACGCTTGCGACAACCTCGCTGTTGCTCTCCTAGAGCACTGCCTGTCCCCGACATAGGCTTCATGAAACCGGAATAGCCTTACGGTTTTTCCGCATTCCCGCCATCTCTTGAGTAAACCATGGCAATTCTGTAACATCGAGCAACAGGAGCTGCCATGCACAACGTATCGTACAGACAATTCCTCAAGGATGTGCTCATCTGTTCACTCGGTGCCTATGGAGGGCCTGAAGCCCACTTTGGCGTGTTTCTCGATCACCTGGTGAGCAAGAAGCAGTATCTGAGCGAAGAAGAGCTGGTGGAATTGCTGGCCCTGACCAGCATTCTCCCCGGACCTACCAGCACCCAGACCATTACCGCAGTCGGCTATCGGATGGGAGGACCGCTTCTCGCCTTGCTCACCCTCTTTGTCTGGGCTTTCCCTCCCATTCTGGGAATGACCGCACTCTCCTTCCTCTACCAGTTTCTCAAGGACCATCAAATCTCGGAGGACATCCTTCGCTTCATTGCAGCAATGGCAGTTGGATTCATCTTTCTTGCGGCCTTCAGGATTGGTAAGAAAGTACTTGTCGACAGCTTGACCATTGCACTCTTTCTCTTTGGCTCCCTGGCCACCTACTTTATCCGGTCTCCCTGGATTTTCCCCGCCGTTTTACTGATCGGAGGAGCTATTTCCATTATTGCGAGCAAAGAGAAAAACCTGTTCAACAAGATCACCATACGAGCACCATATGGATATCTGATACTCTTCGTCTTCTTCGCCCTGGGCAGCCTGCTTCTCTCCCTGGCAACGCATAATCTTCTGGTCACCCTTTTTGAAGCCTTCTATCGGTATGGATACCTGGTCTTCGGGGGCGGACAGGTGGTGGTACCGGTCATGATTGCAGAGCTCGTGGAGACGAAAGGCTACCTGACCAACGAGCAGTTCCTCACCGGGTACGGTCTGGTACAGGGTCTTCCCGGCCCCATGTTCAGCTTCAGCGCCTATGCCGGCGGCATGGCAGCCAGAAGTGAAGGGCCCGTCATCCAAGTCCTTGCAGCCTTGATCAGTGGAGTGGGAATTTTCCTGCCGGGTACACTGCTCATTTTCTTCATCTACCCTGTCTGGGAGGAATTGAAGAGAATCAAGGCGGTGAAGGTATCACTGAAAGGAATCAATGCGGTCGCCGGCGGTCTTATCACGACAGCCGCCATCCTGTTGTTGCAGAAGATCGGGATCACAGCAGAGCATATCGTCGTTGTCGGGCTGACTGTCGTAGTGCTTGCAACAAAGAAAATACCCGCTCCCTTGATCGTCCTTGCCGTCTTGGTTGCGGGTATTGTGTTCTAAGCTTGTTGGTTACCTGAACGATTCCTGATAAATTTTCAAGCAGTCCTCATCGGTGAGCGTCATGGGGTCGACACCGAAAAGGCCTCCCATGTTCACTCGGGCATTCTGCACCATGGCAGGCAGCTCTGACTCGCTGATGCCGTAAGCACTCATTTTCAAATCGTCCACACCACAAGCTTTCTGAAGGTCAACCAGGGCATGTACAAAGTCCATGGCCTTTGTTGCATCCACCCTTCCCAAGGCCTTTGCCATGGCGATCATGCGTTCATCAGCGATATGGTTTTCGGCAATATGGGTGTAGTAGGCTTTGCTGATCATGATCAAGCCCGCCCCGTGGGGCAGTTCATGGTGAAAGGCACTCATTGCGTGTTCAAGCGAATGTTCGCTGATGCAGCCGCTGAAGGTTTCCACCATGCCGGCCAGGGTGTTGGCCATCGCCACATCCTCGCGAGCTTTCAAATTCCTGCCATCCTTGACGGCAGTGGGAAGACTCTTTCCGATAAGCCTGATCGCCTCGAGGCTGTACTGGTCGCTGAACGTATTTGCAATCGTGTTCAGATATCCCTCGGTGCTGTGGAAAAGAGCATCGAAGCCTTGGTATGCGGTAAGGTGGGGAGGAACCGAGACCATCAGGGTGGGATCGACAATACTCAGGACAGGAAAGGTATCGTCATTGCCATACCCGATTTTTTCCTGAGTCTCTTCCTTGGTAATGACCAGCCAAGGATCGGCTTCGGTGCCGGTGCCGGCGGTGGTGGTGATGGCAACCACCCCAAGGGGCTTGTTCTGCATCGGCTTCCCTTTGCCGCTGCCGCCGCTGACATAGTCCCAAAGGTTGCCTTCGTTGGTCGCCATAATTGCGATGGCCTTGGCCGAGTCGATGACCGAGCCTCCGCCCAGACCGATGACAAAGTCACATCCCTGTTGTCTTGCAAGCTTGGCACCCTCTGTGACATGGGCGAGGATGGGGTTGGGAAGAATCTTGTCAAACACCTCATACGACACCTTTGCGGCATCCAATTGGTCCTGGACTTGCTTCAGGTATCCGAATGAACGCGTCGATGTGCCGCTCGAAATTACAATCAAGGCCCGTTTGCCAGGAAGCTTCTGTTCTGAAAGCTTCGCAAGCGAATGAGAACCGAAGATGATTTTGGTTGGAAGATAAAATGTACTATGCATTGCTGCCTCCTCTCTTCATTTTTAAGGTACCAAGAGAGGAGGATATCGGCAAGAGATGGGAAAACCCTGCCGGAAAAGGGAATCATATCAGGGGATGGGCGGGAAGCGGCTTCAAATGGGAGCGACTTCACCACACAGCAGGTTTCGAATCCTTTGGCTCTCCTGTGGTCCTTCCACCCCTTCTTCCAACACCGCCGGCATGTGCACCAAAGGCCCCTTGTAATAGATTTCATCCAATGCGTTCCGGACGGTTCTCCAATCGAGAGCCCCCAATCCTACCATTTTCTTGTTGTTCTCCCGGATATGGAGACAGTGAAGAAATATTCCTGCTTGGAGAATGGCAGCTTTCATATCGTCCTCTTCGAGATTCATCTCAAAGGTATCGAGGTCGATGCCGCAATTCGGATGATTGATTGCATGGACATAGGCCAGAGCTTCGCTGGCTGTAGGAATGAGGAAATGCTCATATCGGTTGACCGGCCTGATGTTCAGCATCACATCCTCGTCCTGGGCGAGAGTAGTCAGCGATCTGAGGCTCTTTATACTCTGTTCAAGCAGCCTCTGCTTATCCTGAATCAAGTGCAGTTGTACCGGAAAACTGCTATAGAGCGGACCGTTGAGGCTTCCTCCCCCCATTTCTCCGATGGTGCGGATAAGGTTCTGGAACTGGGTGAGGGCGTGCCTCCTTACATCCTCATCAAGGGAGGAAAGATCGTAATCAGGCGGAGGATTCAGGCTGTAGGAGATATCAATCCGGTAGTTTCTCGCCTCAAAGCCAAGGCGCTTACGGCCCCACGGGCTCATCTGTTGGAGGATGATCCCGTCGACTTCGAGCTGGTCATAAGACAGATGCTTGGCCTTCTGGACCAAGGAAGCGATATCCGCTTCGGCCGAAGAAGCCCATCTGGTGTAGTGTATGCCGACTATTCTCATACCGCTACCACCCTTTTGTATAGTATACCAGAGGGAGTAGCAGGACGCCAGCCTTTCATGCAAACCATCGTATACGCTACTACTTCGCCTAATCATTATGGTATAGTCGGTCGTATGCATACTTCACTTGATTGTCTCCCTTGCTTTTTCAAACAAATCCTGGAATCAGGAAGACTGCTGGGTCTTTCCTCAGAATCGATCAAACAGATCATGGATGATATCGGAAATGAATTGAAGCATTTTCCCTTGGAGTTGAGTCCGCCTGAGATGGCTTATCATATGCAACGCCTGTTTGTTGAAAAAACGGGACGAGAAGACCCCTACCTCGACGTCAAAACCATGAGCAACAAGGAAGCCCTGGCGGTAATCGATGATTTGCGCACGATGGTGCGCACCTCCTCAACTCCCCTAAAAACCGCTGTCAAACTCGCATGTGCAGGGAATATCATCGACTATGGAGCGTTTCCCAGCGGTATAAACGTGCAAGGGGAAATTACGAAGATTTTGCAACAGGAACTTGGAGGAACGAACTCGTCGCTCTTTGAGTTCGATGCCTTCCAGCAAGCTCTCAAGTCTGCAAAACAAGTACTGTATATTGCCGACAATGCCGGAGAAATCGTCTTCGACCGGGTCCTGTTGGAGACCATGGCAGATCAGTTCCCACATCTTGAGCTCACGTTCGTCACCCGGGGTTACCCGATACTCAACGATGTGCTGGTCAAGGATGCTTTGGACTGCGGACTCGATACGGTTGCCAAGGTGGTTTCCAGCGGCAGCAAGACCCCGGGTTTGGTTCTCAGCCAAGCCGACCCCGCCTTTTTGGAATTGTACCACGCTGCAGATATGATCATCAGCAAGGGTCAGGGAAACTTCGAGGCACTCTCAGAAGAAAGTGGACCCATCTTCTTTCTCTTTATCATCAAATGTGAGGTGATCGTGGAACATACCGGAGGCAAAATGCGGGAGTTGGTGCTCAAACGGAACAGTCGCCCTAGCCTTTAACGGCGCCCATGGTCAGGCCTTTGACTACATACTTCTGGAAGAACATCGTCAGCACGATTGCAGGGGCCATGATTGTCACTGCCGCAGCCATCACCGCACCCCAGTCAACCTCGACATACGAGAGGAAGTTGTAGACTGCAATAGGAAGCGTACGTGTGTTCTGTTGGCTCAACACCTGGCTGAACATAAAGTTGTTCCAGCTGAAAATGAAACTCAGCGTAGTCGCCGTGACAACACCAGGTCCGGAGAGAGGAAGCAGGATCTTCAAAAAGGCCGATTGTTGCGTAAGTCCGTCAACCATCGCAGCCTCTTCCAGTTCCCTGGGCACCGAGTCGAAGTACGGGGACATGACCCAGACCACCAACGGCAGGGCGATGAGCATATGACTGAGGATCAAGGCGACGTAGCTGTCCATCAGCCCCAGACGAGAGAAGACAATGTACCAGGGCATCAAGAAGGAGATGCCGGGCATCAGGCGGGCGACCAGGATGAAAACCGAAAGCTTCTTCTGCTTGTAGCGGGCGATGGAATAGGCGGCAGGCAGGCCCAGCAACAGGGAGAAGAAAACACTGACCACCGAAACAATCAGGGAGTTTTGCATGTACTGCAAAAAATTCTGCTCGACGAACACCCGATTATAGTTCTGCATCACCGGCTTGAAGATGAACTTCGGAGGCCAGCTGATGATATCCACCTGGGTCTTGAATGAACTCATCAACATCCAGATGAAAGGGAAAAGAATGGGGATGATGATCAGGACCAGGACGAAGCCGTAGAGAATGGTTGTTACACGTTTTTCCTTCATACTCACCTCCCCTACAGCTCAAAGGCTCTACGCAGCCGCATAACCAGAAGGCTGAAGAGCAGAACGATGATGAAGAGGAATACGAGCATCACCGCACTCTGTCCCATCCTGAAATATTCAAAGCTGTACTTGAAAGCAAGTACGTTGAGGTTCTCTGAAGCATAGCCGGGCCCGCCGCCGGTCATGGAATAGATGATGTCGTAGGTCTTGAGGGCGTCGATGGCCCTGAGAATCACGGCAGTGAGAATGGTAGGCATCAACATGGGCAGGGTGATGCGAAAGAGCACTTGACGGGAGTTGGCCCCATCCACCATGGCAGACTCATACGGTTCGGAGGAAAGGCCGGCAAGACCTGCGAGCACAATGATGGTGATCATCGGAGTCCACTGCCAAATATCAACGATGATCAGCGAAGGCATCACGGTCTTGGCATCGCTGACCCATCCGCTTTGGGGAAGCTTGAGCACGCTGAGCACATAGTTCAGAATGCCGATGGTTGGATCATAAAACAGGTTCCACACAATACCGATGGCAACGGGTGTCGCCACCAAGGGAAGCAGCAGCAGGGTCTTTACCACGCCCTTTCCCTTGAAGCTGCGGTTGAGAATCAGGGCCAAGGCGGTACCGAGCAACATCTCCACGATTACTGATCCGAACGTGAAATAGAACGTTCTTCCCAAAGCTTCCAGGAAACGAGGCTCCTTCAGAACCTGCAGGTAGCTATTCAGTCCAACCACCGACAGCGGCCTGCCGCTGGTGAGCGTCCAATCCGTAAAGCTGAGAAAGAAGGTATAAGCCACAGGAAATACCATCAGGACAACTACAAAGAGAACAGCCGGAAGCGGGAAGATGTACCTCAGATTTTTCTCGAAGAATCCTTGTCGCACCATAGAAAACTCCTTGTCGCACAAGTGGCCGACCGATGTATCCGGTCGGCCAAAAATGACTCAATCAGGTCTACAGCCCGTATTCACCGTCGGCCTTCAGCAGTTCATTCACCGCCTTTACCTTCTCTTGTGCCAAAGACGCAAGCTTGGTACTCGTTCCCTTGGTGTTGATGGACTCGATGATTACTTCACCGATAAGATCGCGGGCCTGGCCGACAGAGCTCATGAACGGGCGGTCATACGGATAGCCGTTCTTTGCAGCGTGGGCCTGGGTCTCAACCAGTCCAGGGTTCATGACCTTTCTGACTTCAGCATCAGCCCATGCAGAATCCCGGGCCATGGTGATGTTGGAAAGCATGCCTTGGATGGCAAGTTCCTTGCTGGTCGCCCAGTCGAGGAACTGCTTTGCCGCATCCTTGTTCTTGGAAGCAGAGGACATCGCCATGCCCCAAGATACGACGATGAACGGACTGTCGTCCTTCGGGCCTCTGGGAAGCTGGGCGATACCGATGTCGGCAGCAGGAATCTGGGTCTTGGTGGGATCGACAATCTGGCCGTAGAAGACCGAGGCATCAGTCCACATGGCAACCTTGCCGGCCTGGAATACAGGCATGATATTCTCCCAAGACATGCTGGTCACACCCTGCGGGCCATAGTTGCCCAAGAGCCTGCCGTAGTAGCGGATGGCCTCAAGTGCCTCGGGGCTGTCAAATACAGCCTTGCCGCCATCAAGGTACCTGCCACCAAAGTTATAGACATAACTGGAGAGCTGGGTAACGGCTGCAGCACCCTTTCCGCGGGAAGCAAAGCCAGCTACGCCGTCCTTGTTCAAGGCTTTGGCAGCAGCTTCAAGCTCGGTGAAGTTCGTAGGAACAGAGAGCCCGGCCTGCTTGAAAAGGTCCTTGCGATAGTACAGTACCTGCCACTCGGTTACCAACGGTACGATGTAGGCTGTGCCGTCTTTTCTGCCGATATCGACCGAGTTGGCCGGGTAGTCTGCAAAGTTGTAGCTATCCAGGCCTTCATACCAACCATTCTTGATGAACATCAGGCCTTCCTGCAAAGGACGGGTCATGAATACATCGACGGTCGAACTCTTGGTGGCAAACTCGGTGGTGAGTTTGTTGGTCAGCTGGCTCTCCTGCAAGCTCTCATAGTTGACCTTGATGCCGGTCTTTGCTTCGAATTCAGGAATCTTGGTCTTCAAGAGCTCGCCATAGGGATGGTTTGCCAATAGAACGCGGATCTCCTGTTTTTGTGCTGTCTCAGCGGTGCCCTGTGCAAACAGGGGGAAGGCCAAGCAGAATACCAGTGCCATGACAACCAGTACATTTCTCGTTTTCATACTACACTACACTCCTTTTACTTTAGTACAACCTTTTTTATAGTATACCCCGTTTTTTCCAGAAGTGAAGCGATAAATGAATATTTATTTCTGATTGCCTGAATATTTTTTTCATACTATACTATGAAGCAAGGGGGGAGGGAATCCGATGCAGGAAGTCAGTGCCATCTATACCATCCGCAGCAAGTATGCAACACTCAGCACCAAAGAGAAGAAAATCGCAGACTTCATCCTCGAGCACCCCAAGGAGTCGGTGAATCCCAGCATTGAGGAACTGGCCGAGCGGATCGGCATCAGCGAATCAACAATGGTACGATTTGCCCGCAAACTCGGCTACAGCGGCTACCAGCGCTTTCGCATCGCCTTGGCCCGGGAGACCATCCCATCCAGCGAACAACTCTTTGAAACCGAAGTCTCCAAAGGCGAAGATCCTGCGGACATGGTCTTTGCCAATGCAAGAAAAAACCTTGAAGAGACCTACACCAAGCTTGACCGCAGCATCCTCAAGGAAGCGGCCAAGCGGTTTGCCCTTTCACACGCTCTCTTTCTGATGGGTCTCGGGGGGTCGAACATCCTGGCCCAGGATGCATATCACAAACTCATCCGCACCGGGCTGAACTGCCAATACGCATCCGATTACCATATGCAGCTGATGCTTGCAAGCCAAGCGGGAGCGGACGATGTCGCCCTGCTCATCTCCCATACGGGAGTCGGGCACGATACCCTGGCTCTTGCCGAGGAGCTTCGCAACAACGGCTGCTTTTTGATTGTCTTGACCAGCAACACCCGCTCGCCTCTGGCCAAGCTGGGCAACCTGGTGCTGAGTGTCAGCAGTCCCGCCTCTTCGGTGGTGGCTGAGTCCTTTTCCGCAAGAATCACCAGCCTGGTGCTCATCGATGTCCTCTATGTGGAGGTGCTTGAGCACCTTGGCGAGGCTGGAGTTGAGAATTTGAATAAAATGAGAAGTGTCATCGCAAAGCGGCGCATCTAGAGGAGAATAGCTATGAAAGCAACCATCGGCCTGATCGGCCTCGCAGTAATGGGAGAGAACCTGGTGCTCAATCTTGAGAGCAAGGGATTCAGCGTTGCAGTATACAACCGAAGCATCGAAAAGGTGGATTCGTTCATCGAAGGCAGGGCAAAGGGAAAGCAGATCATCGGCACCCACAGCCTGCGTCAGCTTGTGGAAGCATTGGAGAAGCCACGCAAGGTTATGATGATGGTCAAGGCGGGTCAGGCGGTGGATGACACCATCGAAGCCCTGCTTCCCCTGTTGGACAAGGAAGACATCATCATCGACGGAGGCAACTCCAACTATGAGGACAGCCAAAGAAGGATGGCCTATGTCGAGAACCAAGGCATGTGGTACATCGGGACCGGTGTATCCGGCGGTGAAGAGGGAGCCCTGAAAGGCCCTTCCATCATGCCCGGAGGCTCTGTTCAGGCTTGGCCGCATGTCAAGCCGATTTTTCAGAGCATATCAGCCCATGTGGATGATGTTCCCTGCTGTGATTGGATCGGCAGCGGCGGTGCCGGTCACTTTGTCAAAATGGTGCACAACGGCATCGAGTATGGGGACATGCAACTCATCGGCGAGGTGTATGACCTGATGAGAAAATTGCTCAGACTCTCCAACGATGAGATGCAAGCTGTCTTCTCCGAGTGGAACGAGGGGGAACTCAACTCCTACCTCATTGAAATCACCCGTGACATCCTTGGATTCAAGGAGGAGGATGGATCGGCTCTCCTGGACAAGATCCTGGACACCGCCGGACAGAAAGGAACCGGCAAATGGACCGGCATCAGCGCCTTGCATGCAGGCATCCCTCTCACCCTGATCGTTGAATCGGTCTTTGCCCGCAGCGTTTCCAGCCAGAAGGAGGAGCGCATTGCTGCAAGCAAGGTCTTCGATTTCAAACCGTCTGCACCGGTTGCCGACACCAAGGCCTTCATCGAGGCTCTGCGCTCTGCTCTGTATGCAGCGAAGATCATCAGCTATGCCCAAGGCTTCTCCCTGATCAAGACGACCGGAGAGGAGAACACGTGGGACCTGAATCTGGGTGGCATCGCCCTTCTTTGGAGAGGCGGATGCATTATTCGCTCGGCTTTCCTGGATAAGATCAGCCAAGCCTTCAGCTCCAATCCGGCACTGAAGAACCTCATTCTCGACCCCTATTTCTCCAGTATCCTGACCAAGACCCACCAGCAATTGCGGCAGGTGGTTGCCGCTGCAGCACTGAACGGGATTCCCGCCCCGTCGCTGTCTGCAGCACTGTCCTGGTTTGACAGCTATCGCACCGAGAACCTTCCGGCAAACCTCCTGCAGGCCCAACGGGATTACTTTGGCGCACACACCTATGAACGGGTTGACCGACCGAGAGGTGAGTTCTTCCATACCAATTGGACCGGCCGCGGCGGCAACACCGCTTCC
>Ga0228535_1002411_pt1 | contig 18208 bp, 14 predicted proteins | sample SJ1metagenome_FD_168457 | JGI IMG/M metagenome (GOLD analysis project Ga0228535, IMG submission 168457) | Enriched culture of PCE-dechlorinating microbial communities from Ithaca, New York, USA - SJ1 | ecosystem: Engineered > Modeled > Simulated communities (microbial... > Unclassified | place... | reverse complement strand
ATCAATCAAGGAGCCAACAGGAAGCCCTCCTGCTCTTTCCGGCGAAAAGGGTCCGTCACCATCCAGACAGTTGTTGACATCAATGATCCTTCCCTTTTTATGGACTCCTATGGAAATACCGCCCCCCATGTGGGCAATCAGAAAATTAAAGTCCTGATACTCACCTCCCAACTCAGTTGCCGCTTTCCTGGCAGTGGCCTTCTGATTCAGCGGGTGATCCTTTGATTTTCTCTGAATATCCGGCATACCGGAAATTCTGGCCAACTCCTCAAACTCATCCACTATCACCGGGTCAACCACATAGGCCGGAAGGTTAAGAGGCTTAGCTATTTCATACGCGATGATACCTCCCAGGTTGGAGGCATGCTGCCCCATAACCCCGACTCTCAGATCATTAACCATCGCGTCATTAATCCTGTAAGTACCTCCTTTTACAGGTTTCATATTGCCGCCCCGACCTACTGTTGCGTCAATACTATTCAGAACAATATTCTTTTCCTTGAGAACCTTTAAAACAATCTCCTTGCGAAACTCCAATTGATCGTAAATTAGATTATATTGTTTGAGTTCATCTGCTGCATGACGTTTTTCTTCGGTAAAAACCATCTTTTCCTCGTCAAAAAGAGCAATCTTTGTTGAGGTCGAGCCCGGATTGACGGCAAGGATCCTATACTCTTTTGCCATACTCACTGCTCCCATCATTTTATGTCTGCCACCAAAATTCCTAGTGCTATGGAATTTAGTTTTGATTCTTCCGAGCTTGCTCTTGATGTTAAGATAACGGGGACTTTTGCGCCCATGATAACTCCCGCTTTTTCAGCGTGACCAAAGTATTCCATAGATTTGTTTAATATGTTGCCGGCCTCGATATCCGGAGTGATTAAAATGTCGGCCCCCCCTGCAACGGGATGATGGATTCCCTTGTGATGAGCCGCTTCAAGGGAAACAGCATTATCTAATGCCAGCGGCCCTTTTACCAGACATCCCTCAATTTCTCCGCGCTCGTTCATCCTCGTAAGTTCTTCCGCGTCAATGGTTGCGTGCATTTTGGGGTTAACCTTTTCAGTCGCGCATAAAACCGCCACCTTGGGCTGTTTGTTTCCCAAAGCCCGTGCCACATCTACCGCATTATTAATCATGTCGACTTTTTCCAACAGAGTGGGCGCAATATTCATGGCCGAATCGCTTACCATAAACATCCTGTCAAATCCGCAGACACTCAAAACGCCTACATGATTTAACAGTCTTCCCTTTAGTAAACCGGTATCGCTGTCCACAACAGCTTTCAAAAATACCGGTGTATCGACAAAACCTTTCATCGGTAGGGCCGCTTTGCCGCAGTTTATTAATTCTATCGTTTTTCTACAAGCTTCATTTTTATCGTGAATATCAATAATCTCATGCCCCGTCAAGTCCATGTCGATCTCTCCGGCAATCCTCACTATTTCGGCTTTGTTCCCAACCAGAATTGCTTTAATAATGCCATACCTATAGGCAAGATCAACAGCTTGCAGCACTTCTTTATCTTGAGACACAGCTACTGCAATCGTTGTGGTTTTCCTTTTTTTGACATCTGCCAATAACTCTTGAAATGACTTTATCATTTTACTCCCCTGTTCGTATCATGATGTATTTAGTTATTTTCCCTGGAAATTAGTTTTCCTCTTCTCCAGAAGCCGAAACTTCCTCCCGCCGTTCTGACGGCACTGACTATTACTGTTTTTTTCATAGTTTTTCCGGGCAGACCCGACTTATCTATAGTCAGTATGTCCGGCAGGGAAGTTTCGGTTAATTCATACCCACCTTCGATCCCTCTTTCCACTTTCAAGGCACCATCTTTCACCGCTACAACTTCTGTATATAAGTAACCTGGGATATTTTCAGGTGTTCAGCAATTTCTAGCCCAACCTAGGCAGTATCACCGTCAATGGCCTGTTTGCCGCACAAAATCAAGTTAAACTTACCCAATGAGGAAATAGCGTTGGCCAGGGTACAAGAGGTGCTCCAAGTATCCGACCCGGCAAAACCCCGGTCTCTGACCAGATATGCCTCATCCGCCCCCATGGCGATACACTTTCGCAGCGCTTCAACGGCCTGCGGCGGTCCCATGGTTATTATTGCAACTTTTCCTCTCTTTTCCTCCCTGATCTTTAGCGCTGCCTCCACTGCGTATTCGTCAAAGGGGTTGATAATTCTGGGTACACCTTCCCGAATCAAAGTCCCATTTTCAGGGTCTATCTTTACTTCGGTAGTATCAGGCACCTGTTTTATTTAGATAACAATCTCCGTATATCTTCCCCTTTTCTAATCACTTGTTTTATATGCTGATATACTTCCATATCAGGAATGGTCTACTTCCTTCTCCTCTATAGCGCATTGCGACTTTTTAAAAATTAAACTGAACAGAACTGTACTGATAAAAGCTGCAATTACAGCGGCATATGTTTCAGAGAAGGCTGGGTGTATCGGATAGTGTTTAAAAATCGAGTGGTATATTACCCAGAAAATACTTACCAGGGCAGTGGCCAGGATTCCACCTATAGCTCCCTTGCAAGAAGTCATCTTCCAATAGATCCCCAGTAGCAGTACGACAAAGAGAGCACCCCGGATTGTATAGGCAAAATAAACCATGTCCAATATCGTGGTCCCCCCGTACATAACAATTGCAAGAATGATACAGGCGACACCTCCGAGACCGGTTATGAGTCTGGAAACGAAAAGCACATCTTTATCCGAAGCCTCCGTTCTCAGAACCCTTTGATAAATATCTTTGGATATCATGGTTCCGCAGGCCAGAATAATAGGGGATACAGTCGATAATATGGCCGCCATAATAGAGGCCAGTACGATGCCGCCTACCAACGGATTAAGCGCCATCATTAGAGTCGGCAGAGCCAGCTTTGCATTTGCCAAACCAGGAAACTGTACCTTGGCTATCATCCCCAGCAGGGCAGTAAGAATACCAAAGGGGGCCACTACAACAGCGGTCAAAATAGCCGCTTTCTTGGCTACATTCACATCTTTTGCGGCCAATATAGGCTGAATCCCAGCCTGAGCCGTACAGGCCCCAAGAATTGAGGCGATAATCCAAGCCCACACTTTGGAGAGACCGATACTTGTCCAGCTAAAATAAGGAGCTGTCGGCAGAGAAGTGCTAAGGTTCCCGAGTCCGCCTATCTCCCTGCCGCTAAAGAACAAAGCCAGCAATACGCCGCCGTACATAAACACGATGTGCATCATGTTCGTATAGGCAACAGCAACCATCCCTCCCGCCAGGGTATATGTAATAAAACCGATCCCCAGAATTATTACAGAGGTTACATAATCCAACCCAAGCACAGTAACCCCTAAAGTGCCTGCGGCAACTATCTGGGCAGTGCCTACGGCGATCATGACAAAAGTTAATAAAACACTGGAGACAACCCTGGCATCCTTGCAGATATATTTTTCAATAATACCCGGAACTGTTACTGTGTCCAAACTTCTATACATTTTGGCAAAGAATATAGCGAGAAAGACGATGCCGAGTCCATTGGCAATTGTGTACCAGGCACCGGACAATCCGTAGGTATAACCATATTCGGACACTCCTGTCGTCGATGTCCCCCCCAACCATTCTCCTGTGCCGGCTGCGGCACACATAAGAATGCCCAGCCCTGCTCCATGAAATGCCGTGGAAGAATTAGATTTGCTCTTTGTATAGAGACCGATGGCTACAGTGACAATAAAATATAGCACTATTATTAAAATTTGAGCGGACATTTTTTCATGCCCTCCTTTTTCCCGATTGATTCCACATCATTTGGGACTACGATTTTTCTGAATTATAATCAGCTTCTTTAATGACTATTTTTTGCCATGTCGCTGATAGTTTCGATGATAATTTCGAGGGAACGATCTAAAGTTTCTTTTGGTATGTTCAAGGCCGGGCACAATCTGATTACTGATTCACCGGCTTTAATCAATATTACACCCCGTTTTCCGGCTTCCGCCAAAACCTTTTTCAATAAGGCAGGATTAGGACTACCGTACCTATTGATTAGTTCGATTCCAATCATCAGCCCTAAACCGCGGACATCGCCAATCTCGGGGATTTCCTGCTTTGCGGCGCTAAGTTTAGCCATGGCATAGTCGCCAAGCCGAGCCGCCCTTTCCGCAAGTTTATCCCGCAATATGATTTCCAAGGTTTTTTTGCCTGCCCGGCAGGATACCGGGTTGCCGCCGAAGGTGGATCCATGGGCCCCCGGAATCCATTGATCGGCATATTCTTTTCTGGCAATAAATCCCCCTATGGGCATACCGCCGCCGGCTGCCTTGGCAAAAACAATTACATCCGGTTCTACGCCAAAATGTTCGAAACAGAACATTTTGCCGGTACGACCAACGCCTGTCTGGATTTCATCGACAATCATCAAAGCTCCAGTTTCGTCACAAATTGTACGTACCTCCTTAATAAATTCTGAAGGAGGTACGATATAGCCGCCTTCACCGGCCAAAGGTTCAAGAAGGATAGCTGCCAAATCGCTTGCAGGAACGGTATATTTTATAAATTGCCGAATCAAGTCAGCACATGCTAAACCGCATGTTTTTTTAGACCTATGACCCAAGGGGCAACGATAGCAATATGGATAGACAGCATGCACAACTCCAACCATTAAGCCGGAAAGGCCTTTTCTGTACGCAGCACTACTGGCAGTTGCCGCTAGCGCACCCATAGGTCTACCGTGAAACCCACCCAGAAAAGCCATAACAGTTGATCTGTTAGATATCATTCTGGCCATTTTTAGAGCAGCTTCTATACTTTCGGATCCGCTGTTCAGGAAAATAACTTTTCCGTCTTGCATGTATTTAGGCACTTGTGATCTTAGAAGTTCAGCGAATTCTACATTTTCCTTATAGTAGCCAACTGTGGAAGTATGGGTAAGTATTGAAGCTTGATCAGTTATTTCCCTGACAACTTCAGGGTGACAGTGCCCAATAGTGCATGTCGCGATACCACCTGCTAAATCAATATACTTATTGCCTTCGAAGTCCCATAAATAGGATCCCTCTCCTCTGGCAAAGGAAATCTGTTGATAGTGACCAACTGCCGGTACCATAACCTGGTTATATCTATTAATTACCTCTTCTGATGTTGGATTCTTCACTATTAATTCCTCCTCAGTTTTATTCAAACCATATCAGCATAAATGCTCTTACATAACAATAATTGTTTGAAAAGAAAAAATTAATGTAATTGTAAAAAGCCCTCCCCCGAGATTAATAGTAAACTCTATTTATAGCCCTTAACTGTTAATCTCGGGATTTGAGATGCATATTCCGATCTAAATAAAAGTACTTATTTAAAATATGGTGCATCCCATAACTTTAGCTTGGTTCCTAATCCCTGTTTCAGCGCTTCTTTATAAATGGACCATGCGATCGCTACGTCGTAGACCGGCATGCCCATAGCAATGAAAACTGTGGGTTTACCGTTATTGTAATACTGCGGATCAGCGTCTCCATCTACTACAGCGCCCAAATCAACGATTTTTTCCTCCGGAATTTTCCCCTCGTCAACAAACTGGATCACATGGAAAGAAGGCAAATCCAGGTCTGGCTCGATACCATACCACAGGCGCTCCATTTTTTTGCTGTCTAGCACAATATTATTATTGGTTAGTAACGCATCGTCATGGTCCATATGTCCGGAGATTTCCAGCAGGGCACCCGGCTTTAGCCATTCGCTCAGCACCATTGGGTTCTGGGCCCCGGCAATCGCCATATGTATCACATCGCAATCGCGGATGGCCCCCTCCAGCGTATCCACTGGTACGATGTTCAGCGATAACTGATGACTCATATCTTTGGCTAAAGCGGCACTGGCGGTAGGGAACAGATCATATACCCGCACCTCCTTGATATCCGGCAGCACGGCCTTCAGGCACTGCAGCGTAGCACGGTTGATCACGCCGGCCCCTACCAAGCCGACTATGGTCTGCCCTTTACAGGCCAGATGACGTGCCGCTACAGTAGGGACGAGGCCAGTCCTGATCGAGCTAATCAAGCCGCCGGACATGATAGCCAGCGGACGTCCGGTATCGACATCGTTTAACGTAACGGTATGGATGGAGCGCGGCAACCCCTTTTCTTTATTAGCTATATTAGAGCCATACCATTTACAGGCGATAGCACGGAACTTGCCGCCCAGATAAGCGGTCATAGCCATGAAACGGCGGTCCGGGCCGGCGACCGGCATGCCGATAAAACGCTCTTCTTTAGGGAAGAAAATACGTACGCCGTGCTCGTTTTCGTTCTTGCCGCCCATTAAGTAGTCCCCCCGCCACAGCAGACGGAAGGTTTCTTCGATCAGGTCAACATTATGCACCATGTCGAGTACGCCGGCTTTAATTGTCTCTTCCTCGCAGAGGTAGATGAACTCGTTGTTACCAAGGGTTATCATATTGGAATCCCTCCATAGCTAATTATTTATTTTCTTGCTGATTATTTATCTTCGATCTTAACTCCGTAGATCTTTTCTGCGCATTCTTTAGACACATAGCCATTGAGCACATCCCATTCCACCCGCTCGCGGGAACGTTCATGGGGATCTCCCCAACCACCGCCGCCGGAAGTTTTCAGGCAGACAGTAGTCCCAGCGGGGATTTCCCGCGTTTTATAAGGCAGTAATTCTCCCTGCGCGGTAATTATGGTCACGCTGTCGTTACCTCCGCCCAGACCGCCATATAACCCGTAGGGCTTATTCACACTGCGGTCGACCAGCGGCGAGTTGAACATCTTAGTCTGGCAGAGCAGGGTGCGGCTTATGCCTAGCCCGCCACGAAATTTGCCCGCACCGCCGGAATCGTTAACCAGGCTGTATTCCTTGATTAAGAAAGGATGCTCCATTTCGATAATCTCAACCGGTGCATTAGCCGTATTGGTCATATGCGTCTGGTGGGCGCTGGCACCATCTTCGTTATATTTGGCACCACGTCCTGCGCCGTAGGTCTCGATATAGGAGAAAAAACGCCCGGTACGGTCATTTTTACCGACAAAACTCAGCGCGCACCACTGCCCGTCGCAGGCACAGCAGCGTTCTGGAGCCAGCTTAGCCAAAGCTCCGATGATGGTATCCACTACACGTTGGGGCGGGATACTGGTGCATGCATCAACGGCATGAGGGAATTGCGTATCAGTAATATTGTCCCCGCTGGGTCGGATCAGGTGGATAGCCCGGTAAGCACCGGCATTGGCGGGAACATTGCTGCCAGCCACCGCTTTGATTGCGTAATATGAGGCAGAATTGGTCAATGACCAGGGCAGGTTAAAGCCACCGGCAGAAGGCGGATCAGAACCAGCGAAATCAATATAAACATCTTCGTCCTTAATGATCACCTTAGCTTTAAACTTAATACTCGACATTTTAATGCCGTCATTTTCCAGGTAGTCTTCAAATTTATATTCGCCGTTGGGCAGATTGCGGATTGAAGCCCGCATACCGGCCTCCGAATAATCGAGAATACCTTCGCAGAAATCAATAAATTCCTGCGCCCCGTATTTTATTGCCAAAGCTTGCATACGTGCTTCGCCGCGGTTACAGGCAGCCAGCTGTGACATAATATCGCCGCGTACTTCGTAAGGAGTGCGCACATTGCCGAGAATAAATTCCAGAATGTCTCTTTGCACCTCGCCTTGGCGCACAAACTTTACACCGGTAATGCGAATGCCTTCCTCGAACACAGTGGGGTTGACATATTTGACCGGCGAGCCACCACAATCTACTTGATGAGCACAGGTACCGGCGAAGCCGATCAGCAGACCACAGGAAAAAATCGGTTTGAACACCAGTACGTCACTTAAATGACTGCCCATAGTATAGGGATCGTTATGGATCACCGCGTCCCCTTCATTCCAACTGTTCAACGGAAATTTTTCCAGCAACGCTTTGAGGGTCTGCGCCATAACCCCCAAGTGCACCGGAATAAAAGCGCCCTGTGCCAGCATATCTCCTCTATTATTATAGAGCGCGCAAGAACAGTCACGACGGATCTTGATGTTGGAGGAAAAAGCGGATTTCGCCATGTATTCGTTCATTTCCTCAGTTGCCCATTGGAGATTATTGATGATAACCGCCAGGGAAATACCATCCAGTTTTACCATGTTTGTACCTCCTTTGATTTATATTACGGCGATGCCGCCTGTCAGTCTTTCTTTTTGATGATTATATTCTTGTAAGCGTCGATGATTGCAATATGATTGGGCGGAACCACGGTAGAAGCCGCGTACTCCTCGATCATGGCCGGTCCCTCAATCTCCGCGCCGGGATGCATCATCTCGCGCGAATAAATCGTGCTCATCACATAACTGCCGTCGAAGAAGATTGAGCGTTCACCTTTGATTGCTTCCGGCTTCACTTGCTTCTCTCCCAGCGGATAGGCAACAAATTCCAGCGCCGGAACCACGGCGAAAGCAGCGAAACGCAGATTTACGAACACCACTTTGTCATTGAGAGTGTAGCCATACATTCGCTTATGTATTGCTTCAAAATCATCTTTACATTTTTTAAATACTGCGGGGTCGTCCACGATATACGGTACGGAAACTCCCAGTTCCCATGCTTGCCCGGCATAGCGCATATCGGAGGTGGCGGCGAAGATAAGGGAGCCTTCGTCAAAACCTTCGCTGGACAAGTCTATCAGCGCATCATTTTTCATATCGGAAAAGACTTTATTGTACTGCTCTGGCGTAATCTCGTCTGTATGGGCAACAATCGTCCGTACATAATCGTAGCGAATTTTAGCCAACTGGCAGCCAACAGCGGAAAAATTGCCGGGAGAAAGGGGTACAATAACCTCCTTGAGATTTAATTCATCCGCCAGCGCCGCAGCATGCAAGGAACCGCCGCCGCCAAAAGCCATCAACGAAAATTCACGCAAATCATAGCCCTTTTGGGTAGAGATAACATTGATGCCGCCGCACATATTGGCATTGACCAGGTGTAAGACACCGGTGGCCGCTTCGATCACCGACATTCCGGTAGGCCCCGCAATCTTCTCTTTCATCGCCTGCTCCGATTTTTCGCGGGAAATTTCCATTTCGCCGCCCAAGAAGTTTTTGGGATTTAGATAGCCCATGATCATGTTGCCGTCTGTAACGGTGGGGTTCTTGCCATAACCATAGCAGGCCGGTCCGGGATATGCGCCGGCGCTTTGGGGGCCGACCCGGATACCGCCGCCTTCGTCAATCCAAGCGATTGAGCCGCCTCCGGCGCCGATGGTGTGCATTTCCACCATCGGGACCTTGACCGGGAAACCACCCAATTCGGCGGCTGAAGTAAAGGCCACCTCATAATTTTCGATCAGGGCTAAATCAGAGCTGGTGCCGCCGATATCTATGGTGATGACGTTTTTCTCGTCGATCAGTCTGGCCATATACATGCTGGCCAGCACGCCGCCGGCCGGGCCGGAGAATACTGTGTGGACGCTGCGCTCTGCTGCGGCATAAGCGCTCATGATGCCACCGTTGGACTGCATGATATGTACTTCTGCGCCAATGCCAATATCTTTGCGCTGGAGGTCAAGATGATTGATATAGTCCTTGACGCGCGGCATCAGATAGGCGTTAACTGTGGTAGTGCAGAAGCGTTCGTATTCCCTGATTTCCGGCAATACCTCGGAGGAAATGCAGATATGAACGTCGGGCAGTTCACGCTGGATGATCTCTTTCATCTTCTTTTCGTTCTGGCCGTTGGCATAAGAATGAATGAAACCCACTGCAACGGATTCAATCTGGTATTTTTTGAGTTTATCAATGATCGGCAGCACGCTGTCCATATTTAATTCCTGCATCACCGAGCCATCGAACAAAGAACGCTCATCCACCTCGAATACAAGGTGGCGTGGAATGGGGGGAGTTGGGCGTTTATCCCAAAAATTGTACAGCGAGGGCCGTTTTTGCGTGGCTATCTCCAAAATGTCACGAAAACCCTTGGTGGTGATCAGCGCCGTTTTAGCGCCCTTGCGCTCTAGCAACGCGTTGGTGGCTACGGTGGTGCCATGTATAAAGTAAGATATATCATGTGGAGTTATCCCCAACTGTTTGCATATCTTTTTGATGCCTTCCTGAATTCCTAGGGAATAATCCTTAGGGGTGGAATGGGCTTTTGTGGTATGCACGGTTTTGCTGCTGTCATCAAAAACGACAATATCGGTGAAGGTACCTCCTACGTCCACACTAAGTCTGTAACTCATCTTTTTACCTCCCGGTCTATTTATAATCTCAGAATTGCCGCAGCCCAGCGTAACAGAACTGTGGCCGGACTGCGGCGAGGCAATATGTGATTAGATCATATTTTGCTCGACTTCACCAATATGTTTTTTGAGGTATTCAGAATTTGGTTTATCCAGCAATACCGCAACAATGTAGAACACAAAACACAGCGGCAACACAATTACTACCGGGTCAACACTGTACACAAAGGTCGCGCCAACCAGCTTCGCTGAGCTCTGCTGGATTATCTGAACAATCAGCATAGTGAAAAAGCCCAAGACCAGGCTCCAGGTATAGGCTCTTGTGCAGCCTTTAGAGCGTTTCCAGAAAATCGTGCCAAGTATTGCCGGAGCCATCACGGTTGCGAACTTGATGCCTAGAATTGCGAGTTCCAAAACCAGCGGCAACAGTAGCGCAACCACATAGGAGATAATAGCTAGGCCTACCACGGATACGCGAGAAAGCAGTACTCTCTGCTTCTCCGTTTGCGCTTCATTCTTAGCCGCTTTTGCTGGTGCGATCCAATCTAGCATCAGATTACTGGACGCGGACAGCAGTGCGAGGTCCGAAGTAGACATTACTGCTGCCGCAAACGGCACCAGCAGCAGCGGACCTCCTATCGATCCACCCACCCACATGAGAGTGCCGATATAGGAATTCCCTGATTTGATATCAGCGCCGAAAGCCGCGCGAGCAATCATACCAATCAAAAACGGTAGCAGATAGAAAAATACCGTTAACAAGGTATTGATAGCAGATCCTTTCATTGCGCCTTTGGGGTCCACCGCGGTAAAAGATGATTTGAGGATTACCGACTGTATTACCCAGTTAAAGAATGTATAAATCATAATCCAAGCTACTACCTGCTTCAGCGGAACATTGCTGGCGGAAAATGCTTTGGGAAATTCCTGAAGCAGAGATTCACTGAAGCCCGAAATGCCGCCCAGCTTAGTGATGCCGCCGACCACCAGCCATAAGCCGCCTGCAAATACAAGTAGCGCCTGGATAAAATTGGTCACAGTGGCAGCCATATAACCGCCCAGTACTACATAAAGTATAGTGATAAACAAGCCGATCAACGCAGCTAGCCAATATTCGACACCCAACAGATAATTGCCGATTGTACCGAACCCGACCATACCGGTGGCTACCCAGCCGATGTCGCGGATTATGACAATAATCGAGCTGAATTTGCGGGCAAATTTGCCACCGTATTCATGCTCCAGATATTCCGGCAAAGTAGTAAATTTACCTTTCTGACGCATACGCGGGGCGCCGTATCTAGCCCACAGCCACGTGCCAAACCAGAGCGGCCAAGTGATCCAATAACCACTAAGGCCGAAGGTATATCCCATGGCGGAGTATCCGAGGAAAGTCGAGCCGCTGACTTTCAGGCTGATGCCGGAAATGCCAACCATATTGCCGCCAATGGCGTGGTTGCCGGCCAAATAATCAGCCTCCGTTTTCTGCTTCTTTGAGTAATACGCACCGATGTACACCATACCAATGGCATAGATTATAAAGGCTATAATCCCTACAAATAAATTCGCTTCTGGCATTTGTTATACACCTCCTTTTCAAATGAGTTAAACTAGCAAAGCGGTGACGATACTGCCAAGAATCAGAAAAGCCCAGACTGTAGGCCAGAAAGATTTACTTTCCACCCACAATTGAAGCTTATCCCAACTAGCTGGCGGATAATTTGGGGGATCTGGTAACGCGTTAGCTTTTTTTAGAACTATGACCCCGCTCACTACAAACATGACACCATTGGCCAAGAGAAAAACCAAAGCTAATCCCTCACCATTGAACATATTTTTTCACCTCCTTTCTTTGTGCTGTGCTTGTGCTTACAAATTTGAATATTCTTTGTCTCTCTATAAGAATCTATAAGCAATTTTTGTGCCAAAGTAATAATACTTCTAATTAGATGCTGGAAGCCTGCAAAAAGCGGAATTGTTAATCATTTAATGCTTCTCAAACAGTTGATGCTAAGTATTATCTTTTGCATTTTCGAAAATATGCACGTGCAAGTGTGCAAAAAATGTGCAAAAATACATTTTGTATTTATAGAAATAGTACTATAATCCTGAGTTTTACAGCAAAACCATCTAAAAAGTGGCCGCTAACCCTTGGTACAAAAGGGATGGCGGCTTTACTAATTTATCATAAATATGTAGGGGAACAACCTCATTTTTTGACTTGGCCTAAAATATTTTTAATATCACCCAAACGAAGACGCTTGTTTGAAAAATCAATACCCAAAGCTTCCCCGATAGCGTCAGAAATCTCACTCCTGTAATCGAACAAGTAAATATTCTCATGCTCATTAGAACAAGAAATACTATTGAGACATTCGACGATCCTTTCGGCAGAGTAAACTTTGCCGGTTTTCTTTTGAAGGACCCTGATAATAGTAAGAGCAATAAAACAACTGAGAAAATGGGCATTGATGTGATCCATAAGCGAAACATAAACAGGACGGGCTTCCAGTACCCCTTTAGTAATGCGGAAAGTCTCCTCAATCTCCCATAAACCACGGTAGGTATCAATCACTTCAGAATCAGACATGTCCAATTCACTTGTAACAATAGAGTAATACCCATCAAACTTTTCTTCCTCAGCGACCTTGGCAAAATCCAAGACAGGGCACTCCTTAACATCGAGAATTTCACCGGTCTTCTCATCAAACTTAATATTCTTAACATACTTGGCCGCACCGTAAGAAGTGGCCTTGTTGTATTTCTTGGGATCCGCTGTCAGATCAGAAGCTTTTTTTAAGACCTCTTCGCGTTCTCTTTGAGCCTTTAGGGCATAATTTCGTCCCCAGAAAACCACCTGTTTCTCATACACCGTCTTTTTAACCTTTTTCCCACTCGGTAGCGTTACAGAAATATCGCGCGCAATCCTCCTGCTTTTAACCTTTTATTTTGGTGTAAAACTCCCGTGCAAAAAGCGGAATTGTTAATCATTTAATGCTTCTCAAACAGTTGATGCTAAGTATTATCTTTTGCATTTTCGAAAATATGCACGTGCAAGTGTGCAAAAATGTGCAAAAATACATTTTGTATTTATAGAAATAGTACTATAATTAGCTTATCACCTAAACAAATTTGTCGCCTAGGGGGGTAAGTATGAATTTCCCGTTAACCAGCGTCTTCGCTAGTGATAGCATCGGTTTCATTATTTTTGATGAGTCAGATAAGATCGTAGATCGCTATCTGCCGTCGCAATATATTAGTTTGGCGAACCGACAGAACTTGCCCGACTGTCAGGAGAATGATCAGGTTGTTTTTGTCGAATCCAGGCCAATAATCAGCCGTTGCTTTATGCTCAAAAGCGGCTATCGGCTATTTCTATTTTTTGATTATAGCTCTTATAATAAAGAATACAGCGATATTTTGTACGAGTACCAAATCGCCTGGTCCATTTCCTTTGACGAAATGATAGTTGTTGATACGCAGGGCAAGGTGATACGCGTAGTTGGCGACACTGTGGCCCTGTATGGGGTCAAGCAATCCGAAATGCTTGGGAAAAACGTATTCGATCTGGAACAGCAGGGTTTTTTCTATCCCTCCGCTACTTCAGCACTGATGAAATCCGGAGAAATCAAAAATATCCTTCAAACAACTAGAAAAGGCCACCGCCAGTTGGTCAAATGTTTCCCCATAAACGATGGCAACGGCAATGTCGACCGCTATGTCAATGTTTCACGGGACGTAACGGAACTGACCGTGCTTCACTCTAAAATCAGAGAGTTAAGCAGTCTAATCGATCATTACCGCGATTTGCTCAGCGCTTATTCTTCAATCAATAAAATCGCTATTCCCAAAGGCGGAATCACCATACTCGGTGCTTCACGCGAAATTAAACAGGTACATGAACTAATTAAAAAGGTTGCCCTGTCCGATGCGACTGTGCTATTACAGGGAGAGTCAGGAGTGGGCAAGGATTTGGTGGCCCGCAATATCCACATGCTCAGTAACCGGGCTGCACAGCCTTTTTATAAGATTAATTGCGGCAGTATTCCGGAATCGTTGCTAGAATCAGAACTGTTCGGCTATGCTAAGGGCGCTTTCACCGGCGCGACCGCCAAAGGCAAGCTGGGGCTACTGGAAATGGCTAACCATGGCACGCTGTTTTTAGACGAGATTGGCGATATGCCGCTGAGTTTGCAGATCAAGATACTGAATGTAATCCAGGACAAAGAGTTCAAACGCATCGGCGAGGTCTCTTACCGTGATATCGACGTGCGTATTATCGCCGCTACTCATCGTAATTTGGCACAAATGGTTAAAAATAGCGAATTCCGCGCGGACTTGTTTTACCGCATTAATGTTTTCCCTATCTATATCGCGCCGCTACGGGAACGCAAAGAGGATATTCATCTGCTGGCCCAGTATTTTCTCAATATCCAGAACGATAAATACAACATTAGTATAAGGCTGACCGAAGACGCGCTGGCGCTATTGGAACATTATCAATGGCCCGGTAATGTGCGGGAGTTGGGGAACCTGATCGAGCGCCTGGTGATTCTCTCTCATGATAACGAGATTACCGGGCAAATGGTCAAAAAACAGATCGATATTAATAATCAAAACAGTTATGGTGTGGTTGAGACACAACTGGACAGTGGCGAATATGCCGGGGCGGCGAATGACAGCTTGATTGAAGTAAAAGGCGTCCTCCCCTGGAAGGACGCTACTGATATTCTTGCTGACAAATTGTTTCCCTTGGCGGTTAAGAAATACGGCTCGATTGTGGAAGCCGCAAAATACCTTAACGTGCATTACAGCACGGTATCGCGCAAACTTAAAATTACCAGACTCCCGCAGGCTTAGTGAATTAAGACGTTATAGAGAATCAGCAGCAAATCAATCAACAGCAACATTCCGGCAATTATCAGCAGGTGTTTTTTGAAGCGACCGTTTTTACCACCGCAATAGGCAAAAGGAATGATTAACACCGTCCATATCAGAAAATAGAGCCAGCTTTTAATCGGTATCTGGCCATATATGGGCCAGAAAAAGGAGCGGCCAAGCGATATCGTCGAACCGAAGTTGATAAAAACAGTAGTACCGATCAGTCCTACAGCGATGACTTCAGCCACGCTGACGATGTATTCTTCTTCAGTTCCTCCTGTGCCTTCTCCAAGTGTTTTTACTTCCACCCGCTTCTCGTCACCTAGGCAGCTCGGGTTCTGGATAGATTCGGCTGTTGTATACTGTCTCTCAAATTCCATGGTAATCCTCCTTGTTTACACTCTATTGTTCCGCTCCATCAAGCATATGGTTGCGACAATTTCGCATTTAGGATTCACTTAATGTCCCCGCAAGACGTCACCCATCCTCAAGGCGATGCCCAAGCATCAAGATAGCTCCTATCTTGGGCTTGGGCAAGCCGGCCGCTGTCGCGGTTAGGCCAGGGGATATGGCACGCCCGCTCCCATCTCTTCAGAAATTCCGCCCCTGCTGAGTCCGTAATACGCGCCCGCCGCGTATTGCATTGTTATACGCTGTTAGGTTTACTCCTTTTCGCTTTGTCTAGATGAAGCTTACGAGCGTTATACAATCTCAATGGTTACTCATCAAGAAAAGAATACCTTCTTGGATTTCTTATTGCTTGAACACCACCTTCAAAAAGGTGCATCACCCCCTCTTGCTCATCCAAATCAGATTAGCTTGATAAATCATTAAATTCTATTACAGGATCATTTCTTGAAAACACAGTTCTCATAAAGTTACCTCGTCATCATATTTGCCTGATTACTCTTTCACATAACTGATTAAGGCGTTTGACGCATTAATACTGCATTTGATAACCAGCATGGTTTCACCCTTTCTTGCCAGCGTATCGTATATTGTTATTACACAAAGCTTATGATATTTTTTGATTTGATTTTATTTCCTTAGACCAACAAAGTAAAGGTTAGGATCTCCAGCGTTATCATGTTTTGCTTGATATTCTCTAAAATATCAGCGCCAAACTCCACCGCTGCCGCCGCTTTTCTTATACGCTTGTCGACTACATGATTTTGTTTTATACAGAAGTTATGCACTTGATGGGAAATACCTCCAGCGCCAACTCCGGCACTCCAAAATAATTTCTAAAACAACCACAATTTCCGCCAAAAAGGCTTGACATTTTCAAAACCGCCCCATAATCGCTATGGATGATATTTCTATCATTACTCCAGCGATATGGGTGATGCCGATGAAAGAGCTATGCTCGCCACTTTTCAACGAGAAGGATCACGGTCAGGGAGCCGGGATTCCGGCATGGATAATGGCTTTCGCCTACATCTGCGGTCTGATTCACAATTCACCATCCATCAACCAAAACGCCCGTTTTTTCGGAGAAGCCCCGTTGTTGCAGCAACTCCTATCCGGACAGAAAATCTCCCAGTGTGCTTTCAGTCGATTCCTTGCCAAACCTTTCCGCTGGCAGCACTTCTCTTTTGGTAGGCTGTCCCGGCTGCAGGAGCAGACAGAAACCCGGTTGCAAGACGGAGACGTCATTGCCCTGGACGACACTAAGATCGAACATCCGAAAATACCTTTTCTCTGCTGGCTTTTCGACAGCTCAGACAAACGGCATGTTTGGTGCATGAACCTAGTACTCTGTAACATCTAAATGTTTTGTTTTTACCACAGGGTATAACCGTTTTAGTTTTATTCTTGCACCTTCAGTGGTAAATTGCCAATCAACACCTTTCTGTCTCTGGTTACGATCAACATACCATGCCTCCAACTCATGATTGAGGACCTGCAATTTGTCAATACGTCGGCTTCCCAAGCATTGACGACCAAGTGCAGACAACTCTATCTCTGCAATGTTAAGCCAGCTTCCATGTTTCGGCATATAGTGTATCTCAAGCCTTTTTGCCATCAATAATGCATCTTTCGGAGAAAACGCCTCATATAGGGATGAGAGATGGTGTGTGTTAAGATTGTCCATAACCAGCACAACTTTTTGAGCATCCGGATATTGTTCTTCCAGAAGCCATTTGATGTGATATGCCCAGTCGATCTTTGTTCGATGCTCACATGCATCAGCTGAACGCCAACCGGTTAACGGTTCCGTGAAAAGGAAAATACTGCAGACCCCTTTTCTAATATATTCATTGTCTATGCGCTCCGGTTTCCCCGATTCCATTTTTATTCTGCACCGAGCATCGGCAAGAAGCCTGTAGTGGTTTTTCATCCATACAAACAACAGAAAATTTTTTGTCATAGGGGCGGCTATATACCTCAAGTACATCTTCCATCGCGGCAACAAAAGCAGCATTATGTTTTGGGGGAATAAACCAGCATTTCTTTAGGTGAGGCTTAAGTTGGCTTTTTTTAAGGTTCGCTTGACGGTCATATGGGAAATGGAGTCAATATAACCAAGTTCCACGCACTTGTCGGCGATTAGGCTCAATGTCCAACGCTCGAACCCTTTAGGAGGTTCACTGCAACAGATAGAAATAATATACGCTTCAAGGTTCCCGTCCACTTCTGGTGGTACAGGCGGGGTTTCGCGCTTTTTCCTATATAGGGCGCCATTGAGTCCTAATTTAGCAAATTCTGTCCTGACCGTCTGTACCGTCGTTGATGTTGTGTTAAAAACGTTTTGCAGTTTCTGCTACCGAAAGAGGTTTTCCACACGATGAGTCAGATGCCAGCAATATGTTAGCTCTATTAATCACTTTCGCCGGAGATGCCCCAGTCTTAACAATTTTTGTTAGCTCAAGGCGTTCGTAGCTTGTGAGTATTTTTTCTTTGGCATATGATATCCCCCCTTAGCTCTATAATCAAGGATATCATAGCATAGGTCAACAGTTTATACACGTTTAGTTGTTACATGATGCTAGTACAAACGCGACCCGGAGTTTGAGCGCAAGATGCATGATGTCCTGCTGGTCTATAAGCAGTTGGAACTGTGTTTTGATGATGAAGGCAATCTTCTTCCGATG